>Ga0080064_1007207_pt1 | contig 11386 bp, 10 predicted proteins | sample Subgrocontami54m_FD_69260 | JGI IMG/M metagenome (GOLD analysis project Ga0080064, IMG submission 69260) | Subsurface groundwater microbial communities from S. Glens Falls, New York, USA - GMW46 contaminated, 5.4 m (SPADES assembly) (version 2) ...
GCGGGATCGCGCTCCGAAGCGCCTCCCAGCGCTGCTCTATCTGGCCGGCCGAAGGGGGGAAAATGTAGAACTCCAAAACATTCTCGAAAGCCCCTGTAAGTGAAACGTTCCCCAACGCGCTCAACTCATAAAGCCGGTTCCAGGTATCTTCTCCCCACTCCTCCACGCCGGCATTCGTGAGCGATGGAGGTTGGTCGAACCTCGCGGCGAGCTCCTCTTCCACGCCGGATTGGGGGGCCGCCGCAGGGCGCAGAGCAAGGGCGGGGCTGGGCGGAATGAGGGCGGGGATTAGTAAAAGGGCCAGGATTCTGGGTAAGAGCTTGGCGTTGTTCATTTTGTCGGGTGGATATAGTTAAAGTGTCGCTCCTAAATGGGAAGAAATCAAGTAGATACTTAGATTTTGTTACTACTTACAGGCAGGCAGTCGGTAGTGGGTCCATTTGCCGTCATTTCGAGGCGAAGCCGAGAAATCTCGCTTTAAACCCGAGATTTCTCCTCGCTCCGCTCGTCGAAATGACCTACTACCGTTTTGGCGGTTCGCTTGCATTCTAAGGGGTTCTCCGATAGACTAAGCCCGATGCGGAACTTTCGGCGGGTCACCTGCTTCGCGTTGGCGGTCCTCTTCCTGAGCGGCCTGCGGCCGCCGGCCGCGCTGGCCCTCGAAGACCCGGGCGGGAACCCCGGCACGAAGATCACGCGCGGGATCGTGAACGTGGCGACCGGGTGGTTGGAGGTCCCGGCCCAGATGGCGGAGCAGAAGAAGACGGATACGACCCAGGTCTGGTGGTTCTTCCATGGCCTGCTCCGCGGGGGGACCCTGGCCCTCGCCCGAACGTGCTACGGGGTGTGGGACATCGTCACCTTCCCGGTGGCCCCCTACAACGCGCCGCTGATGGAACCCGACGTTCTGATCAAGCCCAAGGATAAACCCCGCGACTTACAGCCCCTGCCTCCGGAAGCTCAGTAGTCCCCTAAAGCTCACCCAGGTCCAGCAGCATGCACTTCACGGCGCCGCCCCCTTTGCCGAGGAACTCGGAGACATCCACCGGTAGAGGGATCACCCCCCTGGCCCGCACCTGCTCGTAGAGCCCCTGGCGGACACCGTCGGGCATGAGCAGCGCCGGAGACACCTGGAAACTGTTGGCGGCGAAAACCCGGCCGTCTTCAGCTTCAAGCGGCAACAACCGGTCCCCGAACCGGGATTCAAGCGCCCGGCCCGCTTCGGGCGCCAGACCCTCCAGGTAAACCATCAGCTGCTCGTTGCGGGCGCCGAACGGGCAGAGGACGGTGTCGCCGTGATAATGGCGCTCATCAGTCAGCTCCAGCAGCAGCACCTCCCGCGGATGGACGATTGCTCGGAGCGCCGGCAGCAGCCGGCAATCGGAGCGGAAACCGTAAACCCGGCGGTAGGGGGGAAATCCGGGACGGAGCTCCCAACGGGGCTGTTCGATCGGACCGCAGGTGAACAGGTAGACGGTCTTCGCCGGGTCGCCGGAGGGATCGCCGACCGGGATGAAGTCCGCTTCCCCCTCGAACGGGTGCGGAGAGGGCAGCCGGCGGACCTCCAATCCCAACGCCGAGATCTTGCTCTGATACTGGGCCGTCTCGCCGGCGCGGGCGGGGTTGAGGTTGCTCAGATAGAACTGTTTGCCGTGGCGGAAACCGGCGTTGGCCGGGAAGACCATCCCCGGCAACTCCGGGTCCGGCGGCAGGACCTCCACGCGCACCCCCTGCTGGATCAGTGCGGAGCGCAGCCCGTTCCATTGGGCGATCGCGCGAGTTGCATCAACTTGCTTACGGAAACCAAACCGGCTGCGCGTGTGCGGATTGGAGCCGGATTTAATCCGGAAATAGGCAGGATCCCCGAGCAGGACGGTGTGACTCATCCCATCGTCAGAACGGCAGGCGGCGGGCGGCCAGGGGCCGGCTGTCCTGAAGGACGGCCACCGGATAAGCGCAGTAGTAGGGGGAGAACAACCCCGCCGGCCGGAAGGAGCCGCTGGCCTTGGTGCCGCCGAAGGGCAATTTGCCGGAGGAGAAGATCGTCCCCCGGTTGAGGTTCACCATGCCGGTGTCAACCTTGGGAAAAAGCCGTCGGAATCGGGCCGGGTTCCGGGTGAAAACGCTGGTGATCAGCCCGTACGGCACCTCATTGTTGATGGCGACCGCCTGATCCTCGTCCTTGACCAGGTAGACCGCCACGTTGGGTCCGAAGATCTCCTCCTTCCGGTAATGGAGCGACTGGTTCTTCTCCGGCCGCTCGCACAGATGCACCGAGGGAGTGGCGTAATAGCCGCGCCTCTTGCCCCATAAGCCGGTGGCCTTCCCCTGCCGGAGCGTCTCGAACCCTTCCTCCTCCGCCAGCTTCATGTATTTTTGCAGCTTCGCCACCGCGTCGTGGCTGATCAGCGGCCCCATCAGCACGTCCGGCTCCAGCGGGTAGCCGATCTTCACCCGCTCCACGAGTGGGAGGAACAGGTCCAGGAACGGCTTGGCGATCTTCCGGTGCAGGACCACCCGGCTCGTGGCGTTGCAGCGCTGCCCCGCCATCGAGAAAGCCGACTGCGCGATCTCCCGCGCCGCGAGATCCAGCGGAGCATCCTCCAGCACGATTGCCGCGTTCTTGCCCCCCATCTCCAGCGCCAGGAGTTTTTGCGGCGCGTCCAACGTCGCTTTTTTAATCGCCTGCCCGGCCCCGGTGGAGCCGGTGAAGAGGATCCCGGCCACGCCGGGATGCCCCACGAGGCGGACCCCCACCGGGGCCCCTCCCTGCACCAGGTTGAAAACGCCTGGCGGGAAGCCGGCCGCGTCGAGACATTCGGTGATCGCCTGCCCCACGAACGGGGTGAACTCCGACGGCTTGAAGACCACGGTGTTCCCGAGCAGCAGGGCGGGCACGATGTGGCTGCCGGGTGTGTGGGCCGGGAAATTGAACGGACCGATCACGGCCAGGACCCCGAGCGGGCGCCAGATGCACTCCCCCTTCACGCCCCGGTCCACCTCCACGGAAGTGGGGCGAACCAGCTTGAGGCCGGAGTGGATCATCTCCTCCACCTTCGCAATGAGGCGGTCCACTTCCCGGTTGGCTTCGGTGATGGGCTTGCCGGCCTCGCGCGCCACGAGCAGAGCGAGAGAGGCCTGCCGCCGGGCCAGCTCACGCTGGAAGGCCTTCATCCGGGCGATCCGCTGCGGGAGAGTAAGCCCGCTCCATTTGGGGAAGGCCTTCGCCGCGGCGGCCACCGCCGGGTCCACCGCCTCCTCGGAGACGATCAGTTTTCCCACCGGCTCGAACAGATCCCCGGGGTCCTCGCTGATCAGCTCGGCTCCTTTCGCGGGCCGGACAAACCGGCCGCCACAATAGTTACCTCGGAACGGCACAGACATAGCTAAAGTCCCCCGTTTTCATCTTAAGTTTCCGGAATGCTTCCTCTTCCATTTTAAACCGTCCGGCCGAAATTGCGCCCTCCGCCAGGACCGCCCGGAAATGGCCCCCCGTCTCCCGCGCCACGAGAAAACCAGGGTACCGGGTACCGTTCCGGTACCCGGTACCGATGTTTCTCTGAACCACCGGGAGCCGGCGCGTCTCCCGCACCAGCCGGATCTTCTTCCGGTTGGCGGTGTAGTATGGGCCGCCGTCGAAGGGCTCCACCTGTTGGATCGGACGGAACCCGATCCGCGCGGCCATCGCCGCCGCCGGCCGCGCCGAGGGGTGGATGGCGCCGATTGCCCGCTGCACCCGGTCCGGCAGCAGCGCGCAGAATATCGGCTCCTCCGGCAAAAGCCCTTGGATAAACTCCTTGTTCCGGGTGCTCAGCCGGTCGGCCCGCCGGTACGGCAGCCCTGTGAAAACCCGGCCGATCGCTTCCCAGAAGGGGCTCTTGTCCCCGGCCCCCATCGCGCCCCGGTACTCGATCAGCACGGTCTCCTCGAACCGCTCCGGGTGCATCGCCATATAGAGGAAGCGGACGTAGGCGAGCTGAAGACCGCAGCGCTCCGGGCTGTGCCGGTACCGGGGCAGCACCACCAGCCCTCCTGTTTCGGTCGGGCCGTCTTCGGTGCCGCCCAACCGCAGGACCCGGTGGGACTTCCGGACGCCCAGCGTCTTGCTGCGCTTCACGATCCGGTCCAACGAAAACCAGAGGTGCGGATGCCCTGGCGTCCCGTGCTTGGCAATGATCAGCGAGCAGCCGACGATCCTCTTCCTCCCCTCCAGCACGAACAGGTATCGGGCCTTCGATCTGGGCAGCAGCCCGCCAAAAGACTTTTCGGAGGTCCGCAGCAGCTCCCGGATAAAAACGGGATCGGCCGGAAGGTTGTAGGAATCCAGGAACTTGGCCAGCGCGAAGACACCGCTGAAATCCTTCGGGCCCGCCTCTCGGATCACAAACATGTCCGCTCCAGGAAATGCTGGTAAAACCGGATGGCCGATTTAAGCTGGCTCAATGGGACCGATTCGTTGGGCCGGTGGATGTTCCCCTTGGACCGGCCGGGGCCGAACACCACTGACGGGATCCCCACCCGGGCGTACAAACCGGCCTCGGAGCAGCCGGCTTTTGAGCCCATCTTCACCGGGATCCGGGCCGATCTGAGCGCGGCCCGGACTTCCCGCACCAGCGGCTCTTTCGGGTTGAGGTCCAGCGCCGGGTTGTCCCGTTCGATCCGGAACTGCCATTCCCGGCCCGGGTGGCCGAACCGCTTCCAGAGCTTCGCCTCGAAATTCTTCAGCGCCGTCCGGGTGCTCTGCCCCGGCAGCGGCCGCAGGTCGAACACCAGGGACCAGCCCTCTTTCGTTTCGGTCATTTGCGTGAAGTTCCAGGTTAAATGGGGCGGGTCAAACGCCTTGTCCTTCGGTTTTTCAAGAGGGGTGAACAATGCTTCGGCCATCTCCAGGCAATCAAGCCCCTCCTCCCACGGAAATGTGGAGTACCAGCCGCCCGGGATCTTCTCCGGCTTGATCTTGCGTTTCGCGGTGGAGAGGAAGGCCGTTTTGGGCCGGTCCGGGAGGCAGAAACGCAGCCGGGCCGAGGCGGGGATCATGTTGTGGCCCTCACCCCCTTCCCAGGAGAGGACCGCCACCTTGCCCTGTTTCTTCCGCAGGTCCCGCAGGAAAGCGGCGCTCTGCAGCAGCGCGTTCTCCCCCAACTGCGGCGTGCTGGAATGGCTCGACTGCCCGGTGAAGGTTGCCTCGTAAGCCCACTGCTCTGAGCTCGGGCGGAACAGCCCGCGGGAGCGAAGTGTGATCTCCAGGACGGCCAGCCCCTTGTGGCGGGTGACAAGAGAAAGCTCGGTCGGCTCCCCGACCAGCGCCATCTTCGGCCGGGGCAAATCCCCCTGGCAAAACCGGGCCGCCCCGCGCAGGCCCGACTCCTCGCCGAAGGTCCCGAGAACCATCACCGGCCGTTTCAGCTTCGCCGCGGGAATGTTGCTCAGCGCCAGCAGCTTGCAAAGCAGATCCAGTTTCGTGTCGGCGGTCCCCAACCCGTAGAAGGCGCCGCCCTTGGCCGTCAGCCGGAACGGATCCTTGCCTGTTTGGGTCCAGAGGGCCGGGTCGCCGGGGGAGACGGTGTCCAGATGGGTCGCCAGCAGCAGAGGGTCCTTCCCTTTTCCGAGGATCCCGGCCACGTTGAGGAAGAGGGTCTCTCCCACGCGGCCTTCCTGGTAGAAGAGCTGCATCCCCAGCTTGCGCATGAGGGCCCCCGCGTGCACGGCGCAGTCGGCATTGGAGCCCCAAGTGACCGTGTTGAAGCGGACCAGCCGCTTCGCTTCCTCGATCAGATCGAACGGGGCGGCGGCCATACTTCACTCATGATTCCGTCCACGCCGGTCCGGGCAAACCGGTGGAGATCCCCCGCCGTCCGGACGGTCCAGACGATGATCTGGAGCCCGGCCCGGTGCACCCGCTCCACGGAGCCGCGCGTGACCCACCGGCGGTAAGAAACGAACCCGGTCAGCCGCAGGCGGCGGGCCTGAATGATCTTGCGAGGAGTGATGGACTCCCGGTATCCAGTCACCCAAAAGAGGGGCCGATGGGGAAAGATCTTCCGCCACCGGCGCAGCGTCGGGAGGCCGCCGGCCAGCAGCGTGGTGCGGCTCAACCAGCCGGAATCCCGGATCAGGGAAGCGAGAGCGGATTCTCCACGGGGATCTTTCACATCCAGGTAAGCGCGGAGCCGCCGGCGCCGGCAAAAGGCCAGCGCTTCAGACGGCTCTAAAACCGGTTTTGGAAGAGTTGCAGGAAGCGGATCGTGGAAAACCACCCAATCCCCGGACGGCCGGCGCCTCAAGTCCATCTCCACCGCCTTGGCGCCCCGGGCGGCGGCCTGCCGGAAGGAGGCGAGCGTGTTCTCCGGCGCGTGCCGCGGATCTCCCCGATGGGCGATGAGGATCACGAACCCATGATATCATACCGGTCATGCTCAGAATTGCCGCAGCCCTGCTGGCCGTTTTGTTGGCGTTGGAGGGATGCGCCGCCCCCACCCCGTTGGCTCCCGCGGCGCCGGAATCGGCGGCTCCGACGGATTGGGCCGCCTACTACGGTTACCAACGGGTTCCGCTCGAAGGCAAACTCACTTCCCGGGAAGAGCGCTCCGGTTATTTCTTCGAGCGATGGGAGCTGGGCACGATCCGGATGGATTGGTACCGGACCCGCCGCCCCGGCCGGCGGCCGCTGGTGATCCTGTCGCCGATCCTGGCCGGCAACGACCTCTACGTGCGGGAGTTCGCCGCCTTCTATGCCACCCGCGGCATGCAGGCAGTGATCGTTTACCGGCAGAAGGAGGTCTTCTCCGCCGACCGCCCGCTCAAGGACGTGGAGGAGCATTTCCGAAAGACGGTGATCGAGCTGCGGCAAGCGCTGGACTGGCTCGAAACCCAGGCGGGGGTGGACCCCGAGCGGATCGGCAGCTTCGCGATCAGTCTTGGGGCGATCCTGACCGTGATCCTGGCCGCCGTCGAGCCGCGCGTCCGCTGCTCGGTGTTCGGCCTGCCGGCCGGCCACATCGCGGAGGTCATCATGACCTCGCGGGACAAAGCGATCCGGAAACGGCGGCGGGCCTACCTGGAAAAACACGGATGGGACGAGGCAAGAGGGCTGGCGGAACTGAAGGCCGTGATCATCTCGGAGCCGATGCGGCTGGCGCCCAAGGTGGACCCGAAGCGGGTGCTGATGATCGTCGGGCTATTCGACCGGGTGCTGGGTCTGGGAAGGTCGCTGGATCTCTGGCAGGCGATGGGCCGGCCACGCCTGATCCTGCTGCCGACCGGCCATTACACCGCGTACCTGGCCACCCCTTACCTCAAGATGGCCACCTACTCATTCCTTGAACGCCATCTCATTTCACAACCGGTCATTTCGAGGCCGAAGGCCGAGAAATCTCGCTTTAAACCCGAGATTTCTCCTCGCTCCGCTCGTCGAAATGACCCACTACCGGAATCTATGAAGGATTGAACAGCTCCTCCAGTTCCACTTGCTGGTAGCTCCCCTGGGCCGCCGGGCGGCGACGGTAAGCGGAGGCCACCCAAAGCTGCGGGTAAGCGTAGACCACGCTCTGGATGTTGCTGGAGGGGGCGATCGCCCGGGCGATCGCCATCGCGACCTCCGGGTTGATCTTCCCGTTGAACCTCTCCAGCAGTATCTGCTGCCCCCGGTAACGCACCCGGTAAGCGTTGGTCTTCTCCGGGGATTCTTCGGTCTGCAGCCCGCGCACCACCGGATCCAAGGGATAGTCCGATCGGACCAGCCGGTTCTCCTGACCCATCCAAAAGACCGCGCTGTGCTGGCGGGTGGTCTCCAGCGCCACCGCGGAGCGGGCCTTGGCGTCGGCGAAAAGATAGTTGTAGCCGACGGTGCGGGGGCCTTGCTCGATGATCTGGACCGCCTGCTTCAGGTCGTCCGATTCCTCGAGGACCCGCCGGAGCAGGAACGGCATCGGCACGCCGCGCAGGTTGGTGTCCCGCGTCTCGGCGCCGATCTGCGCGACGGAGATCCCGGAGCGGTTGATTCCGGACAGGACACCGATGAAGCCGAGCCAGCCGATACTCACGAACGGCCGCTTCCCCTTCGGCTCGTAGACCATCAGCGCCGCGTACCGCTGCACGTTCGACTGGATGGCCCAGTCCAGGTTCCGGATCTGGATCAACCGGCCGTCCCCGGTGGCGGGCCCCGCCACGACGGAGCTGGCGCAGGTCGTGGAAGTCAGGTCCGGCAGCGCGTGCACCCTCTGCAGCGCGCGCAGCGGGATGCCGGCCCCGTCGGCGAGCCCCTGCATCTCCTCCAGGATTCGGTCCGGCACGTGCGGCTTCATCTGCTTCCAGGCCCGGTCCAGCTTCCGGCGGGCCATCACCCGCCCCAGCCCCGGAACGCCCAGTTGCTGATCGGCGAAGGCCATGATGTTGTCCACCGAGGCCCGCACCTCCCGCCGCAGCAGCGTCCCGTGCTGGTAACCCATATCATACGGAGAGCCGCTCAACCGCAGCACCGGCATATCCCCGACCCAGCGGAGCTCGCCGGAAGCAACGGTGTCAAAGATCGGGATTTGTTTTTCCGGAGTGGCGCACCCGGCAAGGGACATCATGAGGCATGCGAAGACGATCGGCCACGGGTGACGCCGGAGGGAGGACCCGCCGCCGCGCCCGCAGCGCGAAGCGCGAGGACGGACGGCGGGAGCACCCGCAGGCGGCAGGACCCGTGGCCGATCGTCGTTACTCCGCGTCATGCAGCCCCGCGAGCAGGAGCAGGTGGTTTTCCAGTATTTGGCCGAAATCCGCCCCGTACCAGGTCATCCCGGCCTCGTAAGAACCGCCGGCGTATTGCTGCGCCGTCACCGCGTATCCCAGGTATCCATTCGAGTAGCCCATCAGCAAGGCGGCTCTTCCCTTCTCCGCCAACTTACGCTTCAACGCGATCCCCAGCTCCGCGGTCAGCTCCGCCGGCAGGGGGACCAGCAGCGTTCCCTCCAGCGCCGCGACGTTCAGAAAAACGGAGGTGGGCCGCATCATCCTTCCGATCTCCGGATGGAGCGGGATCGGGCCCAGCCGGATCCGGGGTTCGGGGAGGCCGAACCAACCGCCCCAGACCGCCAAGTCCCCCTTGGACTCCGGCAAGACCCGGCTTGCGAGGGCGGTCGCCGCTTCGGCCAGCAGCCCGCCGAACCGCTGCACTCGCTCCTCCGCCGTGGCGCCGATCGCGTCCTGCGGGCGTTCGTCCCCCGCCGCCCCGTTGAAGAACAGGCAGACCGCGCCCGGGTAAACCTCCTCCATCTTCCGGCAGAGCTCGCCCGGGAAATCGGCGCTGAAACGCATGTCGCGCGAGTCCAGCAGCGTCGGGTGCGCGGCCGCGTTCACCACCGCGGCCACCACCCCTCCCGGCTCCTCCGAAAAGATCAGCACCGAAATGGAGGGATCGGACAAACCGCCGGGAAGGGCCCGGTTTTCCACGAACCCTTCCAGGAGGCGCTCGTCCGATGCCTTGCTCCAACGGACCGGTTTCCGGTTCTCCAGCGCCTGCCGGGCCGACCAGAGAATCCGGGAGACAATCCCTTCCTCTATATCCTTCCGGTAGCGGCCGAAGACCTGCTCATGCAGGAAGCCGGTCGCGATGGAGCCGGCGCCCGAATGGGTGTGCGTGGCGGCCAGGAGGATCCCTTGCCGCGGGATGGAATTCTCCTCCGAGATCCTGCGGAGGATCCGCTCCGCCAGCGGCTGGGTAAAGACCAGCAGATCGGCGGAGATCAACAGCAGCGTGTCCTCCCCGTCGCTCAGGGCCAGCGCCCGGACGTAGAGCGGGTCCCGGATCCCGGTGGAGGGCTTGCCCCGCCGCTTCGCGTAGCCGGCCAGCGGCGTCCCAACCGGCGGCGTGATATCCACTTTCGCGGCGCCGGCCGACAGCGCGGCGCCCGGCTTCACGTGGATCTGCCCGCGGATCCGCTCGAACTCCGGCGCCGCTCCCCGCCCCGCCGGCCGCGCCGCGCATCCCGCTAGGAAGACAGTGAAGAGTGAAAAGTTAAGAGTTAAGAGTAGAAGTCCGTTCCTTTTTAACTCTTCACTCTTCATTCTTAACTCTTCACTTTCTTCGGCCATCGCGCTTCCACAGTGGTCTTCATGCCTCCACGGGCGTTGAACTCTCCGGTCACCATAACCCAAGCCGGCTTGGCCGCCGCGACGACGTCTTCCAGGATCCGGTTCACCGCGTTCTCCTGGAAGATGCCGAGATCCCGGAATCCGTTCACGTAATATTTGAGGGATTTGAGCTCGACGCACCACTTCCGGGGCATGTACCGGATCCGCACGACCCCGAAATCCGGCAGCCCGGTGCGGGGGCAAACGGAGGTGAACTCGGAGATCTCGATGAGGATCTCGTAGCCGGAATACTGGTTGGGCCAGCATTCCAGCGCGGGGAGCTTCGCTCCGACTCCGGAGCGGGCGTGGCGCTCGGTGTAAAGGGGCTTGGACATCAGGCGGCCTCGAGAGCGACGCACTTGAGGTATTTTGATTCCGGGTGGGTCAGCAGGACCGGGTGGTCGCGGGACTGCGTGCGGTTCTCGATGAAACGGACCGTCCGCTGGGAATCGGCGGCCGCCTCCCGCAGAATCTCCGCGAAGATCTCCTCGCTCACCAGGTGGGAGCAGGAGCAGGTGATCAGCGTCCCGGCCGGGTTCAGGATCCGGAGCGCCCTTAAGTTGATCTCCCGGTAGCCGCGCCAGGCGTCCCGGATTTCCGTCCGGTTCTTCGCGAAAGCGGGCGGGTCCAGGATGACCAGGTCAAACCGCTCGCCCCCCTTCTCCAACTCCCGCAACCGGTCGAAGGCGTTGCCCCGCTCGGCCCGGACGTTGGTGATGTGGTTCAGCTCCAGATTCTCCTTGAGCCGCTCCAGCGCCGCGGCGGAATCTTCCACCGCGAGCACTTCCCGCGCGGTCCCCGCCGCCTGCAGCGTGAAGGCCCCCTGATAGGCGAAGACATCCAGCACGCGGCCCCGGGCGAACTGCCGGGCCCAGAGCCGGTTCTCCCGCTGGTCCAGGTAGGCGCCGGTCTTGTGCCCTTCCATAACATCCACGCGGTAGCGGCGCTCCCCCTCCGTCACCTCGATCCGGTCCGGCAGCTTGCCCGACAGGAGTTTCTTCTCGACCGTCAGCCCCTCCAACCGCCGGACAGGGGAATCGTTGCGAGCCACCACCGCCGTTGGTTTGAGCATCTCCGCCAGCAGGTCCAGAAGAGTGGGCATCACCTGCTCAATACCGAGTCCCAAAGATTGCACCACCAGGACCTCGCCGTAGCGGTCCACGATCAGCCCGGGAAAACCGTCCGCCTCGGAGTGGATCAGGCGATAAGCGGTAGAGTCCTTGACGACCCGCTGCCGGAGCTCGATGGCCGCCTGGAGCCGGCCGGCCCA
>Ga0080064_1002054_pt2 | contig 11383 bp, 7 predicted proteins | sample Subgrocontami54m_FD_69260 | JGI IMG/M metagenome (GOLD analysis project Ga0080064, IMG submission 69260) | Subsurface groundwater microbial communities from S. Glens Falls, New York, USA - GMW46 contaminated, 5.4 m (SPADES assembly) (version 2) ...
GGGCGGGTCAGCGAGATTATTGAACGGCTGTGAGCTTTTTGCGTTCAACCGGCTGACGGCCGACAACCTCGGCATAGTCGGCAATGGGAAGCGGCCAGCCCACCGCGAATCCCTGCACTTCGTCGCAACCCTCGCGCACCAGGAATTCAAGCTGCGACGGCGTTTCCACGCCCTCGGCGAGGACCGGAAGTTCCATGTTGCGCCCGAGCCCTATCATCGCGCGAATGATGGCAACCGACTGCGGATTGCGATCGAGATTGGCGACGAAGCTCTGGTCGATCTTGATCTTGTCAAACGGGAAAGACTGCAGATACGACAGCGAGGAATAGCCGGTGCCAAAATCGTCCATGGCGATGCGCACGCCAAGCAGCTTCAGCCGGCGCAGGATGGACAGCGCGCGAGAGAAATCCCCAATCAGCACGTTTTCGGTGATTTCAAGTTCGAGCCGGCTGGGTGTCAGCCCGGTTTCGAGTAGCACCGAGTGTACAAGCCCGACCAGATCGCCGTGCTGGAATTGCGTTGGCGAAAGGTTGACCGCAATGCTCAGAGGATTCGGCCACGACGCGGCTTCGCGGCAGGCTTCGCGCAATACCCACTCGCCGATGGGGATGATCAAGCCGCTTTCCTCGGCGATGGGGATGAAAGTGGTCGGCGGGACCGTGCCGCGCAGCGGATGGTGCCAGCGCAACAGCGCTTCGAACCCGACCATACCGCCGTCGATCCGCTTCTGCGGCTGATAATATAATTCAAGCTCGCCGCAGGCGGCGGCCGAGCGCAGATCGAGCTGCAGTTCTCGCCGTTCGCGCAGCAGGTGATCCATTTTGGCTTCGAAGAAACCGACTCCGCCGCGAGCTTCTCGTTTGGCGCGCAAGAGTGCGGAGTCGGCGTTGCTGAGGAGCGTGGTGGCGTCGGCGCCGTCGGTCGGGTAGATGGCGACGCCGATGGTGACGCCGACCTGGAATTCCTGCCCTTCGATTTCGACCTCGGACGCGGCAGCCGCGATCAGCTTATCGGCCAGCGCTTCGGCAATAACGGGCTGCGGTCCACAGGCAATCACCGTGAATTTATCCCCGCCAACGCGTGCAATGAAAGCGCCCTCCGCGACTGCTTGCAGGCGGCGAGACATTTCACGCAATAGCGTATCGCCGCCGGCCTGACCGAAAATGTCGTTGACCTTTTTGAAGCGATCGATGTCCACATATAGGACGGCGAAACTCTCTGCATCCTTGGCCGCGCGCTCCAGCGTTAATTCCAGATGCTGCAAGCACGCCTGCCGGTTGGGCAGATCGGTCACCGTATCGTGCTTCGCCATGTACTGAATGCGCGCTTCGGCGCGCTTGCGCTCGGTCACGTCCTCGATGACGTTGACCAGATACTGCGGCTCTCCCTTCTCGTCGCGGATCGTCACCTTTTTGGTGGCGACCAGACGGGTGCCCTTGCGCGGCGTTTGCAAAGGGTGGTCGTTGACGAAAATCTCGGTGCTGGATTTCAGCAGTTTTTCATCGCTGGCCTGGATAACGTCGGCCTGCTCCCTGGTGAAGACTTCGTGGGACGTCTTACCCACCATTTCCTCGCGTGAAAGCCCGAAGAAATTCTCGCCTGCGCGATTGATCAGCTCGTAGCGGCGAGTACGCGCGTTCTTGACCACAAGAGTAACGGGGATATTGTCAAGGATGACATTGAGAAACGCGCGGCTACGCTTCCGCTCCTGCTTGGCGCGGTGTTGCTCGGTGACATCCACGTGCGTTGAAACCCAGCCGCCGTCCGGCATCGGCCGAGTAGTAACGTTTATGCTTCGTCCATCGGGAAGTTCGATCACTTTGCTTTCGAAGCCGTCAGCCATGAACCTGCCGATGGACGGATCGCCCGCGAATTTTCCTTCCTGGCCGAACAGCCTGGCGGCATACTGGTCCGGATCTCCCGTGAAGGTTCCAGCCGTTTTGCGCAGCTTGAACAGGTCGCGAAGCGTGGCGCCAAGCTTCAACGCTCCTGGCGCCAATGCATAGATTTCGTTGTAACGTTCATTGAACAGGACAAGGCGGCCCGCGGAATCGAACATCAGGAGGCCCTGATGCATATTGTTGAGGGCCGCGTCCAGTCTGACTTTCTGCTTGTTGAGATTTATTGCAACTTGCCGCGCGCACAGCAAAATCGAGCCGCAGAATGCGGCCATCATCAGGATGGTTATTCCAATCATTTCGATGGCATCTTTTCGCCAATCCGCCAGGGCAGCATCTATGGCCGTGGTGGCCACGAGAACAAACGGATAGTTGTCAAGCCGCTTGGCGACAATCAGCCGCTCCGTGCCATCGACCAATCCAATTTGCTGAACGTCGCCATCTTTGGTCTGCGACAGCACATTCATGAGCAATTCGTTTTGGGAATAGGAGCGCGCAAGGCTCGGATCGACCGACGGATGGCGCGCAAGCAAGATACCATCATCGCGGAAAAGGGAAACTGAACTTCCCTCTCCCAAAATGACGCTTCCGAAATATTGTTCGATATACGGCATGTCCATTGCGCCGAGTATCAAACCGAGGAACTCGCCGTTCGGACCTGAAACCTTGCGCACGAGATGAATGGTCCATTCGCCATTAGCGCGGTTGCGCACCGGCTCGCCCATGAAGGAGGTCAAGTTAGCGTCGGACTTGAGTACCTTGAAGAATTCCCGATCGGAGACATCGATGTCCGGAAGCGGCCAGTTGCGAGAAAAGTTGAACAATTTTCCCCGCGAATTGATCAGCGTGAGCGCGCCGATTTGGCTCCAGCCGGCGGCTTTATCCTTGAGCATGAGATGGTTATCGTAACCGGACATCCGCCGTTCGTAGTCTTCGGCGGTGGCGATCCCCAGGGCATGCATTCGCTCGATCAATCCGTCTTGAATAACTTCGACGGTCTTGAAGGAACGATCCGTGCGCACGGCGAGCAATGACGCAACATTCTGCAGATGCTTTTCCTGGTCGGCCAGGGCGCGATCGCGAAGATCGGTGACGATGAGAGCTCCGGCTACCGCGATTGCAGCCATGAGCAGAACGCCGATATAGACGACTGAGCGGACCGGACGAATGCGCCACGCACTTCTCAGACCGAAGAATGACGCCGCAGTGTCCATGATTTGACGGGACGCGGGCGCCGAGCCGATCCGGACCGTTTGGTCAGGCTTTGGAGAAAAAAACTTCCACATAGCGAAGCGACCATAGGCCGGAACCCGCTACTTTGCCTTTAACGGAAGGCAATTCTCGATTTTTTCCTGGGCGGGAAAGAAAATTTGGTGAAACAAACCTTAATGTGGTGACGCAAGCTTTAGTAACTGGGTGATGCGCCCCAGTTCCTGAGCCTGCAATTTGAATCTACACCAGCCGGCTGCGCTCGACCGCCGCCTCGATGAAGGAGGAGAACAGTGGGTGCGGCGCAAAGGGGCGCGATTTCAGCTCGGGGTGAAACTGCACGCCGATGAACCAGGGGTGATCCTGGTATTCGATGATTTCCGGCAGCACACCGTCCGGCGACATCCCTGAGAAGCGCATGCCGTGCTGCTCCAGCCGGCCCTTGTAAGCGGTATTCACTTCATAGCGGTGGCGGTGGCGCTCGGAGATTTCGGTTACGCCATAGATATCGGCGACGCGGCTGCCGCGCTTGAGCAACGCCGGATAGGCGCCTAACCGCATGGTGCCGCCGAGATCGCCGCCGGCGCGGCGCTTTTCTAATTCATTGCCCTTCAGCCATTCGGTCATAAGTCCGACCACCGGCTCAGGCGTCGGCGCAAATTCGGTGGAGTTCGCCGCGGCAATCCCAACCAGATTACGCGCGGCTTCGATGACCGCCATCTGCATGCCGAAACAGATACCGAAATAGGGAACGTGGCGCTCGCGGGCGAATTGCGCGGCGCGGATTTTTCCTTCCGCCCCGCGCTGGCCGAACCCCCCCGGCACCAGAATGCCGTTGACGTGTTCGAGGAACGGTGCGGGGTCCTCGTTCTCGAAGACTTCCGACTCGATCCAATCGAGGTTGACCTTGACCTTGTTGGCGATGCCGCCGTGCGAAAGCGCCTCGATCAGCGATTTATAGGCGTCCTTCATGCCGGTGTATTTGCCGACGATGGCGATGGTGACGTCGCCTTCCGGCGCGCGGACGCGTTCGTTGATCTGTTTCCAGGTGGAAAGATCGGGCTCGGCCGCAGCGTCGATGCCGAAAGCTGCCAGCACTTCCCGGTCCAGCCCTTCCGCGTGATAGGCCTCGGGCACGGCGTAGATGTTGTCCACGTCGCGCGCCTCGATCACCGCGCTTTCGCGCACGTTGCAAAACAGGCCGAGCTTGCGCCGCTCCGGCTGCGGGATGGCCCGGTCGGTGCGGCACAGAAGGATGTCGGGCTGGATGCCGATCGACAGCAGTTCCTTGACGGAATGCTGGGTCGGCTTGGTTTTCAGTTCTCCCGCCGCGGGGATGTAAGGCAGCAGTGTGAGATGGATATAGATCGCGCTGTTGTTCGGCAGGTCGTTGCCAAGTTGGCGGATGGCTTCCAGGAACGGCAAGCTCTCGATGTCGCCCACGGTGCCGCCAATTTCGCAGAGTACGAAATCGAAGCCCTCGTTGCCCTGGCGGATGAATTCCTTGATGGCGTTGGTGACGTGCGGAATGACCTGGATGGTCGCGCCGAGATAGTCCCCGCGCCGCTCCTTGGCGAGGATCTCCTGATAGATGCGGCCGGTGGTAATGTTGTCCTGGCGGGTGGCGGGCCGGCCGGTGAAACGCTCGTAGTGGCCGAGGTCGAGATCGGTTTCCGCCCCATCGTCGGTGACGAAAACCTCGCCGTGCTGATAGGGCGACATCGTGCCCGGATCGACGTTGAGATAGGGGTCAAGCTTGCGCAGACGAACCTTGTATCCGCGCGCTTGCAGCAGCGCGCCTAGCGCCGCCGATGCGAGACCCTTGCCAAGAGAGGAAACCACGCCGCCGGTGATGAAGATGTACCGCGCCATGGGGCTCAACCTGTAGCCCGCCCGAATCGATTCGACGAGGGCCTTTTTTGCATGGGCATCCCATGGCACTGACGTCGAATTTCCATACTCGGCTGCCTGACCCTCACTCTAAAGCGATATCTTCATGTGTTACATTAATTACCTAAAGCAAAATATCAGGAATCCCTGAAAACGGGGTCCCGACCCAAGCAGGGATTTGCCTATTACTGCGATCTCGGCGCTTGCGGCCCGGCCGGAGCTTGCGGCTGTTGCTGCGCCGGGGGAGCGCTCGGCGCCGGCGTCTGAAACCGATCCAGCGGATTGGAGCCAGGCGATACCGGGGCTCCTTGGCCCGCGGGCGTTCCTCCCTGCAGGATCGAGGATGGCCTACGTTCAACGCCGGCGAGAATGGAGAGGATCAGGCTGGTCGCGAAAAACAGCGCCGCGAAAATGGCGGTGGCGCGCGTCAGCACGTTCGCCGTGCCCCGGCTCGAGAGGAAGCCGCCGCCTCCTCCTCCTCCGCCACCCATGCCAAGCCCGCCGCCTTCCGATTTCTGCAGCAGGACGACGCCGATCATGGCGAGCACGACCATGAGATGGATAACAATGACAACGGTTTGCATAGGCCGGTCCAATCAAAAAACGGCAACGGCCTCATGGCCGGGGAGCCAACTCGCCATATAGGAAGTCGGGGCGGTCTCTACACGATCCACCCAAGTCGGGATATATCCGGCTTGGGATCCTTATAATGCGGAACCCGCATATATGCGAATTCCGGGTCGATAATCCACCCCGGCGCATGATCCCGAAACCGATATCCACTTGCCGATCGCGCGCGGCACGTCACCGGCACGCCGCGGCAATCGCCAGGAATTCCGCGGCCTTCAGGCTGGCGCCGCCCACCAAAGCGCCGTTCACGTTCTCGACCGCCATAAGCTCGCCGGCATTGGAGGGCTTCACCGATCCGCCGTAGAGGATACGGATGGCCTCCCCTTCGGCGCCATAGCGGGATTTCAGCCGCTCGCGCAGGAAACCATGCACTTCGGCCACATCGCCGGGTGTGGGGGTGAGTCCGGTGCCGATGGCCCAAACCGGCTCATAGGCGAGGATAAGGTTCGCCGCCGTCGCCTTTTCCGGAAGCGATCCGTCGATCTGGCGGCGCACGACCGTGATGGTTTCGCGCGCCTCGCGCTGCGCCCGCGTTTCTCCGATGCAGACAATGGCGGCAACTCCGGCTCGATGCGCGGCCTGGGCTTTGCGACGGACCAGTTCGTCCGTTTCCTGGTGCTGGATACGCCGCTCGGAATGGCCGACGATGATCGCCCCCGCCCCCGCGTCGGCCAGCATTTCAGCGGAAATGTCGCCGGTGAAAGCGCCGGACGGTTCCGGATGGCAATCTTGGGCGCCGATGCCAACCCGCGAACCTGCCGCAGCCTGCGCGAATTCCACCAGCAGCGTCGCCGGCGGGCAGACCATGAAATCGATCTTGGCTAAGAGGTCTTCGGCACCCTGCAGGATCGCCCGCAACTCCACGATCGAGCGCCGCAGCCCGTGCATCTTCCAATTGCCCGCGACCAGCGGACGCGGCGCGTTGGGCATATCCCACCTCGGCTTCAGTCCCGGCGTGCGGTTAGCAGACCTCGGCGGGGCACGCCAGAGGCGCAGAACCCTGGCGCGGCGCTAATGTTGCGGCAGCCCGGTTGGCTCCTTATGATAAGGCCTTGCGGCGCTTGCCGTCGGCGCGCCGCGTCCATCCCAACCACGAACAGGTCCCATGCTCAGAGGTATCAAGGAAGCCTCCACCAATAGGCTCGGCAAAACCATCATGACCGTGGTCCTCGGACTGCTGGCTGCGAGTTTCGTCGTTTGGGGCATCGGCGACATTTTCCGCGGCTTTGGGAGTTCCGATTTCGCCAAAATCGGCCGCACCCAGATCGGTCCCGAGCAGTTTCGCCAGATCTATAACGAGCGCCTGCAACAGCTCGGCCGGCAGATTGGCCGCTCGATCTCATTGGATGAGGCGCGGGCGAAAGGGTTTGACCGGCAGGTGCTCGGCGAAATCATCGCCGAAACCGCGCTGGACGAACGTTCGCGTGAGCTGGGCCTAGCGATTTCAGACGATGAGGTCGCGCGTACCATCACCAACGACCCTGGCTTCCAGGGCACGTCCGGCCGGTTCGACCGCGCGCGCTTTGAAGCGCTGATCCGGCAAGCCGGATTTACCGAAGGCCGGTTCGTCGCCGACCTGCGCCGGCAAATCTTGCGCCGGCAAATCATCGATACCGTTGCCGGCGACCTGGTCGTGCCGAAGACGGCGACCGAGGCGGCCTACCGCTACAAAAACGAGGCGCGCGCGCTGGAATACGTGGTGCTCGACCGGGCGCAGGCCGGAAATATTCCGACGCCTGTCCCCGAAGTGCTGGCGAAATATTTCGACGAGCGCAAAGCACTCTTTCGCGCGCCGGAATACCGCAAGTTGACGCTGGTAGCGGTAAGCGCGGCCGATGTTGCCAAGTCCGTGAACGTCACCGACCAGGAAGCCAAGACCATCTACGAGCAACGCCGCGCCCGCTTCACCACGCCGGAACGGCGCCAGATCCAGCAGATCGTGTTTCCCTCGAAGGAAGAGGCGCGGGCGGCGTCGGACCGGATCGCCAAGGGTCTCACGTTCGAAGCGCTCGCCGCCGAACGCGGCTTGCAGCCCAAGGATATCGATCTCGGCATCGTTGCCAAATCCGCCATCGTCGATCGTGATGTCGCGGACGCAGCTTTTGCGCTGAAAGAAGGGTCGGTCAGCGCCCCGTTGCAAGGACGGTTTGGAACAGCCCTGGTGCGCGTTCTCAAGATCGAGCTGGAAAAATCGCGCAGCTACGAGGACGCCGCGGGCGAGATCAAGCAAGACCTCGCGCTGGAGCGCGCGAGGAGCCAGGTATCGGCGTTGCGCGACAAGCTCGAGGATAGTCGTGCCGGCGGCGATACGCTGGCCGAGGCCGCGCAAAAGCTGGGCCTGAAAGTGACGACCATCGAAGCCATCGACCGTTCCGGCCGTGGCGCCGATGGCGCGCCGGTCAGCAACCTGCCGCAGGCGGCCGAGGTAATCCCCGCAGCCTTCGCGAGCGAAGTCGGCGTCGAAAACGATCCGCTGCAGATCCAGGGCGGTGGCTATCTCTGGTACGACGTCACCGGCGTTTCCCCGTCGCGCGAGCGCAAGCTGGATGAAGTCAAGAATGACGTCGAAATCCGCTGGCGCAATGACGAGATCGCGGCGCGCCTCAAAGCCAAGGCCGAAGCAATGCTGCAAAAGCTAAGAAGCGGAGCGGCGCTCAAGGACGTGGCGGCCGCCGAGGGCCTGAAGGTGGAAGCCGCGTCGGGCGTCAAGCGCGGCGACCCGACCGAGGTCTTTTCGGCGCAGGCCATCGATGCGGCGTTCCGCACGCCCAAGGGCGCGGCCGGTTCGGCGCAAGGCGAACAGGCGACGCGTCAGATCGTGTTTCGCGTCACCGACGTCGTGGTTCCGGCGCTGGACGCAAATTCCGATGATGCCAAGCGTATTACGGCTGCGTTGCGCGACGCGATAACCGGCGACGTGTTAAGCCAATACGCCGCGCAGGTGGAGAAAGAAATCGGCGTCACGGTCAATCCCAACGCGCTCAGCCAGGTCATCGGCGGCGGCACGAACTGAGCGCTTCGATGCAGACCGAACCCCCGGCAAGCGTTTTCGCCGACCGCTATGCGCGCGGCGAGCCGCAGGTGGTGTGGACCACGCTGGTGGCCGACCTGGAAACGCCGGTTTCCGCGTTTCAGAAAATCGCCGGCGGCAAGCCGATGAGCTTCCTGCTGGAGTCGGTGGAAGGCGGCGACACGCGCGGGCGCTATTCCATCATCGGCCTTGAACCGGACATCGTCTGGCGCACCCAAGGCATGCGCGCGGAAATCAACCGCAATGCGCGCGCCAAGCCCGACGCCTTCACGCCCTGCCCACAGCCGGCGCTGGAAGCGCTGCGCGCGCTGATCGCGGAAAGCCGCATCGCCTTGCCGGAAAACCTGCCGCCGATGGCGGCGGGCGTGTTCGGCTATCTCGGCTACGACATGGTGCGGCTGATGGAGGATCTGCCCTCCCCCAACCCGGATCCCATCGGGATTCCCGACGCGATCCTGATCCGTCCCACGCTTGTCGTGATCTTCGATGCGGTGGAGGACACGCTGACGGTGGTGACGCCGGTGCGTCCGGAAAAAGACGTGACCGCCAAGGCGGCGCTTGCGCGCGCGGGAGATCGTTTGTCGGCCGTGGTCGACGCACTGGAGCGCCCGCTCGACAAGGAAGCCGCCGAGGGAGACGCGGGGCCGATCGCGGCGGCGCCCACGTCCAACACCAGCCCAGCCGAATACACGGCAATGGTGCTGAAGGCGAAAGACTACATCGCCGCGGGCGACGTGTTTCAGGTGGTGCTGGCGCAACGCTTCGAGGCGCCTTATGCGCTGCCGCCTTTCTCGCTCTATCGCGCGCTGCGCCGGGTCAATCCATCGCCTTATCTTTACTTCCTCGATTTCGGCGGCTTTGCCGTCACCGGCTCAAGCCCGGAAATCCTGGTGAAGGTGAAGGGCGGCACCGTCACCATCCGCCCCATCGCCGGCACGCGCCCGCGCGGCGCGACGCCGCAGGAGGACAAGGCGCTGGAAGAAAGTCTGCTGGCCGATCCCAAGGAGCGCGCGGAGCATCTCATGCTGCTCGATCTCGGGCGCAATGACGTGGGCCGCGTGGCTGAGATCGGTACCGTCACGGTCACCGATCAATTCTTCGTCGAGCGTTACAGCCATGTCATGCACATCGTTTCCAATGTGGAAGGACGGCTCGGCGAAAAATATGATGCGGTCGATGCGCTGGCCGGCGGATTTCCCGCGGGCACCGTCTCGGGCGCGCCGAAAGTGCGCGCCATGGAAATCATCGACGAGCTGGAAAAGGAAAAGCGCGGGCTCTACGCCGGCGCGGTCGGCTATTTTTCCGCCGCGGGCGAAATGGACACCTGCATCGTGCTGCGCACGGCGCTGGTGAAGGACGGGGTGATGTATGTGCAGGCCGGCGCGGGCATTGTCGCTGACTCCAATCCCGAGTCCGAGCAGCAGGAATGCGTCAATAAGGCCAAGGCGCTGTTCCGCGCCGCCGAGGAAGCGCGGCGCTTCGCCAGCGGCGCCAAGCGCGGGCAGTAACGCTGTCATTCCGCTATCCTTGACCCCCTCCGGCTTGGCGTCCTAAGACCTTGAGCGGGCAAGGAAACGGCCATGATTGTCCTGATCGACAACTACGACAGCTTCACCTTCAACCTGTTCCATTACCTGGGCGGGCTGGGGGCGGATGTGGCCGTGCATCGCAACGACAAGATCGCGGTGAAGGACGTGCTCGCCGCCGATCCCGAGGCCATCGTGCTGTCGCCCGGACCCTGCACGCCGGATGATGCCGGCATCTGCCTGGAGCTGATCGAACAGGCGGCGCCGACAATCCCGATCCTCGGCGTCTGCCTCGGCCATCAGGCCATCGGCCAGGCGTTTGGCGGCGAGGTGGTGCGCGCGCCGGTGCCGGTGCATGGCAAGCTGTCGGAAATCAAGCATGAGGGCGCGGGCGTCTTTCGCGGCATCAACGCGCCGTTCCAGGCGACGCGCTATCATTCGCTCGTAGTGGAACGCAGCTCGGTGCCGGACGATCTTTCCGTCACCGCGGAAACCGGCGACCATCTGGTGATGGGACTCGCGCATAAAAAATTGCCAGTGCATGGCGTGCAGTTTCATCCCGAGAGCATCGCCTCGGAACACGGCCATTTGATCCTGAAAAATTTTCTCGACATTGCCGCCGATTGGAATGCCGCGCGGGGGCGGCAGGCGGCTCATATTCCGGCGCGTAAACGCCAACATTGAGGGGACGGGCGTGACCGACAATTTCAAAACGCTCATCGGCAAGGTGGCGACGGGCGCAACGCTCAGCCGCGAGGAGTCCGCGCGCGCCTTCGAGCTGATGATGTCGGGCGAAGCGACGCCGTCGCAGATGGGCGGCTTGCTCATGGCCTTGCGCGTGCGCGGCGAAACCATCGACGAAATCACCGGCGCGGTCACCGCCATGCGCGCGAAAATGGTGCGCGTGGACGCGCCGGACAACGCCATCGACGTTGTCGGCACCGGCGGCGACGCCTCCGGCTCGCAGAATATCTCCACCTGCGCCGCTTTCGTGGTCGCGGGCGCGGGCGTGCCGGTGGCCAAGCATGGCAACCGCGCGCTGTCGTCGAAGTGCGGCGCGGCGGACGTGCTGATGGCGCTGGGCGTGAAGATTGACCTGACATCCGAGAAGGTCTCGCGTTGCATCACCGAGGCGGGCATCGGCTTCATGTTTGCGCCCGCGCATCATCCGGCCATGAAAAATGGCGGCCCTACCCGCA
>Ga0080064_1007210_pt1 | contig 11382 bp, 10 predicted proteins | sample Subgrocontami54m_FD_69260 | JGI IMG/M metagenome (GOLD analysis project Ga0080064, IMG submission 69260) | Subsurface groundwater microbial communities from S. Glens Falls, New York, USA - GMW46 contaminated, 5.4 m (SPADES assembly) (version 2) ...
CATTGAAGGATATCCTTTCTTTATCCGAATGGGACGGTTATTTTTCATTGCCGTGAGGGCCCTTTGATAGTTTACACTCTTCAACAGTCGGCCCTTTTTTAAAGTAGATTGTCTGTGTGTAGTGCTTGGTGCTGCCGTCATGGACCGTAGGTTTTCCCTCGGCTTGATCGTACCACGGCTTCCAGCCCTCTTTCGCATCGAGCTCAAACGTAACTCCAATAACTTCTCCGTTGAAAACCCTGAGGTTTAACTTGGGGTAAGTGGAAGCATAGTTGGGCGCCTCGGCACTGAAGCTATAGCCCCGCCCCGGGCTGCACGCGCCACTTCCAGGCTTAAAATGCGGCGGAATCCTGAGGTCTGGCCCTAAAGTTACTTCAGCAGCGTTGGAACCTGCGACTAAGCCCAGCGTTGCGACGGTAAACGCAAAAATAAATATTACTTTCTTCATGTCACTGTCCTCCTTTTTTATTTCTCACTAAGAGCAAAAATTTCTCCGCGTTCGACGGCGAGCTGCTGCACAAACACCTCCTCTTTTTCCCATCCATACTTCAAATACAAAACTGGAACGACGATCATATTTAGAACCGTGGAAGTGAAGAGACCGCCGAGAATCACTTGTGCCATGGGCCGCTCCAGCTCCTTGCCGGCGAGATCGCCGAAGAGCAGCGGCAGGAGCCCAAAGGCTGCCGCCGCGGCGGTCATGAGCACCGGCGCCAGCCTTTCCTTAGATCCCTCGATCACAACTGCTTCCGGGGAAAGACCTTCAGTACGCAGATGACGGTAGTGGGTCACGAGTATGATGCCGTTTCTTGCCGCGATGCCGAAGACGCTGATGAGCCCAATAAGCGAAGGCACGCTCATGATTCCGCCAGTTGCGAAAATCGCGATAACTCCGCCAATCAACGCTAACGGTAAATTCGCCATGATCAGGAAAGAAGCGCGCGCCGAATTAAAAGCCTTGTACAGCAGCAGAAAGATCAGCACGACGGCAACCCCTCCATAAGACATCAAGATACGGGTCGCCTCCTGCTGGCTTTCGAACTGCCCGCCGTACACGAGGAAATAGCCCGAAGGCAACTTCACCTGGTTGGCAATTCTTGCCTGCGCGTCGGCGATCACGCTGCCGAGATCGCGGCCGGCGACGTTCGCCTGCACCACGATCCGGCGTTGAACCCGCTCGCGATTGATGAAATAGGGGCGATTCTCCAAGCTTACTTCCGCCAACTGGCTGAGCGGCACCTTGAGTCCATTGTGGCCATCGATCAGGACGCCGCGCATCGCTTGAGTATCCCGGCGCGAGGCCTCGTCAAACCAGAGAAACAGGTCGAAGCTCTTCTGCCCCTCGATTACTTGCGAGATCGTCTCACCGTTGAATGCAATCTGCGCCGTCTCGAGGACATCGCCGGAATTCAGCCCGAGCCGCGCGGCATGCTCACGATTCACATTAATCCGCACCTCCGGCACGCGAATCTGCTGTTCGAGCTGGAGATCCTTGACCCCGCTAATGCCGGCCAGAATTCCCTCGACCTGCTTGCCTTTTTCCAAGAGCCGATCCAAATTGCCGCCATAAATCTTTATCGCAATTTGCGCCCGGATGCCGGACAGCACCTCGTCCAAACGATGAGCGATGAACTGGCCCAGACTGATTCCTACGCCGGGAATTTTTTCGAGATCTTCTCGGATCGCGTGGATAAGCTCTTCCGGGTCGCGTTTGCCATAGCGCAACTGAATATCCATCTCCATGAAATTGGGCGGCATGGCGTCCTCGTCGAGCTCGGACCGCCCGGCGCGCTGCGATACCGATACCACTTCTGGATACTTTCTGAGTTTTTGCGTGATGAGATAGCCAAGCCGCATCGACTCGTCTAGGGAAGTTCCGGGAAGGCTCTGCACGGCGAGAATAAAGTTTCCCTCGTGAAACTCCGGCAGAAAGGATTGGCCCAGGAACGGAATCGTGGCGATGCTTGCGATCAAGAGAATCGCCGCCCCGGCGATAACCATTCCCGGTCGTTTAAGCGCGGGTAGCAGAATTCTCTCGTAGCCGGATTTCAGCTTTCTTACCGTGACGCTCTCCTCCTCCTTGTCGGTCTGCATGGCTTTGTGTTTGATCAAGAGAAAAGAGCAGAGAACCGGAGTGAGCGTGACCGAGACGACCAGGGAAGCGAAGAGCGAGGTCGTAAAAGCAAGACCGAGCGGCGTGAAGATGCGCCCTTCGACGCCGCTAAAGAAAAAGATCGGACCGAAGACGACGAGGATTATAAGCGTCGCGTAGACAATGGGAATTCTGATCTCGCGCGAGGCGTTGAAGATGACCTTCAAAGAGGGCTCAGGATTTGGTTTTTGCCGGTTCTGCCGCAGCCGTCGAAAGATATTTTCAACGTCGATGATGGCGTCGTCTACCACCGCGCCAATGGCAACGGCCAGGCCTCCCAGCGTCATGGCGTTGATGCCGACGCCGAACACTTTCAGAATCAGAATGCCCATAAGCAGGCTGAGCGGCATGGCCGTCAGGGTGATGAACGAGGCGCGCACGTTGAAAAGAAAAAAGACCACTACAATGGTGACGACCACGGCGCCCTCGATAAGCGCACGGCGCAGATTGGTTATCGAGGATTCAATGAAATTGGCTTGCCGGAACACCTGGGTATCCAGCTGAACACCCTGCGGCAGACTTTTGCGAATTTCTTGCAACGCCTCTTCGACTTTGTAGGTCACCGTTAGCGTATCGGCGCCAAAAAGCTTTGAAACCGTGCCGATAATCGCCGGCTTCCCCATGAAAGCACTATCTCCTCGAGGAAACTCCGGCCCGAACTTCACTTGAGCGACTTGCTCTAGAGGGATGGGAACGCCTTCTCTTTCAGCGATGACGGTTTTCTTGAGATCATCGAGGGAACTAATTCTTCCGACACCCGTGACCACGAACTCCTGCCCGGCAACGACATTGAAGCCGCCGGGCACGTTTCGATTGGTCTCACGCAAGTGTTCGACAACTTCCTTTACGGAGACGTTGTATTGCAGCAGCTTTGGGGACGAGAGAAGAACCTGATACTGTTTCGGTCCCGGCCCCATACACACGACGGAGGCGATCCCAGGGATAGCGAGGATGCGGTTGCGGATATCCCAATCGCAGAGCGTCCTGAGATCGAGGAGCGGGACCTTGTCGCTTTGCAAGGAAAATTTGATGAGCCAGCTCACCGCGGAGGTGGTGGGCAACATCACGGGGGACTCGGTGCCAGGAGGAAATTGCTCTTTCACTTCCTGAAGCCGCTCGTTGACCAATTGCCGCGCCTGGAAAATATCCGTTCCCCACCCGAAAACCACAATCACGGTAGACAATCCCGCCGATGATTTGGACCGCACCAGCTCGACTCCCGGCGTGCCGTTGACCGCAGTCTCGATGCGAAATGTGATCAAAGTCTCCACATCCTCCGGTGAGAGGCCCGGCGATTGGGTCTGGATCACGACCTGGGGGGGGGCGAATTCCGGCAGGACATCGAGCGTCATGCGTTGGACAACATAGATGCCAGCAAGCAGGATGATCACATAAGCCGTGATGACCAGTAGCCGGTTTTTCAGAGACGACTGAATAATCCAATTGAACATGAGTCGGTGCTCCTTTAATTAGCCCGATAATTAGCCCGAAATCCGCAGTTAAACATGAGCGAGGGGCGAACCTGGAGCGGCGAAGACACCCAGACGTGCTGTTTCAAAGTCTTTTCCGTCCCTTGGCACAACGCCTTATTACTCTGACAAGATTCGCACAGCAGCGAAATCTGTCCTGATCTCAGGGGTAGAAAAGCATTGTCTTCGTTGCGCAAGGTTTGCCCCTCGCTCACAGCGGCACTTTCCCACTGCGGAATTCGGGATTAGTGGCCGTGGCCGCCCAGGGCCGCGCCACCGCCGCGCGCCATCAACGATTTGGTGTAGATCTGCTGTTTGCCGAGAGTCACCACCCGGTCTCCCGGCAAGAGGCCGCTCTTCACTTCCGCGAACCGGTCGTCTCGAGCGCCCAGAACAACGTCCGCGCGGCGGTACTCTCCCTTGTCCTCGATGAAAACGAAGCTGGCTCCTTCTGTCGTAATGATCGCTTCTGCGGGAATAGCCAGCACTTCTTTGCCCCCGCCGACAACTGCGTCCATGTCGGCAAAGAGATTTGGTTTTAGGATTCCGCCACGGTTCGCAACCTCCACCCAGAGATGAATAGTGCGTTTCTGCGGATCGATCACAGGACTAAACCGGGCTATTTTTCCACTAAACACCTCGCCCGGATACGCAGCCAGGCGGATTCTCACCTGCTGACCGACTTTGAGCTGCGGCGCCGCTTCTTCAAAGGCATCGCCTTCGACAAAGACAACCGCAGGGTCAAAAATCTTAAACATGACCTTATTGGGTTCTACGGTCTCTCCGAGGACGACACCGCGCTCGGCGACGACGCCGTTGAGGGGCGACAGGATAGCGAAAGTCGAGATCGATTTCTCCGCCCGAGCCTTCTTCACCGCATGCTCGGGAAGGCCGAGAAGAATCAATTGCTGCGTAAGCCCGTCAATTTCGTTGAGGTCCGTTTGATACTGGTTCTGGGCAGCGATCAGTTCTTTTTGCGCCGCGATCTTGCTCTCCACAAGTCTTTGGATTCGGTCAAGCTCAGCCTTGTGCAGGACCAGCTTATTTTCCGCCTGGATGAGATCCACCTGCAGTTTTTGGATCTCCGCGCTTTGAATTTCCGCAAGTCGCTGCCCTCTTTGAACGGTATCGCCCACCTTGAAGAAAAGGGCCGCAATCTTTCCTGAGACACGACTGCTGACCTGAGCTTCTTTGTCCGGGTGCGGCCTGACGGTTCCGCTGATGCGGATAACACTTTCAATCGGCCTTAGATCGGCAACGACAGTCTTGAGACCAATGTTCGCCTTCTCTTCGGCGCTAAGCTTGAGGCCCGCGGTCGCTTCTTTTCTCTCGTCGTGGCGGTCGGTCTTTCCGTCTTCGTGGGCGTGAGGGGCGGCCTCGTCGTGAGATTTGGCGGGAGCTGCCGGAATCTTTTCATGAGCTGTCTCACCACTCTTGCCTACCCGCCCTGTCACCCTCCCCAACCAAAAAGCGACCAAGAGAAGTGAACCCAAGGCGAGAGAAAAGACGATCTTCTTGTTACGCATAGTTTGCTCCTTATTCGATGCCGGCCTGAAACCTTAATTCGGCCAGAGAAAGATTGTAGACGGTGAGCGTATCAATGAATTTGAGGCGGGCCTCGATAACCTGGTTTTGAAACACAATCGCGTCCGCCAAGTCGATCGCCCCTTCCTGGTACGCCCGTTGATAAAGTTCGAGGCTCTCATCAAACTTTTTCATCGCCCCTTCGGGGTAATAAGAAACATCTCTCTCCGCGAGCTTGAACCTGGCAAAAGCCGCACGGACTTCTTTTTCCAGGGCTTGCCGCCTTTGGATGTAGTTTAAGCTTGCGATCCTTTTTCGAGATAAGGCTTCACGAAGCTCCCCTTGCTTGCGGTCAAAAAACGGCAGAGGGATAGAGACCCTTCCCCCGACAACGTTGTCTTTATCGTCCTTCTCATAAAACATGCCAAATTTAATGTTGGGGATTCTTTCGGCCCTGGTAAGCAACTCCTCAGCTTCGGTGACTTTTTTCTCTTGCTCTAAAGCAGCCAAGTCCGGTCTCTTTTCCAGAGCACTTTTGAAAAGCTCGTCGAGAGAAGCCGCGAGAGGCGCGCGGGTTAAATCGCCCACAGGCTCGACACTCTCCTCCTTTTCCAGGACAAGATCCGTTCTTAGACGAGAGAGAATCTCTTCGTATTCCCTCTGCAAAGAGATGAGTTCGCTCTTGGCTCGGTTAAGCTCGAACTCGGCAATGGCGAGCTGAACTCCAGGGATATCACCTGCCGCCAGACGATCTTTGGATGCCTCATGCAAGCGGTTCTTAAGATCAACAGTCTGTTCGGCCTGGTTGATTTTTGCCTTACCGTTCAAGAGCTTGAGAAACAACTCAGTGATGCGAAAACGAAGACTTCTGCCAAAATCGCTTACCTCAAAACCGACCTTTCCCAGATTTCTCCGCGCCGCCTCGCGCCGATATCCGGGTTGACCGCCAATTTCAAACTCCTGGGAGACGGATACCCCAGGCTGAAAAAGATTCTTGTTGAACCCTTCTTCAGGTTTTTTCAGGCGCTTGTTCGCCATGTCCGCTTCCAGCTCCGGATTATTTTGGAGAAAAAGATTCGACTTGATCACTCTTCCCTCAGCTATCCCTAACTCCTCGCTCTTGGCTTTCAGCTCCAGATTTCGCTCCAGAGCAATCTTTATGGCCTGTTCCAAAGTCAGTCGCATAGGCTCCGCCCCAAAAACCGAAGTCAGGGCCAGGAAGCAAGCTCCCAGATAAACAAAAACGATTTTGATTAAACGCGAAATAACCATAGACAAACCCCTTAGCTGTCAAAGACTTTACAATGTCCTACCAGTTGCACCGAACAATGCGCAAGCAGCGATCTTCTCCTCAAAATTCAACTGAGAAGAATGAGACTGAAGCTAAGCGGATTTAGATTCGGAGAACGGAAAGGAATCGATGGCGTGCCAGATCGGCAGACAGGGAAAACGTTAGAATTCTTTTGAAAAGCGCTTCCAGCCAGAGGTCGTTTCCAAATGCCGCTGGAACCGCCTCCGGAACAAGGGATCCATGAAGCACGACACCTTTATCAGAGCGGCTAAGCTTAGCCGAGGCGGCGAGGACTGCCGGTCCCGCCTGTTGCATCACCGGTGTACAGTGTATGATTGGGAGAGAGCGGTCTTGAGAATCGCTCCGCTGTTGAGGGGTGTGGGGCTCATGGTCATGTTCAGAGACTGAATAACGTGAATCGTAGTCGTTGTGTAAGCAGTTGTCTAAAGCACCCCAGACGGAAGAATGAAGAAAAATAAGGGACAAAAGAAACATCCCAATTGATCTTATCGACTGACACTTCATTTTTTGTGACCTATACCAGAGGCACTTCATTCTTTCAAACAGTTTTCGCCAAACCACAGGGGGAGGCCGTGAGGCCTCCTCCTTGGTATAATTTGCCTGGGATGTGTTTACTCAGTTCGCTCAGCTCTTAAGCTACGCTTCTCTTCCTCTTGTTGTTCAGGTGTGAGAGCCGCACTTTTTTGGGTAGCCAATTGTGCGCACCCACCCAGACCCAAAATAGCTAGAAGAAAAATGGTTTTCCAAAAAGCTTTTCGTGACTTCATTTTTGGTCCCTCCTTGAAATCAAAAATTCGAACGGCGAAAAAAACCCGATACTTTAAGAGGAAGGACCCATTAAATCCGATATACGGCGTTAAGCTTATATATAGGAACTGAACGATAAGGGAATGGCGACAGAGAATGACCCGGGGATAAATGAGGATGGGTCTCCGGCTTTAGACAGTTTAATGGCGCGTTATTGGCCGCCTCGCCTGAAAGAGATGCGCTCTTTGTGAAGTCTGACGCTTGACCCGTCGCATAAGCTTTTACGTTTTCGGGACAGTGTAATGACTCTGCATCAGAATGCGATTCCTCCTTATCGGCGTTTATAAGTTGAGTCTGACTGTGGAATTCTCGCCAGTCGTCGAAGCAGCGCGCATAGGCGCTCCATGCCCCCGCTAGAAAAAACAGAAAAGTGAAAGCAAAAATGGCTAAACGTGAATTTCCCAACATAAGCCCCCCTTGTTGCAGGGCAGCTGATTTTACAAATTAGAGAGAACCGCAGGAGAAAATGCTAAGGGAAAATTTTAAAGGCGAAAGACCTCTTCAAGGCGATAGAGGTCTTTATGGGGAAAAGTCTTAGCGAAGGTAGGCGGTCTAGTGCTTAGGATAGGGCGTACAGCGTTTGCTGTCACCGCGGGAGTGAAAAGAAGTGGGCCAAAATCACTTCTGTAAGATCGACGCAGGTGAGATATCTGAGTGTTGGAACTTGAAGCAACTTCCGGACAGTGAAGTAAGGGACCTTCGTGCTCCGTGCCAGAATCGAAATGATGAGCAGATTGAACGCACTGGCTGTAGACTGCTACAGCCCCTGAAAGAATAAAAAGAAGAGCGACTATGAACCCGACAAATCGTGAATTCATTTTGTCTATACGCTAGCAGGCTCATGTGAGCAAGTCAAATGAACGAATAATAATTGGGCTTTTCATCATAGAGAATCGTTAGCTTTGAAACTCACTGTTCTGCAAGAGGCAGATCAAGCTTGCACTCTAAACATCTACCAAAAACCCACGGCCATCATCGCCGAACTGAAGCGCTGTGCCTCGCTCCAACGGAAACCGACCGGCGGTTGATGCGCCAGAACCCGACAACAAATCGCGCCAGGCCCGCAAGGCTCAGATAAATCCACGACGGTCTAGAAAACAGGCGGGGCGAAAAAAAACGGGGAGCGCCGCTGGTCCGCTCCCCTCCCCACCAAACGGAGGCTTGCTAAGATCTTTTCGGAACAACAGGAAACCGAACAAGTTCCATCTGACTCGATTTAGAACCAAGGTTCTACGTTTGGCCGCTTTTCGAAGGTCGCAGAGGCGAAAAACCAACCTAAGGACAATTGTGGCGCATAGTCGCACTAGTATAAACAGGTAGTGGCCATTAGGAAAAAGGCCGCTGTTGGGGCTCATATAGGAACTTACGACGAGCTTTAGCAGTATAAAAGTGTGATGAGAATGGTCTGTATCGATTTTGGTTCGAGGAAAAGGCGAACCTCGTCTCTTCTTTTGGGGCGCTCATTTCTCCGATTGAAGACAAAGAGAATCCGCAAAGGATGGAGAAGAAATTAGACGAGATGTCGCGCGTCCCTAATCCGCTTTTTGTCTGGTTAAATCTAAGGGTGACGTGGCTCGTCGCCTTGTGAACACTTTTTCGCCGTGGAATATGAATCACTCTAACGAAGCAACATTTCAACGTGGAATCGAGAGGTAGTTATGGAAGTCACAACAAAGTTAGCCATTGCTGATGCCGGCACGCTCTTCCGGGACGGTCTGAAGCGGCTCCTGTATGATATAAAGGAGTTCCTTGTCGTAGGGGACGCAGCCAATGATGTCGAGACAGTGGACTTGGTCGAACAAGCTAAACCAGATGTCTTGCTGCTTGATCTTAATATCCCAAAACTAGAAGCAGTACCGATCTTATTGACGATCAAGGAACACAACTTACCCACCAAGGTTTTGATTCTGAGCCTTCTTCTCGACGAATCACAGATCCTGAACAGTGCGAGGGCTGGAGCTCGCGGGTACATACTCAAGTCCACACCTTTCCCGGCGCTCGCCGAGGCTATTGGAGAGGTTGCTCGGGGAACGATTTGGGTGGACAGACACGCCGGCTTCGCAGACACGTTCGCGCTGCTCGCCCATCGAGCCAACAGCAACTTTGGAATCGGACTAGAGGTAAACCCTCTCGACGTCCTTTCAAGAAAAGAAGTGCAAGTACTTTATCTTATGGCAACAGGCGCGACCAACGACGATATCGCCAAGAAGCTGTCCATCGTCACTACAACCGTGAAAGCCCACGCGACCCATATCTTCGATAAACTCCACGTCAAGAATCGCACCGAAGCCGCGCTTCTCCTGATGCAGGCTCGATCGCGTCATGGCCAAGATAATTCCGCAAATTTACTTCGCAGCGGCGCGTGAATCCCCGATACCCTTCAATCACGCCAGAGTTTCACTCGTAATTACTTATCGAGAAACGAATATGAGACTTTCAAACAGCTATCGTTTTTTAGCCTTCGCCTTTTTCCTATTGACGAGTTGCTTGTTATTTGTCTTCGGCTGCAGCCGTCCCTCTTTTTTGGTCGGTATCGGCGCTGATGGAAAATATATGGAGGCCAGAGAGGAAATAACTCGCCGGCGTGGGGGCAATGTGGATAAAGCGATTGTCAATCTCGAAGGTGTTGTACGAGAGGACCCCATGTACCGGGACAGTCTCACGCTTTTGGGGAGAGCCTATTACATGAAGGGCAGGTATGGCGATGCATTTCAAATTCTCCAGCGAGCGGTGGCAGCGAATCCGGAAAATGAGATCGCATGGTTGGCACTCGGTACCACGCAACTACGGCTGGGGGAAGACGAAAAAGGATTAAAGGCGGTGAAAGGAGGACTTACCCTCCTGAGTAAAGCCTCTGGCGGGGGTTATCGAGGCTATGTCTATTGGGATCGGGTCGGCAAAGTAAGAGCCGGGCTACAGCGGGCGGTGTTCGTAGCCCTCAAGGGAACTGAGGAGAAAGACAATTTGGTGACCACGGTGGAAAATGTTCTCAAAGCAGTCGATGAGGAGGAGTGGTACCAGCAGCTGGAGTCGACTAAGGAAAGGAAGTTACTGGCAGATTAGTCACGGGGCCCATACGTTACGGCAAACTAAACTCTCCTGGGTGAGTTTCATTTTCACTCCCGCACCTATAACGCGATCATCTTGTGCTGAGCCAGCGCAATGCTATTTAGAAAAGCTTGCGCCGGGCGCTTTCCATAACTTCTCCTTCCCTAATGGATATTTGCTCCCGGTGCTGTTTCGGCCACATATCCCGGTCAAATTGTCGCTCATCGAGTGGGCGGTAAAACCTTTTGCCCAACGCCAGCCGGTAGAAGTCATTCCGCACGGCCTTGTGGGATCGATCGCAGATCCTCTTCGAGTTTCCACTTCGCTGACGACAAACAGGGCGCTCTCTCAGCGAAGTTTCTGAGCCTCACTTTCTTTCTTGCGCAGCCGCTTCGTCTGGGCGCACTGAACACCGGAGATCTTTTCCGAGCAGCGAGAGCCCCAATGAGATCGAACCCGCCAGAGTTAAAACTAAGGTTTTATGTTTTGGCCCTTTTGAAAGACCGCATAGGGGAAAAACTAACTTAAGGACAATTGTGACATATCGCCCCGGTAGTTTACAAATGTAAAGGAAAATAAAGTCTGTCGAAAACATTTTTTATAGGAGGCAAGAAATGAAAAGAAAGTTAACATCCATGTATGCGCTAAGCGTCCTACTATTCCTTCTTGCGGCTGCATCGAGTCCAGCGGGAGAGGTGGAGGAGCGGATCAAAGCATTAGAAGAAGTTCAGAGGGCTAACGCCGAGGAGTTGCAGCGACTCAAAGGCGAGCAGATCGAGTTAAAGAAAGAGGCGACGACGGCAGCGGCTGCGATGCCGAATTTTGTCTATAGGCCCGGTCGCGGTCTGACGATCACTGCGGCCGATGAGAGCTGGGGTATTGGCTTCGACTATGAGTTCAACATGGACATGACCTGGCTCGCAGGGCAGGATGGGCGGCGAAACGGCGACTTTGAACTCTTTGGCCGCAGGCATCGGCCCAGCATCTACTACTACCGGGACAGGGGTCTTTATGAATTCACTTTTCGCATCGACTGCGACGCCGGCGATTGCGCTAACGTGCAGCGGTCG
>Ga0080064_1007211_pt1 | contig 11382 bp, 13 predicted proteins | sample Subgrocontami54m_FD_69260 | JGI IMG/M metagenome (GOLD analysis project Ga0080064, IMG submission 69260) | Subsurface groundwater microbial communities from S. Glens Falls, New York, USA - GMW46 contaminated, 5.4 m (SPADES assembly) (version 2) ...
GCCGAGGGGCCCCGCTTCGGGGCCGCCGGCTCGGGCGTCGATGTCGTCCTGATCGAGCCGGGAATCATCCGGACCGGTTTCGCGGAGGCGGCCGTCGGCACGATGCGGCCCTCCGACGACGACTACGCGTCCTTCAACATCCGCGTGGGGCAGGCGACGATGGGCGTCTACGAGCGGGGACCGCTGGCCCGCCTCGGCGGCTCCCCCGAGGACGTCGCGGCAGTGATCGCTCGCGCCGTCGCTGCGGCGCGCCCGCGCACGCGCTATCCGGTGACGCCGTCGGCGCGCCTCATGATGGGTCTGCGGCGGATGCTCTCCGACCGTCTCTGGGACCGGTTCGTGTCGGGCAGCTTCCCGCGCCCGGGCGAGCCGCCGGGCTGATCTCCCGGCCCCTGCTTGACGAAAGGCCGGGATAAGTCGTACATTCCGGATTAGTGGCCCGTTCGGCGACGGCAAACGAGCGCAGCAACCTTCCCTCTCCCGATTACGAGGCGGACGACGTGCTCGTCGTGCGCGAGCCGGAGCAGCTCAAGGCGCTGGGCGACGAGCTCCGGTCGAAGATCGTCGTCCTGCTTCGCGACCGCGCCCACTCGACGACCGAGCTCGCAGCGAAGCTCGGCCTGCCGAAGGGCACCGTGGGCCACCACGTGAAGGTGCTGGAGAAGGCCGGTCTCGTCCGGGTCGTACGGACGCGGCAGGTGCGGGCGATGACGGAGAGGCTCTACGGCCGCACGGCACGCCTCTTCCTCTTCAAGAGCACCGACACGGACGCCGAGGACGTCTGGAACGTCGCAGCGGCTTCCCTCCGTCGCGCCACCGAGGAAATGCTTCCCATCGGCAGCGACGGCCAGACGACCTTCGGCGTCGTGCGCGCTCGACTGAGCGACGCAGACGCACGCCGCCTCGTGCGTCGCCTCGAGAAGCTCCTCGACGACTTCCGCGCGGCCGACAGCGACGAGGGAGACGAGTACGGGCTTGCGGTGGCCTTCTACCGCCGGCGAGTCGATGCGTAGGCTGCGCCGCCCCAGCGGCGGGCTCTGGGCGCACGGCGACTTCCTGAAGCTCTGGACCGGACAGTCGATCAGCGAGCTCGGCTCGGCGGTCTCGCAGCTCGGGATCCCGTGGATCGCCGCGGTCGGCCTGCACGCGAGCCCGCTCGAGTTCTCGATCCTCGGAATGCTCGGCTTTCTACCGTTCATCCTCTTCGCGCTGCCCGCAGGCGTCTGGGTCGACCGGCTGCGGCGCCGTCCGATCCTCATCGCAGGCGACGGCGCGCGTGCCGTGCTCCTCGCGGTCATCCCTGTCCTCTGGGCAGTCGGCGCGCTGCGCATGTGGCAGCTGCTCGTGCTCCAGTTCGTGATCGGGATCTTCACCGTCTTCTTCGACGTCGCGTACCAGTCGTACCTCCCGGCACTCGTCGACCGTGACGAGCTGATCGACGGCAACTCGAAGCTGCAGCTCACCGTGTCCGTCGCCCAGGTGGCGGGGCCGAGCGTCGCCGGCGGGCTGATCGCGGCGATTACTGCGCCGTACGCGATCGTGCTCGACGCGGCGAGCTTCGTCGTCTCGGCGCTCTTCATGGTCCGGATCCGGAAGCCCGAGACCCCGCCGGAGCGCGCCGCGGGCACCCCGCATCCGAAGATGTGGCCCGAGGTGAAGGAGGGCCTGCGCTGGGTGCTGGGCCATCGGTGGCTCCGGGCGATCGCGGCCTGCACCGGCAGCTCGAACTTCTTCTCGACGGTGACGTTCTCGATCGCGCTGCTCTACTTCACCCGCTCCCTGCACCTGTCGGCATTCGAGGTGGGGCTGGTCCTCGGGGTCGGCTCCGGCGGATCGATCGTCGCGGCTCTCGTGACAAATCGCCTGCAGCAGAAGCTCGGTGTCGGCCTCGCGATCCTCATCCCGACGATGGTCGCCTCGACGGGAATGCTCGCCTATCCGCTCGCGCCGCGCTCGCAGCCGATGCCCTTTCTGATCCTCGGCAACGCGCTCTTCGGCTTCGGCGCCGTCGCCTACAACATCACGCAGGTGAGCCTGCGGCAGGCGATCACGCCCGAGCGCCTGCAGGGCCGGATGAACGCCGCCATGCGCTGGATCGTGTGGGGCACGATCCCGCTCGGCACGATCGCGGGCGGAGCGATCGCGACCGCATGGGGCCGGCGCACGGCGCTGTGGGTCGGCTCGATCGGCGGGCTGTTCACGTTCCTCCCGATCGCGCTCACGTCCGTCCGCTCGATCCGCGAGCTCCCCGAGCCGGTCGCCGAGCCGACACCCGCGCAGGCAGAGCTCGCCGGCGGCATCGTCGAAGGCGTGCCGCTGCCGGGCCCCGCCGCCGCGGACGCGTAGCCTCCGCCCGCGGAGCGCCCTCGCTGACCCTGCCGGAGCCACCGCCCGACCCGGCGCTCTCGATCGAGCCGCTGATCCGCGGTACCGTCGAGGTGGATGCCTGAGCTGCCCGAGATGGAGGCGTGGCGCCGCGCGCTGAACGATCCTGTGTCTGCCTTCCCGATCGTGAAAGCAGGGCCGGCGCACATCGCGACGCTCAAGACGTTCGACCCGCCGCTGTCCGCGCTCCAAGGCCGCCGGCTGCGGGGCGCCGAGCGGCGCGGCAAGCGGCTCCTCTTCCCCACCGAGGACGGCGAGCTCGTGCTGCTCGTCCACCTGATGACCTCGGGGCGCCTGAAGACCCTCCTCGCGGGCGAGAGCGGTCCGAAGACACCGGCGTTCGTACTCGAGTTCGCCGGCGGCTCGAAGCTCGTGCTCACCGAGGCCGCGAAGCGCAAGCGCGCCGGCGTCTGGCTGCTGACACCGGAGGGAGCCAAGGCAGAGCTCCAGCAGCTCGGCCCCGAGGCGCTCGGTCTCGACGCCGTCGAGCTCGGCGCGATCATGCGCCGCGAGTCGCGCCGGCTTCACCCCTACCTCCGCAACCAGCATGCGATCGCCGGCATCGGTCGTGCCTGGGCGAACGAGATCCTCCACGCGGCCAAGCTCTCGCCCTATGCCCTCTCGACCGACCTGCGCGACGAGGAGGTCGAGCGGCTCGCGAACGCCATGGACGAGGAGCTGCGGCGCGGGCTCGCGCTCCGCGAGGCGGGCACGAAGGACGAGCGCACGTACCGCGTCCACAACCGGCTCGGGCAGCCGTGCCACGTCTGCGGCACCCCGCTCGCCCGCGTCGACTTCGAGGAGCACACGATCTACTACTGCCCCACGTGCCAGACCGGCGGGCGCGTCCTCAAGGACCGCCGCCTTTCCCGCCTCCTCAGGTAGCGATAGGCTCGCGTCATGGCCACGGTCGAAGACCTGATGACGAAGGGCGTCCTCACCGTCGAGCCGTCGGACACGATCGGCGAGGCGGCCGAGAAGATGCACGACGGGAAGGTCGGAGCGGTCGTCGTCGTCGAGGACATGGTGCGCATCGTCGGGATCGTCACCGAGCGCGACCTGCTGCGCGCGGTGGCCCAGCGCGCCCGCGCAGCCGAGGCCCGCGTCCGCCAGTGGATGACGGCCGACCCGCTGACCGTCGAGCCCGAGACCTCGATCGAGGACGCGACGAAGATCATGTTCGACAACAACTTCCGCCACCTGCCCGTCGTGAAGGACGGGCGGCCGCTCGGGATCGTCAGCCTGCGCGTGCTCTCGCGCTGGTCCTTCGAGAACTCGAAGTAACCGAGAACGGCTCCGTCGGACCGCCTCGCTAGGGTCCCTCACCGTGATCCGGTTGTTCCCAGAGCGCGGCGGCTGGCTCGAGGTCGTCTGCGGCCCGATGTTCAGCGGCAAGAGCGAGGAGCTCATCCGACGGCTGCGTCGCGCGGAGATCGCCGGCCAGCGCGCGCTGATCGTGAAGCCGCAGATCGACAACCGCTACGACATCGGCCACGTGGTCAGCCACGCCGGGGCGAAGATGCGCGCGGTCGCCGTCTCCCGGCCGGAGGACATCCCGGGCCTCGCCGAGGGCTACGACGCGGTGGGGATCGACGAGGTGCAGTTCTTCGCGCCGGAGATCGTGCTGGTGATCGACATCCTCGTCGCACGCGGCACGCGTGTCGTGGCCGCGGGGCTCGACCAGGACTTCCGCGGCCGTCCGTTCGGCGCGATGCCCGAGCTGCTCTGCCGCGCCGAGATCCTCGACAAGCTCCAGGCCGTCTGCCATCGCTGCGGCGGGCCGGCGACCATGACGCAGCGACTCGTCGACGGCTCGCCGGCACCCGCGGACGGCGCGACGATCGTCGTCGGCGCGCTCGACTCGTACGAGGCCCGCTGCCGGGCCTGCCACGAGATCGGCGAACAGGCGGAGCGCGAAGCGCACCGTTCCGTCAGCTACCTGGTTGGCAACCAGGTCAGCGTCCGTTAGTCGACCGTCAGCCGGCCAGCGCGATCGTCAGCGTGCCGTCCTCGACCTCGACGGCTCCGCCGAGGAACTCGATCAGCCGGACCGCGACCGCGGCCCCGAGGTCGCGTAGCTCCTGCCCCAGCACGACGGGCCCCGACGAGTCGGTGATCGGCGAGACGTCGATCACAGCGCCCCGCACCACGACCTCGACCTCGTCCAGTCCGCCGTGACGGAGTGCCGCCTGTACGAGCGCCGACACGCCCCGGTCGATCCCGTCCAGATCGGTCGTGATCGTCGCCCCCTCGCCGGAGATGCGGACGCGATCCGCGCCGAGGCGCTCCGCCGCCGCGTGCGCGAGGGCGAGCGTGTCCGTCTCTCTCAGGCCGGGGTCGTACCGGCCCGCCTCGATCCGGGCGACGAGCGAGAGCTCGTCGAGCAACTCGGCCATCTGCGCGGACGCCGCTTCGATCATCTCCACGTAGCGGTCGGCAGGCGACTCGAGCTCGACCGTCCGGGTCAGCGTCTTGGCGAAGCCGTGCACGGTCGCGAGCGGCGTGCGCACGTCGTGGCACGCGAGCGAGACGAGTCGGGCGAAGGACGTGTCGTTCTTCATCGGCTACCGTGCCGGACAGTACCCGGATGAGCGACCCCGCACGCCAGCTGCTGGACGACCTGCAGGCCTCGGCTCCAGAGGTGCCCCTCGGCCTGTCACGCGCAGGCGTCACGGGCGTCCAGAAGGCCGTCCGCATCGGCCGCGGCGCACGCGAGAAGCTGATCCTCGCGACGATCGACTGCACGGTCGACCTCGACCCGTCGCAGAAGGGCGTCCACATGTCGCGCTTCCCGGAGCTCTTCGAGGAGGCGATCGAGGGCGTCGTCGACGACGACGCGTTCCTCATCGAGGATCTCGCGGAGCACGTCGCGCACCACATCGTCGAGCGTCAGGATGCGCTGCTCGCCGAGGTGCACATCACCGCGCGCTATCCGTACGAGCGCCGCACGCCGGTGACGAAGCTCGCGACGCAGGAGATGGTCTCGCTGATCGGCATCGCCGCCGCCTCGCGTCAAGGCGTGCGTCGTGTCGTCGGCGTCGAGGCGGTCGGCATCAACGCCTGCCCCTGCGCGCAGGGGCTCGTGCGCGGCCGCGCCTCCGAACGCCTGCTCGAGGCGGGCTTCGAGGCGGGCGACGTCGAGCGGATCCTCGAGCTCGTCCCGATCGCGACGCACAACCAGCGCGGCCAGGGGACGCTGTTCGTCGGCACCACGAAGCGCATCGACGCCGAGCGGCTCGTCGAGCTCGTCGAGTCGTCGATGAGCTCGCCGATCTACGAGCTGCTGAAGCGGCCGGACGAGCTCTTCGTCGTCGAGCACGCCCACCTCCAGCCGCGCTTCGTCGAGGACTCGGTGCGCGTCGCCCTGAAGAGCGTGCTCGACGACCTGCCCGAGCTCGACGACCGCGACTTCGTGCTCTCGCGCCAGGTGAACTTCGAGACGATCCACGCGCACGAGGTCGTCGCGGAGCGCTACGGCACGATCGGCGAGCTGCGCGGGGAGCTGGCCGGGGCCGGCCACGGCCCGCTGCGGCACACCGAGCTCAGAGACTGGCTGAGGCTGTAGGAGCGCGCTTGCGCTTCCGGAGGTGGGCGCGGCTCTCCTCGCCGCGCCACAGCCGGCCGAGGTTGGCGCGGTGCAGGAGCAGCACGCCGATGCCCGCGAACGCGCCGAAGACGATCACGGGCCACGGGTAACCGAGCAGCCACGCCCAGAGGCCGAGCGAGAGCGCTGCGACCATCGACGCGACGGACGCGTATCGCGTCACGAGGAAGAGCAGGAGCCAGACGGCCGCAGCGACGCCGCCGACGATCGGGGCCACCCCGAGGAACGCGCCGCCCGCCGTCGCGACCATCTTCCCACCCTTGCGGAACCCGAGAAAGATCGGCCGGTAGTGTCCGAGCATCGCCGCCGCGCCGGCAAGCACACCCGACCCGTGGCCGACGAGCTGCGTGGCGAGCAGCGCGGGCACGAATCCCTTCGCCGTGTCGAGCAGCACCGCCGGGATCCCGAGCCGCCGGCCGTGCACGCGCCACACATTCGTCGCGCCGATGTTGCCGCTGCCCTGCGTGCGGATGTCCTCGCCCCGGAAGACCCGCACGAGCCAGTAGCCCCAGGGCATCGAGCCCGAGAGATAGCCGACCACCGTGAGGATCGCGGTGAGCATCTAGTCGCGCGGCGGCCGGACGATCAGCTGGTCGGGATCGCGTACTGCTCGACCCATCCGTTCACGACGTCCCAGTCGAGATTGTCGAAGAACGCATCGATGTACGAGGCACGGTCGGTCTGGTAGTCGAGGAAATACGCGTGCTCGTACACGTCGAGCGCCACGAGCGGCGTCGCGTTCCAGACGGCGAACGTGTTCTGCGCATCGCCGATGTAGTTGAAGAGATGGCCCTCGTCCCAGTCGTACGCCGTCCACGCCCAGCCGCGACCGGCCATTCCCGTCGCCTTCAGGTCGGCGCGCCAGGCCTCGACCGAGCCGAAGTCGCGCTGCACGAGCGCGCCGAACGAGCCGGTCGGGTCGCCGCCGCTGCCGCCGAGATGGGCGAAGTACAGCTCGTGGTTCTTGATCCCGCCGATCGCGAACGTGAGGTCGACCTTGAGCGCGCGGAGCTCGGAGTAGACCTGGTTCGCTGCGGCGAGATCGACGTTCGCGAGCTTGCCGAGAATCTCGTTCCGCTTGTTCACGTAGCCCTGGTAGAGCTTGTAGTGCGCCTCGACCGACGCGCGGGAGATCCCGTCGAGCTCGTAGACCTCGGGACGCAGCTCCCGCGGCGCGATCTCCTCGAACTTGAACGCAAGCGTCGACATCCGGCTCTCCTTCATTCCTCGGCGTAGGTGGGCGGGCGGAGCATATCCTCACTCTCACGCGAATGACGCGGTGCGAAAAGGAGCCCACATGCCCTTCCAGTTGCCCGATCTGCCCTACCCGTACGACGCGCTCGAGCCGCACATCGATGCGGAGACGATGCGGATCCACCACGATCTCCACCACAAGGCGTACGTCGACAACGCGAACGCCGCGCTGGCAGGGACGGAGCACGCCGACTCCTCCGTCGAGCACGTGCTCACGATCCTCGACTCACTGCCCGCGGACAAGCAGGGTCCGGTGCGCAACAACGCCGGCGGCCACGCGAACCATTCGCTGTTCTGGCAGATCATGGGCCCCGGCGGCGGCGGCGAGCCGGGCGGCGACCTGGCAGGCGCAATCGACGAGACCTTCGAGGGTCTCGACAAGCTGAAGGCGGCCGTCAGCGACGGCGGCGTGAAGCGGTTCGGCTCCGGCTGGTCGTGGCTCGTCTGGGACGGCACCGGCCTTGCCGTGTACTCCACCGCGAACCAGGACTCGCCGATCTCCCAGGGCGACGTTCCGCTGCTCGGGATCGACGTGTGGGAGCACGCGTACTACCTGAAGTATCAGAACAAGCGTCCCGCGTACCTCGAGGCCTGGTGGAACGTCGTCAACTGGGCCGAGGTCGAGCGGCGCTACGCCGAGGCGCGCGGGGCGTAAGCACCCCGCGCGCGCCCCGGCGCGCTCGTTCAGCGAGGCCTGCTCAGCGCACCCGGCGAACGGTCTGGGTGCCGCTGTGCGCGGCGAGCAGCCCGTTGCCGGCCTGGTTCACCGAGAGGAACACGCGGATGTGCGAGATGCCCTTCGGCAGGTAGGCGGCCGGCTTGAAGAGCTTGCCGTTCCCGGCGCCCAGCGTGAGGTTCGCGAGGTTCACCCACTGCCCGAAGGCAGAGAGCCGCTGCAGCGTCACGTGCTTGCCGGCCATCGACGTCGGCGCCGTGAGCACCGCCTTCATGTAGCCGTTGCCGCCGACCAGGAGCCGGAGCTTCGGCGCGACCTGCACGAGCACGGTGCCGCTCGCGGTGTTGTTCCAGCGTGCGACGTACGTCGTGTAGATCGACGGCGTGACGGTGTACGAGAACGTGCCGCTCGTGCCCGTCTTGAGAACTACGAGCTGCATCGGCGACGCCTGGCCGTACGGCTGGGCGTCGATCTCGACCGACTGGTTCGCGGCGCCGGTGGAGATCGCGCCGCTGAGCGTGATCGTCGTGCCGTAGTCGACGATCGGCGCGTTGAGCGCGAGCGTCAGCGACGGCGGCGGGCCCTTCACGCTGATCTTGCCCGTGTGCTTGGCCGCATACGAGTCGTGGTAGCGGAACGTCCCGGCACGGTTGAACGTCGCTGTGTACGACTGCCCCGCGTGCAGGATCGGGGACGCGAACGACCCGTCGTCGGCGACCACCTGGTGGTCGACCTTGTCGTTGTTCTTCCACGTGACCTGGTCGCCGTGGTCGATCGAGATGCTGCCCGGCGTGAAGCCCGTGCTCTTGATCGAGACGCTGATCGTGGCTGCGCCGGCGGTCGCGGCCACTGCGAATGCGGCCGCCACGGTCGCCAGCATGGCTGCGACGAATTTCATTGTTGAACCTCCTCTGACCCCGCGTGTGTTCACACCCACTAGATCCCCGTCTCGAGGCGGCTCGAAGCGCGGGCCACGTAAAGGTTGTGTCAAACGGCCTGCTATGACTTCCGAATCCGATATGAGCCGCGATGCGTAAAGACGGTGACGACATGGAGCTCGCGCTCGACACTCCCGCACGCCTGCACCCGGTCACCCCGCAGCAGCCGGCTCAGCCGAGGGACGATGCTCTCGCCCACAGGGAGAGCGACACCGACCTCCTCGTGCGCGTGGCCGACCGCGACCGGGAGGCCTTCGAGCTCCTCTACCACCGGTACGTCCGTCCGGTCTTCGGCCTCGCGCTCCGGCGCCTGCGCGACCGGCAGCGTGCAGAGGACGCCGTACAGGAGACGTTCGCCGCGGTGTGGCGCTCCGCCCAGAGCTATCGGCCCGAGCGCGGACCGGCCGCTCCCTGGCTCTACACCGTCGCCCGCAACGCCATCGTCGACCGGCAGCGCGCGAAGACCGAACTGCCTGCCGAGGTGCCCGACACGGCATCGGGAGAGCCCGGCCCGGCAGACCGCGCCGAGACGTCGTTCGTCGCGTGGCGCGTCCACCGCGCGCTCGGAGAGCTGCCCGAGAAGGAGCGCGAGGTGCTCGAGCTCGCGTACTGGAGCGAGCTGTCGCAGAGCGAGGTGGCCGAGTACCTGCACATCCCCCTCGGCACGGTGAAGACGCGGACGAGGAGCGCGCTCGCGCGCCTCGCCGACCTGCTGGAGGGAGAGCTCTCGTGACGCGCACGCCGAACTTCGACGAGCTGATCGGCCCGGAGGTCGAGCAGGCGGAGCGCGAGCGGCTGCGCGCCGTGCACGACCTCCTGCTCCAGGCGGGCCCGCCGGCGGAGCTCTCGCCCGAGATCGAGGCCGGCCCGACGCTCGCGATGACCCTGCAGCGCAGGCCCCGCCGCACACGGCACAGGGTCGCGCTCCTCGCCGCCGCACTGGCGGTGGGCGCGACTGCGTTCCTCGCGGGCTACATCACCGGCAACGGCAAGGGCGACGGGCTCTCGGCGGGGCGCACGTTGTCGCTCGTCGGGACGAAGGCGGCGCCCGGGGCGCTCGCCTCGCTCCGCATCCAGCCTGCCGATCCGGCCGGCAACTGGCCGATGCAGATCTCCGTCACGGGGCTGCCGAAGCTTCCGCCGCGCGGCTACTACACGGTGTACCTCGTGCGGGACGGCAAGCCGTACGCGCCCTGCGGAACGTTCGTCGTCGAGGGTAAGGATCACGGCGTATCGGTCTGGCTCAACGCGCCCTACGACGTGCGTCGCGGCGACACCTGGGTCGTGACGAAGCAGCTACCGGGCCACCACGCGGCCGGCCCGATCGTGCTCCGGCCCTCGGCCTAGCGCTTCGCCTCGTTCCGCATCTCGGAGAGCAGCCGCTCGAGCCGCTCCTCCGTCGAGTCGTCGACGAAGGTCATCGCGGCCGCGACGTTCGGATGCACGCCGGCGATCGCGCGGCGCATCTCGTGCGCGACGGCGCGATACGACGGATGTCCTTCGCGCCCCGAACGCAGCTCGATCAGGTGCAGCGCCGCGCGCGCGTCGAGCTCGAGCACGTAGCGGATGCGGAACGCCAGACAGAGTGCGTACGGCGCTTCCTCCACGAGGCCCTGCCCGTGCAGTCGCGCGTGCTCGGAACGCGAGACGTCGAGGGCGCGTTCGTACTCGCTGCCGAGGCCCGCGACGACGACCTCGTGTGGAACGTCCGCACCGAGGTCGGGCGTGAGCCTCTGCCACTGGCAGGTCAGCAGGCGGTGGCGCTGGAGATCGCGGAACGCCCCGTAGTCCGAGACGATCTCGAACCGGTAAGTGAGTGTCTCGAAGCCACGCCCGGGCCGGTGGCGGCGATTCTCTCGCTCGCCGATCAGCTCGCGCAGGAGCCCGGCACGCTGATCCGGCGCGAGGCCAGAGACCGCGCGCAGCGCTTCCTCCTCTCCGGTCGCCGTCGACTCGTAGAGCAGCGCGGCGAGCAGCTCCTCCTCCGTCCCGTGCGCGCGCAGCAGGCGCACCGACGGCGCAGCCGCGGCCGTCTCCTCGTCGAGGCCGAGCCTCGCAGCGAGTGCGTCCGCCGCGCCGCGGCGCTCGCGCAGGAACTCGACCCAGCGGCCGCCACGATCTTCGCGGGGCACGCGCGCGACGAAGCTCGGGATGATCTTCTGCAGCTCCTCGAGGAGCATCGCGCCGTACGCGCGCGCCTCGGCGAGCGGGTGCGCAAGCAGGTGCAGCACGAGTTGCTCGTAGGTCTGGCCGCTCGCGTACATGCCCATGTGCGAGAGCGACGCTGCCGGGAGCAGGCCTCGCACGAGGTCGAGCGCCTTCGCACGCACCGCGCGGGTGTGCGCCGCGGCCGACTCGTCCGGCCCGCGCGGAAACTCGCCGTCCACCCACGCCGACACGCCCTCGAGGAGGTGGCTGTACGTCGAGAAGAGGTCGTCCATGGCGCGCTCGTACTCCGGGCCGAAGCGTGCGTCGCGGTGATACCGGTAGCCGTACGCGTCGAGTTGCGTGTCGTAGGCGATGTA
>Ga0080064_1007212_pt1 | contig 11381 bp, 9 predicted proteins | sample Subgrocontami54m_FD_69260 | JGI IMG/M metagenome (GOLD analysis project Ga0080064, IMG submission 69260) | Subsurface groundwater microbial communities from S. Glens Falls, New York, USA - GMW46 contaminated, 5.4 m (SPADES assembly) (version 2) ...
GGTAGGTTTTACTCATGGTTTTGTCTGCAGAGAAGTATGATTCTTTTTTTCTCTACCAATATAATACATTATCAACCGATTCCATCATCAATGAAAAACTATTACTCGGACAGACTCCTAGTGTCGTGTGTCAGAGATAAGTTGAATAAGCAACATCTGGTTAACTCAAACTTTACATGAAGCACAGATGATTTCTTGGTGGCCCACGTTACTCATTGTCAATAAATTTTGCCACAAAGGCACAAAGTTTCACCAAGAAAAAATATTGTTTTCCAAGCCAACGCTTTTTTTTTGAAATATCTCGCTCCTCTCGCGTCTCCTCCAATTCCTTCTCAAGACGTCGTACGGCTTCCTCCTCCGCGCCCAACTTCCCTGAAATGCTCCTTCCCGATTCTCTTCCAGCTTTCTCTTCCACCGGTGCAACATGTTCACCCCAATTCCCAAATCCCTGGCAACATCTGTCACTCGTCGCTTCCCCTCCACGACGAGACGTACTGCCTCTCGCTTAAACTCCTTGTCGTACAGTATTCATAAAGGAATCTACGCCACACGACACTAGTGCCTATCATTGTGTTCCAATTTCCTGGACTCCTGACCGATCGTCGTCCGCAAGATCGGTGTAACCATACCGTACAGTGTACTATCTCGGTACACTTTACCTTCCCGCAGTGCAAGATGCCTACGTTCGCGTTACCCTCCAAACATTAGTCGTCTCTATGAGTTAGACCGGAATACGCGTCAAGGCGGCTCCGCTGGCATTCAAGTTGCCTCGAAAGAGTACTGTTCATGAACTATCACCATTTCGAGGGAATATGAAGATTCGCATCATCGGGCTGTTGCTTGCTGCTTTCGCTACGACCATGGGTGCACAAAATGCATTTTCATCGGGGATGGATGGGTGGAACATCAAGACGGGGCGCCAGATTAATGATCTGAACGGCGGCAGTCCGTCCGCTTTCGGGGGAATTGCTCAATGGCAAGATCCCAAGGTGATCGAGTCAGACGACGAATCGCCAGTTATCACAAGTCTCGAGCCCACCAGGGTCATCGTCAACGGTGGGGCTGTTACGCTGATCGTGAAAGGGAGTGGATTCACCTCCCGGTCGACTGTGAAGTTGAATGGCCAAACCCGACCGGTGAGATACATCGATTCATCCGAATTGCGATTGGAGATTCCCAGAAGCATCCTCAATCGCGCTGCAGAGATCTGGGTGGTCGTTCATAATTCCGACGGCGAATTCTCAAACGCTGTCCTCTTTACGGTGGAGAATCCGGTTCCGATAATCACAGATATTACGCCGACGAGCAAATATGTCGGTGATGGTCCGTTCACACTCTTTGTCAGTGGAAGGGATTTTGTCGGGGAGTCCGCAGTGCGATTCAATGGGGCAGACCAACCAACGAGATTCATCGACACGGCGACCTTAAGCGTAGAGGTCTCTTCAAGTCAATTAGCTTCAGCGGGGGAGATTTCGATCAGGGTTTTTACCCCGGCTCCTGGGGGAGGTGTCTCCGGCGCGTTAACGTTCCTGGTTCTCGGCGCATCGATGTCCGGGACCGTCTACGAGGATCGTAATGGCAACGGGCTGAGAGATGAAGGAGAACAGGGACTTTTTGGCTGGATAGTTCGGATCATCCGAAACGGGGCGCAGGCCGAAAGTGTCTTGACAGATCGTCTTGGCGGCTATGCTTTCCCAAACCTAATCCGGGGTACGTACCAGGCTCGCGTGAGTTTACCACAAGAGTGGACACAAAGCCAGCCGGAACCTCCCGGTGTCTACACGTTCGAAGTAGCCGGTTCGTTACATGTACATGGCAAGGACTTTGGATTCTTCAAAACAGATACATCGAGATACCGGACGTTTGCCCAGGGAAGTTTGATCGGTGTTTCAGCAGTTAAGCCGAGGCCGTACGCTTCGAAGTTCACGTTTGAATTCAATAACCTGACCCAACTCCGCGCAAACGGTCTTCATGTTGAGTTTAACAGTGCTATTACCTCATTCATCATGATTGATTCTTTTACTGCCGTCCGTGCAGTATCTCAGCTGAATCGCAACTTTGATTTCACGGGTGCGGCAATTGAGGCGTCCCAGGCAGTGAAAATCGTGGGCATCGGCCCACGAAATGGGATGAGAGTGAAAAAATGGTGGTGGACATACGACGGCACAACGATCAGCACGAAAAACGAGAGTCTGCTCCCGGTGAAACAAGAGTTTCTGTTACCAATGCCAAATGCAGCCAACTTCAGGAATGAGGTCTTCTTCAGAATGGCATACCAACCGGCAACGTCGAATGCGTCCAGTCGCGGGATTGTGGTTGGTATACCCCAAAACCACGACGGAAATCCATTCGGTTGGGTAATCCTGCGCAGAAGTTCTGACGTTGTGAGATCTTTGAATAGCCCGCAGGGTCAACACGTAGGTGAAGCTCGTGGATTTGACAGTTTCACGAACGGCCGCCGGTTTGTTGGTGAACAGAGGATGCTGCCTGCATCGAAGCACAACAACAGGTTGTTCGCGGATCAAGCGGCCCTCAAGCTCAATATCAGTGCAAGCGAACTACAAGTAACGCCGATCGGTTTAGGAGAATTATTGTTCGAAGAGGACGGGAACCCCTTGAGTGGAATGATGGTCCGGGAAATCGCCGCTTACGCGGATACAGTGTTGACTTACTGGATCGGCAGGTCGCCGGCTGAATACAGGAATCTCGATTCCACCATACGAAAGATCAATGGCGCTTTCTCCGGACCCGTCGATACTATCTCGTTCGGTTCACTACTTCGCCTCGCGGGTGTCCGGGGAGTGTCGGACGTCCCGTTCCTACATGAAAATCGGAACATGTTGCCCAGAGTTTTGCCGACGACGTCTGTGGTGAGCGCAGAACTTCCACTAGCGTTCGCGCTTCAGCAGAACTACCCAAATCCTTTCAACCCGACAACGACGATTCAGTTTGATCTTGCGCAGCCGTCAGTCGTTACTCTTAAAGTGTACAATGTGTTAGGTCAGGAAGTGATGACCCTCCTGCAGGATGAGTCGCTGGAGGACGGAGATCACTCGGTAGAATTCGACGGCACGGGCCTGACATCAGGGGTGTATCTCTATCGGATCGTTGCGGTCGCGGGGAGTGGCCTGGAGAGCAGCGCCGAAGTATTCTTCACGGACACACGAAAAATGTTGCTGTTGAAATAGATGTGAAAGGACTTGGATCCCTACAATACCAGAAATGTCACGCTGACGAACACAAAAGGAACGAGGATTATGAAAATATACACCGCAACCAAGAGGGCAACGTCGCAACGATTTTTCTCTGTTCTGTTGTTGCTGACCCTCGCTTCATACGGTGTCGCCTTTGGACAACGGACCGGTGCAGCCCGTGCGACCATAAGAATCAGCGTCGGAGTGATCTCCCGGACTGGTACGATGGGAAATAAGGCCGGCCTTGTCTCTTCGATGCTGAGGGAAATGGAAACCATGCAAGATGTTTCCGCGGGGGAAATCACGGGCCTGGGAGCTGACGGCAGAAATTTGGTTGAATCGCTTCCGGCTCTGAACGACGGTGAAACGTCGATCTCTGGGTCCCGTGTCTCAGGGTTCGGTATCGAGGACATTTACTTCGATCCTCTACAAGGAGTCAGTGAAATCCTGGGATCGCACGGAGAACTGTACATTCGCAGACCGTTAGCGGATGAGCAGAACCCATCTGTCGATCGAGCTGCTCGAAAGGCTCCGAATGAGCTCGTCATCGTTTCTGTCGCCGATTGAAGAGCAGGTTTTGCCGGACGGAATCAGCTCAAGACATTAAGAACAAACGACATTGTAGAAAGCACCTCGATGAAAAGGCACAAAATGATAAGTGGACTCCAACGCGATCTCGCCGGCTCTCAATCTCCAGCGCAGGGTCGGAGAAAAGCGATTATCATGTCAGCTGTTCTCAGTATCCTGCTTTTTTCAGGCTGGATTGATGGAGCGCTGGCAGAGGTGACGGTGTACCCCACAACACTTTATTTGAACAAGATGAATCGGCACGGAAGATTTACTGTTTCGAACAGTGGGACCGACGCGAAGGTTATCGATGTCTCTCTTTCCTTCGGTTATCCTGTCTCGGACACCGACGGGAACATTTCATTCCGATTCCTTGATTCGACGAATCACGCAGAGCCGTGGATGGATTCCTGGGTAAGCATTTACCCCGGGCATTTTGAACTTGCCCCTGGCGAGTTCCAAGTGGTGGCCGTGGCTGCCAAACCCCCTGAAGACTTGCCGGACGGGGAATACTGGCTCAGGCCAGAATTAACCGTTCGATCAGTTGATTCCGGCACCTCGACCGACGCCATTCCAGAGAGGTTAGCGTCGATGAAGACGGAACTCCATCGATACGTCCTCGGCGTCAATTATCGACAGGGCGTCGTTCGGACCGGGATCTCGATCCGCGATATTTCTACCACGGTCCGCAACAAGAGACTAAGAGTGTTAGTAGACGTTCAGCGCGAAGGGAATGCCGCTTATCGTGGGAATATTCTGTGTTCCTTGCGGGATGCGCACGGTAATCGCCTAGCTGATCTTAAACGAACAGTGGCTGTATACCATTCGATGAAATACCGTTTTGAAATAGGTGACCCCGAGATCTCGGATGGCTCCTACACGGCGCGAGTGGAATTGAATACCGATCGATCAGGAGATATCCTCCAGTCGCCGCCAGTGCAACGAAGCGTCAAGGTGACAATAAGGAACGGCGCCGTCTTCGACAACGAATCCAATGCGCCCGAAAATACAAGAGGTGCCGAATATCCGCGCACGGTTCGTGCCACCCAAGACAGGAATCGGTCTGACGCGCTGGTAGAATCACACCTAAAAGGTAGGGTTCTGGAGAAAAGACTCAAGGAGATTAATCGAGAGCAGGATATGATTTTGAAAGAGCTACACGAGCTTACCGTGATCATCCAATGAATCACACCCGTATGCTCAGTGATATCTTCGCGAGATGTCTCGGCAGGAGAAGGGACCAAAGATGAATGGCTCGAAAAGGTATGTGCCATGATGAAAGATCTCGTTTGTGGACGGTACATCAATCAGAATGATGCGACCCCGAAATGTCAGCAGATGGGGAAGAGCTATTACTTCTGCTCTGTGGCTTGTAGGAAACAGTTTGAAAAAGACCCAAAGAAGTACCTGGACCAATGTGCTAAGAAATCGACAGGTACGTCGAAAACGTGAATCCCAGGAGTACATGTCAATGTTTGTTGGATCATCAACACTGGATAAGCAGCTGTGAGTCTCTACTTCTGGCTTGAGATCTTGACTCTATCGCTTCTGACGTGGCTTGCCGTGATACTTTGGCGCACGAGGGGGCAGTATTATTCATGGAGAATGTTCTTCATATCTGGCATCCTCATATTCATGGCGCAGTTGTCACATCCACTTCTGAGGTACTTGTCCAGCGAAGTTTATGAAACCGTCGGTTCTTCACCTGCACGGTATACTGTTCTTATCGATGCAGTTGCGGGCATCGCTGATCCAGCCGCGATCCTATTCCTGGTGATTGGATTCATTCAGACAATCATGGTCCGGCGTGCAGATGAGAAAAAGATCCGCATATTGGAAAGCCTGTTGCCGTTTTGTTGCTACTGCAGGAAGTATCGAACCAAGGAGGAGGTGTGGCTGCCGCTGGAAAGCCTGCTGGAACGACATGTATCTCGGTTTATTTATGGCATTTGTCCCGATTGTGTAGTAAGCATGCTGAAGCAGGCCCCCCTCCGAGGGGGACACGAGAAGAAAGCCCTTTGATCGGTTGGAGTGTTGAGGTCGGGACTCCAGAGCATGGGTTACTTCCGCTGGTTCTTTGTGGTATCCTCTGATGTAGTACTCACCATCGCAGACTTCTGGGAATCGATGACTGGCCGCCTCAACGCGTGGCTGTCCGCTTCTCGGCCAGTGTCCGAAATTCGCACACGGCCATCCTCCACCGTATGATCGCCTACTCTGGAATCGCAGTTATTGTGCATGGCACAGTAGTTGAACCAACCGGAAGACAAGGTATGATGGCATGATTACACGAAGATCCTATAAAATTGGGCGGAACCAATTAGTCCAAAAACTCTGGTTATTGCTCACACTGCTCTCGTGGCAGTGCGTGAAGCTACCGGAGGAACCGATTGTGCCCAAGTGGTCCATTCCAATAAGCGTTCCCCTGGCTGATACCGCGTATTACCTCCGTGACATTCTACAACGAAGTGCCGACTTGACAGTCCAAGGGTCGGAGATCGTGTTCAGACCAGGCACCTATCAGTTCGACACAGTGAATATCGGTGATCGGCTTCAATTAAGAGCTGTTCATTCAACGAACGTTGCTCAGTCCATTGGATACTTCAGGGTAAACCTGCCGTCGCCTTTGACGGCCGCGGTTCCAGCGGCGCAGTTTTTTGATACCATTCCCCGGAGCGCCTCGCCAATCCCCGGCTTCCGCGCTCATCACATTTCGCTGACCATTAATACGCTCGCGCAGTTCGAGTATGCACACCTGAAAACGGGAGAATTCCGCCTGGAGATTCGAAACGAGCTTCCAATTCCTTTGACGTTGCCCGCCGGCGTCCACATCGTGAACATCGGCGCAGGAGACACGATGGTCTCATTTGCTGGAGGGACCATTGATGCTTACGGATTCTGGTCGCCGCCCCCCGGTTCATTGGCGAACGCGTATATCCGGTCACAGATACAACTCGAGTTTGACATTGAATCCCCCGGGAGCAGCGGTCGCGCGGTCGCGATCCCACCGGACTCAGGCCTGGCGGTTTCGATACAGATCGTCAATGCGTTAGCGGACGAGGAGCGAGCCCGATTTTTTACCCGGGGGTTCGGGGGTTCCACCGTTCGGGACTTCATCCTTGATGACTCGACGTATCTCCAATACGCGCGTTTCGAGAGTGGATCTTTACAAGTTCAACTCGAGAATCTCACAGACATCAGCCTGGGGCTCGATCTGCAATTCCTTGAACTCATCGACCGATTGACAAACCAACCAATGATTCTTAATGTGGAACTCTCCCCACGGTCGCTCTGGAGACAGTCTATTGATCTTCCGCGGTATGAATTCCAGTCACCCACTGGTCAACCCACGAACACGGCACGAGTATCAGCCTCGATTCTGACGCAGACGTTGACTGCTGAAACGCCTATTACGCTCCGAGCGACTGACGGTGTGAATGCGACCATCACGGCGGGCAGCGAACCAATCAAGATTCGGTCTATCTCCGGTATCCCGAAGCCCACGGCTATCAGCATCAACGATACGGTCCAACTCCCGTGGGGTGATTTTCCTCTACACTTTTCAGCTGACAGTATTAGCCTCGACTCGGTCATGATGAAGCTCAACTACGGTATGAAGGGGGGGTACCCGGTTGACCTCAAGCTGAGGTTGCTCGGGCTGTCTCAACGCGGCGATGTTGTGTCATCGATGGAAGTGCCGCCGGGTGGTAGCCTGGATCCGGCCATGCATCGTTTGATGCCCAATACTCCAGAGGTCATCGAATTCAGCGCGCAGAACGGTCTTGTTGCACAGTTCTTTGCTCAGCTCCTCACGAGCCGCCCAGCTCAACTTGTTATACTTGGGTACGGGGTAGTGAACCCCCTCGATCGCTACGTCCTTCGCGAGAGCGGGACAATAGACGAGCATAGCTCGATTGTCTCCTCGGTCGATCTGACAGTGCCGATACGTCTCACGATCATCCAGGGTATTTTCCAAGACACTGTAATTCTCGGAGGTAATGACACTCAAGGGATCCTATTTGATCAAAAAATCATTCCACACCTTGAGGAAGCAGCAGTCTGTTTCACGCTCGAGAACGCCGTACCTTTATCGGTGGGCTTTGAGGCAACATTGCTGGATCGCGAGGGGCGAGCCCTGTTGAGTCTCCCTGAACCTGATCAGGGTAAGTTGGGGATCGCGGCTGGTTCGCCCGAACATCCAAACCATACAGCTACACCTATAAAAGTCAGGCTTACCAGAACACGTCTAGAGCAACTCAATCACGTGCATAGCATCGCATTTCGATTCTCTTTCGACTCGAATAATCGTCCAGCTGTCCTGAGAACGGACGAGTTCGTCCGCATGCGTGCCTACGTGATCGCGACGTACTTCGTCGACCCTCACTGACAGAGCGCCGATTATGACCGGCATGAGGCTTGATCCGTTTCGTCTTGCTGCAGCGGCCGGAGTAATCCTGCTCTCATCTGATTTTCTGATTGCAGGAGGTGATCAGACGAATGCCCGGGGTCTCGGCATGGCACAGGCGGTCGTTGCTTCCTCGCGAGGTCTGGAATCGATCGGTTCGAACCCCTCGAACCTTGCACTGCCATTGACTGGAAACACTCGAGGCTATGTTTGTCGCGCGGTTTCCCACGATACGACGTTCCGATACCGTAACCTTTTCAACATCGATACCGTAGTGATCGTCTCGGTCTCACACGACTCTCTCGTAGTCGTACGGCGGAGCCCACCCACGGTGACTCTGTCCCTGCTTCCAGCAATGGCTCGCCTGGAGAGTAATGCTCTTACCGCGGAAATCTACACCGGACACTTCACTCGACGCGGTCGCGGCTCTCTCCAAGACCCGGAGTATCTCACGGATGCGGAGAAGACCACGATTCTCGGCCTTTTATCCGACAACTTTGTCCACCTTGAGTTGGATGCGGGTGTACGGCTGTTTGGGATCGCGTACAACAACGATGCGATCGGAGCAGTGGCCCTGACTGTCACGGATCGAGCGTCGGTTCATGTCGATCTCCCAAAAGATTATCTCCGATTCACCTTCTTCGGATTGGATACCCTCGGCTCGTCGTACGATTTCCGTGGAACGAACCTCCGCGGGTGGTATCTGCGCGAATACGCCGTGAGCTACGCCCACATTTTCCCGAATGTACTGCCCGGCCGGGATTTTTCGGTGGGTGTGAGCCTGAAGCTTGTTCACGGATTCGCCGGCGTTTTCACAGATCGGTTCAACGCCGAATTCTCAAACACTGTCGAGCGAGACGGCGCCACAGGTGACATCCAGAATTACTCGCTCCGAGGCCTGGCGGACATAAGGATCGTGCGATCAACAAGCGCGACGTTCTCGACCGGTAAACTTGCGTTGTTTCCGGCACCCGCTGGAAGAGGTCTTGGGCTAGACATTGGACTCTCGGCTGAAATCGTGCCAGCCGTTCGATTGGCGGCAAGCCTCGTCGACCTGGGTTCGATTCGCTGGTTCTCCGGGACGAGACTGACGGGCGCAAACGGGACGGTCGAGGTAACGAACCCGGCGTCAAGTGCACAGGCTGACCAAGTCGTCCATGCGATCAACTGGGTGGACACAACGATCGGGGAATTTACGACACCGCTTGCCACCTCGGTGCGGGTTGGAGGAGCAATTCAAGTCGATCGCCTCGCTTTAATGCACTGGATACCGGGATGCTGGCTCATCACAGTCGAGTGTCGCAAGGATTTCAACCAGTCGCCAGGAAACTCTCCACACCCACACTATGCCATCGGTTCCGAGTACAGGCCGCTTGGCTGGTTACCGCTTCGTACCGGTTTTTCGTACACACGCGCCAGTCGGGTACGCTGGTCTGCCGGTGCCGGATTGGATCTTGGAGTGTTAAGTATCGATCTAGGGACGGAGAACGTTAAACTTCTCTCCCGGCAGGGCGATTATGATCTCGTCTCAGCGAGTATTGCCGTGACCGCCAGATTGTAGAATGGTTAAAGAATCTAGATGTCCTCATCCTGAACACTGTTCGTTCTTGGAACAACTCTCCAGATGCATTCCTTATCCTTTCAGGCTGCTGATGCTGTCTTTTTCACTGAAAACTTGAATTTCACTCCGACGGCCTCCGCCTTACATTTTGGCACGACCCTTGTACTACTTGTAGGCATGCTATGGGATAGGAATATAGTCTGCTCCTCCAAGCCCGATTTAAATCCTGGAGATAGTTCAACGGTCTCAGAAGCTCTGGAATCGGTCATCAGGGTGCTTGGTGTGCTGGAAGACCATCTCCGGCTCGTCTATGCTCACGCCGATTACGCGACCATTACACGGTTAGATCTGTTTGAGATCGTTAAGGAAATTCAACATATCTGCATGCGCTGCAGGACCTTATGTCGGCCTATTCCCACGGAAACCAAGGATGCAATTTCGAAGCACAGTGCAGTTCCATAATTCACAAGAGAATCGGAATCAGGAGACAAGGATCCAGTTTGAGAGTGAGTTCTGAACCTATGGCCAACGACACATCCAATGCGATTCCCAACATGAATAAGAAAATCACAATCTTGCTTGCAGACGACAATGAGGAGCTTTTATCCACGCTTGGTACAATGCTTTCTGAGGCGGGTTACTGCGTTTTGACGGTGAGCAATGGCGAGCAGGCGATTGCAACCCTTCGTGAGGCATCGGTTCAATTCATCATACTTGACCTCAAGATGCCGAAAGTAGACGGCTGGACCGTCTTAGCGTTTGTAAAGCAACAGTTTCCCAATATCAGAGTACTGGTACTGACAGCATATGGGAGCATGGCCACCGCAATACGGGCGAAAAAGAACGGTGCCGATGATTTTTTGGACAAACCTTCCGATGTCGAGGAGATTCTGCATACGGTTGATAGAATACTGCACCAAAGCTCGACGCCGTTCCATTCCTAGAGTGCTCCACGCAAAGGCAAAGACTACTTCAGCAGACCGTATTTCGTCGCGCTGTGAGAACCCCACGGAGATCTGTCAGCAGCTTGCCCCCATTCATCCCGTGTCGTAGATATTAAATGATCGTGGACCTGGCATCCTGTTATCGGCATGAGTTCCCTCCCCTGATCCGACCATTTCGCGCACATTCTGCATCATCTATGAGGAGGTCCCGGCCGGACCATTCCAGCCTGAATTCTTCGTAGTTCAAGGCAGGAAGGACGGACGAAATGGCTCACCGAGCTTGCATTTATTCAGTACCCTGGCAGTACGCCGTCTTTCGTTCGAAACTACGTATCAGAAGGCAGTCGTAGCGGGGGGAGGAACTTCTCTCTACTCACAGACCTTCACAAGGTCTTATTGATATTCTCCATACCTTTCAGTAACTTCATGCGAAGCGATCAGGTAGACTCGGGGGAGTTTTACACATCAGAGTTCTTTCATAAGTCCTATTGCGAAACTGCACACGAACAAGGCTTTTGGGGAAGGTTTTTTCGATTAGTGGACTCAAATAAAAGAAATAACTACGCAATATTGCGTCATTACAGATGTTAGTAACTATGTTACAAAAAAGTTGAGTCTCACAATCGAAGGTGGTAAGTTAGAATGCAACCAACATTATAACAACCACTCAACGAAAGGAGACTCAAATGAAAATATACAAAGCGGCACAT
>Ga0080064_1007213_pt1 | contig 11381 bp, 9 predicted proteins | sample Subgrocontami54m_FD_69260 | JGI IMG/M metagenome (GOLD analysis project Ga0080064, IMG submission 69260) | Subsurface groundwater microbial communities from S. Glens Falls, New York, USA - GMW46 contaminated, 5.4 m (SPADES assembly) (version 2) ...
GGAGGCCCCGTACGGGCGCAAGTTCTGCGACCGGCACCACGCACGCAGTCATCGCGACCAAGCATCCAGCACCAACCCCGCCAAGCACCCGGTACCAACTCCTCCCAAGCACCAAGCACAAAGCACCAAGCACTGACTCCACGCCCGTCGTAAGATCTACCAATGCCCAAAGTCGTTGCCGTCGTCGGAGCCTCGAGCGATCGAAACAAGTTCGGCAATAAGGCGGTGCGGGCGTTTCTGGCCGAGGGGTACACGGTCATTCCAATCAATCCGAACGAGTCTGAAGTCGAGGGCATGGCGACATACCGGTCGGTGCTGGACGTGCCCGGGCCGATCGACATGGCGACGGTTTACGTGCAGCCTGAAATTGCGCTGCAGCTCCTTCCGGAGCTCGCGCAGAAGCAGGTGATGGAGATCTGGATCAACCCCGGCGCAGAGAGCGACGAGTTGCTTGCGGAGGCGCGACGCCGGAAGCTGAACGTTATCGCGGCCTGCAGTATCGTGGGCATCGGGCGCAACCCGTACCAACTGTGAGGTTGACACCCGAAATTCCGGTCCTTATACTCACTCCAGGATTCACACCTCCAACGCATTGTCGGCCGAAGTGTCCGGCGCCGAACGTCCAGCGTAGCAATCGGGCGCCCTCAGCCCAGAACGTGAACCACGCGGGACTCGCTCCCGCCCAGTCAAACTCAAACAACCAATTATTTACTTCCAGCGACAGCACCATGCCCAGTACGCCGAAGCGTCAGTCTCCCATTGGACGCGGTACGCAGGACCCGCCCCACGCGGCCGAGCTCGAGCCGCCGCCCTCGGACTCCGCGGTCACGTCCGCCGCGCGCGCAGCCGATGCTGCGTCCGCCACGGAACGTTCGCCGGAGAGTGCTCGACCGCCCCAGCGGTTGAACATCACCGATCTGAAGGACCTGAACATTCAGAAGCTCACCCAGATCGCCAAGGATCTCAGCGTGGCCGGCGCGACCGGAATGCGAAAGCAGGATCTGATCTTCCAGATTCTGAAAGCGCAGACGGAGCAGAGCGGCTTCATCTTTTCGGAAGGTGTGCTCGAGCTCTTGCCTGACGGCTTCGGGTTCCTCCGTGCGCCCGACTACAACTATCTGCCCGGGCCGGATGACATTTACGTGTCACCGTCGCAGATCCGGAAGTTCGAGCTGCATACCGGCGATACCGTCTCGGGGCAGATTCGATCGCCCAAGGAAGGGGAGCGCTACTTCGCGCTCATCAAGGTCGAAGCAGTCAATTTCGAGGCGCCGGACCAGGCGCGCGAGAAGCTGTTCTTCGAGAATCTGACGCCCCTCTACCCGCAAACCAAGTTCGTGCTCGAAACGACCGCCGACAACCTGTCGGGACGGGTCATGGACCTGATGGTGCCGATCGGCCGCGGTCAGCGCGGCCTCATCGTGGCTCCGCCGCGCACCGGCAAGACGATGCTGCTGCAGAGCATCGCGCAGTCCGTCGCCCAGAATCATCCCGAGGTCTTCCTCATCGTCCTGCTGATCGATGAGCGACCGGAAGAAGTCACGGACATGCAACGGTCCGTCAAAGGCGAGGTGATCTCGTCGACCTTCGATGAACCGGCCCAGCGCCACGTCCAAGTCGCGGAAATGGTGATTGAAAAAGCCAAACGGCTCGTCGAGCACAAGAAAGACGTCCTCATCCTGCTGGATTCGATCACCCGGCTCGCGCGCGCTTACAACACGGTGATTCCGCCCTCGGGCAAGGTGCTCTCCGGCGGCCTCGATTCCAACGCGCTGCAGAAGCCGAAGCGCTTCTTCGGCGCGGCGCGCAACATCGAGGAGGGCGGCTCGCTGACCATCATCGCCACCGCGCTGGTCGATACCGGCTCGCGAATGGACGACGTGATTTTCGAAGAGTTCAAGGGCACCGGCAACATGGAGATTCACTTGGATCGGAAGCTGACGGACAAGCGTGTATTCCCGTCGATCGATATCACGAGGAGCGGGACGCGGAAGGAGGAGCTCCTGCTCGCTCCCGAGGACCTGAACCGGGTCTGGGTGCTGCGGAAGGTGCTCAATCCGCTCTCGCCCGTCGAAGCGATGGAATTGCTCCTCGATAAGATGGGGAAGACGAAGAGCAACGCCGACTTCCTCGCGGCGATGCAAAAAATGGGATGACGACAGGCTACAGACTACGGGCTACAGACTACGGGCTACAGGCTACGGACTACGGGCTACAGGCTACGGATTGCGGGCCTCGAGACGTGAAGGCCTGAGGTCGGTAGCCGGCAGCCCGTAGCCGGCGGAGGTGAGTACCCATGGCAACGATCAAGATTCGACAGAATGGCCCGTATCTCGTGGATGGCGAGGACGTGAAGGTGCTCGATTGGAACGGCGCCGAGTATCACGTCGAACGGCGGCCTATTGCGCTGTGCCGGTGTGGCGGCTCGACCAAGAAGCCCTTCTGCGACGGCACGCATTCCAGAATTGGCTTTGCTGCCGCAGAGGCCGCTGTGGCCGGGTCCGGCGACAAGCCGGCGATGTAGCCGCGGGCGGACCTGAAGGTCCGCCCCTACGAAGGTCGTAGGGCGGGTCTTATCAGACCCGCCGACAGAGGTAAAACCACGAAGAGCACGAAGGACACGAAGGACAGTGGGTCAAGTCTTCGTGACCTTCGTGGCCTTCGTGGTTGATTTCACCGTGTCGAGACCCTGAAATCCGTCGGGGAGGCAAGCGTGGCGGTCAGGTCCGTGCCGGCGGCCACCGTCACGTCTTTGCCGCGCGTGGCGAGCACTGCGCCCGTGCCGGCGGCGCCGCCGATGGCCGCGCCTTTCGCCGCACCGTCACCGCCACCGAGAATCCCGCCGATAATGGCGCCCCCAAGCGCGCCGCCCCCGATTTTCGTGGCATCCTCGCCCTTCGACCGCTCGCCGACAAAGGCGATCGGATTGGTGGTCAGTTCCTCGCGCGAGCCGTTGACCTGCACGTCGGTAAACCGGAACGCAAGACGCGCGCGGCCTTTCACGCGACCCGGACGATCCACGTCGGTCACGGTGCCGCTCGCAATGGCGCCGGCCGGGATGACGGTATAGCCGTTCACGACCACGGGACTTCGGAAGCGCGCGCGCACGGGCGTTTCGACGTGTGCCGTCCTCGAAGACAACGCCGTCTGCAGCTCTAACTGCAGCGATGTACCGGCCGGCAACGTGATCTCACGCCACACCGGCGCCGACGCGACGGGAGCAGCGGCATTCGACGAGGAGGATCGGGCGGTGGCCTCGTTGAATGATGATTCGCGAGGGCCGCTGGTGCGGGCGCTCATCGGGCCGCCTGCAGGCGTCGGGCGCCGTGAGCCGCCACTGCCGGTCGGCGATGCAGGCGCCGCTGAGGTGTGCTCAGGTGAGGACGTAGTGCCCTCCGTGTCGCGGCCGTCGATGGTCGCGAACTCGTTCGCGACGGGGCCCGGCACTACCTGGGCGCTGGCGCCAGGAGCGAAATGTTCGTTGTTTTCCCGGCCTGCGTCGGTGCACGCGACCGTAAGAATGACGCCGAGCGCGGCAGCCCCCCACCAGTACTTTGTCATGATGAACCCTCTGGTAGGGGTAGGTTCAAGGATCGGACCAACGCCGACGTGGCCTTACTCCGTTATTGGCAGGGGCGTGTTCTCGAGGGATGGAAGCTGGTGCGATGGCACGTTCAGAAAGCCCCGCAGCTCGTCGCCTTCCATGACTTCGACCTCGAGCAATCGCCGGGTCACTTTTTCGAGAACGTCCCGCTGCTCAGTCAGGATGCGTCGCGCCTCCTCGTGGACCGCGGTGATGATCCGCTTCACCTCTGCGTCGATGACCCGGGCGGTATCCTCCGCATAAGCGCCGCGCTCGGACGGCATCGGGAAGTCGAGAAACTTGTTGCGCTTGTGCTCGTAGCTGATCAGACCGATCACGTCGCTCATGCCCCATTCCGTGACCATGGCACGCGCGATGTCGCTGGCGCGCTGCAGATCGTTCTGCGCGCCGGTCGAAATCTCGCCGAGGGCAATTTCCTCCGCCGTGCGTCCGCCGAGCAGGACTGTCAGCTGATTGGTGAGATCCTTCCGCTGCATCAGATATCGGTCCTCGAGCGGGAGCTGCATGGTGTAACCGAGTGCGCCGAAGCCCCGCTGAACGATGGAGATCTTGTGGACTGGGTCCATGCCGGGAAGCATGCTGGCGACGATCGCATGGCCCGATTCGTGGTACGCGATGATCTCCCGCTCCTTCTGACTCATCACGCGCTTCTTCTCGAGCCCGGCAATCAGCCGATCGATCGCCTCGTCAAAGTCGCGCCTGTCCACCGCCGTCTTGTCCTTACGCGCGGCGAGCAGCGCCGCCTCGTTCACCAGGTTCGCGAGGTCGGCGCCGGCAAAGCCGGCTGTTCGCGCGGCAACGATCCGGAGGTCCACGCCGGGCTCGAGTTTCACCTGCTTGGTGTGAATCTGCAGCACGGCTTCTCTGCCTTTGATATCCGGCTTGTCGACCAGCACCTGACGGTCGAATCGGCCTGGCCGGAGCAGGGCAGGGTCGAGCACTTCGGGGCGGTTGGTCGCGCCCATGATGATGATGGCCTTGCGCGAGTCGAACCCGTCCATCTCGGCGAGGAGCTGATTGAGGGTCTGTTCCCTCTCCTCGTGGCTGCCCATGGGACTCTGCCCTCGCACCTTGCCGAGCGCGTCGAGCTCGTCGATGAAGATGATGCACGGCGCCTTCGCCTCAGCCTGAGCAAACAGATCGCGCACGCGCGCGGCGCCGACGCCGACGAACATCTCGACGAACTCCGAACCACTGAGGCTGAAAAAGGGGACCTTGGCCTCGCCTGCCACCGCCCGCGCGAGCAGCGTCTTGCCGGTTCCTGGAGGGCCGACGAGCAGCACGCCTTTCGGGATCCGTCCTCCTAGGCTCGTGTACTTCTTCGGCGTCCTCAGGAACTCGACGATCTCCTTGAGCTCCTGCTCGGCCTCGTCGACGCCCGCGACGTCCGCGAAGCTCACCTTTACGTCATCTTCGGCATACGCCTTCGCCTTGCTGCGGGCGAACGACATGACCCCTCCCTCCGCATTACTCATCCGGCGAAAGAAGAAGCTCCAGAGAGCCACGAGAAACAAGAGCGGCAGGACCCAGCCAAGCACTTCGGGCAGCCACCGGCTCACCAGCTCGCCCGTGTACTTCACGCCGTGGGCATCGAGCTCCTCGACGAGCTTCGGGTCTTCGATGCGTGTGGTCGCGAAGGTCCGGCTCGCGTCGATCTCCTGCTTCAAGGTGCCGTGAATCGCTTGCTGCCCGACGGTGACCTCTTCGACCTGCGACGCACGCAGAAGCCGCTTGAACTCGCTGTAGGGAATTGGCCGTCCGCTCGGCGCGAGGAAGTACGCCTGCGCCAGGACCATGAGCATGACGAAGCCCATGACGTACCAGATGGCGCCGGCCGGACGCGCGCCGGGCCCAAAGGAGCGTTTCTCGCCCGGCCGCCGATCGCGCGGGTTCAGGCTCGGAGGTGTGCGGAGATTTGCCAAGTGACTCCCGTAGGCGGGTCTTTTCAGACCCGCCAGAAGCCGGGTCCATCAGGACCCGGCCTGCGCCTGCGTTACCGTTGACTGTGTCTTGTCGAACGTCAGACCATCGCCGTTGAGGTCGACAAGGATGCGAGCGCCCTCCCGGAACTCGCCCTCGAGGACCCGCATCGCCAGCGGATCGAGTACGCGCTTCTGGATCGACCGCTTGAGAGGCCGCGCGCCATACGCAGGGTCGTAGCCTTCCGACACCAGCCAGCTCTTGGCGGCGTCGCTCAGCTCCACGCTGATCTTCCGATCGTCGAGCCGCTTCAGCAGGCCAGCCAGCTGGATGTCGATGATTTCCTTCATGTGCTCGACCCCCAGCGCGTGGAAGAAAATGATCTCGTCGACCCGATTGATGAACTCCGGCCGGAAGTGCTGCCGCAGCGCCTCCATCACCTGCCGGCGGGCACTCGCGGGGATCCCCTCCGCGCCGGCGGCTGACTCGGCGATGAATTGGCTGCCGAGATTCGACGTCATGATGACGAGCGTGTTCTTGAAATCGACGGTCCGCCCTTTGCCGTCGGTCAGGCGGCCGTCATCGAGCAGCTGCAGGAGCACGTTGAGCACCTCCGGGTGCGCTTTCTCGATCTCGTCGAACAACACGACCGAGTACGGGCGTCGGCGGACGGCTTCGGTGAGCTGGCCTGCTTCCTCGTAGCCGACATATCCAGGCGGGGCGCCGATCATCCGCGAGACCGTGTGCTTCTCCTGGTACTCCGACATGTCGATCCGCACCATCGAGTGCTCATCGTCGAACATGAACTCCGCGAGCGCGCGCGCCAGCTCGGTCTTGCCGACGCCGGTCGGGCCGAGGAAGATGAACGTGCCCAGCGGACGGTTGGGGTCTTGAAGCCCTGCGCGGGCACGGCGGATCGCATTCGCGACGGCCGCGATCGCCTCGTCTTGACCGACGACACGGCGATGGAGGCGATCCTCCATGTGAATCAGCTTCTGGATTTCACCTTCCATCAGGCGGCTCACGGGAATGTTCGTCCACTTGGCTACCACTTCCGCGATGTCCTCCTCGTCAACCTCCTCCTTCAGCATGCGCTGACCCTGCTGAGCCGGGGCGAGGCGCTCTTCTTCCTGCCGGATCTTCTCCTCGAGCGCGGGTAACCGCCCATATTGCAGCTCCGACGCCTTGGCGTAATCGCCCGATCGCTGCGCCGTCTCTATCTGTATCCGGACCTGTTCGACCTCTTCCTTGAGCCGCCTGGCGCCCTGAATATGATCCTTCTCCTGATCCCATTGTGTCTGAAGGCGCGTTTGATCCTCCTTCAGATTCCCCAGTTCCTTCTCGAGCCGCGAGAGCCGCTCCACCGACGCTTTGTCGGTCTCCTTCCGCAGCGCTTCGCGTTCTATCTCGCGCTGCATGATACGGCGCCGCACCTCGTCGAGCTCCGCCGGCATGGAGTCGATTTCCATGCGCAGCTTCGATGCCGCTTCGTCCACGAGGTCAATGGCCTTGTCCGGCAGGAAGCGATCTGAGATGTAGCGGTGAGAGAGAACAGCGGCGGCAACAAGCGCTGCGTCCTTGAACTTCACGCCGTGATGAATCTCGTAGCGCTCCCGGAGGCCGCGAAGGATGGAGATGGTGTCCTCGACGGTCGGCTCACCGACGAGCACGGGCTGAAAGCGCCGCTCGAGCGCGGCGTCCTTCTCGATGTGTTTCCGATATTCATCCAGCGTGGTCGCGCCGATGGTGTGCAGTTCGCCGCGAGCCAGCATTGGCTTCAGCATCTGCGACGCGTCCATCGCGCCCTCGGCGGCGCCCGCGCCGACGACGGTATGGAGCTCGTCGATGAAGAGCACGATCTGGCCCTCCGACTCGGCGATTTCCTTCAAAACGGCTTTCAGCCGCTCCTCGAACTCGCCGCGGTACTTCGCGCCGGCGACCAGGGCGCCCATGTCGAGCCCAAAGATTTTCTTGTTCTTCAGCCCTTCCGGCACATCACCGCGAACGATTCGCTGCGCCAGGCCTTCGACGATTGCCGTCTTGCCAACCCCTGGTTCGCCGATGAGCACGGGATTGTTCTTCGTGCGGCGCGAAAGCACCTGAATCACGCGACGCACTTCCTCGTCGCGGCCGATGACCGGATCGAGCTTGCCTTTGCGCGCCAGATCGGTGAGGTCGCGGCCGTAGCGCTGCAGGGCCTCGTACGTGGTCTCTGGGTTCTGGCTCGTCACCCGCTGATTTCCCCGAACCATCGTCATCGCCGTAAAGATCGCATCCTTACTGGCCCCGATCCGCTGGAGCAGCTGGGCCCCGGGGGAACGGCCCGCTTCGGTCGCGACGGCCACGAAGAGGTGCTCGGTGCTGACGTACTCGTCCTGGAGTCGCTGCGCCTCGGCCTGGGCCGCGTCGGTGATCAGCTTCATGCGGGGCGAAAAACGGACGTCGGCACCGTACGCCTTCGGCATGGTGCCGAGAAGCGCGCGCGTTTCGCGCGCGACGGTAGCCGGATCGATATTCATCTTCCGGAGGATCGATGGGACGATCCCGCCCGGCTGCTCGACAAGCGCGATGAGCAGATGCTCGGGCGTGATCTCCGAGTGGTTGAGCTCGGTGGCCAGGTTCTGCGCGTTGATAACCGCTTCCTGGGCCTTCTCGGTGAATGTGTTGAGGTTCATAGGCATCACCCGGGCGGACCTGAAGGTCCGCCCCTACGTACGCTGTTGTCCATCCCCACAGATACGCGCTGTGAGGGCGGGCCTTCAGGCCCGCCCTCTTACGCGGCGCTGTGTGTTTTCTCGCCGCCGCTCAGCTTTGCCAGAGCCTCGTAATGTTCGCGCTCGGCAGGGGTGAGCTCGGTCGGCACTTGTAATTCGATCCGTGCATAGGCGTCACCGGTCTCCTCGGGCTTGTTCACGGTGGGCATCCCATAGCCCTTGAGCCGGAATACCTGCCCGTTCTGCGTCAATGGCGGAACCCGCAAACGTACTCGCTTGCCGGAGAGCGTGGGCACCTCGACCTCGCCGCCAAGCACCGCGGTTGTCACCGGCAGCGGAGCTCTGACGTACACGTCCTGATCCTTGCGCTCAAAAATCGGGTGGGGCGCCAGACGCACGCGCAGGTACAAATCCCCCGCGGTCGCCCCGCCGGCACCCTGCTCACCTTCACCTGCCACGCGCACGCGGGAGCCGTCGCGTACGCCAGGCGGAATACGCACATCCACCGTACGGGCGTGGCCGTCGTGCTTCAGCGCCAGGCGACGTGTGGTGCCGCGGTACGCGTCCTCGAGCGACAGCTCCAGCTCGTGTTCGACGTCGCGTCCCTTGCGCTGCCGCGTGCGGGCGCGCCCGCCGCGCCGTGCCCCTTCGTCGTCACCGCCGCCGCCAAAGAACGTCGTGAAAAAGTCGGAGAACGGGTTCGTGTTCCCGAACAGCTCCTCCATCTCTTCCTGCGACATCGTGCGAAAGCCACCCTGCCCGCCGCCGCTGTTCGTGTTCCACTGCCCGGCGAACGGGTTGGCGCCGCCATGCCCCTGCGCGTGTTCGTACGTCCGCCAGTTGGCGCCGAGCTCGTCGTACTTCCGTCGCTTGGTCGGGTCGCCAAGAACTTCGTACGCCTCGTTGATTTCCTTAAAACGAGATTCCGACGCTTTGTCTCCGGGGTTGACGTCCGGATGGTGCTTGCGGGCGAGCTTTCGAAAGGCCTGTTTGATCTCCTTCTCGGAGGCGGACTTCGTGACGCCAAGCGTGGAGTAGTAGTCTTTGAATTCCATGTTATTGACGGATGGACGCGTTGACGGATTGACGAATTGCGTTCCCTCCCCGATTCGTCAATTCGTCGATTCGTAAACCCTCAATTCTCATAAGCCAATCACGTCGTTCAGTCTCCGCATCTCCTGCAGGAGCTGACGTCGAGCGGCACCAGTGGTCAGCGCGCCTTCGTCCATCAAAGGCCGAATGCGCTGCATGACTTCCGCGATCGACAGCAGGCGCTGGACGCCGGCCAGGTTAATCCCGAGCTCGTCGACGAGCCGCTTGATCAGGCGCACCCGCTCGAGTTCATCCCGCGAATAAAGCCGCATGCTGCCGATTGTCCTCGACGGCTGAATCAAGCCGAGACGTTCATATTTCCGCAACGTCTGAGGATGCATTCCCAGCATCTGGGCGGCCACGCTGATGAAATAGAGGTCGTTCATGTTCCTGTTCAACGTTCATGGTTCGTGTTCAGGTTCGGCCTCGCATTCGACGGTCCGTGTCATGAACATGAACACGAACGCTGAACTCTGAACAGGAACCGAAACTCGACGGACTTGATACATCTCGAGTGTAGGCCCTGATACGACTCGTGTCAATGTTCGATGCTAGGATGGGAGTCACTTTGGATGTCCAGCTTACCGATCTCCTCACCATTGCCACGCTCATCGCGCTCGAGGGCCTGCTCAGTGCTGATAACGCCATGGTGTTGGCCGTTCTCGTCCTTGGCCTCCCCAAGCGCCAGCAGAAGCAAGCCCTGCGGTACGGCATCGTCGGCGCCTTTGTTTTCCGCATCGCCGCCATCCTGCTCGCCGTCTACCTGATCCGTATCAACGTCGTCATGCTGATCGGGGCGGCGTACCTGCTGTACCTGCCGTACTCGCATTTCACCGGTCATGCCGACGCCGCCGAACGACGGAAGGCGAGGCCGGCGCGTGCCTGGCTCGGGCTTTCGCCTTTTTGGGGCACGGTCGCAAAAGTCGAGCTCACGGACGTGGTATTCGCGATCGACTCCATCCTGGTGGCGGTCGCGATGTCGAACAAGACCTGGGTCATCATCACCGGCGGCGTCCTGGGCGTCATCGCCATGCGGCTAGTGATAGGGCAGCTGCTGACCCTGGTGAACCGCTATCCGGCGCTGGTCGACGGCGCGTTCATCATCATCGCGTGGGTCGGCATCAAGCTCCTGCTCGAGTACCTCCACTCCGCCGGCTACGTGCATTTCCAGGTCCCGAAATGGTTTTCGCTGGGGCTCGTGGTCGTGATCTTTGTCGCGGCCTTCATCTATGCACGGCTCCAGGGCCCCGTCGAATCAGAGGCCTTGGCGGAGGAAGCCGAGGAACTGCTGGCCCGGGAAGACGCCGCGCTCCGAGGCGAGTAGATCGGACATGAACAGACTGAAGTCCTTGTCTCTGAAGGACTGGGGGATGGTCGCGATCGGCGCGGCGGCGATCGTCTTCGTGGTCGCCACGTGTGTCTGGACTGCCCGTCATGCCTGGGCGGTGTACAGACTGAATCGCGGCGTCGGCGACACCGTGTTCTACGATGCGGCGAACCGTCCATGGTTCCGTCTCGACGAGCAGCGTCAGGACATTCCCCTCGAGAAGATTTCCGTGTACTTCAAGGATGCGGTGATTGCCGTCGAGGATCACCGCTACTACCTCCATCCCGGCATCGACCCAATTGCTGTGGCGCGCGCGGTTGTCTTCAATCTGCGGTCGGATGAGAGCCGGCAGGGCGCCAGCACCATCAGCCAGCAGCTTGCCCGCACGTTGTTTCTGTCGAACGTGCGAACGTATGGCCGGAAAGTCAAAGAAGCTGCCCTGGCGGTGATGCTCGAGGTATTCCTGACCAAGAAGGAGATTCTCGAGCTCTACCTGAATCGCGTGTACCTCAGCGCCGGGATCTACGGCATCGAGACGATGTCGCAAAAGCTGTTGCGGAAGCCGGCGGCGCAGCTCACGCTTGCCGAAGCCGCGCTGATTGCCGGCGTCGTTCGGGCGCCGGCGTCGCTGTCGCCGTGGACCCACATCGACGCCGCCCAGAAGCGGAGTTGGGTCGTGTTGCAGCGTATGCGGGAAGAAGGCAAAATCACCGCCGAGCAGGAG
>Ga0080064_1007216_pt1 | contig 11376 bp, 12 predicted proteins | sample Subgrocontami54m_FD_69260 | JGI IMG/M metagenome (GOLD analysis project Ga0080064, IMG submission 69260) | Subsurface groundwater microbial communities from S. Glens Falls, New York, USA - GMW46 contaminated, 5.4 m (SPADES assembly) (version 2) ...
AATGGCTGCTCGCCGACGTCGGCGGATGCCCCAAGCTGTGGCGCTCGTGCTTGCGCGGACGGCACCCGTCCGCGCGGATCGCCGATTGCGCGCGGATGAAAAGCACATCCGCGCGCAATCGGCGATCTTGGATAAAAGCAACCCCGAGCCGTTATTGCATTTATCCGGGCGCCCCGTTCAAGCCGCCTTCTTGCGATTGAGTTCCAGCCGGGCGTCCACTAACGCAACGACTTCGTCGAGTACCTTGGACTGCATGCCCTTTTGCGCCGCGACGGTCTTGACTAGGCGGTCCACCCGCTCGATGTTGGGCGCGCCGCCGAATAGGGCGCGCGCCGCGGAGGACGGGCTGGCGAGCCCTTGCGCGGCGGCGGCATACTTTTCGAACAGCACCATGTCCTTTTCTTGAGCGCCCAAAGACACGCACAGCTTCACCACCCAGTTGTAGGTCGCGCGCGTGGCTTCGAGGTCGCTGTGCACGGCGTCCTTGATCGGCCGCATCGAGTCCTTCTGGATGCAGCGATAATTGCCGGCGCAAAGCATCGCCCATTTTGCCAGCGGCACGAACACCGATTCGTGCACCTTGAGCTTGACCGGCAGCTCGACCAGGCCGGAGCCGGTGTCGAAGCGCACGGCTTCGATGTCCGCCTCGAGCTGGCGCAACATGGCGGTGTGCGCGTCCGAATCGAAGCGCGCGGATTTGAAGTTGGTCGGCAACCGGACTTGCAGCACGTTCACCTTGTCCTCCGGCGGGCGGAAGGCCTGCGGATCCGGGCTGCACAGCGTCATCAGCTTGGGATCAAAGCTGTCCCACACGCTCGCGTCGGTATAGGCGTCGCGGCAGGCATCGGCATTGAGTCCGGGAATGCGCTTGAGGTAAGGCAGCGGCGGCATGTTCATTATCGACATGCACGGTGCCTTCGATTTCGCCACCGCGTCGAGCAGCTCGCGCACGCCGGGCGACTTGTACTGCGGTTCCTGCATGGCCAGCGCGACCAGGTCGTAGTCCGACGGATTGACCCCTGCCGTGCCGCAAGCTGACAGCTTGCCGGGCGCCTTGCGCGAATCGAGCTCGACCAGACCTTCGCGGCCCTTGACCGGCATACGCACGATCGCGCCTTCCTTGTTGATCAGTTCCGCTTCGGCGGGCAGGCACACCAGCTTCACTGCATGCCCCGCGAGCGCGAGCTTGGTTCCCAAGAGCGAGCCGTACGACGCGCCCAGGATCAGAATGTTGTAGATCTTTTTCATGCAAGCCTCCTTTTGAGCGGCGGTAGCTGTGGGATTCCGTGTTCCGGATTATGAAATTCCACATTGCGTACTGGAATAACGATAGTACTCACATAGCTGCCGCAGGGCAACCGGCATGAGCGCCGCGCGAGCCGCGGTCACACTATGCAGCTTGCGCATCGCGGCGATCACCAGCTGGTATAATTCGCTCGCCGCTTGCGCCAGCGCACTGTTTCCGGCGCACGCGATCACTCCACCCGACGCAATAAGGCAAAGCATGCCCTCCTTCGACATCACTTCGGAAGTCAACAAGGTCGAGTTGAAGAACGCGATCGAGCAGTCGAACAAGGAGATCGCCAACCGCTTCGACTTCAAGGGCTCGGATGCGCGGATCGAGCAGGCCGGGTTCACCCTGAGCGTCTATGCCGACGACGACTTCAAGCTCAAGCAGGTGATGGACGTGTTCACCGGCAAATGCGCCAAGCGCGGCGTGGACGTGCGCGCGCTCGAACCGAAGGACACCGAGAAAATCAGCGGCGACAAGATCAAGCAGACGGTCGAGGTCAAGAACGGCGTCGACTCGGAGCGGGCCAAGAAAATCGTCAAGCTGATCAAGGACAACAAGCTGAAGGTGCAGGCGAGCATACAGGGCACGGCGGTGCGCGTCTCCGGCGCCAAGAAGGACGACTTGCAGGCTGCGATCCAGCTCGTCCGGAAATCCGTCGCCGATATCCCGCTGCAGTTCCAGAATTTTCGCGACTAGCCGCGGCCGTGCGCCGGTTTACACCTTCAGTCCACTGATCCAGCGGTCGTAAAGCCGCGCCGCCACGGCGTTCAACGCCGAGACCCGCGGCTGCAGGTGCGCTTCGATTTCGCGCGCGGCTTGCACCGTCGGGGAGGCGTACCGGGAAAGTTCCTCCTTGCCCGAATCGCACCAGGCGCGAATCATCTCCCGCGTCATCTCCACATGGCATTGCATGCCCAGGTGCCGGTCCAGAACGAACGCCTGGTTGTCGCAGTAGGGGCTGGAGGCGATGCAGGCGGCCCCCGGCGGGATGCTGAAGGTCTCGCCATGCCAGTGAAAAGCAACGAATCCGCGCGTATCGCCAAACCAGGCACGCGCCTGCTCGTTGTCGGCAATGTCCACCCTGCCCCAGCCGATTTCCTTTTGCGGGCTGGCGCCGACGGTGCCGCCCAGCGCTTTGGACATCAACTGGGCGCCGAGACAGTGCCCCAGCACCGGCACTTGGCGCTCCACCGCAGCGCGGATCAGCTGCAGCACCCCGGGGATCCAGGGCAGGTCGTCGTTGACGCTCATCGGGCCGCCCATGAAAGCGAGCCCGGAAAATCCGCCTGCGGAGGCAGGCACCGCTTCGCCGGCGTCGATCTTCAGCAGTTTCCAGTCTATCGAATGAGATTCCAGGTATGTGGCAAAATAGCCAGGGCCCTCGATAGGGCTATGGCGGAATATGGCGACCGGTTTCACGATGAAGTCCTGGATGGTTCGTTGCGGGAATTTTAGCCTGAGTTTGGTGACGCTGGCAGGTTTAAGCATGCCCGCGCTCGCCGCCGACGTCACCCTGGTCGGGCTGATCGGCGCCAAAGCCATCGTCATCATCGACGGCGGGGCGCCGCGCACGCTGGCGCCGGGGCAGAAGACCGCCGAAGGCGTGGTATTGCTCGGCACCGAGAAAGAAGCCGCCAGCTTCGAAATCGAAGGCAAGAAAAGGACGCTGCACATGGGGCAGGCGTATTCGGCCGCCGCCCGCGGCGGCAGGCAGAACGTCACTCTAAGCGCCGATCCGCGCGGCCATTTCGTCACCATGGGATCGATTAACGGCGGCAGCGTGCGCTTCCTGGTCGACACCGGCGCGACGCTTGTCGCCCTGCCCGCCGCCGAAGCCAGGCGCCTCGGGATTAATTACCTGCAGGGCGAGCGCGGCCAGGTGCAGACCGCCAACGGCGCGAGCGTGGCCTACCGCGTCAAGCTCGATACGGTAAGAATCGGCGACATCGAGGTCAACAACGTCGATGCGCTGGTGAGCGAGGGCGACACCATGGGCATGACCCTGCTAGGCATGAGCTTTCTCAACCGCATGGAAATGCAGCGCGACGGCCAGAGCATGACGCTGACCAAGCGTTACTGATTGTGCTGCTGCATGCCAGGAGCGGAATTGCGCGCTGCGCGCGCCAACCGTGTTTTCTGTACGGATAAAAGGCACATCCGTACCAAAAACACGGTTATGAATAAAAGCAACAACGGCGGGCGCCGCGCACCAAGCCTTACTTCTTTTTCTTGTCTTTCTCGATCAGCGCATAGGCTGAATGGTTGTGTATGGACTCGAAATTCTCCGACTCCACCACGTACCACTCGATGCGCTCATCCTGGTTGAGCACGGCGGCGACATCGCGCACCATGTCCTCGACGAACTTGGGATTGTCGTAGGCACGCTCGGTGACAAATTTCTCGTCCGGACGCTTGAGCAAGCCATACAGCTCGCACGAAGCCTGCTTCTCGACCGCGTCGACGATGTCCTCGATCCAGACGAAGTCGCTGGTGCGCGCGGTGACCGTCACATGCGAGCGCTGGTTGTGCGCGCCGTAGGCGGAAATCTTTTTCGAGCAGGGACACAGGCTGGTCACCGGCACCAGCACCTTCATGGTGAAGCGGTGCTTGCCCTGATCGACGTCGCCGATGAAAGTCACCTCGTAGTCCATCAGGCTCTCGACCTTCGATACCGGCGCCGCCTTGTTGACGAAATAGGGAAAATTCATCTCGATATGGCCCGACTGCGCCTCGAGCTTTTCAATCATCTCGCCCAGCATGCGCTTGAACGTATCGACCGAGATCTCGCGCTCGTGTGCGTTGAGTATTTCGACGAAGCGTGACATGTGCGTGCCCTTGAAATGGTGCGGCAGGCGCACGTACATGTTGAAGTTGGCTATGGTGTGCTGCACGCCACCGGAACGCTCGCTCACCTTGACCGGATGGCGGATGGACTTGATGCCGACCTGGTCGATGACAAGCCGGCGCGTGTCTTGCGAACTTTGAACGTCGGCAATGGCTAGAGGATCACGGGTGTTCATCAGAGAACCCTTCCTGAGACGGTCGCGGCGCAAGCGCCGCAACAACGAACCGATTTTAACACGATACCAACGCGCGGCCGGCGCTCAGGCGCCCAGACGCGATCGTATGGCGGAGAGCAGTCCGACCTGGTCCAACCCGACCGCAGCCAGCAGCAGGCCGGTATCGCCGTGGTCGACGAACTTGTCGGGCAGGCCCAGGTGCAGCAGCGGTCGCGTCAGCCCGGCGGCGGCAAGACATTCAGCCACCGCACTGCCGGCTCCGCCCATCACCGAACCTTCTTCCACCGTCACCAGCAGTTCATGCTCCCGCGCCAGTTGTTTGACCAGGCCTGCGTCCAAAGGTTTTGCAAAGCGCATGTTGGCCACCGTGGCGTCGAGCGCTTCCGCGGCCTCGAGCGCGGTCTTGAGCATGCTGCCGAAAGCGAGGATGGCGATTTTGGCGCCTTGCCGGCGCAACTCGGCCTTTCCTATTGGCAGCGCCTGCATTTCTTTCCTCACCTCGACGCCCGGGCCGGCCCCGCGCGGATAGCGCACCGCCGCCGGCGTGCTCATCTGGAATGCGGTGTAGAGCATCTGCCGGCACTCGTTCTCATCGGCGGGCGTCATCACCGTCAGATTGGGAATGCAGCGCAGGTAGGCGAGATCGAACGCACCGTTGTGCGTGGCGCCGTCGGCGCCAACCAGCCCGGCACGGTCGAGCGCGAACACTACCGGCAGATTCTGGATCGCCACGTCGTGGATCAGCTGATCGTAGGCGCGCTGCAGAAAAGTCGAATAGATCGCCACCACCGGCTTCATGCCCTCGCAGGCCAGCCCCGCGGCAAAGGTCACCGCGTGCTGCTCGGCGATGCCGACGTCGAAATAGCGCTCCGGGTATTCCTGCGCGAAACGCACCAGGCCCGAGCCTTCGCACATCGCCGGGGTGATGCCGATCAGGCGCTTATCCAGCGCGGCCATGTCGCACAGCCAGTCGCCGAAAATCTGCGTGTAGGAGGGCTTGGCGCCCGGCTTGCCGCCGACGATGCCGGCGTCGGGCTGAAACTTGGAAACGCCGTGGTAGAGCACCGGATCGGCCTCGGCCAGCTTGTAACCCTGGCCCTTCCTGGTCACCACATGCAGGAACTGCGGGCCTTTCAGCTCGCGGATGTTCTTCAGCGTCGGGATCAGCGAGTCCAGATCGTGGCCGTCGATCGGACCGATGTAGTTGAAGCCAAACTCCTCGAACAGCGTTGAAGGCAGGGCCATGCCCTTGGCATGCTCCTCGACGCGCCGAGCCAGCTGCCACAGCTGCGGCACCTTGCCCAATACCCGCTCGCTCGCCTTGCGCGCCGCCCCATACAGCCCGCCCGAGAGCAAGCGCGCCAGGTATTTATTGAGCGCGCCCACGGGCCGCGAGATCGACATATCGTTGTCGTTGAGAATCACCAGCAGGTCGGTGTCCATGACGCCGGCGTTGTTCAGGGCCTCGAAAGCCATGCCGGCCGACATGGCGCCGTCGCCGATGATCGCCACCGCGCGGCGGTGTTCGCCTTGCAGCCTGGCCGCCTGCGCCATGCCCAGCGCCGCGGAAATGGAGGTGCTCGAGTGCGCCGTGCCGAAAGTGTCGTATTCGCTTTCCGCGCGCCGCGGAAAACCGGAGATGCCGCCGAGCATGCGCAGCCGGGCCATGGCCTCGCGCCGCCCGGTGAGAATCTTGTGCGCGTAGGTCTGGTGGCCCACGTCCCACACCAGCCGGTCGTCGGGGGTATCGAACACGTAATGCAGCGCGATGGTAAGTTCCACCGTGCCGAGATTGGACGACAGATGCCCGCCGGTCTGGCTCACCGACTCGATGATATAGGCGCGCAACTCATCTGCCAGTTGCCCGAGCTGGCGCCGCTCCAGCGCGCGCAACTCCGCCGGACTGTTGATGGTCTTCAGCAGCGCGTACATCGCCGGGTCAAATTCCTTCGGTTCAAATTCCTTCAGTTCAAATTCCTGCTTGCCCGGCAGCTCATGGGCGTGATCTCTATTCACTTTGCTCTTTACGATAAAAGTATCGGGACTAGAACTTCCGATTAGAACTTCCGCAGCACGATGAAGTCCGCCAAATCGTGCAGGCGTACGGCCATTGCGCCGAAGGACGAGAGCGCCGCATGCGCCTCGGTGCGCAGTTCCTCGGCCAGGGCACGCGCATGCGCCAGACCCAGTATGCTGACATAAGTAGGCTTTTCCTGCGCGGCGTCTTTGCCTGCAGTCTTACCCAGGGTGGCGGTGCTGGCGTCGCAATCGAGCATGTCGTCCACCACCTGGAACGCGAGACCAACCGTCTTGGCGTAGTGTTCCAGCCGGCCAAGTTGCTTCGCGTCCAGGCCGTGACCGCAGCGCGCGCCCAACACCACCGCGGCGCGGATCAGCGCTCCGGTCTTGTGGATATGCATGAACTCGAGCTCGGGCAGGCTGAGCGTCTTTCCCACGCAGGCGAGGTCGATGGCCTGGCCGCCGGCCATGCCGCGCGAGCCGCTCGCCGCTGCCAGGATTTTCAGCATCTCGATCTGTGCGTCCGGCCGGTCCGCAACGACATGTTCGGCCAGAAGCTGAAACGCGAGCGGCTGCAGCGCGTCGCCCACCAGCAGCGCGGTGGCCTCGTCGAACGCGACGTGACAGGTAGGCTTGCCGCGGCGCAGAACGTCATTGTCCATGCACGGCAGGTCATCGTGCACCAGCGAATAGGCGTGGATCATTTCGACCGCAGCGGCCACGACTTCGACCCGCGCCGGATCGGCCTCGGCCAGCTCGCCTGCGGCGAAGGCGAGCAGCGGCCGCACGCGTTTTCCGCCGCCGAGCACGGCATAGCGCATGGCCCGGTGCAGGCGTTCGGGCACGGTCTCGGACGCCGGCAGAAAACGCTGCAGTGCAGCTTCCATGCGCGCCTGGACCGTCCCCATCCAGGCGGCGAAATCACTTGTCTTGTTCGGCACCAGGAAAGGCTTGCAGGGCGTTGGCTTCGAGTACCTGCACTTGCTGCTGGGCCTGGGCGAGTTTGGCCTGGCAGTACTGCGCAAGTTCCAGGCCGCGCTTGTGCGCGGCGAGGGACTGCTCCAGGGAGAGTTGTCCCGATTCCATCCCAGCGACGAGTTTTTCCAGCTCGGCCAGCGCGGCTTCGAAGCTGAGGGACTCGCCGCCCGCAGAGACTGGCTTGGGTAATTTGGGCATGATTGGAATAAAACCTTACAAAACGCAAAAATAGCTGAACTCGACCCTGCCAGTCAAATCAAAAACACAGTAAAATCCTGAAATATTGGCCTTTTGCCGACTGACTTATTGTGCCCCACGCGAGTCAAGCGAGGTTAGGTAAATAAATAATGTCCGATATTGCCAGCCCCTCGATACTCAAACAAAGCAGCCCGCAGCTTCCCGTCTCCTGGTATTTCGACCAGCAGATGCTGGAACTCGAGCAGAAACTGCTGTTCCAGAGCGGTCCTGGTTACATCGGCCATGAACTGATGGTGCCGAACGTCGGCGACTATCACGCCCTGGCGTGGATGGACCATGCCAAGGTGCTGGTCAGGAACCCGCAGGGGGTCGAGCTTTTGTCCAACGTCTGCCGCCACCGCCAGGCCATCATACTGGAAGGCCGGGGCAATGCCCGGAACATCGTGTGTCCGCTGCACCGCTGGACCTACGACACGCGGGGCGTGCTGCTGGGCGCGCCCCACTTTCCCGGCAACCCCTGCCTCAATCTGCACCAGACCCCCCTGCAGAACTGGAACGGGTTGCTGTTCGCCGGCAGGCGCAATGTCGCCGAGGATCTCGGCGGGCTGAAGGAGCGAGCCGATCTCGATTTTTCCGGATACATGCTCGACCGGGTACATGTCCACGAATGCAATTACAACTGGAAGACCTTCATCGAAGTCTACCTTGAAGACTACCACGTCGTGCCTTTCCATCCGGGGCTGGGCAATTTTGTCACCTGCGACGACCTCGAGTGGCAGTTCGGCGCGCGCCACTCGGTGCAGACCGTGGGCATCAACAAGCGTCTGTCCAAGCCCGGCACCGCGACCTACGCGCGCTGGCACAAGGCGGTGCTCGATTACTACCAGGGCGAGGTTCCGCCGCACGGGGCGATCTGGCTCACGCTCTACCCGAACATCATGATCGAGTGGTATCCGCAGGTGCTGGTGGTGAGCAGCCTGCACCCGCGCGGACCGCAATCGACCACCAACGTCGTCGAGTTCTACTATCCCGAAGACGTGGTGCTGTTCGAGCGCGAATTCGTCGAGGCCGAGCAGGCCGCTTACTGGGAGACCGCGATCGAGGACGACGAGATTGCGCTGCGCATGGACCACGGCCGCAAGGCGCTGATGCAACAGGGCATCAGCCAGGTCGGCCCGTATCAGTCGCCCATGGAAGACGGCATGCTGCATTTCCACGAATACCTGCGGTGCGAACTGGGGAAACCAGCCTGATGCCCCTGCAACAGCCCCGCGCCGGCAACGCTGCCGCAGCCAAAGAATAATAGTGAATACGCATCCCCACAGCGGAGACCAGCCATGATCGCCATCGACCGCAGCGGCAAGCTGGTCACCGTGACCGTGCTCGGCGAGTTCGTGCTCGCCGACTACAAGGAATTCGAGGGCCTGGTGCGCTCGACCCTGGTGCCCGGCGGCAAGGTCAATCTGCTGATCGACCTGCGTCAGATGGCAGGTTTCACTGTCGACGTGGCCTGGGAGGACATCAAATACACCCGCAGCCATCCCAATGATTTCGACAAGATTGCCGTCGTGACCCACAGCCAGTGGGTGATCTGGAGCGCCTGGCTGTCGCAGATGTTCATCAATGCCGATGTGCAAGTGTTTGACGATGGTGATGAAGCACGCGGCTGGGTGCAACAGGAAGAGAGGGGCGAATAATTTCCATGGCAGACACCACGCTTGTCAGCACCGCGCAGCTTGCCGAACATCTCGATGATCCGAAGTGGGTGGTGTTCGACTGCCGCCACGACCTGGCCAAGCCGGATTCTGGCGCGAAGGAGTACGCCGGCGCGCACATCCCCGGCGCACGCTTCCTGCATCTGGATCGCGATCTTGCCGCGCCGGTCACGGGAAAGAACGGCCGCCATTCCCTGCCCGATCCGCAGGCGTTCATGCGCACGCTGGGCGCCGCGGGCGTGGACTCGAGCAAGCAAGTCGTCGCCTACGACGCCAAGATGGGCGTGTATGCCGCGCGGCTGTGGTGGATGCTGCGTTGGCGTGGACACGAAAACGTCGCCCTGCTCGACGGCGGCTACGCCAAATGGACGCATGAAGGGCGCCCGGTGACCGGTGCCGTGCCCCAACCAACCCCCGCGCGTTTTGCCGGGCAGCCGCGCGCCATTTCAGTCGATGTCGATGACGTTCTGCGTTCACTCGGCCGGCCCGGTCGCGTTCTCATCGACGCGCGCGCGCCCGATCGCTACCGCGGCGAGAACGAGACGCTGGATCCGGTGGGCGGCCACATTCGCGGCTCGCTCAACCGTTTCTTCAGGGACAACCTGGACGCAAGCGGATGCTTCAAGCCGGCGGCGGAACTGCGCCAGGCTTTCACCGCGCTGCTTGGCGATGCTCCACCGGATAGCGTGGTGCATTCCTGCGGCTCCGGCGTGTCCGCCTGCCACAACCTGCTGGCCATGGAAATCGCCGGCCTCTCCGGCTCCCGGCTGTATCCCGGCTCGTGGAGCGAGTGGTGCAGCGACCCGAGTCGCCCGACCGAGAAGGGCTAGGGCAAGGGCGGCGAGGACGGAACACGAAGAAAATCTTTGTGTCATCGCCTTCCGTCCTCATCGCGGTTGAAGAGCGATGCTTGCCGATCTGATCCTGCTGGTCCATTTCGCGCTTGCGGCTTTCATCGTCCTCGGCCTGCCGCTGGTGTGGATGGGCGCCTGGCTGGGCTGGAACTGGGTGCGCGGCCGTGCGCTGCGCTATGCGCACGCCATCGCCATCCTGGTGGTGGCGGCCGAAGCCTTGGCCGGCAGCGTCTGCCCGCTGACGCGCTGGGAAGACGCGCTGCGCGCCGGTGCGGACGGCAGAAGCTTCATCGGCCGCTGGTTTGCGCGGCTGCTGTACTACGACTTTCCGGAATGGGCCTTCACCCTGGCCTACGTCCTGTACGCGGCGGCGACGCTGGCGACGCTGCGCCTGGTCTCCCCGCGAAGGCCCTCCCGCTACAGCCAATAAAGGGCTATTATTTTGAGAGCTGCTAACGAAACGAGGGGACATGTCCCCTCGTGCCCCCCTAAATCAGCCGCCTAACGGTAAATCTGTTAGGCGCTCTAAGCCTATGAAGACTGCCCATCCGGAACAGCAGTACCTCGACCTGATGCGCCACGTAATCGAACATGGTGCAAGAAAAAACGACCGCACCGGCACCGGCACTCTGTCGGTGTTCGGCTGGCAAATGCGCTACCCGCTAACACCTTTTCCCCTGCTCACCACCAAGAAGCTGCACCTGAAGTCCATTATCCACGAACTGCTGTGGTTTCTGCAGGGCGACACCAACGTACGCTATCTGCAGGAAAATGGCGTCAGCATCTGGGACGAATGGGCCGACGCCGAGGGCAATCTTGGCCCGGTCTACGGCTACCAGTGGCGCAAGTGGAAGACGCCGGATGGCCGCTCGATCGACCAGATCGCCCAGCTGATCGAAGGCATCAAGAACAATCCCGATTCGCGCCGCCACATCGTCAGCGCCTGGAACCCGGCCGATATCGACCGGATGAAGCTGCCGCCGTGCCACGCGCTGTTCCAGTTCTATGTCGTCGACGGCAGACTTTCCTGCCAGCTGTACCAGAGAAGCGCCGACCTGTTTCTCGGCGTGCCGTTCAACATCGCCTCCTACGCCCTGCTCGCATTGATGGTGGCGCAGGTGTGCAAGCTGCAACCGGGCGAGTTCGTGCACACCCTGGGCGACGCCCATCTCTACCTGAATCACCTTGATCAGGCGCGCGAGCAGCTCCCCCCCACGCCGCGCCCACCCCCCCCGGGTCGGGTGAATCCGGGGGCGCGGGGGGGCTTTGGGGTTGGGTTGGAGGCGACGTACACGGAG
>Ga0080064_1007219_pt1 | contig 11366 bp, 9 predicted proteins | sample Subgrocontami54m_FD_69260 | JGI IMG/M metagenome (GOLD analysis project Ga0080064, IMG submission 69260) | Subsurface groundwater microbial communities from S. Glens Falls, New York, USA - GMW46 contaminated, 5.4 m (SPADES assembly) (version 2) ...
AATAGAGGCACCGTGTGCGTTCATAAAAGGCATCGAAGGAGGCTTCTCGGATTTGTTCCTGAGTAGGAAAAATCGAATGCGTTTGAGGCTGCAACAGGCTCAGATGATAACTACGAGCCTCCTGGCATGAGCACTCTTGGATTGTACGAGGTCGTTCATGCTGACAAGCTAGGCATTCGTCTCGAGCAGCAATGAACTTGGATCGCTCCTGGTTAATATCCGTGCCATTTCCAGATGCATGCACCGCCTCGGCTCGGAATCTATAGCAGGTACATGGAATGGCTGTGCTGTTAAAATTATGAAAATCTATTGAAGTTGTCTTAGTATTAGAGATTTGAATTGCATTATTCTCATGTGCAGAGGGTTCTTCAATGGTAGCCTTGTTGATTTGAGAATTGGCAAGTGTTTTAATTTTGACTGGCTTATAGTTCATCCATGCCCACTTTGTTCCCTCCTTGGATTCCAGTATGCGGTAAATTCCAGCCTCCTTTTTGTTAGCGCCCTTGTTTGACAAGCAATACAAGCATCGAGACTTAGCATGTGCAGCTTCTAGCTCGGCTTCGTATACCATATCTAATGAGGCAAACACTGGTACAGGATGCTTGTGTGCGATAAGTTCTGCGTATTCAACTGCCAACATGCAAGTACACTCGTCTTTCGTAGGGGGCGTTTCTGGTTTACAGGCTAAACAGGAGTCTTTAGCCAAGAAGAAATCCTCGAGAGCCTTGTCTTTTTCCTCGGCCGTATCGTGAAACACGCCACGATGTGATATAATTGCCTTTTCTCGGAAGGAGACGCAGGTACATGGTATATACCAGCTATTGTCCCATGTGGAATAAATTAGTGCAGCTGGATTAGCCTGTGATTTATTGCACACCGCAGTGTTGGCCTCAATGGCTAAGAGAGGAGTGTAATCTATTGGAGTTTTGATTTTCTTTGAAGAAGGTGGCCGTTTCCTTGTGCTTTTTCTAACCTTATTCATTGAAGGCACTCGATATTGATCAATAAAATTGAGAAATAAATCAGAGATTATCAAAAGCTAAATTAAATTCTTTAGATTTATATCGTTATTTATAGAGAAAAGTTAGCTAAATTCCTATTGGACAATTTCATGGCATCCGAATTATGCTATTGGACAATTTCATGGCATCTGAATTATCCTATTGGCCAATTTCATGGCATCCGATTTATCCTATTGGACAATTTCATGGCATTCGAATTATCGTATTGGACAATTTCATGGCATCCGAATTATCGTTTTGGACAATTTCATGGCATCCGAATTATCGTTTTGGACAATTTCATGGCATCCGAATTATCCTATTGGAAAATTTCATGGCATCCGAATTATCATATTGGTCAGTATTTATTTCAAAAGTTTATTAATTATTGTTGCATAGCGTAAAATCAATGAAATACAATAGAAATGAGTAGTGCAGAAAACGATAGTTTTGGCGATAAGTGCAAAGTGTTTAAGAGAGTATCAAATAAGAGAAGTGAAATTAATGTTATTAGAGGTTCCGTCGAGAGCGCTCATGAGTGAATCGAAGATGAAGGGCGCAAACTTCTTCATTCGTCAAGCCTTCGAGCACTTCGGGGCGTAGAGAAACCTCGGCAAATGCTTTAGCAATGCTGCGGATATTCTGCCTTTGTGCTTCTTTTTCGTTACGCGCACGCATCTCCTTTCCTCGGGCACACTCTGGCCAGTGGTCGTTTGGAGTAGTAATGACGCGGTCCCTGCATTGACATCGATCTTCTGGCTTTGTCTTTGATATGAATAAACGGAGTTGAAGTAGGGTGCCGAACATCCAACTTCTCCATTTCGAATCAGATGTTTCCGGTACCCATATCTCATGAAGGCAGGCTTGATGACGCCACAGTAGCAGCTCTTCGTCTCTTTTCTTATTTTCTTCTACGACGAGAGACTGCCTCATAAGAAGATTTATATCAATAAGGCGCTCGGCTTCCGCGGCGTACGGCGCATCTTTAATTATACCACAGTAGCAGCTCTTCGTCTCTTTTCTTATTTTCTTCTACGACGAGAGACTGCCTCATAAGAAGATTTATATCAATAAGGCGCTCGGCTTCCGCGGCGTACGGCGCATCTTTAATTATATTTAGCAGTGGAGAGAACCTCAGTGATATTTTACCAGTTTGAGAATTCATTGTCGATAAGTTTATTTTCGAAATTTAATATTAAGAAAGCATGATAAATTAGTTGACCTCTCATTTATAATAATTTATAGAGTAGCGCCAAGAAGAGGGATACACCAAGGAAGGACGTCTTTCGAATTGAAGTGCTATAGAATTTACTATATTTTAACGCCTCGATACAAAAATAATAGATTGCAATCATGAAAAATGAGAGGTCCTTCTCGAATTTGGCATACACCCGGTTTTTAATTTTCCAATTCATGGAAATAGTTAGAAATTGAATTAACTAAATGTTCAAATGTTGCCTATGGATTTACAATAAATCATTACCAAGATTTCTGTTTGTCGAAGATTCGATAAACACTTATTTCGATTTTTCAGTTGACTAGACATTATGTATCTCAAGTGGGCATTTCCACTATATTTTCTCTTGGGCACGTGCTGGCATTTGGAACGTTTTAGAATTTTCTATAACATTGGAAAACAATGGCTACACTGAGTCTCAGGAGCCTCTTGCGCAGAGAAATCAAGTAGGAGTAGGAAAGAGACAGCCACGGACTTTCCACTCAGGAGAATGTCGGCGGAAGTTCTCCGACGCTGTCCTATGCAAATCTACATTCCAGATGAGCCCACTCGCCTTAGCAGAAATAGGCGAGGCAGTAAAAACTATTATCCGTGTTGAAATTACAAAAGTGCTTGAGTTACGCAAAGGTGTCAATCTCTGGGTCGTTATCAAAACCGTGGATGATAATTAGCTAACAGTTTGGACTATAACTTCTTCGCGTTTATTCTCTTTCGATACATGTTTTTATTACTAATTTTTTTATTTATGGAGTAGGACGGAGATGAAAGAAAGAAACGAAGAATAGTAAGAATTGGAGAGATAAATATGAGTCAGTGCAATGTAATGATTTTGGAGTTTGAAGTATGCCTTAAATGATTTTACACGTAAGGACTAATAGAGTCAGAGGCAAAAAGTACGTTTATGATTCACGACACGTAAGAATAATCATGAAATAATGATTTTAATCAGGCATCATCAAGGACGAGCTTCAGACGCGGGGTATTTTCATCACCAGGTCCATTTACTGCTGAATCGACAGGTAAGCTCGTATCTGCTGGCGTTGTTTTTGATTCATTGTTTCTCGATATGGTCCTTGTTCCGCTTGATATGCCGTGTCGTTTCAGGTGGCGGAGGAGATTTAATGTTGTCTTTTTGTCCCGTAGAAGGACAGCATTGCACACGGTACAGAGTACCATATGTTTTACTGGATGACCATCAAAAGAAATAATCTTAAAATTATCTTTGATGACAGTAAACCTTGAGAAAGGATTCAGGCGTATATCATAAAAGCGGACTTGTGAGTTATTGTAATCAACCATCTCTTGGATACTGGCACGGTTCTCAATTTTTATACGATGATTTCTTTTCCGTTTTTCTTTAGAGTCGGTAGATTGGTTATTTTCACCCTGAGGCGTTGGACTCTTCGAACTTTGTTTTTCTTTCTTTTCACGTTTTGTTTTTTCTCTGGCGTTCTTTCTCTTTTGTGCAATTCCATTTGTTGGAAGAGGTAATGGCGGTGTCTTTTGATTGCTCGTCTCGAGATTTGTTTCTCCAACAAGATCCATTGTTACTGTTTTAAAATTAACTGAGAAAATATATAAAAAGCAATATTCAATATGCTGTAAGATTGAAAAGTATCCGCTTTATATACATGGAAAATATCTCTTTAGAGTATAAAAGCAATTTCGTTAAGCCTGCATGCATTAAGCAAATTTTCGACAAAAACTTTATTTTACTAATCCTAGATTTTGAAATGGCTTTCTCAAATGTAGCGATAGAAGAACTAGCGCAAAAAACAATTGGTCAGAGCAACAATCCTCTTTGGCGCAAAGAAAGAATTGGGAGAATTTTCTCTTCTCTAATTCTCGAAGCTATCAATATAGCAAACTCCCTTAATGCATACAAAGGTGTACCTTTCCAGGACCTTCCTTGGAACTTGAAAAAGAGCATAAACTGGCTCAGAAAATGTCTAATTCAATTTCATCGATTGGACGGAATACCCGAAATCGATTGGGGGAATACACATGAGAGAGATGGAATCTGTTCATATGTTAGAGAGACTGGGTATATTATCAACCAGACCGGTTTATGGCTCAGTCCTTCCGGCTTTCTAACCTCCTCTCCAGACGGGCTTGTCTACCTCAACGGAAAAAGCAAATATCCAGAAGGCATCCTAGAAGTCAAGTGTCCTTTTAAGTTGCGGAATTTTCAAAAGATTCATTCTTCGGATTGGAGTCATTGGCTCCCCTATATCGATTGCAATCTGAAAATTGCCACGTGGCACAAATTCTATCATCGAGCTCAAGCGGAAATTTATGGCACAAGAACATACTGGTGTGATTTCTTAATATGGGCTCCTGCGGGTGTGCTTATTACGCGCGTGGAACGAGACGAAGATTGGATTGAAAGAAACATCCCTTTAGTCGAAGACATGTTTGAAACATATCTCTTACCAACATCCCCCATTCGATACGAAATTATTTCCCGAAGATTCATTGCTGAAAAAGAGAAGATGAAGAAGCAAAATAGATTCCAATTTCGAAAAAGAAAATTCACCGAGAAGAACGAACAGAGGCAAGTTCAGAGAATGAATAAAAATTGAAGAGTATTTTGTAATCTTGAGGAAAATGTCAGCATGACTCCCTGCTTATTAATACTCTTCTAGATTAATGCTAACTTCATTCTCCAAAGTGCTTGCGGGTCAATTACTTCTATTTCATAGCGTCTCTCTTCAATCTTACTTTTAGTCTTTCTCAATTTCATCTCCGGACTACTTCTTCGTAAATAAAATAATGAAGGCATGTGTCGTAATAAAAATATTCAGAAAGTTATAACGACTATAGGGTCTAGTCAGAGAAAATAGACATCGATAGGTATTTTCAAGCCCGGATCTAATTCAGAACGGGGTAATTTGGATAGTGAAATACTCCTGTTTTCGGAGCCAGTTATCTCATGAGCAGGAGAAGCTGTGGAGAGAGCGCATTTCTTGTTCTCAAGAGAAAAATACTAATTAGCCCATGCATTAGCAGAGTCTACTGTTTTGTTTGAGTACGATTCGAAGCTTTATTCCCTTTCTGTGCCATAGTAAGCCATATGCAGTGTTTATCTTAGAGCCAAGCCTAGGGCCATGTCGATTACAAACTCATACTGCCTCAAGTGCAAATTTTTTGAAGTGGCTAAAGTCAAAGGTGTTAAAATGTCTAGTCGGAGTTGCAAGTCCCGAAGCATCTCTTACCGGTGTTTCGATTTTTAATCAATATTATATTTACTATCTAAGGTTTTTAAGAAGGTTTCCTTATGCCTATAAATTTAGTTAAGATACCCCCAGGAGAATCTCAAAGACCAGTAGGCTGCCTCCACGAGTTCCTAGAGTGTACCCAGCGCTTTGAAGGAAATTAGTGCTCTGACAATTTACTCTGTCAAACTGAATCCTGTCTAAATATTTTTCTCCATTAAAGTGTTTATCATTTTTCTTTCTCATGTTTTACCGAGAGGCTTAGTTATATTCTAATCAAAATACTTTTTCATTTAATTTTCTGAGAAGCGTATTCCTGCTTAAACTATGGAAATAAAACTTCGATTTAGGAACTGCAACTTGATTAGAAACTTTTTACAATCGAAAGATGTTGAGAATGGGAATCAAGACGCAATACATATTTAGAATTTGACAAGATGGTATGAAAGATGATTAGGAAAGATGGAAAAATACAAAGTTATGAAATGCGTCTGAATTATTTTCACCGATGTTGTCCGGGAATTTCAAAACGAACTGCCTTCAGAGTTACGCTTTTTGTTTGTAAGTATGTTAAGTTAGAATGAGATTGAACTGACTCTGCATTTCTTTGCAAAATGTAATGCTGGAACCATTTAATCTTTTTCGGAATTTCAAACTCGTTAAGAATATAGATATTGGGAGTTTCGATTACACGCTCGATGATGTCTTCGGAAGTCGGGCACTCGTACTCAATGGTAAGCGCCAACCATCCCTTAAGAGATAGATGCTCTCTGATGAGCGATCGCAAATCTGCTTCGAGATATGGTTCGAGCGCTTCGAAAAGCTCGAGAAGATATGGAGTCTGTTGAACTGGAACAAGTGTTTTGCAAATAACTACATTTCGAAACGCCCGCTTGCATTCACCAATTTCGAATTTGATATTTTGTTTTTTCCCTGCTCCAAGCATATTCTCCACTCGACGAGTTCGAGCCGCGTCATGAATCGAATTTGGAAAATCTGCGCAAGGAGGGAGGTGCACATCTTCTTCCAAGGGCGGAGCGGGTAGTTGCTTTGGTGAACTTTCTTCATATTGTTTTAGTCTTTTCGAGAGTGTTTCATTATCATAGTCGTTTTCTTCTTCATCATCTGAAAATATTCGTTTCAAGTAACGAGAAGAGTTATCAATGGTGCACTCTGCATCTTCTCCTAGCTCCACTGGACTTTTTATGATTGGTGGCATCTCTGTGATAGAGTGTCCTTCCTCAATCCGCGGAATATTTTTTCGAGTTGGTGTTGATGACCGGGGTTGGGATGACGAAACGGCTTCTCCGTACTCTCTCTCAGCTTGTTTAGGAGGAAATGTATTTGTCCTGGGGGTTACACACTCCTGATGATTTTGTATTTCAGTCGATAAAGTTGACATCTTTACCGGCTCTGCATTCATGTTCTTCCTCAAATTGGCATAATGCTGTTCGAACAAAGTTACTGGAGCGTGTTCTCCAAGTTCTTTTTCTACTAATTTTGATTCTTCACGAAATTGTACGAAGTCTTCATCTGAGTCTGAACCGAAAGAAATGTCTCCGTTCATGCTCGATAATAAATTAAGAAAATGCTATTCGAAAAATGACTTTAGTCTTTGAGATGATGTTGTTCGGCTTTTATACTAGAGGGGGGTACTTCTTTGATACTTCAGAAAATATTGTCCTCAAGAAACATAGAAAATCTCATTTCCAAATCTTTGAGATGTTTGAGTTTAACTTTCGATAAAAAATGAGGAAGAGGTTCGAAAGATGTAGAAAATACTAAACTAAGCACAGGTTCTGCAACTCCTATAATTGCAATATTAAAACATTAGCTTGAAGGAGAGAAAGCGATCAGTTGAGAATCATACATTATTAATCTTGAAGGTTCTGAGGGAGAAGCTCATTTAAGAATTAGACACTGCACATTCCTTTAAAAAGCCTAATATGAAAGATTAGCATCTTAATCTGTTTTGAGTTTTAAATCCAACAAATGCACAGTAGCTTTGTCTCATACATATGTGTACATGCTTTACACAAGTAATCAATTAGATAGCATTTTGCAGTCTTCTTCCGTACATCTCTTTTTCTCCTTACCATTTGAAAGCTTTGTCAATAACATTTTCGTAGAGAGAAATTACAGAACCATCAATTTTATAACAATTTGGAGTCTTCTGCCGTACATCACTTCTTCTCAATAACATTTGTCTGTTTTGTCAATAACAAATTCATACACGAAAACTAGAGAAACATCATTATTATATCAATTTGGAGTCTTGTTGCGTACTTCAGTTTTCCACAATAACATATGCATTGTTTCTCTCTAACATATTCGAAGGGCATATTAACCGAGTAATTATTTTCATAACACCTTGTATTCTATGGCTGGACACCGCTGTCTAGCAATAATATTTATTCGTATTATATCTAATATTTTCGAAATGATAGATTCGTTTATCATTATGGAAGTAAGTACGGGTGTTATTCCTTACTTGATTCTTTGTTTTAAATTTCAGGGACCTTCTCAACGGATGTTTTATTTTATACGATAATGTAGACTTTGATTTCTGTCGGAAAAACTCAAATGTTTAATTCCACGTAAAGTTTCCAAAATCATTACTAATTCCACGTAAAGATATTTCATTGAAAATTTTTATCCTGGAAAATAAACAGACTTGTTTTTCAATACAATTCCAAATCTTGCTCTACATGAAATATTCTGAGTCTATTCATCGAGTACTTTTTCATGAAATTATATACCGAAATGATTTTCATGAAATTATATACCGAAATGATTTTCATGAAATTATATACCGAAATGATTTTCATGAAATTCTCGAGAAAAGAAATAAATTTTCATGAAACCAAGGTAAAAATTAATGCAACTATTATTCTCGATAAAAAATTACAATACGAAAAGACATTATAAAAAGAACCGATAATAATTATTTTTCTCAAATGACAAAGTCAAGTTTAAATTAATCAGGAATATAAAGTTTCATAAATAATAAGAGGCTCTTGTTTTGTCCCATGTATATGCTAGTTTCGAGTGTCGTGTTTTTATCCTATAAATTATTCGTAGGTTCTTAATAAAAGGTGCATCAACGAATATCAACCAATACACGGAGAATAACAACTCTGCAACCAATATAACAAATGGATTTGAGATAATAAATATCCCGGCGTGTAGGTAATGAAGACTTATCATACCAAGAAGAGACCAATCAATGCATCGGGCTTGGAGTATAAATTGAGACGCTGCATGTCATACGGAACCGTTATAAATCTTTGACACAGCACAAAACTTCAACGCGACTATACTTTGATTAACCATATACTTGGAAGCCTAAGGTGATGTCCCCGTTTTTTTCTTCTTGTGGTTGAAGTGTGTGCCTTGGAGTAGCTCTCTTGGGCGGGAGCCTTATTGTATTGTTTGGCTATGGCTGTTCGGATGTTTGCAGCCTTCGGCCTGACCTGAGAGTGGGATGCTGGGTGTGGGCAGAAGGTCCTTGCAATGTGCTGACAGGTTCCGGTATGTGTTTGTGCATTAGGTATCCCATGGGGGTTCGATTACTTTTAGAGTGTCTAATTCTCTTGTCGATTGATGAGTCCACATTTGATTCTGCATTGGAGAGATGGATGGCCCCTCTATATTTCTTTGGAGAGTAGTGTGGCGGCACTTCTTTTCTTAGAAGATGTGTCCGGCGGCACTGGCTTTCTCGGAAGAGCAGTCCCACGGCCGTTGTTTTTCTTGAGAGGGGTGTCCCGCGGCAGTTGTTTTCATAGGTTTGTTGTACGCTGGATCTCGGATTTAAGGCTGCGGTATGTCGATGCCCTTGATTTCCAAGTAGGACATGTCTAAATGCTGTTGGGTTTCCATTAGAGATTTGTGTGTATTGACAATTACAGAGCTACTCTGGTGTTTTGACTTTGTCGATTTTCCTTACCCAGTATATGAGATAATTGCTCTCTTAAATCGAGAGCCAGCATTCTCAAGGTGGTTCATAATAATGTAGTGTTGACTCGAGCACTATTTTCTCCGACCGCATCTTTTAGAAAATTGATACAAAAATTCTACTTTACTTTGGATGTATTAGGTAAAATAATTCATATTTTAAAAATATGTTAAAATTATAAAAATTTATTTATTGAAAAAGATAAATATCATGGGTCTGTTAAGATATTTTCTATTTCCAAATAAATAGGTATCATTTCTGAATGTACAATAACTATCTATTATCATAGCATAAAATCAGACCCGTGCTTAAGATTAGAAAAAACCAAAGAGGATAGAAATTTCTATATTAATTTGGCAAAGTAGACATATGATATTCTTCATTATTGAAAGATATATACAAGAATAATAGTTTAATTTCTTTGACAATATATATTTACTATCTCAATATGGAATTAATAACATATACACTTTAATAATTTATCCTATCATAAAATTTGGATGGCAAAAACTAACACATTGAAAATTCGGATACAACGAAGAAAGAGGAAAATCAAAGTGATGATATATCTTTTAAAAAAGAAGTATCTTTCATACTTGCAAAGGGTGTGTTTAATTTTTTTAATTGAGAGAAATGCCTAATGTAAATGCTCTTTGGCCAAATTCATTTAAATCTTTGACGGGAAAGTATTGGAGTATAATACGCTGACATGAATCTATTGAGAAAATAGGAAAGATTAGAGGTTAGCATGTGCACTACCTTGAAATTGCCAACTTCTTTTTGCCTAAAAATATAATGTGCAATAGCTTTATTAGTACTGACAAGTCGAAAAACTGATGATCTTGGGCGTACTGTACTAGGATAAGATCTACATCCCGACTCTAGCTATAACGTATTGAGACGCGTCTATTGGGACTAGAAGAATAAGTAGAGGAAAGCGTGTGCACTATCTTCTTTTAATCAGGCATTGATGTCAACCATGCCTTGTGTCTGTGTCGATCGTTTCGAGTTCTGTGTGTGATGTTTATAGAGATGTGTGTTTTTCGACTGGTTCTAGCCTCTTCTCTCCAAAATGTGTTAAAATCATTAAAATACAATAAAATCCTGCATTTTCCTATATATTTTCATGATTCGGATAGATCCCACCGTATGAAAGAAGCATTTTCAATTAAAATTAACATTAATTTCGGAATTAGCGTAGTGGAAAACCAAGTTGGAGCATGTTTTCAGGTGGAAATTGGAGTATGGTTTAAAAGGCTACATGATGGGATAATAGAACCAAGTGCTGGACCTTGGCACAAAGATATTTGGACTGAATGATCCCTAGAAACTTGAGATTTGATAAAAAGGGGAGCCTAACTCGGGACTCAATCATATCCCGATCCAGAATTGAGCAGTTGTCTAGGAAACTTTGCGCGCCCTAACTCAGGTTTGGATCAAATCCCGAGCCATAATTCATAAAATTATTCTAGTTGAATATTAGACGCGTCTCTTCCCTCAGTGAGTAATAGCTCTGGTTAGGCCCACCAGCTCTCGCGCATAGTATTATGCAATAGACTTCGACTTCTCATAGTTTCCACGTGTGTAGCTTATATAGGGGTTGCCCTTGGTTTCTATGATAGCAGACTTGGTCTGGTTCTTCCTTCGGTCTTCTAGTTCAGCCGAACAACTGTAAGCTTTCAAGTCCGGATGCTTTTCCGGGATGCGCTCAAATGGAACTCTATACTTTACATGGACCGGCGAGGGTGATGCATGAGTGTTGCAAAGGGTGTGATGTATTTAAGTTCGGGATAAGGTCCAGAAAAATATACATTCATGGCCCAATCTCTAAAGTCCACGCCATGATCCATTTTCTCTTCCGGGGCAAGATCGGATCAACATCACGCGCCCATTGGAATGAAGTATTGAGAACAAAGTACACCTTTTTACACTACTTACATATGCTTTTCAAGATTTTA
>Ga0080064_1007220_pt1 | contig 11366 bp, 10 predicted proteins | sample Subgrocontami54m_FD_69260 | JGI IMG/M metagenome (GOLD analysis project Ga0080064, IMG submission 69260) | Subsurface groundwater microbial communities from S. Glens Falls, New York, USA - GMW46 contaminated, 5.4 m (SPADES assembly) (version 2) ...
CTTCACGCGATTCATATGAAGGGGCCGAGCCTGTTCCGGGTCGCGGTGCGCCGGCTCGAGTCGGCCGTGACCGAAACGCTGAAGGCGCACGGGTTGGCGGTCCGGGACGTCAACTGCTTCATCTTTCATCAGGCCAACGGGCGGTTGCTGGCGAAGGTAACGGAGCGGCTGGGTATCCCTGCGGACAAGACGTTCAGCGTGATCGAGCGGTACGGCAACACGTCTTCCTCGGCGCTCCCGCTGGTGCTGGATGCGGCCGTGCGCGCGGGCAGGGTCCAGCCCGGCGATCTCGTCCTGCTGGGTACCATTGGCGGCGGTCTCACCTGGGGCACCGCGCTGATTCGATGGTAGAAGTGGGGTCTGGCTCCATTTCCGAATGGTGCCTGACCCCGTATTCCCGCACCAGCGATGTTCTGCAAATAGTCGCAGGATGCACGGGGGATCTGAGAACCAGAACGTTTAGCTGGTGACACGAGCGGTGACGATGCGCCCATTGGCAGAGGGAATATGACCCGCGACAATGATGCATGGCTGCAGCGGGTTCGCTACACCGCCGCCGAGCCCACTTCCTGGCTGCAACACGCTCGGACGCTGAGACAGGCGGCGGAGGATCTTTGGACTGCGGGAAATGCGCATGATCGTGAACCCGGTTCGGAACTCGGGACGACTGTCCTCGCCAAATGGACCAGCCCTGGATTCGTCCGTCCCGAGACAGGAGGCTCCACCGCCGAGGTATGCTTCATGGTGTTTGGGTTTGCCCTTGAGAATCTCGCGAAAGGCATCATTGTGTGCCGGGACCCGACAGTGGTTGCGAAGAATCGACTGAAGAATTGGCACGGCAATGGGCATGACCTCTCCGCGCTATTCGACCGGGCAGCAATTTCCGTGTCTGAAGAGGAACGCCAGCTTCTCGCCCGCACGACGCGCATAACGGAGTGGAAAGGTCGGTATCCGGTTGCGATGAACTTCGACGAGGTCGGCGCTCAAGATCGCATTGTTGGCCACATCGCGGTCAGCAATGTGTGGCCCGCTGATGATTACGCTCAGTTGTGTAATCTCTACGAGCGCGCAAAAGCTATTCTTTTGTTGTGATTCGCTCGCAGCTCAACTGGGGCGTTAGGAGCAGAAAAATGTGCCAGGCTACTTTGTTTGGGGTACGGTTTGCCCTGAAAGCCTGAATTGAAAGAAGGGGGACGGGCGTAGCACGCGGCGCCCCTACATCGGATAGAAGCAGTAACAGCAAAGCAGGGCGAGTATGAGGCTAGTTCGGTGACTTCCGTTCGAGGTTCTCTACGCGTTGGCGGGTCTGGTCCTGCTGCTGTTGGAGATGGTCGTAGGAACTGCGGATGAGGGCGTGCGTGTCGTCGAACTTGCGGTCGAAATATTCACGTTCCTGCACGTGCTGAACTTGGATGTGCATTGCGAGACCTTCGGCCACGAGTTGCACCTCGTAGCGAAGCCCTTCGACCAGTATACCGGTGTGGCGCTTAAGCTCATCAAACCGCCCATCAACTGCAATAAAACGCTGATCGATCGCATCGAAGCGAGCGTTGAACCGTTGCTCCTGCCGTTCGAATCGCTCCTCAAGGTACTGAACAAGTTCCTGATCCATATCACCCCCGCCTGGTCGAGAATAGGTTGATCAACTGTCTTTGTCAATGGGACACGGCGAGGAAGGAAAAGGTAAAAAATAAAATCTGCGGCGCTTATGCGGTGGTCGCGGGTTCCTGGGCGGGGGCGGGCTCGGGCGGCTTCTCGGCGGCTTTGTCGGCGGCGGCCTTTTCTGTTGCGGCTTTGTCGGCGGCGGCTTTGTTGATGCGCTTGGTGCGGCCTTCTTTCAAGATCGGCAGGATGCGGGCGCGCAACGCCTCCTGAATCTCTTCCGGCGGGCGCCGGGCGTCCACCACCTGGAACCCGAACTCCTCGGCGATCTTGTCGAACTCTTCGATGATGAGTCCCTGGTATTTCTTGAAGCTGTCGTACAGGTCGGCGCCCAGCCGCATGTCCATGCCGGACTCCCAGTAGTTCATGCCCTTGGTTTCGATCACCCGCAGCGCCAGGGTATCCACGTCGATCCGCAGGTAGCAGACGAGATCGGGCACGATCGCGAAGCCAAAGACGTCGCGGATCCACTGGCGGTCGCAGCCACGGATGGTGTTGCGGGCGAAGGCCGTGTAGACGTACCGGTCGGCCAGGACGACGAAACCTGAGCGCAGGGCGGGGATGATCTGGTGCTCCAGCCGGTCGGCGAAGTCCGTGGCGTACAGAAGGCTGTAGCTCCAGGGGTCCAGGATGTTGCCCTGCTTGGCGCTCGCGATGGTCTTGGACATGAGCTCCGAGCGAGTCCAGCCGGTGGTGAGGACTCCGTAGCCCTGCACCTCCAGCCATTCCTGGATCAATTCGATGTGGGTCGAACGCCCGACGCCGTCAGGGCCCTCAACCGCGATCAGCTTCCCCTTGAGTCCTTTCAGACTCTGGTAGGGCAAACCTTCGCCAAAATAACGCTTCTCGCTTGGCATGCGTCCCCCGTTTCGGCTTGTATGTGGCCAGCGCTTTCGACACAATGTCGCGAACCTGTTCCTGCTGTTCGTCGATTTCGAGGGTCGCGTCCATGACGGTCAGCCCGAATTCATCCACGATCTTGTCGTATTCGGCCAGGGTCCTGGACTGGAAGATTTTAAAGCTTTCCACCAGGTTCGGACTGAGGCCGAGATCCATCCCGGCTTCATAATACTTCAGCTCCGCGCGTGTGCCTTCCAGCAGGCGCGACAGAGAGACCTCGATCGGGACCCTGAAGTAGAAGGCGAGATCCGGCTTGATGGCGAAACTGTACAGCCTGCGCACCCAACTCGGCGAGATGCCGCGCACCGCGTCTCTTGCAAAGGCCGTGTACATGTACCGGTCCGCCAAGACGATCATCCCGGCCTTGAGCGGGGGTAGGATCTGGTGGTACAGGCGATTGGCGAAATCGGTGGCGTGCAGCAGGCTGAACGTGAGCGGCGTCAGCACTTTCGTTTTTTTCCCACGCTTGGTCGTCTCCTTGACCAGCGCGGAGGAGTTCCATTCGGTGAAGAAAATGTTGGACCCCTTGGACTCCAGCCACTTGCGCAGCAGGCTGAGCTGGGTGCTCTTGCCCGATCCGTCGATGCCCTCGACGACGATGAGCTTGCCCGGATAGGGATGGGCGGACAGATAGGGGGATTTGATGATCGGTGTGGTCATGCTTCAGGTTCTTCCGGGGCGGCTGTCTTTGTAAACCGTATCGTCCGTTTCAACCCCTGGCTTAACAGATCGGTCCGCTCTCGCGCCGCCCAGAGCTCCAGCGCCGCCTCATCGGTGGCGATCAGGCCGATGTCCACCGCGTCCGAGGACATCGCGCAACGAACGGCCTGCACGACGCCGAAGTGACTCCTGTCCAGCGCGTCTCCGACACGCAGGATGCCTCCCAACACGGTGAGTGTGTCACGGAGGTCTTCGGGAAGATCCTTGAGGGTCCGGTGGTCGTTCTCAGGGATCGCCTTGCGGTGGTACCGGGCGATGTTGGCGATCAGTTCGATCTCGTCCGCCGTGAATCCTACCAGATCGCAGTTTTTGATTAAATAGTAGGAGTGCTTATGGTGCTGCCGGGAGTTGATCAGGTAGCCGACATCGTGCAGGATGGCGGCGTACTCCAGCCATTCGCGTTCCCGCTCCCCCAGCTTGTGTGCCGATGCGGTCTGGTCGAAGATCTGCAGGCAGAGTCTGGCGACATGATGGGTATGGACGGGATCGTACTGGCACTTGCGGGCCAGCCGGAGCACGTCGCGCCGGCGGACGTTCGGGATCTCCTGCTCCGCCTGGATGCCCTCGCGGTGCCGTTCGATGAAGTCATGCAGCAGCCCTTCCCTGATGGCCTTGTCGCTGACGGTGATCTCCGCGATGTCGAGCCGTTCCATCAGGGTTCTGAGCACGATGATGGCCGGCACCAGCACGTCGGCGCGTTTCGGGTCCACGCCAGGAATCTCATGCCGCTGCTTGAGCGGGGTCTTGACGAGGAGTTTTTCCGCCGCCGCCACGTCCTTGAATGAGAAACGCGCCAGGTTCAGTTGGGGAATCGGCCGGCCCGTCTTGTGCAGGTGCATGATCTCGGCCAGATTCCCGATCATGCCGGAGGTACCGACGAAGTCATCGAAGCCCACCTTTTTGAAGCGTGAAAGGGCCGCCTTCAGTTGGGCCTCCACCGCCTCATTGAGCCGTTCGAGGCGGCCTGCGGATGGCGTGGTGTCCTGTCTGAGGTAGAGGTCTTTCAGCCGGATCGCGCCGAGTTTCAGACTGGCGGCGTGCAGGAGCTTGTTCCTGTTCCCCACGATCAGTTCAACCGACCCGCCGCCGACGTCCGCGATCAGCACATTCCGGTCCCCAAAGTCCATGCTCTGCCGGACTCCCAGGTAGATCAGCCGGGCTTCTTCTAAGCCCGTTACCACGCGGATCCGGATTCCTGTTTGGCGCCCGATCGTCTCGATGAAATGGCCGCCGTTGGCGGCTTCGCGGACGGCACTCGTGGCCACCGCTTCGATTCGGGTGAAACCGCGATTGCGGGCCAACGTGACAAAGTTCTTGACGACATCGCTTCCCTTCGCGATGGCATCAGGAGAGAACCGGCCTGCTTTCAAGGTCTCTTCCCCCAACCGCGTGACGTCTTTGAACCGATCGAGGATCTTGTACGAGAAGTCGGGCTGAATCTCGGTCAGGATCATATGAATGGAGTTGCTGCCGATGTCCAAGAGGGCCAGTTTAAGCATACCTTAGAAACCCATTGTCCCACATTTTATGCCATGGCGACAATGCATGGATGTGCTTGATAAGATAATATTTATAGCGATGTCGTGCTTTGAATGGCCGGCATTGGCGCCGTCGGCAGCTTGACGAAAAACGTTGTGCTTTTCCCGGGCGAGCTTTCGACGGAGACAGTTCCTCCGTGGCCTTCCACCAAGTGCTTCACGATCGCGAGTCCCAGGCCGGTGCCTCCGAGCTCGCGGGAGCGCGCCTTGTCCACGCGATAGAAGCGTTCGAATATCCGCGGGATATCCTGCGGGGGGATGCCGATCCCGGTGTCCGCGACGCCGACCTCGACGAATTTCTTGCCGGCTAAAGCGCTGATGGTGATCGTGCCATGCTCCAGTGTGTACTTGACGGCGTTGTCCAACAGATTCGAGAATACCTGCCCCAGCCGTTCTTCATCGCCCAGGATCGGCGGCAGATCTGAAGGAATATTCACCGCAACAGTGTGATGTTTTTTCTCGATGAGGTGATGAAGGAGTCCGACGGTCCGGTCGATAAGGCCGGCGAGAGCCACCGGCTCCTGCTTCAACGGCGCCTGCCCGGACTCGATCTTCGACAGCAGGAGCAGGTCTGTAATGATGAGGTTCAGCCGGTCGGCGTGTGCTCTGATGATGTCCAAAAAGCGGTCGAGCTGCTCGGGCTGGTCCTTGCCGCCGTCTTGTAGGGCCTCGACGTATCCTCTGATGGCGGTCAGAGGGGTGCGCAACTCGTGCGATACATTGGCCACGAAATCTTTTCGGACCTGTTCCAATCGGTGGAGGTTCCGGATATTTTCCTCGAGGGATGCGGCCATCTGGTTCAGGATCTCGGCGAGGCGGGCCACTTCTGAAGTTGATGTGACGCGGATTTTCTGGTGGAACTCCCCGCGGGCTATGCGTTGCGCGGCGGCGACGATGTCCGCGAGTGGGCGTGTGACGCCGCGCGCGATGGCGTAGCTCAGCACCAGGGAAAATAGAAACGCTGTGCCCAGCGAGGCAACCAGCATCCTGCGAAGGTCCCGGTGCCGGGCCTCGATCTCGGTCAGTGGGAGAGACAGCCGGACGACGCCCAGCACCCGGCTATCGGTTTGGGGCGTTCGAACGGGGAGGGCCAGGTTCAGCATGCGGATGCCGACCGTATCGCTTAAGCGGGTACTCACGCCCATGCCTGTTGTGAGAGCCTCGCGGACCTCTGGTCGCGTGAGGTGATTGTCCATGCGGCGCAGCCCTTCGCCCGATTCGTAGGAGTCCCCGAGCACGAGCCCCACCGGGTTGATCACCGTGATGCGGGTGTGAATGTCGTCACCCAACTGATCGGTCAGCGCGTCAATGCCTGCTGAGTCCGGCCTGGCTGTCGCCAGCGGACCAACGAAGAGGTAGGTGGCCAGGCGCGCCTGGGCGGTCAGTCGAATCCGAAGCTGCTCCATATCATTCCGCTCGAGGGCATCCAAAGCCAGCCATCCGGCCGTCCCCATCCCCACGCCGGCGATGACGAGGTAGCCGAGCAGGACTTTCCACTGGAGGGGCAGGCGCACAGCCGTTATTCGTCCTCCTGGTCCCGAAGTTTGTATCCGAGCGATTTGATGGACACGATGGCGTCGTTCAGGAGCGGCGCCTTCTGTTTCAATCGGCGGATGTGGACATCCACGGTTCGCGTCGTTCCGTGGTAGTCGTAGCCCCACACGTTGTTCAGGAGGACGTCACGGGTAAGCACTCGTCCTCTGTTGCGTAGGAGTTGCTCCAAGAGGCCAAACTCTTTGGCCGTGAACGGGATTTCCTTGCCGTCGACCTTTACCTCGTGCCGGATGGTATCCAGACGAAGCGAGCCGTACGTGTAGGGTTTGTGCTCTGCTTCCCGGCGCTCGGCCCGCCGCAGCAGCGCCTTGACACGCGCGACCAGCTCCTTGGGGCTGAAAGGTTTCGTCAGATAATCGTCGGCTCCAAGTTCCAGCCCGACAATCTTGTCCGATTCCTCGGCCTTGGCCGTCAGCATGATGACCGGCGTGAGCGCCGTGGCGGGGTCGGCGCGGAGTTTCTTGCACAGGTCCAGGCCGTCGAGGCCGGGCAGCATCAGATCAAGCACGATGACGTCCGGATGCTCCTGGCGGACGGCGGCCAGGCCGGCGGTCCCGTCCGTGGCCGTCCGCGTTCGGAAGCCTTCTTTCTCCAGATAATGACGGACGAGGTCCAGGATATCCTGCTCGTCTTCGATGATCAGAATCTTGCGCGCGACGGTCATGCAACCAGGGTACCGAACAGTGCTTACGGATGCAAGGTGAGCATAAGAAACTACGCGATCTCCCTCCCCGGGGCCTACGGCAGGGTGTGGCGGATGATCTTGCCTTCAACCATATACACGACGAGTTCCGCCACGTTCGTTGCGTGGTCGGCGATGCGCTCCAGGTACTTGGAGATAAAGGTGATGCGGATGGCGCGGGTGATCGTCTGGGGGTTCTCCAGCATGAAGGAGAGCAGTTCCCGGAAGAGTTGGTGCGTCAGGTCGTCCACGAAATCGTCATCCCGGCAGACCTTCCGGGCCAGTTCGGCATCGTAGTTGACGAAGGCGTCCAGCGCTTCCTTGACCATCCGCAGGGACCAGTTCGCCATGCGGGGGATGTCGATGTAGGGCTTGAGCTGCGGCTCCTCGTTCAGCTCGAGGGCGCGCTCGCAGATGTTCTCGGCCAGGTCGCTCACCCGTTCCAGTTCCGTGGAGATCTTCATCGCCGTCGTGATGAAACGCAGGTCCCGCGCGGCCGGCTGTTGGAGGGCGAGCAGGCGGAGGCAGTCCTCGTCCACCTCCACGTCGAGGGTGTTGACTTGGCGGTCGTTCGCGATGATCTTCCGCGCGAGGTCGGAGTCCCGCTCGATGAGAGCACGGAGCGCCCCCTGGACCTGTTCCTCCACGAGGCTCCCCATCCGGAGAATTTTTTCATTGAGGCTTTTCAGCTCGTCGTCGAAATGTCGGTGCATGACCTCTCTCCTTATCCGAACCGGCCGGTGACGTAGTCTTCCGTCCGCCGGTCGCGCGGCGTGGTGAAAATCGTTTTGGTGTCGCTGAATTCCACCAGCTCGCCCATCAGGAAGAAACCGGTGTGATCCGACACGCGCGCGGCTTGTTGCATGTTGTGGGTGACGATGACGATGGTCAAATCCTTTTTCAAGGTAAAGAACAGTTCCTCGATTTTGGCGGTGGCGATGGGGTCCAGCGCCGAGCAGGGCTCGTCCATCAGGAGCACTTCCGGCTTGACGGCCAGCGCCCGGGCGATGCAGAGTCGCTGCTGCTGGCCGCCGGAGAGGCTCAGCGCGCTCTGGTGCAGGCGGTCCTTGACCTCGCCCCACAGGCCGGCGCCTCTCAGGCTCTCCTCCACAATGGCGTCGAGCGCGGCGCGGTTTCGCATGCCCTGAAGGCGGGGCCCATAGGCGACGTTGTCGTAGATCGGTTTCGGGAAGGGATTGGACTTCTGAAAGACCATCCCGACGCGCCTTCTGAGATCCGTCGTGTCCACCTGCGGGCCGTAGATATCCATGCCGTCCAGCAGGATATTTCCCTCGATGCGGGCGCCCTCGATCAGGTCGTTCAGCCGGTTCAAACAGCGCAGCAGCGTGGACTTGCCGCATCCGGAGGGTCCGATGAAGGCGGTGATCTGGTTTGGCGGAAATTCAATGCTCACTTTGAAGAGGACCTGGGCCGTTCCGTAGAAGAAGTTCACATCCTGCAACAGCATCTTGCCCGCGAGGGGCTTGCTCGCGCGGGCAGCCGGATGGCCGTCGGGTCTTGCGACGGTAACTCGCACGTCAGGGGATTCGGTCGCCATCAGCATTATGCCTTCTTACACCGCCGATCCGGCGTATTTCTTGCGCATGTGATTCCGGAGGGTGATCGCCGACAAATTGAGCAGCACGACCACCAGGATCAAGACCAGCGTGGTGACATAGACCATCGGCTTCGCGGCCTCGACATTCGGCGACTGAAAGCCCACGTCGTAGATATGGAAGCCGAGATGCATGAACTTCCGATCGAAATGGAGGAACGGCCACGTGGCGTCCAACGGCAGCGTGGGCGCCAGCTTGACCACTCCCGTCAGCATCAACGGCGCGACCTCGCCGGCCGCGCGGGCCATCGCGAGGATCAACCCTGTCAGGATGGCCGGCAGGGCGCAGGGGAGAATGACACGGACGATGGTCTCCAGCTTGGTGGCGCCGAGCGCCATGGACCCCTCTCGAAAATCGCGTGGGACCGCTGCCAGCCCTTCCTCGGTCGCCACGATGACCACCGGCACGGTCATGAGGGCCAAGGTCAATGAGGCCCAGAGGATGCCGCCGGTTCCGTACGTGGGGCTGGGGAGGGACTCCGGGAAGAACAGCGTGTCGATGGTCCCGCCGATGGCATACACGAAGAACCCCAACCCGAAAACGCCGAATACGATGGAGGGCACGCCGGCTAGGTTGTTGACGGCGATGCGGACCAGCCGCACCACGGTTCCCTGCCTGGCGTATTCCCGGAGATACAACGCTGCCAATACGCCGAAGGGGACCACCGCCATGCTCATGATCAGGACCATCATGACCGTTCCGAAGATGGCCGGGAAGATGCCGCCTTCCGTGTTCGCCTCCCTCGGCTCGTCGGCAAGAACCCTCCATACGTTGGTGATGTAAATCCAGATTTTGGCCGGCACGCCCATCTCGTTGGGACGGAGGGCCCGAACGATATTCCCGACGGGAAGCTGTTTCTCTTGTCCGTTCGCGTCCACCATGACCACGGAGTATTCATTGAACTGCGCATTCAGCTTTTCGAGCTGGTCGGTTTTCTCGTGGTACCGCGCTTCGGCTGTGGCGATGGCGGCCTTCAAGCGATCCGGGGTGGGGCCGTGGGGAGTCTGTCCCTTCGGTGTGTTCATTTCCACGGCCCTGATCTTCAAGCGGGCGCGCTCGATCTCTGCGTTGATCTCTCCGATCTCGATCCGCTCGATGCGGTTGATGCTGGCATGCACAGCGTTTGCTCGCTCAACAAGAGGGAGAAGGGCATTCCATCCGATGTCGCTCCCTTCCGTATGCGGAGTCTCGCCTTTGCGGATCGCCTTGATCCAGCCGTAGAAGTTGCCCCACTCCCGCCGCTCCAGGAGCACGGCATTGGGTGGGAACGCCTGCGAGGCGATCCTGTCCTCGTCAATCCACTTGAAGTCCAGGCCGTACAGATCCCGGTTGCCGATTTTCAGGCGGATCCGGCCTTTCCCCTGGGGAAAATCAGGCGTGATTGAGTTCGGAATGGTCTCCCGGCCGGCCGGTTGACCCATCATGCGCGTGCCGTCCGTCAGGGTGAGTTCCACAATGTCTCCGGTCCAGAAGAACCCCATGCCGTTCACCATGATGAGGAGCAAGAGCCCGACGACCATCATCAAGGCGACTGCCAGGCCGGCGCCGCTCGCCCAGACGAAGAGGTCGCCCGACGCCAGAGTCTTTTGGAACCAGGTACGCATACGCCGCCTTAAAACTGACTGTATTTCTTCCGCAATCGCTGGCGAATCACTTCTGCGCCGGTGTTGACGATGAACGTGATCACGAACAGGAGCAAGGCCGCCAGGAAAAGGGTCCGGTACAACGTGCCGCCGTGGGGCGCTTCCGGGATCTCCACCGCGATGTTCGCCGACAGCGTCCGAAAGCCGTTAAACAGGCTCCAGTCCATGATCGGGGTGTTGCCGGTGGCCATGAGGACGATCATGGTTTCTCCCACGGCCCGTCCGAAGCCGATCATCAGCGCGGAAAAGATGCCGGGGCTGGCCGAGATGAAAACGAGCCGGGCCAGGGTCTGCCACCGGGTTGCGCCCAAGGCCAGCGAGCCGGCGATCAGGTTCTTCGGGACGTTGGTTAGCGCCTCTTCGGAGATGCTGAAGATGATCGGGATGATGGCGAAACCCATGGCGAACCCGACCACCAGGGCGTTGCGCTGGTCGTAGTGAAGCCCCAGGGTGTCGGTGAGCCAGCTCTTGTAGTCTGATCCGAAGAGCCAGGATTCGATCGAAGCATTGAGGTTCAGGCAGAGGAGAATGGCCCCGATGAGCACCGGCATGAGCAGAAACGCCTCGAAGCCGGGCCGGATCCGATTGCGGAGAGTGAAGGGGAGGAGTTGCCAGAAGAGCGCGGCCAGGATGGTGCTGAGCGGGAGCACCACAAACATCGCGATCACTGCCGGAAAGATGCGTTCCAGCAGGGGCGCCATCCAGAGGCCGGCCAGGAACCCCAACACGACGGTGGGCAGGGCGGCCATGATTTCGATGGTGGGTTTGATCTTGGCGCGCAGATCGGGGTGCATGAACATCGAGGTATAGATCGCGGCCAGCACGGCGATCGGAACCGCAAGCAGCATCGCGTAGAGCGTGCCCTTGAGCGTACCGAAGAGAAGCGGGGTCAGGCCGAACTTGGCTTCGAAGTCGTCGGTCGCGCCGGACGATTGCCACACATGTTCCGGCCGCTCGTAGCCTTCGTACCACACCGGCTGGAACAGGCTGGCGAAGGTGGTCTCGGGGTGGGGGTTGTGAATCGTATAGGTTGCGATCTGCCCGGTCTCGG
>Ga0080064_1007221_pt1 | contig 11366 bp, 11 predicted proteins | sample Subgrocontami54m_FD_69260 | JGI IMG/M metagenome (GOLD analysis project Ga0080064, IMG submission 69260) | Subsurface groundwater microbial communities from S. Glens Falls, New York, USA - GMW46 contaminated, 5.4 m (SPADES assembly) (version 2) ...
CACTAGATGGCGCGCTACGTCCGCCTCAATCGTTTTTTCTTTCTTTTGGGGCGCCTTAGCTTTTCTTTCTTTTTTGGAAAAAGAAAGAAAAGATGGGCTTCGAGTCTAGCGCGATACCGGATTCTGCCACCCCTGCATGGGGGGAAACTATCTTTGGCGGAGCTGATTTTAAAGAGATTACTTTTCGCAGGAGGGGGTCAGGATTGACGGAACCGTGCAAATTCTGCTGAATTTGCGGGTCCCACAAGTCCCTGAAGGACTTGTGCGGAAACTGGGGACGACACAAGTCCACGCGGGACTTGTGAGCCCCACAATTCCCGTGAGGAATTGTGAGGGAACCTGGGTTCCCCGCGGTTCCGACCGTGATTCTGCCACCCCTGCAGGATGGAATCAAATTGGGTTCTGAAAGACTAAAAAAGGCTTCTTTTATAGTAAACCCGCAAATTATCCCAACCAATTCTGCGGGTTTACTAGACAGTAAGCCAAGACTATTTTGTCGGATTACTTTCTTGGCTTACTGTATCAACAATGACCCGCTAGGCCATCAAGGGTTTCGCATTGGTCTTGGGCACGACGATTTGTTGCGCGAATTCCTTGTTTTCATATTCAAATGCCAAGTAGAGCATCAGAATGTTGTTTTTTTCCGTGACCGCAATACGGGCGCCTTTGATTTTCTTGAGGTCCATGGGGGCACCAAACAACGATTCCAGAAGGTCGGTTGCTTTCTCGATTTCGATTCCGGCCAATTCTTTCCGGTAAAAATCGATGACGAATGGTCCGGCGATGACGCTGCCGCTCGACTTGACGTCCGGCCGCGTGAGGGTCAAGAAGTCAAACTGGTCGTCGTAAACGACGGTGCAGGCATATTCGGTCCGGTTCATGGTTCGTGCCTTTTTAATTGTTTTCCGTAAATCACGATGACGTTAATCAAATATATTGCGTCGTTTGCTTCCAGAATGTAGCGGTGGACTTTCTTTCGGCTCACCCGAAAATCCACGGTGATCCGCGCACCCGGGATTCCGGAATGTGCTGAAAAGGCCCATTGGCCGTCTTGGCGATGAATCAAGTTGTATTTAGCCTGCGCTAGATCAACTCCGCGGACTTGCGCTTTCGTTTGGCAGTACGCCGCGACCTCAATGGATTCCGGTGTGCAGGCTTGAATGCGACTCTGAACCTGCTCCAGACGCGTCATCGGTCGACTGGCGGATGGTCGAGAAGATATTCATTGGGTTGATTGGGAATCAACCGTTTTCTTTTTCTACCGGTTAAGTTTCTCGATTTCCTCAATGAGGTTCTTGCTGCCCAGAAAAACGGGCGTGCGCGCATCCACGCTGTCGGACACGACGTCCATCAAGCTCTGGATGCCGTTGGTCGAACTACCGCCGGCCTGTTCAAGGATGAACGCCATGGGTTTGGCCTCATAGTTCAACCGCAGCTTGGGCTTGGGGTACGCAAAAAGGCCTCCGTATTGCAGCACTTGGTTGCAGTCGGCCACCATGGTGCCCGAATAGCGCAGCTTGTAGCCGCGACCTTCCAAACCCTCGAGGAATTTTCCAAGCGCCGGGTTGAATTCGCTCTTTTTGCCGCCGATGCCGAACACGCCGCCCGCGTCGGGCAGTCGGACGTCTTCTTGGCTGAGGACGAATTGGGGATCGCCTTTGAGCTGTTGGATGAATTGGTGCGTGCCTTTGCCCACCGTGTATGTCAGCGTCGTGACCGGACCGTAGAGCTTGAAAAGCGCCGCGACTTGGTCCGAGCCTTTGCCCAACTCGTTTTGGTAGATCGACACGATGGTGCCGCACGTGTTGTTGGTCTTGACGTTGGACGAACCGTCGAGCGGATCCATGCAGACGACGTAGGGCGCGTCGGGCATGCCGGATTCGGCTTGGGTCAATTCCTCGGAGTAAACGGCCTTGACCAGGTTGGTCTCGATCATGCGGTCGCACAGGAAGCGGTTGGTCCACTCATCCAGCTTGAGCTGCTGTTCGCCGTACTTGTTCTCGCCGCCTTCCAGGACGCCCATACGAAAAGGAAACTCGACGCGGATGTCGATGGACGCCTTGGCAATGGCGTCAATCAGCTTGGCCAACTCGGCATTGGACGCGGAAGACACGTGGTCGAACAGTTCGTCAGGCATACATATTCACCGGTTCGGGTTTATGACGTGCGTTCGCGTTGCCACAAATCCACGAATTCCTTGTAGTTCTTCGCGATTTGGTCGACGGCTTGGTCCTGGTTGATGGCGCCTTTGACATAGTTTTGGAGGGCGTCCATGAAGATGGTGCGTCCGATGGCAAAACCGATGATGCCGTCGATGTGCGCGCCCACCTTCAGCCATTCCGCCACTTTTTCCTTCGATTCGCCGCGGCCCAGGGTGACGATGCCGCATTGCCTGCCGCCGGCGCGGGCCTGCTTGACCAGCGCCTGCGCGTCCTCCGGCCGGTCGACGCCTTCCAGCTTCCAGATGTCAGGCTGGATGCCGAAGTGTTGCAGTTGTTGGATCATGCGGACCATGAGTTTGGGCCGGATGTCCAAGTCGTACGCGGCCTGGTTGCCGCCCACTTCGGCCAATTGCGTCGGAGTGGCTGGCACGAGGGGCTCGATCAGGAAGCCTTTGTTGATGCTTTTGAGGAATTGGCCGAGTTCGTTGAGTTTTTGGGCCTGGCGCATATTGAGTTCGGCGTTGCCTTCCGGGTTGTAGCGCACGAGGACTTTGCAGAACGTCGGGTCGATTTTCTGGATGTGGGCCTTCCAGTCGGCGTACTCGAAATCGAACTCGTCCTGGCCGCTTTTCTCCGCCGGACAGATCGTCATGTAGCCTTTGCTTTGGGCGTCCTTGAGTGCGGCGTCACCCATTTCCTCGTCCAAAAGCATGCCGGCTTTGGCCTTCGGGACGCCAGCGGCGATGGCCTTCTGGAAACCCGCATAAATTATGGATTTGAGTTCCTTGGCCTTTTCCAGTTGCTCGGGAGTCAGCTCTTCGCCGGGTGCGCCGAGGAGTTTTTTCTTGAAACTACCGCGGTGGTCAAAAGCCAGGATGAGCATGTCGGTCGGGATCTGCATGGGAAAAAGGCACCTCGGATAATGGAGAGAAAACGGTTTTGCGCCGTCGATGGCTTCGGCATCAATACGCGTTCATTTTTCTACGGTTGGTTTGAGGCGGAGTTGATTTAAAAAGAGTTGCCGGAACGGCGGTTGCCGGCCTGCGCGTACAGAAGGGGTACCTCGCATTGCAGCTTCTGCCGTTGAGCATTTTTTGCCCGTTTTTATTCTCACGGTTGATTTCCGTTCTACTCAAGCCTTTTATCCGGTTTTTTTCGCAATGCCGAACCAAGGTGGTTTAGGTTATGGGAATTGAGACGCAAGTACAGCAATTGGTCACGCTGTTGCAGACGTTGTTGCCCACGTTGGGGTTATTCGCCATCCTGTTGGCCGGCGGATTGTACGCGTTCGGCGCGATGGCCGGCTCGCATGAGGTCAACGCCCGCATGAAGTCGTGGGCGCACCGCGTGGGCATCGGCGGCGCGATGGCCGTCATCATCGGCAACGTGGCGCCCACGATGGTCAACTGGCTGACGGGAATCTAAGTCCATGGAGTTCGTCAATGGTTGGCAGGGCGTGGCCATTGCCGCGGCCACGCTTTCCATGCTGCTTTCGGCGTTGGTCTTTGCATGCGGCGCCATCTTTGATTTGCGCGCGTTGCGTGTGTGGGCCAAAGCGGAATTCTTCCAAGCCGTCGTTTCCGCGTTGCTGATCGGCGTCCTCCTGGGCGCGTCGCTGGGTTTGACGGCCTTGGCGTCGGACTTGGCCGGCGGCCAGGACCCCATCGCGTTTGCCGACCATTACCTGGAAAGCGTGAATGCACGCATCGAAAGCGTATCCGGGGCGTTGACCCTCTTCACCATGGTCGTGCATGCGCTGCAGGAAATCGAGGTGGGCATCGAAGTGCCGCCATTGGACGTCCATGGCAAGCCCTTGGCGGGTTTGGACGTGATCCTGCATGAATCGGAAACCACGTTGGGCTTGTTGTCATGGGTCAAGTTGTTCAACGAAGTGCAGCGGGTGTTGTTCATGTTCATCTCGGCCACCATGATGTACTATTTCCTGCCGGTGGGCGTAGTGTTGCGCGGCTTCGCCTTGACGCGCCCGGTGGGTGCGTTCATGATGGCCGTCGCCGTGGGCGCATATTTCGTCCTGCCGTTGACGTATGTGTTTAATGCGGCGGCCGTGGAAAAGACGCATGCGTTGATCGACGCGCGCCTGGAGGCGTTGGCGGACTTCAACAAGCAGTATTCGGTCTCGTCGTTGGACTTGCTGAACCCGGCGGCCTTGTCGGCCTTCGTCGCCACGTTGGTCACCCAAGGGGTGTGGAACCTGGCGTTGGCCGCCGTATCGCCGCTGGCCAAGCTCGTGGCGGACCTGACGGTCCAGACCACGTTTTTCCCGTTGTTCAATCTAGGCGTCGTATTCCTGTTCACGCGCTCGCTTTACCGCATCCTGGCATCGGAGGTCGTCTTATGGAATTGAACGCGCGCCAAGTCACGCTGGCGTGCCTCGCTGGGTCGGCATTATGCTTGGTTTTTTCGTTGATGTGGGTCAACGCGCTTTTAGCCGCGTTGTCGGCGGCATTGTTTTTCTTGACCGTGGCCGTCCAGCGTTTCGGCGGCGTCTTGTTGCCATTCTTTCTGAAGGGACTTCGCGTGGTGGAAACGCGGGGCGGCTGGCAGTTGGATCGCGACGTGGCCGTGATAGCGGACGGCGAGCGGTTCTTGGCGTCTGCCTTCCTGGATGCCGAAATCCACCACGCGCCCAGCCGCCAAACGCCTGAAGAGTCGGCGTCGTACGGCGCGGCGTTTGAAAAGGCATTGTGCGGCTTGTCGTTCCCGGCCCAGTTCGGCCTGCTCATCCACCCCGTCGACGTGGCAGCTTATCGCGAAGCGGTCTTGACGCAGCGGCTGGAAGCGGAACTGGCCATCAACCGGCTGAAGCAGTCGACCAAGCCGGACGCGGTGGCATTGGCCGGACAGGAACGAAAGAAAGCGATGTGCACCCGGTTGCTGCAACAGTTGTCTTCGGGCCAGCGTCCGTTGGACGCCACGTATTACGTGTGCACGACGGCGGAAGGCCGTTCGTTCGAGCAGGCCGCGGAAAAAGCCCGTTTCCAGGCCCGTGAGCTCAAGGCGGTATTGGCACATGCACTCAATGTGTCCATCCAAACCTTGGAAGGCGACGACGTACGCCGGTGCCTGGACTGGCGGGTCGCCATTCCGCCCCGGGGATTAGCCGATTGAACAGATCGAGGGATGGAATGACGATGGGGAATCTGGTGGACAAGGCATTGGGCTTTGCGCACCCCGCACCGGTGATGTCAGGGGCATGGCGGGCCCGCCCGTTGTGGGTCCGGCCGGCCCAGCCGCCCAGCGGTTGGCTGATGCCGCCGTTCAGCCAAGGCGTGCGCGTCGGAAAAACGAAGCATTGGTCGGTGCCGTTTTCCTGGTCGTTTACGGCGTTGACGAATCCGCATGTGGCCGTGGTCGGCATGTCCGGTTCGGGCAAGAGCTTTTTCGTCAAGACGTTCCTGACCCGCGCGCAAGCCGTGTGGGGCACCAAGGCGTTGATCCTGGATTGGTCCGGCGAATACGTGCCGTGGGTGCGGCAGTGCGGAGGCCGCGTCATCACGTTGGGCAAAGAATCGCTCAACCTGCTGGATTTGGGAGGCATGAGTCCGGCCCAGCGGACGGCCCAAGTGGTCGAATCGCTGCGGTTGTTGACGGATTTGAAGGATTTTCCGCGCGAGCGGCAATGGGTCCGATTGGCCATCGAGCAGGCGTATGCATTGAAACGGTTCGCGTCGTCCGAACGTTCGGACCGCCCGGCGCCGACGTTGCACGACGCGTTGGCGTGGCTCCGGGTCCAGGCCCGCAAAGGCAACGCCGAGGACCGGCCGGTCATCCAGGGCGCACACCATCTGCTGCGGCCGCTGGCGCTTCCAGGTGCGGACTTCTTCGCGCGCCGCACGTCGTTCCGGCTGGAGGACTTGCGCTCGTCCGGCTTGTGCTGCGTGGACCTGAGCGGGTTGCTGAGCGAGTCGAACCGTAGTTTGGCCGGTCTTTGCTTGCTGCAGTTCGTGCGCGAATCCATGCGTCAAAGCGGGCCGCAGGACGGGCGCGCGTTGGAATTGATGGTCGTGCTGGACGAGGCGTGGAAAATCTGTCAGGAGGATGGCGACCCCGTGGCCATCGTACGGGAAGGCCGCAAGTACGGCTTCGGGATGCTGGTCGCGTCCCAGAATCCATCGGACGTCAATCCCGTGATATTTTCTAATGCCGGCAGCTTGTTCGTCTTTCGCACGTCGTTCTCCGATTCGTTGGACTACCTGCAGCGGACGCTGCGTTTCGGGCCCGGCGTCCGTGCGGACATCGCGCAATTGCGGCAAGGCGAGTGCGCCGTGCAACTACAATGGGCAGACCAGGCGCGCTCGGACCTGTTCTTCTTGCAGCGCGTCGAAGGCGAAGGCTTGTTGGAATGGATCGTGTTGGAGGGGCTCGGTATGGCATGGACGGTCGAAAAACAGGCGGCGTTGGACGAGTTGGGACGGGAAGGCGTGTCCGCGGAGCGCCTCGCGTCATTGACCGCCTTTTTGGAACGCAAGGAACACCGCGTGGACTTGGTGGATTGGGCGCAGGCCTTGGAGGAATGCGGATTGTCCCGTGAAGCCATCGGCCATCATCTGAGGCAAGCCGGCGTCCCGGAAGGACCGATTGCCCAGACGATGCTGGGCCTGTTCTCGAAGAAATTACCCAAGGGCAGTTCATTGACGGAATTGGTGTTGGTGCCGTGAAGCGGCTGCTGTTCGTCCTGGCGTTGGCGTTGGGCTCTTTTTCCGTCTACTTTTTCGCCGTGGCCCCACTGCCGCCGGCGCCTTCGACGGCCAACGCCCAACTGCACGATGCCGGCATCGCATGGGTCGACGGGAATGCCTCTGCGGCGTTCTTCGTGTTAAACGCCTCGCACCGCATGTCCCTTCATGTGGCGGTCGTTGACCACCGGATTCCGGAACGCGTGTTAATCTGGAGCGATTCGGACCAGGCGCGTTTCGGCGTTTTTTCCGATGAACTGCAACGCCTCCTGCGGAGCCAATCCATTGCAGTGAAACGGGCGGAATCCCGCGATCTTAACGCTAATGAGCCCGCGGTATTGGTTGTGGTCGGATCCGCCATTCCGTCCGAGTTGGTGAAGGACGATGCCATCATCCGGCTGTTGGAAGCCGGATGGGTCGTGGTCTATTCGGGTTTTCCTTTTTCCATGATGCGATCCGGGGGACGGATCGTAGCGAACCCGGATTGGCCGCAACAGCGCGAGGTGTTGCAGCATGGCATAATCCGTCCGGTTCTTTCCATTGAGCATGCATCCATCGACTCGGACGTCGGATGGGAGCCGGACCGCTGGCAAGTGGCGCCACGGGGTACTGGTTTTCTGGCCGTTTCAGACGGCTTATTGGACGCATCCACGTACGACGCGGGACAGGCCGCGTCTTTTTTTGCCGATTTCATCGCAAAGGCGCGCTGGATGACGCCGGTCATCGCATTCGATGCGAATGTCTCCGGCAGCCAAGCCGTTATTTCACCGACGTTCACCGGATTGGCGCGCCAAGCATTGGTCTTTACGGCGGACGGGACGAATTGGACGCGCCGCGTCGTTTCCCTGCAAGCGCCAGCCATCCGCATCATCCACCCGCTGGAGCAGGCGGTCAACCGTTCGCTATCGTTATCCTTGCTGTCCAACCTTTCGGATGCCGCGGTGTTCACATTGGCCATCTTCAACGGCAGCGCGTTGTTGCAACGGCATGCGATTGGCCCGCTGCCATCGGGAGTGTCCTGGCACTCCCATTCGTTCAACACGTCGCTTCTGCCGGGCGAATACGTGTTGGCGGTTTCAGGCTCGCATGGACAGCGTGCGCATTCCGTTTTACGCGTCTTTTCTTACCAGGTCCACGTCGAACGGGTGGATCCGCACGCCAAGACGGTCTGGGCGCGCTTATTGGCCGGTTCCCGCCCGGTGGGACACGCGACTCTGACATGGCAGAAGCAGGAGGTGCATACGGATTCGGAAGGCGTCTTCCGCCTGCAGGGCGTCCCGACGGCCGGCGGCGTCAATCAAGCGCGCATCGAGGTGGACGGCGAACCCGTTTTTTGGCAATATGCGCTCGACTCCGGGTTCCTGTCGTCTTGGACAGACCGCTTGCTCTTGGCAGGGACATTGGGCCTCTTTGGCATCGCATGGTTTTGGAAGCGCCGGCAGCCCGCATGCATCCATCTGATCGATTCGGGGGCCATTGCAATCCAACGCGTGCCCGTGAGTGGCCGCACGTTGGCGGAAATGATGGAGGCGCCAGCCCACATACCGGGCGGACGAATCCGTTCGCCGTTGACGGTGCGCGAGTTCTTGGCAGCGGCATGCCGAAAGCTAGCCGACCCGTCGCGCGTGATTCCGGCGGAGTTGGCTACACGTTTCTTATCAGCCGCGGCCGCTTCGGGCCACGTCCATTTCCGCGACGGCTTGGTGGCGCCGACGTCCTGGTATGCGTCCGAATCCGAAGCTGCGGAAGCATTCTTCGTAAAGCGGCTTCGTGATATTCTTACGCTGGGCGGATGGAGTTTCAAGCGCAAGGGCAGAAGTTTTGATTGCCGTAAAGGACGTTCCAAGATGGTCTTGGTGGCGGATTCAAAAACGTCATGCGTCAGCCGACTCGGAACGAAAAGGAAGTGGCCATTGCATGAGCTGGAACGTCACCTGGCCGCATAGGAAGGAATGGAAAGTACCGTCCGCCTGTACGCTCAAGCGCGTGTTGGGATTCATCGTCTTGGTCGGGCTTTGGGTCCTGCCGTATTGTTCGGCCGCGTACCTGGAGCCGCCGCATAGCGCAGTAGCGCAGCACAATGACGCGTTGGGCCCATCCCTTTTGGGCGTCCGGACGCCACTGGGCGGCGAGCGGCCGCGCAGCAATCCTTTACGGGCGTTTGCCATCCGCGTGCATGCCGTCTACCCATCCGTCGACCATGTCGCGTCTTCGGCCCACGTCCCCCGCGCGTTGTGGGGTTGGACCTACGATGCGCAAGCGGCGTTTGATTGGGACCGGTCGCTATCCAGTTGTGGTTCGAACCGCTCGCGCATGCGATTGAGCGGGGCCGGCGGACAGTTCCGGTTGCATTCCGAAATGGCAGGAAGCCCGTCGCGGGTTTTCGACAATCCGGCCAGCCCCGCTTCGGTCGGTTTTGATTCATCGCAATTGGCATCCGGCCAAGGTCCGCTGAAGGTCTGGCTAAATGGGCGCCTGCATTTGGAATATACCCGTGACGTGGAGACGGTGCAGTGCCGTCCCTTCTGCTATTGGAATGGCTGTTCCATCCAGAGTTGGGTGGAAACGACGCAAGTCCGTGAACGGTACGCTTATGATGCGGTTTCCCCGACGTTTTCCGTCGCGTTGGTCCACCCGGTCAATCAAACGGTCTTGCTGACGCCGTGGATCCACAATTTCAGCGTGGCGTTGCCCCAACTGAGCGCGTTTCTCTACGCCAACACGACGCTGTACCGGTTGGATGCGCAGTGGGATGGAACCCTGACGGTCCGAAAGCGGCATTCCGGCTTCGACGTACGCCAAGACGGATGGTCGATCCAGTCCGTCCATACAACCCCGCATGCATCCACGGAAACACACGACGCGATGCCGGCCCGTGTTTACCAAAACCCATCCAAAACGTTCCAATCGGCCTTGCGCATCGACCAAGACGTGCCCCGCGCCGTGGCACCGGGCATCCACACATGGACCATAAAAGGTTTCGACGTCTTTGGCGACACGGTGGATTGGAGCCACGCCCTTTACGCTCACACGGGAACGGAACTCCACGTGGACGCATTGCAGGACGACGGGCCGTCACAGACGCGGGACGTACGCATCCGCCTGACCGACCGCGCGGGTACGCCGTTGGCCGGCAAGGCGGTGCAATTGGAAACACCGCAGGGGTTCGTGCGTTTGACCACCGATGGCAACGGAGTGGCGCGCACGCGCGTGACGTTGCTGCGGAGCGGTGCCAACCGATTGGTTGCCCGCTTTATTGCCCAAGACGGCTTTGCGTCTTCGTTTGCCGACCACGTCGCATACGTCGTCTCCGAAGCCAACGATCCGTCCGACGTCTTGGTCCGTCATGACGGCCTCCTGTTGGGCTTGACGATGGTTTTGGCGTTGTGCATCGTCCGCTTTCGGTAAATGAAGATTGCGTAATGGGTACCCCGAAATTACGGACGCGGCCCGACGCGGAAAAGAATCGCATTTGCCATTAAAAACCCAGGCCGCGTAAACGCTGCATGAAACTGTCCGTCATCGTGCCCACGCTCAACGAGGCGCAAGGCATCGCCGCGACGCTCAAGGCCGTCCGCTGGGCCACGTCCAAAGGCACGGAGCTGATCGTGGCCGACGGGCACAGCACCGACGCCACGAGAACCATCGCCCGAAAGTACGCCAACGTCGTGCGTGAACGCGGCCGCGACTGGAAGAACGCCAGCATCGCCGCCGGACGCAATGCCGGCGCACGTGTGGCAAAAGGCGACGTCTTGTTATTCAACGACGCCGACACGATGCCGCAGAAAGAGTTCGTAAAGAAAGCCTTGGAAATCCTGGAGAACCAGCCTGACGTGGTCAGCGTGGGGTGCGAGGTGCGGCCGGACGTGTCGGATTGGAACACCCAGTTGTTCTTCAGCGTACTCAACGGCATCGTCCGGCTCAGTACCGCCATGGGGCGGCCCGTCATCGCGGGAAACTGCGTGTTCTACCGCAAAGACGCGTTTTGGAAAGTGCACGGCTTTGACGAAGGAATGCACGCATCGGAAGACCAGGACCTGTCCTTACGCATGTCGAAAATCGGCCGGGTCGTTCTATTGACCCAATACACGGCGTACACGTCGAACCGGCGGCTAAAACAGATGGGATGGTTGGGCCTGATACGCGATTGGGGTGGAACGACCCTGAACTTCGTGCTGGGCAAAAAAACCAAACGGTACGCCATCGTGCGAGAAGTCATTTAATCAGTTCCGCCATTGACGTTCGTAGAAACAAAAGGTGCATTGAGTTGCAATATCTTCCCTCCAAAAAAGTATTGGCGGCACGCGTGCGGTTGTTCGAACAAGCGGTACGAACCGCGCCCCAATCGATTCGGCAGGCTTTGCTGCATGGTGAAGCAGCGCGCGATTTTCAAGGAGTCATATTGGGAATAAAACCCACGGCGTATACCACAGGACACGACCACTCCGCCATCGTTACCCATCTGAATGAATCGGCGCAATCCATATTCGGACCGGCGGGTGCAAAT
>Ga0080064_1007222_pt1 | contig 11364 bp, 14 predicted proteins | sample Subgrocontami54m_FD_69260 | JGI IMG/M metagenome (GOLD analysis project Ga0080064, IMG submission 69260) | Subsurface groundwater microbial communities from S. Glens Falls, New York, USA - GMW46 contaminated, 5.4 m (SPADES assembly) (version 2) ...
CTCTAGATGAAACCGAAGTCGATGTACTCAATGACCACGAGCTGGTGCGAGACGAGTGGTTAGAACATGTAGGTGTTGAACCAGAATGCACGCTAGTACGTTTTGGATGTAGTGATAACCCAGAGGTGGCAACCAAACGTGCCCAGGAGACTGCTATGGCTATCGCTGACGTACTCCGTGATGCAAGAAAAGGGCGAGTTAACGTTATTTTGGAGCCAGTTAGTCTCGTTGGTTATGAAAGCTCACCGTTTAATCCTTCTACTGACACTATTCGCTAGAACCTAGTACAACGGGTAATGAATATCGTCAAGCTAAAGAACACCAAGTTGAAGTCCACACGTGGTATCTCTTTTGAAGATATCGTGACAGCAATAAATAAAAACATGGTTTTGGACAAGATTAAAAACCGGAACCAGATTAAATACCCAAACCAAGAGGTATTCGTTATAAAAAAAGATAACTATGTCTATCTCGTACCCTTTGTAGAGGATGATACCAAGATATTTTTTAAGACTATAGTTCCCAGCAGAAAAATGACTAAGAAACACTTAAAGAAAGGGTTGTAATTATGAAAGATTATACTTTAGATAAAGAAGAATTTGATATTCTTGAAGCTTATGAAAAAGGTGAATTCAAGAGTGTCCCAAATCTTGAAAAGCGGAAAAAAGAACTACAAGAAATTGCTAAAAATACACTTAACAAGACGCGGAACATCAATATTCGGCTTTCGGAAAGAGACCTTTATAGGTTAAAAGCTAAGGCCATGGAAGAGGGTATCCCTTATCAAACGCTGGCTTCTTCTATACTCCACAAGTCTACTACGAAATAGCCCCACACCCTTCGGCTGTGCTCGGGACAATTGCCTGCTCCGTTAAGGTCTGGCTGCCCTACGGCAAAACAGGTGGGGTTTGCCGGAAATTATTAACTTAATTTGAGCTTCGCGAAAATGGGTAGGTGGTCGGAATAATCTGTCTCTAGTATCTTTGCAGATAGAACTTCGATATCTTTGGTGACAAAAATATAGTCTAGCCGCCAGCCAAGTGTAGTTGCTTTAAATCCGCGATAAGAAAACGGTTTCGTCGTCCAGGTTTTTTGCTCATAATCCGGACCAGTATGTTCGAGGTGCTTGCTAATCTGTTCAATCGTATATGAATCGGGCGTGGCGTTTAGATCGCCAGCAAAGATGTAGTTTCGCCTCCTGTCTTTGATAATCCCCGCTAGTTTATTAGCTTCCTGCCTTTTGTTGGCAGTTTCATGGAATCTATCAGTATAAGACATGTGGGTTGTAGCTACAGTGAGTTCTTTACCTCCTATCTCTACAGTTATTTCTACGTAAGCACGATATTCATCATCGTAGCCACCTTTACCTTTAGGTTTATTGATCCAAACAAATCGTTTGTTAGTAATAGGGAACTTGCTAAATACGCCGTCTGCCCAGGCAATTACTTTGCCGTCGGTGGAATTGAGTGGTAAATCTTTATAGTAATAGTTGTAACCTAGTGTTTCGGCAATATACTTGGGCGTGTCAGGTACAGACTGTTCTGGCAGGTTAATTGAGAGTTCTTGAATGCAGATCATGTCAGCCGGATGTTGCCGTAGGAATGTGGTAACATTGCGGATATCCTCTTGATACCAGATGTTCCATTGAAGTATGGTAATCTCCATCTTGTACTCTACAACTTTATAAACAAACGGGTTTTGTTTTTGCCTTTGAGTTCATTAAGATAGGTGCTGATATCCTTGAAACTGAAGGCAATGTGGGCACCACGGATTCTGTCGCCCTGTACTTCCAGGTTTTTGACGATTTCCAGGCTGTAGCCGGTGTTGATAATATTGGAGGTCTGGCCAGGCTGGAGCTTGAACAATGTATCGGTTATCTGAGCCGGTAGATTTCGGTTGGTTTTGTCAACCAAAAAGCCAAATTCACCACCGTTATCTTTAGCGGCGGGATCGTCGGAGTATTTCTTGGCCACGTCGGCAAAGCTGATGCCGCTTTGTAGCTCCCCCAGGGCAGCCTTGGCGCGGTTTTGAGTATCGGTATCGAGGGTAGCCACGACCTTCTGGGCTAGCATTTCTTGGCGCAGGCTGCGCTTGAAGTCACCGACGCTCCAGCCGAAATTATCCTTCAGCACGTCCTCGAAACCCTTTTCGTTAGCACCCAGACGGTTTTGGCGGCGCACCAGGGCGATCTGGTCGTTGAGCTCTTTATTACTGACAGAAACTTTGTGCTGGGCAGCCAATTGCCTGGTGTAGGCATCGTCGATCACTTTTTGGAAAGCCCGCTTTTTGTAATCAGCCAGTTGCTGTTTGCCCTCTGGGGTAGTAAAATCCACTTTCTGCTGCAGTTCGTAATAATGAATGTAGTGTCTCAGCTCGAACAAATAATTCTCATAGGCCACAAAGTGCGAGCCGGCCCGTGCTATCGGAAACGGAACGACTTGTGTTACGCCGTATAGAAAGCTAGAGTTCGACTTGAACCGATAAAGACTCAATGTGCTATAAATAAAAAAGCCAATGAATACCGCGATGAACAGCATTGTAGAGATGAGTACAATCTTGTGCTTGGAATGCTGCAAGGGATAGATGTATTTGCGCGCACTGGATAGCACCTCCTCGCGGTGAGCCGCCACCGTTTCGTTAGTAATGGGGGCTACGCCGGGCGCGCCTGACTGGTCAGCCTGTTGTTTCCGTTTGGATCGTCGCTTGGGTATAAGTTTACTGAGTTTCGGTTTTTTCATCTTCGCTGTCTGATTCCTTATTGATGGGTAGTGTGTTCGTCACTACACCTTTGTCGCGCAAAATCTTTAGAATCCGCTTCTGGATTTTGGCGGGATGGTGAACCTCGTGGATAATCAGGTCTCCCACGTATGTTTGCATCATTATTGTACCAAACCCGAGCAGCGTTTCTTGCAGACCGGCTATCTGATAATTAACCATTTGTATCTGGTTAAGCGTCAGATCTACTACCGTTTTGTGGAACAAACCTTTTTGTGTAATTTGGATTAGGCGCTGGTCGGTGACGATAAATACGCTATAGTACCAGCTAATCCAAAACGGAAAGAGTATTACTAACCAAGCTAATATACCTATGGCCAGGCCGCCAAAGAACCAGCCAAAGCCTAGTGATGGCTTGATGGCCGCCGGTATAACGCCGAGTAGTGGAGCAAAAGCACCGATAATGAGACCTTTGCGCATCACAATCGGGTGTTTGCGAAAGACAAACAGCACTTCCTCATCCTCAAACTGATCGTCAAAATACTTATCTGGTTTTTGCTCAGCCATAATAATAGGTTATCCGGCCTTCGTAGCATTAGCAATATCTTTTGCTTTATAAAATCGCCGTAGAAGATTCATCGTCAATAGTGTATCAGAAGGTGTCATCAGAAGGTGTACTGTGGCGGAGTGCGCCAGGTTTTAGGTTTTAGGTTCTAGTAGTTAAGCACAAGCTGGTGCCCCCGAGAGGAGTCGAACCTCTAGCTTCTCCTTAGGACGGAGTTATTTTATCCATTGAACTACAGGGGCTAGTCGGCAACCGTATTTTATCACTACTTTTTGTGGGATTTGGCTTGGGTAAAGTGCTCATGCACCGTCAGGTACTCAAACAGTTCGCTATCGCTGAACCAATGGTTTATTTCATCTTTGGCTTCATTTAGATCACCCGAGGCATGGATAACATTGGGGACACTTACCCCCTCTTTGTTAGCATATTCAAAACCCATGTGCGCGTAATCGCCCCGTATAGTTCCTGGTGTGGCCTTTTCTGGTTCAGTATCACCCACCATCTTACGGACCAGCGAGACGGCCTTGATGCCCTCAAGTACGGCGGCTATTACTGGGCCTTCGTTCATGAAGTTAAGCGTGACATCGAACGCTTCCTGCCCGCGACGGGAAATCATTTTGCTGATGGTTTCGTAATGATGATAGTAATGATCATAATCAGGCTTCAGCATTTTGACGCCGACGAGTTTGAGGCCGGCCTTTTCGAATCTACCGATTATTTCGCCCACAATGCCGCGCTTGACTGCATCTGGCTTAAGTATGATTAAGGTTCGTTCCATATATGTCCTTCTTGATTATTCGTTTACATTATAACAGATACAGCCTCTCATGCCCTCTACCGTCATAATCAATATCTAATCTCTAAACTCCAAATCACCAGTTATACAATCACCAGTTACATATTTTAGACGATCGTCTAAAATATGTAACTTTGTGTAAGGGCTTAGGCAAGTAGGATGGATTTAAACCTTTGGACCAGAACGTTGTGTTTATCGATAATGCTGGTTTCAAGAAAAATAATATATGGACCCACCTCTGAATAGACATGTTTGATGAGCGCTACCTCTTGCCTGCACGGGAAAGGATGCACCCAGACGCTTTTTTGGAGCAGCTTAAAACCCATTGATTGGAGTTTGGTAGTCAACGCGCGCCGGGCGTAGCCATAGTTTTCTGGCACGTCAAACATGACCACACGCCACATACCATCCCACTTCTTCTGCCCAGCGATAGTAAGATTCTCAAACTGCAGGCGTAGGAGCCTCTGTTTTCCCTTTTCCGTAATCTTGACCTCATAGGCATTTTCTTTTTCGGTGATTGTAATCATGTCTTGGCGTTTCATATATTGCATAATTTTCTGAATTTCGCGCCGCTGATCTCTCTTATCCATGTGTTTTATGTATGAGCTACCAAACACTTGTACCATGTTAGGTGCTACCAGGGCTGCACTAATCAGTCCACCTAGCATCAACATGTCTAATATCCCATCAATAACCTGCGTCTTTGGCGTTATTCTACCCATAATTACATATAATACACGATCGTCTAAAATATGTAACTGTTTATTGGTGGTTGTGTTTAGCTTATATACGGAGAGGGGTTACAATGTGGTTATGCTGTTTAGCAAAGCCTTGACTGATTATCTGGAATATCTAGAAATCGAGCAAAACCGGGCGCAAAAGACGATTGCCAATTATGACCATTATTTGACGCGGCTGGTTGACTTTGCCGGTGATGTCAAAGTCGGCGAGATTGATACGGAGCTGATCCGTAAATGGCGGCTCTGGCTGAACCGCTTGGGTACCAACGTGTCTGACGAGCTGCAAAAATCCACCCAAAATTACCACCTAATAGCGCTGCGAAGTTTCTTGCGCTGGTGCGCCAAGCGTAACATCCCTGCCCTTACAGCCGATAAGATAGAGCTGGCCCATACCAAGCGCAAGCAAGTCACGTTTTTGAACCCTGAGGAACTGGAGCGGCTATTTGCACAGACGGATACAAATAAGCTGCCAGGGCTCAGGGATCGGGCTATTTTGGAGCTACTATTTAGCAGCGGGTTGCGCGTGTCTGAGCTGGTCGGGTTGGACCGCGATCACATCAACCTCAAGCGGCGCGAGTTTATGGTGCGCGGCAAGGGCCAGAAGGACCGGCCAATTTTTGTTAGCGAAGCGGCGGCGGAGTGGCTGCAAAATTATCTGGATGAGCGACAGGATACCACCAGACCCCTGTTTGTCCGCTATAGCGGTAGCAAAAAGGTAGACCTGAGCGGTAACTATCATCGGCTGACAGCCCGCAGTATTCAGCGCATGGTCGGGCGCTGTGCCCGGCTGGCTGGCATCACCAAACACGTATCTCCACATACTCTGCGTCACAGCTTTGCGACGGATTTGTTGATGAATGGCGCGGATTTGCGCAGCGTGCAGGCCTTGCTGGGCCATAGCAACATTGCCACTACCCAGATTTATACGCATGTAACCGACCCGCACCTCAAGGCCGTCCATAAACGCTTTCACCGTAAAGTGGTCAAGGGTTAGTCAGCTTACAGCCCTCATCATCAGGGTTTGTTGTTTCTGCAAAACCTGGCCCGGCACTAAACTGCTTGCATATACTAGAGAATGTTTGAATCGCGTAACACGGCACTGGTGTTTTGCTACATGAATTGAGGCCACTGATGTCTTTAAAAACCCTGATCCGGCGCAAAACGTCATTGGCTTTACCGGTGGCATCAATGACTACTTCGGATCCGACAATTGACACTGAATTACCGCCAATGGTTGGCGTAATAGAAACTATTGAACCTTTATAAATGGACGTTATCCGCAAGTAGAAACTAGTCTGTGCGCCTACAGTTAAACTGATGTTGCAGCTTGGTGGGGTAGGGTTACAGTTGACACCAATAACTTGGCCATTACTAATACCTACGGGGCCATTGCTACCAAGGCCGCCGCTTTGTGGATATAAGAAAACGGTTGTGGTGGCATTCTGCAAGGCGGCGTAGCCGGTCAATGAGCCACCCGGGACAATCTCGAGCCGTAGTACTGCCAAACTACAAGGCCAGACATTAGCGCTACTGCCGCCCTGCGGTAAAAATTTACCTATAGTCACCATGTCCGCGTCACTACAGTTAAAGGATGTATCGGTCTGATCAGTGTTTTGCCAATTGATTGTAATAGCATCAATATTGCCGTCTTTAGCCGGCAGGGCCGCAATCTGTGAGTCTCCAATTGGTATTGTGTATTGCAGTGATTTGGGGTTTGGATCCACAAGCAAACAAGTAAATTGAATTAAACCATCAGGGGGGTCTAAGATGTTTGAGGTTGTATAGGTATGGTCTAGGGTTCCGTCGTCAGGCACAGCGTCAGGAGTCTCTGGGCCGCATTTGGTTTTGGCCGGTATTGGGTTACCAGCAGCTAATAAGGTTTGGATGGTTTTGGCCGCAGAATTAATGCCGCTCTCGGCAGCATAGAACGCTTGGGTACTAAGCTGCCTGTCCAATGCCTGACGCTCCTCGCGGCGGGCAGTTTGGGCAAAGCCAATAACAATTAAAGTCAGGATTATCATCATAATCAGCGTGACGATAATAGATACAAACCCCTGTTCTTGATTTTGAATTTGACGAAATTTACGCATAATCATTGCCCTATATTATAGCCGTTTTTGAACGGTTGTGCTTAGTTCGGAAAAGGCGCAGAACTGCGTGCCAGCACTAAAGGAGCCGCACCGCTTGTGATCAGTGCTTAGTAAATCCGTATCACCATAAACAACACTTATAGTAATTTGATAGAGATTACTGAAAAACGCTGGAGGGTTGGGGCAATCCGTAGTAACTTTGCCTGGTTCACAGATTACCAATTTGGCCAGCCGCATATTGGGGCCTAGCAGTTCCACGGGGTTAGCAAGACCATGAATTGGGTCATCAAGATTAAATGCCGGGTCACTCAGCGGCAAGGGACCATTTGGGTTATCACTAGAATATTCAGTACCGGGGTGGCAATCACTACGCGTATCCACTACTAGCACATGTTTGGCTTGATTGGCGTCGGGAGTTCCATCGGTCAGTTCCCTATCCAATATATAACTATAGCGTTTATCACCTATACAAAAAGCACTATGCACTCCTGGAGGGAGGGTTTCGGGTGTTGGAGTAATGTCACCGCCACTAAATTGGATAGCTTGTGTAATTTGATCCAGAACCGAACGGGCGGTATTTTGAGTTCTGGCCATAGTCACGCCCTTATAATATGTCCGGCCAATTTGCAACATGCCAAAGGTAATAAGCAGCAAGATTACCGAAAATACCGCAGTGGCAATCATTAATTCTATAATGGTGAACCCCGTTAGAGACTTGCGTAATTTACCAGCTTTCCCGTGAGACTGTACGGTCTTTAACGGGGTGAAGCCTTGCCGCGAGGTATCAATACCAGCTTGTTTATTCATAAGTTTATCGCTTATTTAGCCTATATCTAACCGTTAGTTCATCACGGCCACCGCCATTTACCCTATCCCAACGGGCATAACCGATAAAAACCGCGCCCGATGTGTCACCAGGGTCATCTTGGCGATCAATTGCCAGGTGATATTGCACACCGGCACCGCCATTGCAGTCAGATGCATAAGTACTGAAATTATCTTTGTCCAGTGAGTTCGGTGAGGTCGGTGTCATACTACCAAATCCTCTAGTTGAAGTAGTAGCGTTTATAACAGCGCTGTTAGGGTCAATACAAAAAATATTGGTCCGGGTTGTAAAAACATTGGTGCTGCCATCATCAGTCTGAGCAATCACGCTTAAACGTTCCAGCTGGCCTTCTATAAGTTTTAATGCCTCAATGCGTTCCTGCGCGCCGCGAATGTTACCTAGACTGCGACTGGACGTAACGTAGGCGCCGCCCAATATAATACTAACCACACTAATGGCAATTAGTACTTCCACAATCGTGTCACCACGGTTAAATAATCTTATGGTCATGTTGGACAACCCCCGTTATTAATAGCCAGGGTAGTACTTAATTGCCTATTATTCCCGCCAATGGTAATAATACCGTGTTGATTAATACCACCTTCAAAGCAAATCACAACACCACTGACGGGACGAAATAGCGCCGCGTCTGGGATATCAATGAACCTAACCGCCTCGGCAGCGGTTTGGCCATCGTCATTTACGTGAGTAAAGAGAATAGAATATAGCCCGACGGTTCTGGTACTGCCTGTAAGACCGCCGGTGTCAGGCGCCGCGAAATCAGTTACAAATGCTACTACGCCTGAGTTTTTAATTGGGCTCCCAAAAAAGCTTTCGCCACAGTCTGGGGTGCAGTTCATAGTCATGGCTTGTAGGCCATAGAGTAGCTGTTTTTTTTCTTCGCCATTGGGTACTGAAGCATGGCTCGGATCTTCAGAAGGGCTGATTGCCACTGGCTTGGACTCAGCTAGATTCGTTACATCACTTAGGACACCACTATTATCTATTTGACGCTGGCCAACAAGATTATAAACATTAAACCCTGATCTATTTGTATCCTTAACGGCAAACTGTATTGCCCGGCCAATAAAAACACAGCCCTGATTGGTTCCTTGTATATTAGTGTCACCACTTAGCTGCGGCCCGTTGACACCATTTGATGTACATTTAAAGTTGCCCGTATTAGCATAATAACCGGTGGCAACGTTATTAATGACATCATTGATTTGGATTTGTATGTCATTTATAGCTTGGGTAAATTCGGCTCTTTGCTGCTGGCCCGCAATAAGCGCAAAAGCACTTACCAGCAAAAGGCTGGATACGGCCAGAAAAATTATAACTTCAACAATAGTAAAAGCCTGGGTCTGCAACCCTCGTCTCATGGGCTCAAGTATACCATAAGCGTTATCCCTCAGTCCCTAGAACCCATCTCAATATAAAGTTTCTGGCCCAAAACCGACGAGTTTTTGGCTGCAAAACCTTCATCGCTTGTCGACGTAACTACGGTTACGCCTCCTCACGCTTCAGTCTTCTCGCTCAAAAATCGGTCACTTTTGCCTTCAGAAATTATATTGAGATGGGTTCTAGCAACATTTTTGCAACTATGACTCCGTACCCCCCTCTATCCTAATTATTTAGACGGGCGTCGAAAAAGTTAGGATTAATGGGCGTAGTGAGTTCTTGTATGGTTGTTTGAACAAGCTAGGATGAGGTACAGGCGAATATAGAACCATTACTCGTCTCTATGCTGTAGGCTACGGCCATGTTACGGCTAGTTGCTCCCGTTTGAGTAACACCTTGGCCCCCACTTGCTACGTTGGCACAAATAAACCCCTTGTAAAGATAAGCTATAGTGGTGTCAGTCAGGTTTTCGGGTGGAGGTGCACCTCCCTGATATGTGGCAAAGACAAATACATTAGTATTAGTGTAGTAGGCCAGGTTGCCTAGTTGAGCCCGGAGAGTAGCACTGTCTAATTTAGTCATGTCGAGATTATTATTGGTAAGCACTTCCTGAGCTATCGCAGCAATTCTAGCCACATCAGATTTACGCTGGGTATTACGGCTGTTACGTTGTAGAGCCGGTACGGCCAGGAAGACTATTAGTAGAATTAGTCCGGCTATGGCCAGGACGATCAAGACTTCGATGATGGTGAACCCCGTTAGAGACTTGCGAAGTTTACCAGCTTTCCCGTGAGACTGTATGGCCTCTAACGGGTTGAACCCACCTAAACTCTGTTGAGAGTTTGGGTGGTTGAAGCCTCGGTCTGATAAATTTGGTCTTTTTAACATTTAGGGCAGCTTCCTATAACACTCTTACCTATATGCCCTGGCACTGCGCGACGGGGCCCGAACCCCCTTCTAAGGCATATTGAGCTACGGCTTGGCGAGAGCTAGCCATGTCGGCTGAGCCATCAGGGTTACATTTTGCGCTTTCATTAAAAATGACTACCTCAGGGTCGGTCGCAGGTATCAGAGTACCGGTAGCTGTACTGAGACTAATATTAGCGTTATTGGCCGGATAATACCCTAATTTTACCTTAAGGCCGTTGGTACCACTACTATCAGAAGCCCAAGAAAAACCACCAGTGAAAGATATCCAAGGCGGCAACGCGCCCCCGTTATTGTTGGCCCATTCGGACATACCAGCCAGCATTCGAGCAACATCATTCTTACGCTGAGTATTGCGGGAATTACGCTGCAAGGCTGGTACGGCCAGGAAGACTATTAGTAGGATTAGCCCGGCTATGGCCAGGACAATCAGGACTTCGATGATGGTGAAACCCGTTAGAGACTTGCGAAGTTTACCAGCTTTCCCGCCAGACTTTTTGATCTCTAACGGGGTAAAGCCTCGGTTAGATTTTAGTTTTTTAAGCACTTGACCACCCTGTAATTGATATTAAACTGCTTATGACTAATAGTATGGTAATTATATAGATAAATGCAAGGTTTTTAACCAGCTAACATAGAGCCAGCCTTTTATAGTCCGGTCTGGCGTTTGTACCAAGCAATGAGACTTGCGCCAAATAAACGGGCAATAATGGTACCGGTAATCAAAAATGGGCCAAAGGGTAGCCGTGAATTCTTTTTAACTTTACCGAGCACTAAAAGTGGTATGGAAACTATGCTTCCGATTAATGAAGCGCCAAAGATCATCAACAGACTTAACCCGGGATCAGCCAGGATTAAACCAAGTAACGCGCCCAATTTGACATCACCCCCACCAATCCATTTACCCTTCGAGATTTGAAACAAAAGGTAAAACAAGCCGCCGCCAATTAACGCACTAAGTAACGAGTTGGTGAGTTGGCGGGCTGGCGGGCTGGCGAAAAATAATAAAATAACAGATTGGAATACAGCAATAACTAAAAGAGTATAAACTATTTTATTGGGCAACAAATACCACCGCAGATCATAAACGGCTAAAGTTATAAGCCCTACTAAGAATACTAACCAAAAAGCGAACAAGGTTGTGCCTTGATTATTAAATTGGAGCGGCCAATAGATGTAAGAAAGCAAAAAGAGCGCGGCAGTCAGTAGTTCCACAATTGGATATTGCCAAGAGATGGGCTTGCGGCAGTAGCGGCACTTGCCATGGAGCCATAGCCAGCTCAAAACTGGGACGAGATCTTTAG
>Ga0080064_1007225_pt1 | contig 11361 bp, 10 predicted proteins | sample Subgrocontami54m_FD_69260 | JGI IMG/M metagenome (GOLD analysis project Ga0080064, IMG submission 69260) | Subsurface groundwater microbial communities from S. Glens Falls, New York, USA - GMW46 contaminated, 5.4 m (SPADES assembly) (version 2) ...
GGGCGTGGCGTGGGCGGTCCTGTTGCTGCCCGCGGCGGCGGTCGGGCCGGCCTTCGATGCAGACACTCTGCGGGTAATCGAGCAGCGTTACGGCCCGGCCGCGGCGCAGCGCGTGCGCGATTGGCGCCAGCTGATCGACGCCGACCAGCAGCTGCCCCTGACCGCCAAGCTCCGGGCGGTGAATGATTTCTTCAACCAGCTGCTGTTCGTCGATGACATCATCCACTGGAAGCAGAGCGACTACTGGGCTACGCCGGTCGAGTTCCTGGCGACCGACGGCGGCGATTGCGAGGATTTCGCCATCGCCAAATACTTCACCCTGCTCGAACTGGGCGTGCCCGAATCGCGCCTGCAGATCACCTACGTCAAGGCGGTAAAGCTTAACCAGGCGCACATGGTGCTGGCCTACTACGCCAACCCGGCCGCCGACCCGCAGGTGCTCGACAATCTGGTTCCCGATGTGCTGCCCGGATCATCGCGCAACGACCTTGTCCCCGTGTACAGTTTCAATGGCCAGGGTCTTTGGATATCCAGGGCCCGCGGGCGCGGCAAACGCGTTGGCGGCTCCGAGCGCCTGAGCCTGTGGCAGGACCTGATATCCCGAATGGAAAGTCGCCCCCCTGCTGCTGCCCCAACCAACGAGACCGTCCCATGACCCTGTTGCGGCAACTGATCCTGGCCATCCTGACGCTGCTGTTGCTGGTGTTCGCCAGCAGCATTGTCATCAGCGTCAGCAATACACGCCACTACCTGGACGCACAGCTGCAGTCCCACGCCCAGGACGCGGCCACCTCGCTGGGCCTGTTGCTGTCCACCAGCGCGGCTGAAAACGACCACGCCACCATGGAATCGATGGTCGATGCCATGTTCGACAGTGGCTATTACCGCTCGATCCATATTGTCGACACGGCCGGCAAGCCCTTGGTCAGCCGCGAACAGCCCGTCCGCTTCGACGATGTGCCGGCCTGGTTCGTGCGCCTGATTCCGCTGCACACGCCGCTGGGCGAGGCCATGCTGATGTCCGGCTGGCGCCAGCTGGGCCGGGTGCAGGTGACCAGCAATCCGGGCTACGCCTACCTTGAGATGTGGCGCACCACGCGCGACTCGGTGCAACTGTTCGCGCTGGTGGCGCTGCTGGCGGTCGGTTTGTCGGTGCTGGGCATCAATATCATCCTGCGCCCGCTGCGCGCCGTCGAGGCGCAGGCTGCGGCCATCGCCGACCGTGAATTTCCGGTCCAGGAACACCTGCCGCGCACGCGCGACCTGCGCCGCGTGGTGGAAGCCATGAACCACATGTCGCGCAAGGTCCGCCAGATGCTCGACGAGCAGATTGCGCTGGGCGAGCGCCTGCGCGAGAAGGCTTACCGCGACCCGGTCACCGGACTGGGCAACCGGGCCCTGTTCCAGCGCGACCTGGCGCATCTGCTGGACTCGACCGAGGAACATTTTCGCGGCGTGCTGGCGCTGGTGCAGCTGCGCGACTTTCGCGGCTATAACGAAAGCCGTGGCTATGCCGCCGGCGACGAACTGCTGCGCCAGACGGCGGCGGCCATCCGCGAGGTCACGGCTGACTTTCGGCCGCACTGCCTGGCGCGTCTGGGCGGTGCCGATTTCGGCCTGCTATTCCCGCACGGGGGCGACGATGAGATCGCCGCGCTGGGTTCGGCCCTGAGCCAGGCGCTGGCCAGCCTGCAGGAGCGAGGGCTCATGCCCGACGGCGACGCCGGGCACATCGGGCTGGCAGTCCACGACGGTACTGACAGCGCGTCCATGTTACTGAGCCGGGCCGATACGGCGCTGCGCCAGGCACAGGTGAGTACCGGCAATGCCTGGCAAATGGCGGCGACCGACGTGCGTCGCCAGCCGCTTCCCGCCACCGCCTGGCGGACGCTGCTGAGCGCTTGTCTCAGGGACGGCAAGTTCGCACTGTTTGCGCAATCGGTCGTGCGCCCGAACGATCCGCTCAAGGTCTTGCATACCGAGATTCTGGTTCGCCTGCCGACCAGCGAGGGCCTGCTGCCGGCCGGCGGCTTCATGCCGATGGCAGAGCGCCTCGGCCTGGCCAGTGCCATCGACCGGGCGGTGATCACGGCCCTGCTTGCACGCGTGCGGCCTTCGGACATGGCCAGGCATCTTGCCGTGAACCTGAGCCCGGCGTCATTGTGCGACCCCAAGTTTCGGAGCTGGCTGCTCGAAAAGCTGGACCAGCATCCGCAAGTGGCGCCCAACCTGACCTTTGAGCTGCCCGAATACGGCGTGGCCCGGGATCTGCCGGCCTTGCGCGAGCTGGCGGTCGGCCTGGCGCGGCGCGGCAGCGGCCTGGGGCTGGATCATTTCGGACGCGGCTTCAACCCGCTGGGCTACCTGGCCGGTCTGAAACTGCGCCATCTGAAAGTGGACGGGCGTTATATCAACGCGCTGGCGCAGGACTCCGACAGCCGCTACTTCATCAGCACCCTGCGCGAGATCGCGCACGGCCTGGACTGCCAGATCATTGCCGAGTCGGTGGAGAACGCCGCGCAGCTGGCGGCCGTGGTCGAACTGCGCATGGACGGCGCGCAGGGCTACCACCTGGCGATGCCGCGGGCGCTTTAGGGAAGCCGGTCAAGCGGTGCCGGACCACGCCTGGCAGGAGCGGGACATGCCCGCGACCTGGGTGGTTGCCGCTTGGCGCAGGACTGCGATTTATCGTGCCGCTGCGCTCGCGGGCATGGCCCGCTCCTGCGAAAGATCAATGAGCCCGGCTGGGCGGGCTGCTGTCACAAGATGGCGTCATCGTCGTCCACCATCGGATTGATTTCGCCGAGTCTGGCGCGCAGGCGTTCGCGCAGCAGCAGCTTGCGCTGGGCGCCCTCCGGCAGGTCGGTGAACATGATCACGCCGTTCTCGGCCAGCAGGCCGATCAGGTCCTCGACCACCCGCACCAGATCGACATCGGTGGCTGCCAGGGCTTCGACGGCCCCGGCATCGCCGCCGGTGCGCAGCAGAAAATCCACCACGTCGGGATGCCCACCGGGCAGCGGCGGCTCGTTACTGCCCTGCGGGCTGGCGCTTAGGCCGGTCACCTTGCCATCCGCGCCGCGCTGCACATAGAACATTTTTATAACCCCGTGGTCGGAATGCCGGCCATGATACCGGCCCACCCTCGCGGTGCAGCTGGCAAATGCTGACGGCGACCGGTCAGCTGTCGGTCACGGCGTGCAGGATTTCCGGCTCGAAACCGAACTGGCGCAGGTCGCGAATGCGCTGCGGATAGAGCACGCCGTCCAGGTGGTCGCATTCGTGCTGCACCACGCGCGCGTGAAAGCCGTCCGCCTGGCGTTCGATCAGGTGCCCGCGTTCGTCAAAGCCGTGATAGCGAATGGCGCGCGGGCGGGGCACCAACCCGCGCAGGCCGGGCACACTGAGGCAGCCTTCCCAGCCGTCTTCCGGGGTCGGGTCGATGACCTCGATGACCGGGTTGATGAGCACCGTGCGCGGCACCGGTTCGGCCTGCGGATAGCGCGGATTGTGCGTGACGCCGAACACCACCACCCGCACCGACACGCCGATCTGCGGCGCCGCCAGGCCGGCCCCGTTGCAGGCGGCCATGGTGTCGAACATGTCCTCAAGCAGGATCGCGAGCGCCGGGTCACGAACGTCCGCCACCGCTTGCGCGACCTGCTGCAGCGCAGGTTGTCCCATGCGCAGCACGTGCCTGATCGCCATTCGCCACCTCCAGACCGACTCCCACGGAACTGTGAGCGTACCCCAGCAACCTCGCTCCCGACGAAGGCAAGCGCGCGCCGCGCATTGCGCAGGACGCCGGCGGTAACAATCTGCGGGCCGGGCCACCGCGACGGCTAAACTGCGCACCCCAGCCGCCAAGCCCCGGTTACGTCTGCCGTGTCGCCCGTCCAGCGCACCCGCCTCTACGGCATGCTGTTCGCCCTGCTGGCGGCGTTCGGCTTTTCCTTCAAGGCCATCCTGGTCAAGCTGGCCTATGCGTGGCAGCCGGTGGATGCGATCACCCTGCTGGCGCTGCGCATGCTGCTGGCGCTGCCGTTCTTTCTGGCCCTGGCCTGGCAGGCACGCGGCGTCGGCGCGCGCACGCGGCTGGTCGCTGGCGACTGGCTGCGACTGGCCTGGCTGGGCCTGACCGGCTATTACCTGGCCAGCATTCTGGATTTCTGGGGTCTGGGCTACATCAACGCCGGCCTGGAGCGGCTGATCCTGTTCCTGTACCCGACGCTGGTGGTGGTTTTTGGCGCCTGGCTGGGCGCGCGACGTGTGGCGAAACGCGAGGCGTGGGCGCTGGCGCTGTCGTACGGCGGCATCGCGCTGGCCTTTGCGAGCGACCTGCACCTGGCGACTGACCGCGGCGCACTGCTGCTGGGCAGCGCGCTGGTGTTCGGCTCGGCGGTAGCCTATGCGCTATACCTGCTGGCCAGCGGCACCACCATCGCGCGCGTTGGCGCCCGCCGCGCCGCGGCCTGCGCCATGCTGTTCTCGACCGGATTCGTGCTGGCGCATTTTCTGGCGACGCAGCCAATCGGGGCGCTGCGTCAGCCGTGGCCGATCTACGGCCTGGCACTGGCGATGGCGGTGTTCTCGACCGTGCTGCCCGCCGTCCTGCTGGCCGAGGCCATCAAGCGCATCGGGGCCAGCCAGGTGGCGCTGCTGGGCTCGACCGGGCCGGTCATCACCATCTATCTGGGCGTGGTCGTGCTGGGTGAACCGGCAACTGTGGTGCAACTGCTTGGCGCCGGACTGGTGCTGGCCGGCGTGCTCCTGGTGACCTTGCCGGGCCGAACTACGCCAGGCGCGTGAACCGGCGGGCCGGGCCCGGCCGCACAGACTGACAATTCGACCACGGCCGGCAAGGCTGCGAGGTCCGAATCGCCCGGCCATGGCAGGATGGCATGCAAAACCCAGGGCGAGGTCGGCGCCGCCCAGCGCTTCCACGATGGTTCATCAGCACATGATTCCCTTCTCAATTCTCGATCTGGCGCCCGTCCCCGTGGGCAGCGACACCGGGCAGGCACTGCGTAATACCGTTGCTTTGGCGCAGCACGCCGAACGCTGGGGCTTCAACCGCTACTGGCTGGCCGAACACCACGGCATGGCGGGCATTGCCAGCGCCGCGACGGCGGTGGTGATCGGCCAGGTGGCCGCTGCAACCACGCGCATCCGGGTCGGCGCCGGCGGCATCATGCTGCCCAACCACGCGCCGCTGGTGATCGCCGAACAGTTCGGCACCCTGGCTACGTTGTTTCCGGGTCGCATCGACTTGGGCCTGGGCCGCGCGCCGGGTACCGACCAGATCACTGCCCGCGCCCTGCGTCGCAATCTGGCCGCCAGCGCCGAGGAATTTCCCCAGGACGTGATGGAACTGATGGCTTACCTGGGGCCACCCGATCCGGCGCAGCCCGTGCGTGCCATTCCCGGAGAGGGCACGCAGGTGCCGGTGTGGATTCTGGGTTCCAGCCTGTTTGGCGCCCAGCTGGCGGCGGCCCTGGGCCTGCCGTTTGCCTTTGCCTCGCACTTTGCGCCTGGCCAGATGCAGCAAGCCGTCGACGTGTATCGCAGGCAGTTTCGCCCGTCGCAGCAGCTGCAATCACCCTATGTGATGGTCGGCTACAACGTGTTCGCCGCCGACACGGACGAACAGGCGCAGCTGCTGGCCAGCTCCATGCAGCAGGCCTTCGTGGCGCTGCGCAGCGGTCGGCCCGGCAAGCTGCCGCCGCCGGTTCCCGGCTACCTGGACAGCCTGTCGCCGATGGAGCGTTCCATGCTGGAACAGGTGCTGTCCTGCAGCGCCATCGGCGCGCCGGACACCGTGCAGGCACGCATGGCGAGCTTCATCGAACAGGTGCAGCCGGATGAACTGATCATCACGTCGCAGATGTTCGACCACCCGGCGCGCCTGCATTCCTACGAGATCGTTGCCGCCGTTCACGCCGCGCTGAGCGCCTGACTGCGCCCGGTCCGATCAATCTGCCCGCCAGCGAAAAATGCGCGCGCCGATGGCCAGGAACACCACCGTCATGGCACTGAGCGTCAATAGCTGAGGCGCCACCTCGCGCACACCGGCGCCGTCCAGCATGATGGCCCGCGCGGCGCCAACCAGATGCGTCAGCGGAAACACGTCCGCCAGCTGCTGCAGCCATGGCTGGCTGCCTTCCATCGAAAACCACACGCCCGACAGCAGCATCATCGGCCAGGACAGCAGGTTCAGAATGCCGCCGGCCAGTTCCTCGCTGGTCACGAAAGCCGCCACCACGAAGCCCATCGCAATCATCGCCAGCGCGCCCAGCGTGGTCACCAGCGCCAGCAGGGCGTGCGAGCCCTCCATGCGAAAGCCGATCACCCAGTCGGTACCCGCATACACCACCAGCGTGATGGCCATGATCAACAACAGGCGCGAGGTCAGCTGCGCCAGGATGAACTCGATCGGCCGCACCGGCGTGGCGTTCAGGCGCTTCAGAAAGCCACTCTTGCGGTAGCGCACCACCACGTAGCCCACCCCCCACAGGCACGAGAACATCATGTTCATGCCAAGGATGCCCGGCAGCAGAAAATCGATGTAGCGGATCGGCCGTCCCGGCACCGCGCCATGCTCCAGCGGCGGGCCGCCGGCGGCCTTGAGCAGGCGCTCCAGCATGTAACCCTTGGGCGATTCGGGGTTGATCCAGTAGCGTGGCGGTGTGCCCAGATCGAGCAGCATGTCCAGGCGATGGCGGCCCACCTTGGCCACCGCGGCGTCGCGCTGATCGGCCGGCAGCGAATAGAACTCCGTGTAGCGGGTGGCCAGGAACGGGTGGGCGCTTAGCTCGACCGGCTCACCGGCGCCAATGACCGCCACCTTGAACAGCGGCCGCGGCGGGCCGCCAAAGATGATCGCCAGCCCGGCCACCATCACCAGCGGGAACAGCAGGTTCCAGCCCAGCGACGCGCGGTCGCGCAAGAACTCCATGTTGCGGGCATGGGTCAGGGCCAGGTAGCGACGCAGCACGGCAGGCACTCCAGCAGGCAATCAGGCGCGCAGTTCGCGGCCGGTCAGTTCCAGGAACAGGTCTTCGAGCGTGCGCTCGCGGATGCGCAGGCGGCGCAGGCTGGCACCGGCGCCTTCAAGCGCGCGCAGCGCCGCCGGGATGTCGCGCGTGGACACCTCCCACAGCTCGCCCGCGTCCAGCAGCGCCGCATCGAACTGCGCCGGCGGCTGGAAGTCCGCCTTGGGCAGGGTCAGGATGACGTCCTCGAAATGCGCCGCCAGCAGCGCGGCCGGCGAACCCTGCGCGATGATCCGGCCGCGGTCCATGATGGCGATCTCGTCGCACAGGACGTAAGCTTCTTCCATGTAGTGCGTGGTCAGCAGGATGGTCTTGCCCTGCACCTTGATGTCCTGCACCAGCTTCCAGAAGCTGCGCCGCGCCTGCGGGTCCAGCCCGGTCGTAGGCTCGTCCAGGAACACGATATCCGGGTCGTTCACCAGCGCAATGGCCAGCAGCAGGCGCTGGCGCTGGCCGCCGGACAGCTTGCGATTGTCGCGCTCCAACAGGTCGCGCAACTGGCACAGATCGATCAGCGTCTCAAGATCAGCCTGGCGGGGGTAGAGCCGGTGAAACAGCACCAGCGTCTCGCGCACGGTCAGGAAATCCTGCAAGGCGGTGGACTGGAACTGGATGCCCGCCTCGGCCCGGAACTGCGCGCCCTGCCCTTCGCCGCGGTACAGCACCTGGCCAGCGGTCGGCCGGCAGATGCCCTCCATCATCTCGACAGTGGTGGTCTTGCCGGCGCCGTTGGGCCCCAGCAGGCCAAAGCAGGTGCCGGCGGCAACGCTGAAGCTCACGCCGGCCACCGCCTGCACACCGGGGTATTCCTTGATCAGATCACGGACTTCGAGGATGGCGCTCATGACGGCCTGGGGCGACAGGGACTGGACGGTCCCGCGGGGTAGGTTTAGCGTGTCGGGACCGGCCGGATTATCACCGAAAGGAGGAATGCCCATGTCCCAGCCACGCGCCGACTCCGCCGTGACACTGGATGAACTGCGCCGCCAGCACCGCCTGCTGGATGCCGAAATCGACCACGCCGAGACCGGCCCCGGCCTGGCCTCTCCGCAGATAAAGGAACTCAAGCGCCGGCGCCTGGAGCTGCGCGATCACATTGCGCGCCTGGAGCAAGACGCGAGGCGCCAAGGCTAGACTGCGAGAACCAGGCGGGCCACCAAGAGCCCCGCCGGATTGAGCCCACAGGAGAAACATCACATGAACAAACCGGCCGAACTGCCAACCGCGCTGGCGCCCGCCAGCTACTTGCGCGAAGACCCCGTCCACAACCTGTTCGCGGTGGACCGGCGCATCTTCACCGACCCCGGCCTGTTCGACCTGGAGCTCAAGCACATCTTCGAGGGCAGCTGGCTGTACCTGGCCCACGAAAGCCAGCTGCCGCGCCCCGGCGACTGGTTCACCACGCACATGGGCCGCCAGCCAGTGGTGCTGATGCGCGGCGCGGATGGGCAGATTCGCGGCTTCATCAACGCCTGCGCCCACCGGGGCGCGCAGCTGTGCCGCACCAGCCGCGGCAACGCGAAATTCCTGACCTGCTCCTACCACGGCTGGGTATTCGATACCCAGGGTCGCAACGTGGAGGTCAAGGACCACGCCAGCGGCGCCTACCCGCCGGCCTTCGCCGAACGCCCGCGCGATCTGACCGCCCTGCCCCGCCTGGAGAACTACCGCGGCTTTCTGTTCGGCTCGCTGAACGCCGATGTACCGACCCTCAAGGAACACCTGGCCGCCGCCACCGGTGTCATCGACGCGTTGGTCGATCAATCCCCGGACGGCCTGGAAGTTCTGCGCGGCTGCACCAGCTACACCTTTCGCGGCAACTGGAAGGTCCACGCCGAGAACGGCCTTGACGGCTACCACGTCAGCACGGTGCACGCCAATTACATCGGCATGGTCACGCGGCGCGTGACGGAAGGCACGTCCGACCCGGTCAAGTCCATCGCCGACGACCGCATCATGCAGCAGGCCAGCGGCGCCTATGACCTGGGCAGCGGCCACATCCTGGCCTGGTCGGCCGTGTCGCAGCCGGAAAACCGGCCGCTGGCACGGCAGCGGCCGCGGCTGACGGAGCAATTCGGCGCCGCCAAGACCGCCTGGATGATCGACCGCATCCGCAACATGCTGCTGTTCCCGAACGTGTTCCTGATGGACCAGACCTCGACGCAAATCCGTGTGTTCCGGCCCATCGCCCCGGACCTTACCGAGGTCAAAATCTACTGCCTGGCGCCGCGCGGCGAGACGCCGGCCGCCCGCCAGCTGCGCGTGCGCCAGTTCGAGGACTTCTTCAACGCCACCGGCATGGCCACGCCCGACGACCTGACCGAGTTCGAGGCCAGCCAGACCGGCTTTGCCGCGGCGCCGAGCACCGGCCTGCAGGAATACGCCCGCGGCGCCACCCGCGCGCAGCCCGGCGCCGACGCCCTGGCCGCCGGCCTTGGTATCCAGCCGGTGCAAAGCAGCCCGAGCTTTCAGGACGAAACCCATCTGCCGGCCATCTTCCGCGAATGGTTGCGGCTGCTGACGGCGGGCACCGTGGACTGAACGAGGCGCTGGTCCGGGTGCGCGGTCATTGATCCGACGCGCCTGCGCCGTTAGCCGCCGCGATCGTGCCTCGTGCTGGCCGGAAGGGGTTCTGCAATCCCCGCCGTGGGTTCACCTAAAATCCCCATGCCTCGGCGCCCGGCCCAACAGGTCGGCCTGATGCCTGCTCACACCCACAGGAACTCGCAATGCCCGACACGCTCAAGGACAAGGTCATCATCGTTACCGGCGGCGGCGGCGCCATCGGCGGCGGCATCTCGCGCCTGGCCGCCGCCCAGGGCGCGCGCGTGGTGGTGAACGACATCGGCGGCTCGGTGGGTGGCGAAGGCACTGACCTTGGCCCCGCCCAGCGCATGGTGGACGAGATTCGCGCCGCCGGCGGCCAGGCGGTGGCCAGCACCGATAGCGTGGCGACCTGGGACGGCGCGCAAGGCATCGTGCAGACGGCGCTGGACGCCTTCGGCCGGGTGGATGGCGTGGTCAACAACGCCGGCATCCTGCGCGACGGCATCTTTCACAAGATGTCGCCGGACGATTTCACGGCCGTGATTCAGGTGCATTTGTTCGGCTCGTTCTACCTGAGCCGCGCCGTGGCGCCGCTGTATCGCGAACAGGGCGCCGGCGCCTTCGTGCACATGACCTCCACCTCCGGCCTGATCGGCAACGTCGGCCAGGCCAACTACGCGGCGGCCAAGCTGGGCATCGTCGGGCTGTCGAAGTCGATCGCGCTCGACATGCAGCGCTTTGGCGTGCGCAGCAACTGCATCTCGCCGTTCGCCTGGAGCCGCATGATCGGCGCCATCCCTACCGACACGCCCGAGCAGCAGGCGCGCGTCGAGCGCCTGAAGCGCATGACGCCGGACAAGATCGCCCCGGTCGCCGTATTCCTGCTGTCGGACGCCGCCGCCGAGGTCAACGGCCAGATCTTCGCGGTGCGTGCGAACGAGGTGTTCCTGATGTCGCAGTCGCGCCCGCTGCGCTCGATCCACCGCGACGGTGGCTGGACGCCGGAGCAACTGGCCGAACGCCTGCCGGGCGCCTTCCGGGAGCAGTTCTACCCGCTGGCCGTGTCGGCCGACGTGTTCGCCTGGGACCCCATCTGATGGCCATCGACTACCGGCGCCTGCTGGACTGGCCGGTGCCGGAGGTGCGTCAGACCTACAGCGTGCGCGACAGCCAGCTTTATGCGCTGGCGGTCGGCCTGGGCGCCGACCCGGTCGATACCCGGCAACTGCCCTTTGTCTATGAGCAGGCGTCCCAGGCCCTGCCCATGCAGGCGGTGGTGCTCGGCTACCCCGGCTTCTGGATGAAGGACCCGGCCACCGGCGTCGACTGGGTGCGCCTGGTGCACGCCGAGCAGGGCCTGCGCCTGCACCGGCCACTGCCGGCCAGCGGAGAGGTGATCGGCCGCACGCGCGTGGTCGGCATCAACGACAAGGGGCCGGGCAAGGGCGCGATTGTCTATAGCCAACGCACGCTGCACGATGCGGTGAGCGACGCACTGATCGCGACGCTGGACAGCAGCACGTTCTGCCGCGGCGACGGGGGCTGCGGCGGATCCGATGCCCCGCCGATGCGCCTGGCACCGACCCCGGAACGCGCCCCTGACGCGGTGTGCGAACTCCCTACCCTGCCCCAGCAGGCGCTGCTGTATCGCCAATGTGGCGACTTCAACCCGCTGCACGCCGACCCGCAAGTGGCTCGCGCGGCTGGCTTCGAGCGGCCTATCCTGCACGGCCTGTGCACCTTTGCCGTGGCCGGCCACGCC
>Ga0080064_1007227_pt1 | contig 11359 bp, 9 predicted proteins | sample Subgrocontami54m_FD_69260 | JGI IMG/M metagenome (GOLD analysis project Ga0080064, IMG submission 69260) | Subsurface groundwater microbial communities from S. Glens Falls, New York, USA - GMW46 contaminated, 5.4 m (SPADES assembly) (version 2) ...
GCATTCTCGCGGCTCACCAGGTAGTCGGGAATCATATCCCCTTCTTTCCAGCCCGCATTGGGGTCGAACGGCACTGCGTTCTGCCCGTTGATCAGGAAATGGTCGCCTTTGCGCAGCTTGTCGGCGGTAATCGATTTGTAACCGACCTTCTTCTCGTCCCACATGAACTTGGGCGCGTGGGTCTGCGCGTCTGCATTGCCGCTGAACATGTCCTTGCCGGCATCGGAATTGCGGAACTCGAGAACAAAGCCGTCATCGGCCATGCCGACCGCGTGCGAACGGTGGGCGCGCCACTGGATCAGGTCGACAAAACCGCCGGCCGCCTTGATCTTGGCGATCTCCTCCACGGACTTGCCGCTCTTCCAGTCCGACGGATCATTGCGCGTGGCCGGCAAATATTTGCGCACATCGCTTTTCTTGATGGCCGTCAGCAGCGCGTTGGCGGCGACTTCTTCCTTGGTGAACTGCTTGGGCATATCGCGCTGGCCGTCATGGCAGGTGAGCCAGCAGCCCTGCTGCGCGAACAGCGGCACCTTGCCGTCGTCGATCATGATCGTCATGCGGTCTTCGTAGATGCCGGGCTGTGCGCCGTCCTGCACCACTTTGTCGAGCTTGGGATAGCCGTAGACCTTCCATTCCTTGCCGTCGAACCGCAGGTACTGGTGTTCCGAGCCGGGATACGCGTTCAGCGTCTTCCACTGGAAGCGAAGATAGGCGTTCTTGGCGTCATACGCGGCCTGGAATTTCAGATCGACGGTGCCGTTCTTGCCTTTGACCGGCATTGGCTCCAGCGGGCCGCCCTTGACGAGCTTGTCGCCGAGTTTCTTCTCCGTGCCGACGTGGCAGGTGAGGCAGGCCTGTCCGCTCTCGACGGATTTTGAGCCCGGATGGGCGCTCGTGCGCAACCACTCGTAGGATGACTGGCCGGGGTAGAACAGCGTCACGTTGGCGACTGGGACTTTGGCCCAATCGATGGTGGCGGGGTCGGCGGCCAGCGCGGGCCCTGCGGCCAGCGCGGTCAAACCGATCAACAGTCCGATTCTTCGCATGAGATTCTCCCAGGGGGCAGAAATTATTACGTGGTTTTAATGCGTCAGACGCCAGGCAAATTGATGCAGGTCAAGATTCGGCAGCAAAAAACGATTTTCGACTACGGAACTCGATATATAAGGAATTTTCTTTGGCGTTGGACGGCTAACAAGATTGATGCAGCTCGAGATTAAGTTGATTTTCGAGGCGGCTTCTTGGTGCCGCGTCGAAGCGAGTCGATGGCTCGAAGCCATTCCTTCAACGTGCGCTCTCCCTGTTCGGTGAGTTGAACGATGATCGGTTGCTTGCGGACGCGTCCGGTTGTCGTGCGTTCATGTGAGGGCGAATTTTTGATGAAGTCTTTTTTCCGGAGACTGTACAACGGTATATAGATGTTGCCGGGCGCTCGGCCCGTGCGTTTCCCGATTTCTTCCGAAATCAAAAAGGCATTTGCATTTGGTTGCAGCCGGCGGATCGCAAGCAGTACCCATTGCTCCAAGAAATCGATATTTACATCTGCCATCCGTTGGCTTTCATAATACAATATGTAAAGCGAATCTGACGACCGCTCCGTGGCGTGAGTTTGCGCAGGTAGCCCCTCGACTGCCTAGTCGGCGAGTTGTCTTCTCAACGACCGCAGCATAGCATCGTTTTCCGACTACGAAAATCGATATAGGATATTATCTTGGCTATCGGTGAAAGCAAGCATCAAGAAATCTCCTCGGGACTGATCCGGCTGCACATCCTGCACCACGCCGTGGAGGGCGAGCTTTACGGTCACTGGATGATCGAGGAACTGGCGCGCCATGGATATCGGATGAGCCCCGGTACGCTGTACCCCATGCTGCATGCGCTCGAACGCAAGGGCTATCTCAAATCCAGAACGAAAGGCGTCGGCCGTCGAGCGCGGCGCCTCTATCGGGCGACCAAGAAGGGGCGCGATGCGCTCGCTTTCGCGAAAGACAGAGTGCGCGAGTTGTTTGGCGAACTGATCGAGGGACGATAATTCGATGACAAGTCGGGACCTGTCGGAATTGCAAGCGGGAACTGCCCCCGCCGGCAATTGGCGCGAAGTGCTGGCGGCGTTCTTGAGACTCGGGCTCACCTCATTCGGCGGACCGATCGCCCATCTCGCCTATTTCCACGACGACTTGGTTGTGCGGCGCAAATGGCTCGATGAGAAGACCTATGCCGACCTGGTCGCGTTGTGTCAGTTCCTACCCGGCCCGGCGAGTAGCAAGATTGGGATCGCGGTCGGGCTGTCGCGCGCCGGCTATCTCGGCGCGCTCGCGGCGTGGGTAGGCTTTACCCTGCCGTCGGCGCTCGCGCTCGTGTTGTTTGCCTATGGAGTTTCGTCGCTCGGCAATACGCTCGACAACGGTTGGCTGCACGGCTTGAAGGTCGCTGCCGTCGCCGTCGTCGCGCAAGCCGTCCTCTCCATGATGCGTTCGCTTGCGCCGGACCGCGAGCGCGCAACGCTCGCCGTTGTGGCTGCAGCGGTGGTCCTGGCGGTCCCTACAGCGTGGGGCCAGATCGGGGCGATCCTGATCGGCGGGCTTGCCGGCGTAACCATGCTGCGCACGAGCGCGCCAACGGATCACGTGGCGATGCCGCACGCGGTCAGCCGAACCGTTGCCGTTATCGCAATCGTGCTATTCTTTGCGATCCTGATCGGGCTGCCGTTGATCGCTGCGGTCTTTCCGTATCAAAGCATTCGACTCTTCGAGGCATTTTACCGCGCCGGCTCGCTGGTTTTCGGTGGCGGTCATGTCGTGCTGCCGTTGTTACAAGCCTCCGTCGTTCCGCCCGGTTGGGTAAGCAACGACGCATTTCTCGCCGGCTACGGCGCGGCGCAAGCAGTGCCCGGTCCCCTGTTCACGTTCTCCGCCTATCTCGGCGCCGTCATGGGGCCCGAGCCGAACGGCTGGGCTGGGGCGCTTCTGTGCCTGATTGCGATGTTTCTGCCATCTTTTCTGCTGGTCATCGGCCCTCTGCCGTTCTGGGACAATCTCAGAAGACAAATTTGGGCGCGATCCGCGATGCGCGGTGTCAATGCGGCAGTCGTCGGTCTTTTGCTCGCCGCTCTCTATAATCCCGTCTGGACCGCCGGGATTACCAATGGAACCGATTTTGCGATTGCAACGGCTGCATTCCTGTTGCTGTTCATGTGGCAAACGCCGCCTTGGCTGGTCGTGGTTCTTTGTGCAGCGGCAGCCGGCGGAGTTGGTTATTTAACTTGAGTACTCGCTTAAGGCCGCAATGGGCCGCGGCGGCATCGCAAGCAGATGCTCGCGACCGTGGCCGCTATTGCCGCCGCTCTGGCGGTCATCGTTTTCCTGATCGTCTGATCGATCGGTGGCATGACGGTTCTCAACGCGAGCGCTCAAACACAGCGCCATAGTGATACGGTGGCACCTCAACAAGCTGAGCGAGTTTCAGGCCGCCCGCTTCCACAGCCTCGATTGTCTGTTCCGGCGACATTCTCAACTCCGTCTTTGGTCCGCGCGGTTCGCCTAAGATCGTTGTTTCCTCGCGTGGACGCTGATGCCAGTTGACGACGGCAAAGTGACCGGTTGGCTTGAGCGATTCACGCACAGCTTGCGCCAATCGGCGTCGATCAGGAACGCCATGGAAGGCATTCGCCAGGAAGACAAAGTTAACCGGTCGCGGCACGAGCTTGGCCAGCTCGTAGGCGTCACCCGCCACGAAATCGCAATTAGTCACTCCGTTCTCGTTGAGACGATGGCGCGCTACCTCCAGCAGATCGCGGTCAATGTCGATCGCGACCACGTAATGAGCGATCTTCGCGATTTGCAACGTAAACCAGCCATCCCCCGAGCATAGATCGATCACGTCCATACCAGCTTTAAGTCCGACTGTGGCAAGCGCCGCGGAAGGGTCGGGCCACAATGCTTCCCACCATCCGGCAGTTGGCATCTCAGTGCCTGGAAAAAAGCCGGGAAGATCGTTGCTCATGATTTGGCTGTCTCAGTTGCCTGCTTTGTAAGACTAGCGCACCCGACCGTTCGTAGTCAGACTCTATGAAAAAAGGGCGCCTCCTCGTGGGAAGCGCCCAATGAGTTGCGTCGCGTTGCCGCGATGTGTGGGAGAAATCCTACGCCTTACGCCGAGTAATACATGTCGAACTCGACCGGATGCGGGGTGTGCTCGAAGCGGATCACCTCGGTCATCTTCAGGTCGATGAAGCTGTCGATGAAATCGTCATCGAACACGCCGCCGGCTTTCAGGAATCCACGATCCTGGTCGAGCTCGCCGAGCGCCTGGCGCAGCGAGCCGCAAACGGTCGGAATCTTTTTCAATTCCTTTGGCGGCAGATCGTAGAGATCCTTGTCGATCGCATCGCCCGGATGCAGCTTGTTCTTGATGCCATCCAGCCCCGCCATCAGCATCGCCGCGAAAGCGAGATACGGATTGGCGAGCGGGTCGGGGAAACGCACCTCGACGCGCTTGGCCTTGGGATTGGTGGTGTAGGGAATGCGGCAAGAGGCCGAGCGGTTGCGCGCCGAATAGGCCAGCAGCACCGGCGCCTCGAAGCCCGGCACCAGCCGCTTATAGGAGTTGGTGGTCGGATTGGTGAAGGCGTTGATCGCCTTGGCGTGCTTGATGATGCCGGCGATGTAGGACAGGCAGGTCTCCGACAGGTCGGAATATTTGTTGCCGGCGAACACCGGCTTGCCGGCCTTCCAGATCGACTGATGGCAATGCATGCCGGAGCCGTTGTCGCCATAGACCGGCTTCGGCATGAAGGTCGCCGTCTTGCCGTAGATGTGCGCGACCTGATGGATGCAGTATTTGTAGATCTGCATCTGATCGGCCATCACGGTCAGCGGCGAGAACTTCAGTCCCAACTCATGCTGGGCTGAGGCCACTTCGTGGTGATGCTTCTCGACCTTGCATCCCATGCGCGCCATGGCGGAAAGCATTTCGGAGCGCATGTCCTGGATGGAGTCCTGCGGCGGCACCGGGAAATAACCCTTCTTGGTGCCGACGTGATGGCCGAGATTGCCGCCTTCATAGTCCGTGTCGGTGTTGGATGGCAGTTCCATGGAGTCGAGCTTGAAGCCGGTGTTGTAGGGATCGGCTTTGTATTTCACGTCGTCGAAAACGAAGAACTCCGCCTCGGGGCCGAAATAAACCGTGTCGCCCACGCCAGAGGACTTGACCATCTTCTCGGCGCGCTTGGCGATGCCGCGCGGATCGCGATTGTAAGGCTCGCCCGTCAGCGGCTCGAGCACATCGCACACCAGCACCATCGTGGTCTCGGCGAAGAACGGATCGATCGTCGCGGTCGCCGGATCCGGCATCAGCGTCATGTCGGATTCATTGATCGCCTTCCAGCCGGCGATCGAAGAACCGTCGAACATCTGGCCTTCGGTGAACGTATCCTCCTCGATCATGGAGACGTCGAAGGTGACATGCTGCCACTTGCCGCGCGGATCGGTGAAACGAAAATCGACGAATTTCACGTCGTTGTCCTTGATCATCTTCAGGACATTTTTGGCCGTCGTCATGGAATACCTACCCCTTTCATGAATACTGGCGCGCCTTTAGATGGCGTCCAGCCCGGATTCCCCCGTTCTGATCCGGATTGCTTCTTCAACGGTGGAAACGAAAATCTTTCCGTCGCCGATGCGCCCTGTTTGTGCGGCGCGCCGGATCGCCTCGATGGCTTTTTCAACCATGTCGTCGCCAAGCACAATCTCGATTTTCACCTTGGGGAGAAAATCCACGACATACTCGGCCCCCCGGTAGAGTTCAGTATGGCCCTTCTGGCGGCCGAAACCCTTGGCCTCCGTGACCGTGATGCCTTGCAGGCCGACTTCCTGTAGCGCTTCCTTCACCTCGTCCAACTTGAAGGGTTTGATGATCGCCTCGATCTTTTTCATTGCATTCCTTCTCCCGCCCCTAGCCTGAAAAGCATCGGGACGCGTTTGCGGTTAGCAGAGTCCGTGCCAAGCCCGATTTTTGCCGGAAACGAGCGATTGTCAGGGAATTCGAGCCGGTTAGCCGATATCGCAGCCATAGGGGCTGCAAGTTCGTGATAAAGTAATAGGCAGATCGCCCAAATAATATCCAGTTCGGCCGGGCCGCTTTTCTTCAATATTGCTTATGCCGTGTGCGTTGTGAGCCTTGCCACCCGCCGATAGTGTCTAGGCCACATACTCATAAAGGGGATTCCGTTTTTTGACGAATAGTGATTCAAACGTCCAGCGATGGAGGTTTGAGATGGCACGGTTCGATCTGACGGATTTTGAATGGTCTGTAATCCAGCCTTTGCTTCCGAACAAGCCGCGCGGGGTTGCGCGGGTCGAGGACCGGCGGGTTTTGAACGGGATATTCTGGCGGCTGCGCACTGGCGCGCCGTGGGCGGATATTCCGGAGCGTTACGGGCCGCATACGACCTGCGTGAACCGCTTCAACCGCTGGCGCAAGGCGGGCGTCTGGGATCGCATTCTGACGGCAGTTTCAAAGGCTTACGACGGCGACATCCAGATGATCGACTCCTCGTCCATTCGCGTTCATCAGCATGCCGCCAACGGCAAAAAAAAGAAACGCGATCCCGTTGCATGGGTCGTTCGCGCGGCGGGCTGACAACCAAGATCCACGCGCTCGTTGACGCCTGCGGCCTACCAATCTTCCTCAAACTCACCGAAGGCCAGGCCCATGACGGACGCAGCGCCGAAGACATGCTCGGCTCCGTCGGCCGCGGCGACATTCTGCTGGCCGACCGCGCCTATGACTCCGATGCCTTGCGCGAAACGCTTGCAGCGCGCGGCGCACGAGCCAATGTGAGGCCCATGCCGCAGCGACGCAACCCGCCCGCCTTCAGCAAACGGCTCTACCGCAGGCGCAATCTCGTCGAGCGCTTCTTCAACAAACTCAAACAGTTCCGCGCCGTTGCAACACGCTACGACAAACGCGATGACAACTATCTCGCGGGTGTAAAACTCGCTTCAATTCGAATTTGGATGCGCGTTAATGAGTCGGTGGCCTAGCCTCCCGACACTCACTGCTGCCAGGCGGCAAAGGCTTCCGCGAAGACGCGGTCGCCTGGCACGCCTTTTTCTATCGCCAGCAGCGCGCGCTGGTTATTCTTGTAGAAGACCGGGATGTGAATCCAGGACTTCTCCTTGAGTAGTTGGATATTGCGGCGGGTCTCGAATTCCACGCCGGAGAGCCCGATCAGGAAAAAGCCTTCAATCACCTTGATCCGCAGGCCGGTAAGCGGAGCGCCGCGGTTCTGCTCCGCCTCTTCCATCAACACACCGGGCACATCGGCAATGCCTCCCGGTGGAAAATCCGCCGGGGTGCTGAACAGGATCTCAATGGTGTGACTGGCCGGCAGCGTCTGGTCGGCATTGCGCCGAAGGGTGAAGCTCATCCGCACGCGCCGCTCGGGGATTTCCACGTCGCCCCTGATGGCGATATCGGGGGCGAGACCCGGCCCGGGCGACCCCGATTCCGTGCGCCAGATCACCGATCCGATGTATTGTTTTCGCTCTTCCGTATCCGGTTGCTGCTCGTAGAGAACAACGCGTTGCGCCACCTCTGCCACCGGGCCGGCACTGGGCCTTGGCGAAGACGGGCCCTGTTTGTTGTCGGCGCCAATCCGATCCGAAATCTTCGGGCGCGTTTGCGTGGTGTCCTTTGCCGTTTGCGTGGTGGGACCGCGCAGCAATTGGTAGAGGCCAACGATGCTGCTCCGTTCGCGATAGGCGAAGACGCCGGCAACTGCCAACACCACGACCATCCCCGCAATGATCAGCTTGCGTAGCGTGAATTTGAAGCCGGAACGCGGTTCATCTTCCTTGGGCGGTTCGAAGTCATCCAGAGGCGGCTGCGCCATGCCGGCACGGGACTTCGCCCCGCCGAACCGCGCCTCGGAAGGCTTGGGCGAGGGCAATTCACGCGGCGTGTGCAGCAACTCCTCCCCGAAGCCCGGTTCGATGCGGCCGGGATCGCGCGGCGGTGGAAAGCCGGCAAATGGATCGTAAGCAGGTTTCCGTGGCTGCGACGCCTTATCACCGGCATCGCCACCCTCGGCCATGCCGTCGCGAAAACCTTTCAAGCCCTGATCCATCAAAGACGATTGACCGGCTGGCCGGCGCTTGTCCGCCCGGCCGGGGGACTCGGAAAGCATTTCCTGCCGCGCCGGCTCGGCGCTGCCGGATTCGAAATGTTCCCTCTCGCTGTCACCGGCTTCGATGGAAGTGGCCGAAGGCATTTCCGTGTGCGGTGCTTCACCCGACGGCCGGCGAACCGCGTCCATTTCCACGCGGCGGATCGCTTCCTCCAAGGCGAGCCGCTCGCGCGTGATGTCGGCTTCGTTCAGCGCCGGCGTCACGCCGCGCAATTGCGCCAGCAACGCCGTGCGCGCACGCTCATAAAGCGCGCGGCGGGCCTCGCCGGTGCTCTTGTCGAGGCCGGATACGGCGCGGGCTATCAGGGGGTAATAGTCGGTCATCGATTTCCGGATTTCGTTTTCTGCCACTTGGCCGCCAACCCGGCTAAGCCTCGAATGGATTTTGCATCAAAATTGTGTCCTCACGCTCGGGGCTGGTGGAAAGTAATGCAACGGGGCAACCCACCAGTTCTTCGATCCGGCGCACATATTTAATCGCCTGGGCGGGCAAATCCGCCCAAGACCGCGCGTAAGCCGTCGCACCCGTCCAGCCTGCGATGCTTTCATAGACCGGCTCGACCTCCGCCTGGGCGCGCTCGCCGGCAGGAAGATAATCGATTTCCCGGCCGTCGAGGCGATACCCTGTGCATACCTTGATCTCATCGAATCCGTCGAGGATGTCGAGCTTGGTGAGGGCAAGACCCTGGATGCCGCTGATGCGCACCGTCTGGCGCACCAAAACCGCGTCGAACCAGCCGCAGCGTCGAGGGCGCCCGGTCACAGTGCCAAATTCCTTGCCGCGATCTCCGATGCGCTGGCCGATTTCGTTGTTCTGTTCGGTGGGAAAAGGCCCCTCCCCGACCCGCGTCGTATAGGCCTTGCAGATGCCCAGGACATAATTGATGGCGCCCGGTCCCAGGCCTGACCCCGTGGCCGCCTGCCCGGCGACCGTGTTGGAGGACGTGACATAAGGGTAAGTGCCGTGATCCACGTCGAGCAGTGCGCCTTGGGCGCCTTCGAACAGGATGCGCTTGCCTTCGCGGCGTTTTTCATCGAGCAGCGACCATACCGAAGCCATGTAGGGCAGCACCAGCGGTGCGATCGCGGCCAAGTGGTGATGAATAGCGCGGGCCTCGATTTCATTCAGGCCGAGGCCGCGGCGTAGCGCATTGTGATGGGCCAGCAGCCGCTCGATCTTGGGCGCGAGCATCGGCAGATCGGCCAAATCCATCAGGCGTATGGCGCGCCGGCCAACCTTGTCCTCATAAGCCGGGCCGATGCCTCGCCGCGTCGTGCCGAGACGCGTTCCGCTGTTGGAAGACTCGCGCAAGGCGTCGAGTTCCTGGTGCAGCGGAAGGATCAGCGCGACATTTTCCGCCACGCGCAAATTATCGGGAGTGACACGGACGCCCTGCTTCTCCAGCCGCTCGATCTCCTCAAGCAGCGCCTGCGGATCGAGCACCACGCCGTTGCCGATGAGCGAAAGCTTGCCCGGCCGCAGAACACCGGACGGCAGCAGCGACAATTTGTAGGTGACGCCCTCGATGACGAGCGTGTGGCCGGCGTTGTGGCCGCCCTGGAAGCGGACGACGATGTCGGCCTGCTCCGAGAGCCAATCGACGATCTTGCCCTTGCCCTCGTCGCCCCATTGCGACCCGACCACCACAACATTCGCCATGCGGAACCTTTCCTGCGGAGGACGGGCGGCCGGCCCATCCCCTGTGCGGACCAGGGATCAACTTACGGGAATTGCGGGTTATTTCCAGCCCTGCCGGCCATCAGCCGGCATACGCTGGAACTTCAGACTAGCGCTGCGAGGCCCGTGCCTTCTGCAGCCAGGGTTCGACTTGCGCCTTGTATGCGGGCAGGACCTCGGCCGCCGCTGTAAGGTCGGCGATCGCGCCGGGGAAATCGGACGTCGCGAGCTTGGCGCGTCCGCACAGGAAGAGCGCGTTGTAATAATTGGCCCGCAAAGCGCGCGCCTCGGCGCAGTCGGCCAATGCGCTGGCTGCGTCGCCGGCTGCAACGCGCAGCAGGCCGCGCGAGCTCACGAGATACGGCCGCATCCGGCTATAGCGGGGCGCTAGTGCGATCGCCTGCGAGAAGTCCTCGATCGCCGCGGCTTTTGCACCCAGTTCCTGCCGCGAATGGGCGCGCTCCATGAACGCGAGAAGGAAACGCGCATCAAGCCGCACCACCTCGGAGAACGCGGCGATCGCCTCGCCGTGCTTGCCCTCGGCCGCGCGGCGCAGGCCTTCGCGGTAGGCGGCGCCGGCCGGATCCTTAGCGCCGGACGCCGAGCTGAGCAGGCGCTTTCTGAGAAAGGCAGCCATTTCGGGCGGCGGAGCGTAGCCCGCGTCCTTGTCCAACATGAACGAGACGACTTCGGCCAGCGCTTCCTCGGAGTTGTAGGCGGCGTAGGCGCTTGGCAGCCCGCTTGCCTTGCGGACCTGCGCCTCCACTTGCGTCCGCCGTGGGCCGATCGGGAGAGCGGCGGCCATCGCGGGCGACAGCTTGACCGCGGCAAGAGCTTCGCGCGCTTTCGTGATGCGCGGCTCGATCAGCGCGTTCCACTCGGGCTCGGCGCTCAGCCGGTCGTAGGGATCGGCCACGTGAACGAGCTCATGCGCGAGGATGCGCGTCAGCCAGTCGTAGCCGGGCGCGGGGAACGCATTGCGGCCGACCGTGAGCCGCCGATAGCCGCCCTTCGCCTGGGAGCCACCGGGGAGCTCGGCCCGGTAGACGCTGATCGGCCCGTCGCCCGCCGCGCGGTCCAGGAGGCCGGGCGCCTGCGCGCTGACAATACCTAGGCGCTCGCGGACGAGGTCCCGCTCGGACGCGCCCCAGGGCACTGGCGCATATTCGCGCTTGCCCGCTTCCTCAGACCCTGCTCGGAACGCGTCGCGAAATTCGAACAGGTCAGAGGCCGCGCTGCGGTCTTGCGTCCGGGCGGCGCAAACCAGGAGCAAGACGATGCACACCGCAAGAAAGGCGCGTTTCATGCAAATCGCATTTAACAAAGCTCGTCGGCCCATCCCCATGTCAGGACAAGCCATACTTGGCCTCCCTTGCTTCGCCAATATAGTACATCAGAATCGCAGCGTCTTGGCCGACTGCACCTGCGGCAGCGCCTGGACTTTCTTGAGCACGTCGGGCGGCAGTTCCCCGTCGATCTCGCTCCAGGCG
>Ga0080064_1007230_pt1 | contig 11353 bp, 9 predicted proteins | sample Subgrocontami54m_FD_69260 | JGI IMG/M metagenome (GOLD analysis project Ga0080064, IMG submission 69260) | Subsurface groundwater microbial communities from S. Glens Falls, New York, USA - GMW46 contaminated, 5.4 m (SPADES assembly) (version 2) ...
CCCTCGCCGATGTCTGCCGAAAGGAGGAGGTGCTTTTCTCCTTCGGACAAGTAAAATGTTTCCGCCACCCTATCAATAGCCGCAGTTGATTGCTTCAGGAGGACCTGAAGGCTGCTGTTTTGGATGATTGCTTTCCCCAGATCCGTCGAAAGGAAATCTTCTACATCCTGAGAGATGGTAGTAACCCCGAGGTAATATTTTCGGGCCCGTTTGGCGATTGAATTCATAAACGCGGCAGAGTCTGGAAACTTCATCATATACCACGCCTCGTCAACAATGAGGAGACGGCGTTTTATATCCCGCCGGATCTTTGTCCAGATAAAATCTAAGATAAGGTACATGGCGATAGGACGAAGTTCCTCTTCCAGGTCGCGTATGGAAAAAACAGTCAGAGGATTGCGGATTTCCACATTGGTTTGCTGGTCAAATATACCCACGAGACTTCCTTTGACAAATTTTTCAATCCGGTCAGCCAGGCCTTTGGCAAGCGGCTCCTCCATGCCAATTAATGCTTTATAGAGGTCTTCCATGAGTGGCGGCTCTTTCCCCTGTGTTGCCGGATCCGGGGTGATACCTTTTTGTTTGTAGGTGAGAATAAGCGCGCGGTCCAGAAGCGCATCCTCCGTAGGCGTGAGCTTGCCCATGACGACACGGAAGAACCCATGGAGAGAGAGAATTTTTTGATTCAACTCGCTCTCTTCCTCGCCCTTTTTTCCTGTTTGGTGAAGGAGGGCGAGATCAAACGGGTTGATCTTCGTTGTTGTGCCGAAATGGAAGCGGATATATTCGCCGCCCAGAGCATGGGAGAGCGTCTGATATTCGTTTTCCGGATCAATAATGATGACCTCAGTGTCAAACATAAGGCTTCGCATCGCCTCTAATTTAACCATAAAACTTTTGCCGGATCCGGAGTTGTGGACAAACATACCGCCGTGTCCCGCGAGGAACACATGGTTGTCTACTGTCAGGTCGTAGACGTAGCGCTCGTTATGTTTGATTTTTTCCTTGCGAACGATCGGATCCCAAAAAAGATCCGCGCTTGCAAGCTCTTTGAGAGAGGCAAGCATCCGTTTCGCGTGCCGAAGCTTGAGCTGGAGCGACCGGTAGCGTTTTTTAAGCACCATGACTGCATCATAAAGAGTCGAGTATGAAGCGTCTCCTTGTTTGCGTGCCTCCAAGACCACGCTCGTCCAAAGACTTTTATTGTAGGAAAGAAGCGATACCCCCATTTCTTTGAAGCACTCATAGAGTGTTTGTTTGATGATGTGGGGAGCCACGAAGCGCTCGCCTGTGATGGTTTCGTACGCGCGAAGGACAGATGTTGTGCGCGGGACTACGGCGCCGTGTTTCATGAGCCGCCAGGTCTGTCCGAGGTTTTTCCACAAGAGCGCATTCAAGCGTTTGTTTGTGCTTCCTCTGCGGATGATTTCTTCAAGCTCTGGAAGCCTAGAAAGGAGTTGCACGCGCTCCCTAAGTTTTTGCAGATGAGCAATACGTTGTTCTGCGGCGAGAACAATGTGTCCTAGTTCCTTGGGAGACGGTTGAAAAACGCTTCGGGACAACGGGGAAACGTTTGTTGGCGCCGCCACACCATCTCCGCAGTACAGCATGTCGTGGAGTTTGCCAATGGTCGGCGCTAGCGTGGGAATGGTGTTTACGTTCGTGTTTGCGGCTTTTCCCAACAGAGCGTGGAGCGCTTTGGCTTTCCGTTGTGTGAGGAATCCAACCTCACTTGCAAACGTTTTAAGCTGGTCTGCGCCTGAGATAGTGAGTTCGTGATATGTGTCGCCGGCATGGTTGGAGTTAGTTGCACGTTTTTGTTTTATGTGCATTCTTCCGATGATGCCAAAATAAAGAAGCAAGTATGCAATATCAGAGATAAGCCGTTTTGATTTTGAGGTACACGATACGACATTCTTTTCGACGGTGCCGTCGCCTTCAAAATATGCGCATAGATACCGGGCGATGTGCGCCTTTGGCAGAGTGAACATAATTGGTGGAACTCGCTTCTCCCCCGACCTCCCCCCTGCACCCATCGCCACAAAAAGCCGCGCGTATGCGTTGGGCTGGATGTTGTATCCCTTGATTTGGTGATCCGGGCCGTTTCGCGCTGCGACATGGGCGCCAACAGCCGACGCCGCACGCTTTATCGTGTCAAGCACTATCGGGTCGGTGTTATAAATAGTAAGCACTTTTTCTGTCACAAAGCCCTCCGCCGTTGTTAACCCCAGAAGTGTGAGGAGCGGCGCAGTGACAGGAATAGTCGCGGGGAGCGTTGGTGGCCACGCCGCGTGAACGAGTGATCGCGGAGCGATGAACGACGGAGCAGTTTTTGCTTCATGGATTAATCGAGGGAGCGGGACTGCGTCGCCCTGATTTATGCTTCGGCCACGCGTGGCAGTCACACGTCCGTCGCGAAGCGTAATCAAGCTATGATCCTCGGTCACCGTGATCTCTCGGCCGCTTCTTGTGGTGAGCTTATAGAGCTTTTCTCGCCTCGAAAATGGCTTTCGGGCTGCGACAGAAACCCGCGCCCATTCCCCGTGAAGGGCATTGTTATATGAGAACACTTCAATAGCGGGGCTTTTTACGCCCTCAAGGTCTTCGTCCCTATGCGTGATGCCGTGTTTTTGGATAAGTGACTCAACGAGACCCCCGATGGTTTCCTGGCGGACGACACCCTTTTCTCGTACAAGCACAGGCTCCCATCTCGCTACAGATTTACCAAAAACAACCATATTCGCATTCTCTAAACTAAAGCGGTCAAAAATTATTAAACTTCCATTATGCTCGTTCATGCCGTAGAGTATGCCCTCGTTAGCAGAGAGTTCTGACGTGGTGAAGGGGAACGTGGTGGCGAGGCTTGTCGTATCCATATTGCGGGTGACCATAATTCGGTCCTGTCCCATGGGGAGCGTGGTGCGGAGTCCATCATCCATAGCAAGCACAGCTTTTTTGGTAATGATAAGGAGAGATCCGAGCGTTGCATCAACTTGCTTGGTGATTTTATCGAGCTCCTCTTTGGATTTTGCCGGGATGGTGATATATAAGCCGAATTGAAAAAACCGTTCCGCGCCCTTGGCGAGCTCCTGCTGAAGAGAGAGCGCATCTTCAAGCGCTACCTGCACAGAAGGCTCAATGACACGGCCGCGTTTCATGTCCGACTGGATCGTGGCCTCCATTTCCCCGACCTTTCTTTTGAGATTATCAAGAACCTCTTCGGATTTGGTAGGGTAGACGTAGAGCGCCACATCGAGCGTGTGGTTAAAGGAAATGAGAGGCTCCAACCAGTTGGCAGAGACAAACCTCGGGTATCCCACAACAAAAAGCGTCCGGAAAAACTGATCACCCACCTTGACATGATCAAAGTCTACTTCTATTGACGGCGGAGCGATGATATCGCGGGCGTCTAGGGGGATTGTTGGGTCATGTTTTACGCTCACATCCTCCGGCATGGGGTTTATAAACTGTTTTATAGTATTTCGAATATTCATATGTGTTCGGGTTGTGGCGTCCCCGGGTTATAGATAGAAAAAAATAAGCGGACGAGTTGTTCACTGGTTAACTGTCTCCCCCGTAGGCCCAAGCGGGTAAGAAGCCGCATGATGTGGTCGCGCTTTGGGGTTAGGACCGTGAGTGCCTTATCATAAATATACGCCTTATCGTACGGTAGTCCACTTTTTTTGCTTCCAAAAAGGACCTTCGGAGACACGCCCAGCTCCAGACTTGAAAAGGGGATGACGATATAAAACTTTTTATCCAAAACCTCTTTTTCCTTGACGGTTGCCGCGACAAACGCGCGATAGTCGGCTATGCTCTTGACGAGCTTGGGATTCTTTTGGCGTTTTTCCTGCTCCTCAAGGAGTTTGAGATACGAGGAAATGTCTTTGTGTTGGCTCCGGATCAATATCTGGACCGGGAATGAAAGGGAGTTAAGGAGCCCGGCGTATGCATAAATAATTGCCTCCTGCTCCTTTTCTGAAAGGAGGCCGAAGTTGACGGCTGTTGTGGTGACGGTAAGCGCACACGACCCGTCGACAAACATGATGATGTCATGGTCGATGTCCTCAATTTCTGTAAACGCCTGTGTGGTTGACCGGATTGGTATTATTTGTTGTGCCATATTATATTGGTTGACTCCCAAATATCTCCCGTGCTAATCTATCTCTCTCGACCTGTTTTTGACTTTTAGCCGTTACTTCTATGGGGGGGGCAACTGTACCGGCGAGCGTGATTTGTGCCTTATCAAACGTAAATCCGTTTTTAGGGTCTTCGATCTCTACGATGTACGTATTGTTTGGAAGCGGGGTGGAGGCCGCAAACTGTCCGAGCTTGTTGGTTTTGAGCGCCCGAAGCGGTATGTCGTCTTTGTCGCGGACGGTTATGAGCATGCCGGCTAAAAGGTTGCCGTAGTTGTCCTTCACGATGCCGGTGACGACGTTGGGAAACGTAGTGAGTTTTGGAAGACCGGCCTTCGTTTCGCTGCCCGGGGCGATGACGCGCACAGAGGCTGCCGGGGCGCTGGAAACAGACGAGGTGATACCCGCCGGCCGGGTGGGCGTTAGGGGCGCCTTTGACTGGCGTTCCATTTGTTGGCGAATAGCTATGAGTTCTTTCTCAAGCTTTTCCCGCTGGGAGAGCGCGTCGGAAAGTTGACCCTGTAGCTCGACCACCCGTTCGTGCGCGACGGGACGAGGTGTTGGTTGAGGAGCCGGAGGTGGTTGTACAGCAGGTTGAATTTTAGGTTGAGGCGGAGGGGGAGGAGGTGTGGATTTTTTGGTAAGCGCGTCGGAAAATGAAAATCCCGGAGAAAGCGATGGCGACACCGGCCTTGGCTTACTAGAGAATACGGACTTGAGCCAGCCAAATAAATTTTCTGTGTGATTTATGGATAAAATAGTTCCGGAAGGGAGAGTGGTTGGCGGCGCGCGGACTGCCGTTGGTTTCGGTACGACCGACTTGGGTTTGCCAGCAGGTATGACAGATACAAAAAATATGGAGAGCGCGTGAACAGCTTGTGTTAATAGCGATTGGCGTGTCGTTACTGTTTGTTGGGTTGTGGTGGGAGCCGCAATCGGACCACGCGTTGTTTCATGCGTCTTTTTTTCTTTTTGCCATACCCACTGCGTCGGGTTGTAGACGTTTTTGATAAACGACGCAATCCACACATCCATTGGTCGCTCCTCAATTGGCACGAACGCGAGACCAAACCCCAGAAGTCCGGAGGTTATCGCAAGTGGCCAGGTGAAGAAAAACGGCAAGGGGAGCTTGTAGCTTATGTATCCCAGGATGATGCCGCCCGCAAGATACCCGAACTGCTTGATGGTCATGTCGCCCACCAACCGGAACTGGAATGTAGTGACGTTTTGAGGGACAGGATGTTGTTCCATACAAATATTCCAAAGACTGTTGCCTTGGCATAGACATTGTAAGATGAGAATGTGGGTCGTGCAATAGCACAAAGCGCATCAGGACCGTGAAAACCCCATTTTTTAGTTTTCACGAAACCCATTTGTAATAGCGAAATGTGATTGTAAAAAGAATGGAAAGTTGATATTATTGATATGTGTACGACAACACAATCGCACAAAAAATAGCTAAGCAGTACAATCAGCAACCACTGACTGATTTTGCAAGCGTAAAACCAGAAACACTACTTGAAACATTAAATTTGAATTGGCGCGAGAATGATTTACCGGAGTATCAACGAACAAAGCATGTTCACCGCCTACATCCCTATCTTGGAAAATTTATTCCGCAACTTGTAGAGATATTTTTAAGAAAATACAAACCTACTCTCGTTTATGATCCGTTTGCAGGGAGCGGAACAACGTTAGTTGAGGCAAACACACTCGGTATAGATTCTATTGGCACAGACATATCCGCTTTTAATGTTCTGCTTTCAAAAGTCAAAACCGCAGATTATGATATTCCGCTTCTTGAAAAAGAAATCTACAGTATCTTAAATCGTCTCGATACTTACAAAAGTAAATTTTCTAATGATGAGAAAGTAAATAAACTTTTTTCAACAAAAAATGAGTATATCCAAAACTGGTTCGCGCCGAACACGCAGAAAGAACTTTTGTGTTATTTGAGATTAATTAAGGACTATGCTTACCAAGATTTACTAAAAATAGTTTTGTCTCGGTCAGCGCGTTCGGCGCGGCTTGTTACTCATTACGACTTAGATTTCCCAATAGCGCCGCAAATAAAACCGTATCAATGCTATAAACACCAGCGCACCTGTCAGCCGGTTGAGGAAGCATACAAATTTTTGTCGCGCTACACGATTGATACCCTCGATCGAGTGAAAGAATTTTCAAAGATAAAGACAAAGGCTAAAGTTGTTGTAAATCACGCGGACTCGCGCGAAGTCGAATTACCAAGGGGTATTGATATGGTTTTCACTTCACCTCCTTATATCGGCTTGATTGATTACCACGAGCAGCACAAATACGCCTATGAATTGTTTGATCTAAAAAACAACGAGACGCGAGAAATTGGCCCCGCAAAGAACGGGCAATCACAACAAGCAAAAAGCGATTATATTAAGGGAATAAATGATGTTTTGCTCCATACCCGCGATTATATGACCCCTAAAGGCTTGGTGCTTATCGTTGTAAACGATAAATATGGTCTTTACCAAGCAGAAGCCGCCGGATTTAAGGAAACTGGTCGCGTCGAGCGCCACGTAAATCGCCGGACAGGACGACGCGAGGGAGCATTTTACGAAAGCATCCTCATCTGGCAAAAAATATGATTACCAAAGAAGTCAGAAATACAATTAAGGGCTATCTCGAAGGATTTATCCAAGGCATGGTGGATGAAGCAAAACAGAATGGTTTTGATCCAAAACAGTTGCGTCCGTTGCGAGAAGAATCAAAAGACGGCAACCTCAAACCTTTTCATGAATCGCTTTTGCCAGACGGAATTCTTCGAGTAAGTGAGTTTGAGCGCTCGTTTTCCACGAAGCTTGGGACGACTTTTGAGGAATGTGCTCGACTTGTAGCAGGATCTGTTCATAAGAAAGCTGAACGCGGATATCGTGTTCGTGGTGCTGTTACGGCAAAAGCGATCAAGCGCATTGAGGATATAACGAATGGAATCGGAAGTGGTGGAATGAAATCAAAATACCCCGATTTGGTAAAAGAGGTAGTCCAGTTAAGTAAAAGTGCCACCAGTGTTGAGCGCGTAAGCATTGCTGATTTGTATATTGAGACAAAATCCGGAGTGGAATGGTTTTTTGAAATTAAAAGTCCGAAGCCGAATAAAGGTCAATGCTTGGAAGCAACAGGGCGACTTTTGCAAATTTATGCAATTACTCACGCAAAGTATGGGAAAACAAAAGCGTTTTATGCAACTGCATACAATCCATACGGCATTGAAAAATCAACCTATCGACATAGTTTTGTTCTTAATTATATGGATGTAGCGAACGAAGTTTTAATTGGGAAAGAGTTTTGGGATATGGTTGGCGGCAAAGGAACATACGAGGAAGTTTTGGGTATTTATCAAGAAGTTGGTAAGGAAAAAGGGCCAGATATGCTCGATCAATTAGCATTGGGTTATTAAGGTGCTAAATGCCTGTGCTATGATTACCTCATGGATTCCCATCCGCTCACCATCCTTGAGCTAAAAAACAGCCGCGAAAGTGAGGAGACTCCGGCTGCTATGGAGCAGGTGTTTGCCGCGCTTGGCTCTGGCGGGGGGCACCAAGGACTATTTGCGTCTTTTTTTGGCGGGAGGAGAGAAGCCGCGAAATTTGTGAGCTTTGAATTAGTATCCGTAAACAGCAGCATTCATTTTTTCATCGTTGCGCCCCCCGGGACTGCAAAGTTTTTAGAAAGCCAGTTGGCAGCGCATTATCCCAAAATGATGCTTTCCCCCGCGCCTGACTACGCAGCGCATTTTATTAGCCTTCCCCATGCTGGAGCCCACCTAGCTCTTGGTAACTCGTATTATTATCCCCTCAAAACACATAAAGATGTCCGCGACCTGGATATGCTTGCGGGTGTCTTGGGTCAGCTTGCGAAGCTCCCAAAAGGGGAGGCCGTGGCGGTACAGCTTCGTGTAGAACCGGCCGGGACGGGATGGCAACACGCGGCGGCCCGGGTGATTGCCGCGGGAATCCCCGACCCCAGCTCTCCCGTCGGTCGTACAAAGGCGCATCCGCACGCGAGGCTTATTGAGTCAAAGATAGGTCAGGTGGGATTTACCGTTGCCCTTCGTGTGGTTGCGGTAGCAACAAGTCAGGATCGTGCGCGCCTACTCATTGGCGATCTTGCCGGTTCCTACGGCGTTTTTACGCTTGGAGAAGGAAATAGTCTCCATGTGGTGGAGCCCGCGTTTTGGCAAAAGAAGAACGTTGAGGAGGCTTTTGTTTCACGCGGTAGCGGAGGCGCCCCAAAAAATCAAATTTTTGGCGCTGCGGAACTTGCTAGCCTTTGGCATCCGCCAGGGCTTTCCCTCTCGATGATAAAAAATATTTCCTGGGGACAGCTTCTGACAAGTGACGCGCCGGAAAACCTCCCCATCTCTACAGAAAACGAAGAGGAACAAAAACGCATCAATTTTTTTGCCCGTACCGAGTTTCGTAATTCGCCCGTTACATTTGGTATTAAAAAAGAAGACCGAAGGAAGCACATCTACGTTGTGGGAAAAACCGGTACCGGCAAGTCCACCATGATTGCCAACATGGCAATCAATGACATGCGAAACGGAGAGGGCGTTGCGGTGGTTGATCCCCACGGAGATCTTTGCGATATCCTCCTTGATTACATACCGTCCCACCGCATTAATGACGTTGCCTATCTTGATCCTTCGGATATTGAACACCCGTTTCACCTCAATCCCTTGGAGGTAAAAAACGAAGCATTCCGTGAGCTCGTCGCAAGCGGCATCGTATCCATCTTTTACAAACTTTACAGCTATAGTTGGGGGCCGAGGCTCGAGTATATCCTCCGAAATACCATTCTCACCCTTCTCCACGTGCCGCAGTCCACACTTCTCCAAGTGCCGGAGCTTTTGACCAACGAGCAGTATCGTGCCCGCGTAGTTGAGAAACTTCCCGATCAGGTGCTAAAAAACTATTGGCTTAATGAATTTAACAAAATGACGCCGCAACTGAGAAGTGAAGCAACGTCTCCGATTTTAAATAAAGTCGGGCAATTCCTCTCCTCGCAGACGATCAGGAACATCGTCGGAAGCCCGACCTCCACCGTAGACCTGGAAACCATGATGAACGACGGGAAAATTGTTCTCGTTAATCTTTCCCAGGGAAAATTGGGTGAGGATAATAGTGCGCTCTTGGGGGCGATGATTATCACGAAAATCCAGCTTGCCGCCATGAACCGCGTGTACCAGGCCGAGGGTGACCGCCGGGATTTTTATCTTTACGTTGATGAGTTTCAAAATTTCGCGACCAACTCTTTTATTAAAATCCTCTCCGAAGCGCGAAAGTACCGCTTGTGTCTTTCGCTTGCCAATCAATATGTAGGCCAAATAGAAGAAGATGTGCAGAAAGCAATTTTCGGCAATGCCGGCTCCATCGTTTCCTTCGGGGTGGGAGCATCTGATGCAAGACTGTTAAGCCGCGAGTTTGGGGAGAAGTACGAAGAAGCGGAGCTCGTTTCCCTGGGCAACTATCAGATCATTCTCAAGCTTGCTATAGACAACCACACGAGCCAGCCTTTTTCGGCAACCACCCTGCCTCTTCCGCGCTCAAAGAACCAAAATCGCGACAAAGTCATCCGCTCTTCCCGTGAGCGGTATGCGAAGAAGGTTTGATGAAGAGTGGCCCTTTTGGGTCTTGACCTGTACCATTAATATGCTATATTAGTGCCATGACGATGCAAACTATCCCATCATCCACCATAAAGATCAACGTACCGGCAGGGATTCTGCACAATGCGCAAACCGAAGCCCGCAGGATCGGCATTTCCCTTCAGGATTTCATCCGGATGCTTATGGCGACCTACTTTGCCAACGCCGCATCCGTTCGGACGATTTCCCGTGATCAATCGCTCTGGGAGCGCGCGCGGGAAGAAATCAAAAGTGGTCAGTATACTGCGGTGAAAAGCAAAAAAGAACTGCATGCGTACCTTGATTCACTCAACGCTTAACCCATGGAGCTCCGGTTTACCACGTCGTTTGAAGAGGAGCACAAAAAGATTATAAAAGGTAACGACCCGTTAAAAAGGAAGATACGAAAACAACTTGAACTACTTCAAATAAACGTCAACCACCCCTCATTGCGTCTCCATAAACTTGCGGGCGGATTATTTTGGTCGATTTCCATCGACAGAAGCATTCGCGTGCTCATCATCATCGAAAAGGAGTGGGTCGCCGTCTATCACATCGGTAAACACGAAGACGTGTACTAAGTAAAAACCGCTCCATCAACATCCGAATACCCAAAAGGGTACTCCGATTCCGGAGCGGATTTTTTTGTATGCAGTTGTGGCTTCTATCAGCGCAGCAAATCTTCGTCATTGGCTACGAGTGCCGAAATCAACATTACGGTACCACCCAGTAGGCACACAGGGACGTATGCTAAACAGATGATCCCTAACGGCAGAAAAGCGTAACCAAGTACGGCGGATACCGCTCCCACCCCCCAAATCCCTAGGGCGTTTGCAACGCGCTTTGCGCGGAGCTCATTCCAATATGGCATTATCTACCTCCTATTGTTGTGTTGTCCACAACGTCTAGCGTCTAAAAAGCATCTGGAACAACACGCTAATTATCGCGATTCCACATATTGGCGTCAGCAGAATCCAAAGTGGTGAAATAAACACAACAAACACTAGGATCGCCACAACCAATACCCACACAACGAGCTTCACCATTTTTATCTTGTCGATCATGATTCATCTCCTTTTCTTCTATACATTGACTGGCCGATAGCTGATCTGAAAAATCCCAGATCATCTTAAGCCAGTCAACAGAAGAAGGGCGCTGTTTTGCTTACGTTATACAACTGCATATGTCAAAGAGCGTTGCGAAAGAATCAAGCTTCGAGCGCGTTTGTATGCTCCCACTTGTTTCTTCCACCCAGCATTATAGGCAAGCCTATATTGAAAGTCAAAACAGCCGGATTATTGCAACAACGCAATGTCCTGACAGGGATGAGCAGGTTGTTTGATTTCAGAGTTGTTTGGCGGGGCGGGGTGGGGTAGAATACAGGAGTAGGAGAAAGAGTTATGGAAACAAAAGTTTTGAATTATCGGATTCTTGTCGAAAAAGAGGGAATGCCTCGAACAAAAAAAGCCGTGTATGTAGCCTACTGCCCAAAGTTGGGCATTTCTGATTGGGGATCCACGATAGATGAAGCGCTTGTGCACATGCAGGAGGC
>Ga0080064_1007233_pt1 | contig 11351 bp, 14 predicted proteins | sample Subgrocontami54m_FD_69260 | JGI IMG/M metagenome (GOLD analysis project Ga0080064, IMG submission 69260) | Subsurface groundwater microbial communities from S. Glens Falls, New York, USA - GMW46 contaminated, 5.4 m (SPADES assembly) (version 2) ...
AGGTGATAAATATTCAAGTTTCGCACAGGGAGATTATAAAACGGCTTAGCGGCAGGGGGGGGTGCAGAAATTGCGGAGAAGGGTATCATATTATTTTTAATCCGCCGATGGAAGATAAAAAATGCGATAAGTGCAAAGGCGAGATCTATCAGAGGGATGATGACAAAGAAGATACGATTCTTGCCAGGCTTAAGGTTTACGAGGAGCAGACCGCGCCTCTTATAGATTTTTATAAGAAAAGAGGATATCTCATATCAATAGATGGCATAGGAGGATTTTGGGAGATAACAGAAAAGATAGTGAATGCTGTTGGAGAATGAGATAATAATCCTCAAGTCACAGGATGAAATAGAAAAAATGAGGAAAAGCAACCTTATAGTTGCTGAAATCCTTGCTGCTGTGAGGGTGGCTGTAAGGCCGGGTGTTACAACCATAGAACTTGAAAGGTTGTGTGAGGAGGAGTTGAAGAAAAGAAAGGTCAGACCGGCTTTTAAAGGATACAGGGGGTATCCATATTGTCTATGCACTTCAGTGAATGAAGAGGTTGTTCATGGAATGCCTTCAAAGAGGGTTTTAAAAGAAGGCGATATACTGAGTGTGGATGTTGGAATTGAGTGCGGTGGTTATTATGGCGATGCTGCCGTAACAATACCTGTAGGTATAATATCGGATGAGGCTGATAGATTGGTGAGGGTTGCTGAGGCCTCGCTGAAGCTGGCTATAGAAAAGGCCATGATTGGCAACAGGCTTTTTGATATATCTTATGCTATTCAGAGCTATGTGGAAGAAAACGGTTTTTCTGTGGTAAGGGCATTTGTAGGGCATGGAATAGGCAGGGAACTGCATGAGCCCCCGCAGGTTCCTAATTTTGGAACACCAGGCAAAGGGGTAAGATTAAAAGCGGGCATGGTTCTTGCGATAGAGCCTATGATAAATGCAGGCGGAAGCGATGTGGTTATTATGGAAGACGGCTGGACTGCTGTTACAAAGGACAGCAGCCTTTCGGCGCATTTTGAACATACAGTAGCGATAACGGAAAAAGGTCCGTATATCTTGAGCAAACTTTAAACTTTAAGGAAGGTATGGTTAAGGAAGAGGCAATACAAGTAGAAGGTACTGTAATTGAAACTCTGCCAAATGCTATGTTCAGGGTAGAGCTTGAAAATAAACACGTGGTGCTGGCGCATGTTTCAGGCAAGATGAGGATGCATTTTATAAAGATACTGCCCGGCGATAAGGTTACTGTAGAGCTTTCACCGTATGACCTGACCAGAGGCAGGATAATATACAGGGTAAAGTGAAAACGGTAGGCAGTAAGTAAAAAAACAGAAAGCCATAGAGGAAGATAAATATGAAGGTAAGAAGTTCTGTTAAAAAGATATGCGATAAGTGCAAGGTGGTAAAGCGCAAAGGTGTTGTGAGGGTTGTGTGTGATAACCCAAAGCATAAGCAGAGGCAGGGATAGCTCATGGTTCATAGTCAGACTATAAGCTAATAAAGGAGGTAAAATTGGCAAGGATAGGTGGTGTAGATTTACCAAAAAATAAAAGGGTAGAGATAGCGCTTACATATCTGTATGGGATAGGCGGGACAGCCTCAAAAAAGATTCTTGATGAGTCAGGGATAGACCCCAATACGAGGACACAGAATCTTACTGAGGGTCAGATTGCCCAGGTAAGAAAGATACTGGATAGAGACTATAAGGTGGAGGGTGACCTCAGAAAAGAGGTTGCCATGAATATAAAGAGGCTTATGGACATTGGTTCATACAGAGGGATTAGGCATAGGAGAAGACTTCCTGTCAGGGGGCAGAGGACCCATACAAATGCAAGGACGCGGAAAGGACCACGAAAGGCAAGCATCTCGATAAAGAAGGCGGAATAGAGATACGGAGGTCATAATGGCAAAGGTGAAGAAAGAAAAAAGGGTAGCAGCAAAGGGTATTGCAAATATACAGTCCACATTTAACAATACTTTAAGTACAATAACGGATAATCACGGTAATGTGCTTGCATGGAGCAGCGCCGGAAGCAACGGTTTTAAGGGCTCAAGGAAGGGAACACCCTTTGCGGCCCAGGTTGCGGCAGAGGTTGCTGCAAAAAAGGCTATGGAATATGGGGTTAAAAGCGTTGATGTGTATATAAAAGGGCCGGGGGCAGGCAGAGAGTCGGCGCTCAGATCCATTCAGGCTGCAGGGCTTAACATAAGCCTTCTTAAGGATGTAACGCCAATCCCGCATAATGGGTGCAGGCCGCCGAAAAGAAGAAGGGTTTAATGAAATTTTAACCCCCTGATTGATTCTATCAGGGGCAAATTTCAAATTTTACCTGTTGGAGGAAACTTTGGGAAGATATATTGAATCTGTATGCAAGCTATGCAGGAGAGAGGGGATGAAACTCTTTTTCAAGGGGGACAGGTGTTATACTGATAAATGTGCCTTTGAGAGGAGGAGTTATGCGCCGGGGCAGCATGGGCAAAGGCGGGGGAAGGCCACTGCATATGCCTTGCAGCTTAGAGAAAAACAACGAGTCAAAAGGATGTATGGGCTGATGGAAAGGCAATTCCACGGTTACTTTAAAAAGGCAGAGAGGCTCTCCGGCATCACAGGCGAGAACCTCCTTCTTCTTCTGGAGAAAAGGCTTGATAATGTGGTTTATCGCCTTGGATTTGCTGATTCAAGGGGCGATGCCAGGCAGTTGATTATGCACAGACACCTGCGGGTAGATGGTAAAAGTGTAGATATCCCGTCTTATATTATTAAGCCGGGTCAGGTAGTGGAGATTAAGGAGAAAAGCAGAAGCAGGGCAAGGGTGAATGGGGCCTTAGAGACTGTAGAAAGGCGGGGTGTTCCGCAGTGGCTGGAACTTGACAAGATAAACTACAAAGGGGTTGTTAAAGCGCCTCCGAAGCGGGAAGATATAACCATGCCTATTCAGGAACAATTTATAGTAGAGTTGTATTCCAGATAGGCAGTAAAGATCAGACAATAGGCAGTCTGCTTTTTCCTATTTGCTGTTTACAAACCATTCAAAATTAAAAATCGGGGGATATATGCAAAAAAATTGGCGGGATCTGATCAAACCTAAAAAAATAGAGGTTGATAAGGATACCTTGACCAACACTTACGGCAAGTTTACAGCCGAGCCTCTAGAGAGAGGGTTTGGCATCACTATAGGCAATTCGATTAGAAGGGTGCTGCTTTCCTCCCTGCATGGCGCCGCCATTGTCTCCGCAAAGTTTACCGGCGCCCTTCATGAGTTTTCCTCTATCCCCGGGGTGAAAGAGGATGTGTCAGATATTATATTAAATCTGAAGCAGGTAAAGATCAGGCTTCACGGTCAGGGTCCGAAGACAATCAGAATAAAGGCAAAAGGCGACGGAGATGTGAAGGCAGGAGACATAATCTGCGATTCGACAGTTGAAATATTGAACCCAGATCTGCATGTTGCCACTCTTGCCAGGGATGCAAAGCTGGAAGCAGAGTTGTTTGTTAAGACAGGCAAAGGTTATGTCCCTGCCGCAAGGAATAAGGAAGAAAATCAACCCATAGGCGCTATCCCCATTGACGCTATCTTTAGCCCTGTAATACGGGTAAATTACAATGTGAGTTACGCGAGGGTAGGCCAGATGACCGATTATGATAAGCTTACTATGGAGGTTTGGACAACAGGGGCAGTAGGTCCTCAGGACGCAGTTGGTTTTGCAGCGAAAATACTGAAGGACCAAATGAGTGTTTTTGCGCCGTTTGGCGAGGCAGAGGAGGAGATAAAGGAAGAAGAGGCAGTGAGGAAACCAGCTTCTTTGAATGAAAATCTTTTCAGACTGGTGGATGAACTGGAGCTTTCCGTGCGTTCAGCCAACTGTCTTAAAAATGCCGATATAAAATACATAGGAGAACTGGTACAGAAGACAGAAAGTGAAATGTTAAAGACCAAAAATTTTGGAAGAAAATCCTTAAATGAGATAAAAGAGATGCTTGTGAGTATGAGGCTTAATTTTGGCGTGAAACTGGATAACTTTCCACCCAGGGAAGAATTGGATAAGATGTCGCTGGAAAAGAAGGAAGCGGTGTAAGCCTTACGGCAATTGTAAAATGAAAAATGCAAATTGCAAAATGCAAAATTAAGGATGTTTTAAGTTTACAATTTAAAATTTACAATCTTCAATTTGCAATGGAGCGGAGCGAATTATGAGACATAATAGAGATGAAAAAAGATTTGACAGGCCGGTCGGTCATTTAAGGTGCATGATGGCCAATATGACAAATTCGCTTTTTTTGCATGGGAGAATAAGAACCACACTGGCCAAGGCAAAAGAATTAAGACGCTTTGCCGAAGGTATGATTACGCTCGGCAAAAAAGGCGATATGCCTGCCAGAAGGCGGGCTATGGCCTTTATAAGAGACAAGACTGTTGTAACAAGGCTTTTTGACGAAATATCGTCTAAATATAAAGATAGAAACGGCGGTTACACAAGGATACTCCATGCCGATGTAAGGCCCGGTGATTCAAGCCAAATGGCGCTGATTGAGTTGACTCCGGCAGGTGAAGAAAAGCAGGAAAAAAAGGGTAAAACCATGAAGCCTACGTCACAGAAAAAAGCAGCAGGTTCTGCTAAGCGGGTTGAAAAGGCAGCATAGGAAAATAAATTCGTGCGGGTGTAGCTCAGCGGTAGAGCACGACCTTGCCAAGGTCGGGGTCGCGGGTTCGATCCCCGTCGCCCGCTCCATTTAAAGACAGCGGATAGCAGATAGTGATTACTTGATAGCCAAGAATGATAACTATGTTTTCTTACCCCAAATGAGCCAGCTATGAAATTGGCCGACAAAAAAGAACTTCTCCAAAAATATCTGCACGAAAAAGGCCTCAAATCCACAACCCAGAGAGACGCAATCATAGATGTATTTTTTAAGACCAATACCCATATCAATCTGGAAGAGCTTCTTAAGAGGGTCAGGCGTAAGAATCCCAAGGTCGGCTACGCAACGGTCTATAGGACAATGAAGCTTTTGACCGGGTGCGGCGTTGCCATTGAAAGGCAGTTTGGCGATGGCCAGACGAGGTATGAACACATACCCGACGATAGCCACCACGACCACTGTATATGTGTTAAGTGCGGCAAGATTATGGAATTTGAAAACCAGAAGATAGAGCATCTGCAAAAGGAGATAGCCGAAAAGATGAATTTCACCGTTAATAATCATAAATTGGAACTCTACGGTTATTGCTCAAAATGCGCTGATTAAGTTTTTTAGTTTGACATTGAAAATGATTTTTACTATCATTTAAATAGTTGCCCCAAACTGTCAAAGACAAAATGCACGAACATAAAAAAACAAAAATCAAGGAAGAGGGTGAAAGACTTATCCTTGTCGGCAATCCCAATGTCGGGAAGAGCGTCATATTCGGCGCACTGACAGGGAGGTATGTAACCGTATCCAATTATCCAGGTACGACTGTTGAGGTAACAAGGGGGAGCGCCTCCATCGGCGGCAGGAAATATGTTGTTATAGACACCCCGGGCGTGAACAGCCTTGTGCCCATGTCTGAAGACGAAAGGGTTACAAGGGATATATTGCTAAATGAGAGGACTGATAGTGTAATACAGGTGGCGGATACAAAAAACCTGAGGAGGTCTCTTCTTATATCCCTACAACTTGCTGAAATCGGGATCCCGTTCTCTCTTGCGCTTAATATGATAGATGAGGCAAGAAGCAGGGGATGGAATGTTGACACAGATAGATTGTCGGAGGTGCTTGGCATTGATGTAATCCCGACAATTGCAACACAGAGGCAGGGGATAGATAATCTGGTTAAGACCGTTTCTTCCCCAAGGCCGTCTCATTTTAAAGCCGTCTATGGCGCGGATATAGAAGAGGCAATTCAGGCTATTGAGAGATTCCTGCCTGAGACTTTTATATCAGGGAGGGCCATTGCCCTTATGCTCCTTTCAGGCGATGAAACCCTTAACAATTGGCTGCATAAAAACGTTTCAGAGGAGGCTGTTAAAAACATAGAGGATATCCGCTATAATATTCAATCCGGATGCGCAGAGCCGCTTGGCTATATGCTGAATATTGAAAGGCTCAAGATGGTTGACAGGATTGTGGCGGATGTTGTGACAATAGAGCCTGCAAGCGGCGGGAGGATAGCCCGCTTTCTGGGAAAATGGTCAATGCACCCTGTTGCCGGTGTCCCAATCCTCTTTGCTGTTTTATATTTAATGTATGTGTTTGTCGGACAGTTTGGGGCTGGAACCAGCGTTAATTTTTTAGAAAAGGTTGTGTTTGGCGAATATCTCAATCCATGGGCATCACGGGTTGTAAAAACTATAATACCGGTAGAAATTATCCAGGATCTGATAGTCGGGCAATACGGCCTTATAACAATGGCCTTCACATATGCAATTGCAATCATACTTCCCATTGTCGGATATTTTTTCATATTTTTTGGCCTGCTTGAAGATTCAGGCTATCTTCCAAGGCTTGCGGTCATGGTGGACAAGATTTTTAAAATAATAGGTCTGAACGGTAAGGCAGTGCTTCCGATGGTTCTTGGTCTTGGCTGCGACACAATGGCTACAATGACAACAAGGATATTGGAGACCAAAAAGGAAAGGATAATTGTAACCCTCCTCCTTGCCCTTGGCGTGCCATGCTCCGCGCAGCTTGGTGTAATCCTTGGTATGTTAGCGGGGCTCTCTTTTAAGGCAACTTTATGGTGGGGAGGGGTTGTGGTTTTTACCATGCTTCTGGTGGGTTTTTTTGCGTCAAAGGTTGTTCCCGGCGAGGCATCGGATTTTTTACTGGAGATACCGCCTATACGTGTTCCCAAATTTTCCAATATCCTGATAAAGACCCTTGTAAGGGTAGAATGGTATTTAAGAGAGGCAGTGCCGCTTTTTATCCTTGGAACTTTGTTTTTATTTATAATGGATAAAATATCTGTATTAAATATAATGGAAAGGATAGCATCCCCGGTTGTTGTAGGTTTCCTTGATTTACCTGCAAAGGCCACAGAATCGTTTATTGTAGGTTTTTTAAGAAGGGATTACGGTGCGGCAGGGCTTTTCATGTTGCAAAAAGATGGCTTGTTAAATCCGATACAGGTTGTGGTCAGCCTTGTCACTATAACCCTTTTTATGCCATGCATAGCAAACTTCTTTATGATAGTAAAGGAAAGGGGGCTTATGACCGCCATCTGGATGAGCGCATTCATATTTCCATTTGCAATACTTGTCGGCGGGGCGTTAAATTACATTATGAGGACATTTGAGGTGAATCTATGACCGACCAAAAAACCGTAGAGGAGATTCTGGAATTTATCTGGACACAGAGGGAGGCTGGGAAGGACAGTGTTGCCGAGCTTTTAAAAATAGATGAGGTCAAAGAGGCAAAGGCGGATATGACAGCCTTGCTGGTCTTGCAGGACGACGGCCTGGTTCGCATCAAAGACGACACAATCACGCTTACATCAAAGGGTGAAAAACTGGCAGAGACCACGGTCAGGAGGCATAGGCTTGCGGAGAGGCTTTTAACTGAGGTTTTGGAGATTGAAGAGAATGCCTTGGAGGAGAGCGCGTGCAGTTTTGAACATTCCCTTTCGCCAATTGTTACAGACAGCATCTGCACGCTTTTGGGACATCCCCCCACATGCCCGCACGGCCATCCGATACCAAGGGGAGAGTGCTGCAGAAAGTTCAGGGTGGATGTAAAACCATTGGTTCAGCCTTTAAAGGACATGGAGATAGGCCAGAGCGGAAGGATAGTTTTTATTATACCGGGTTCCCATTCCAGGCTGGACAGGCTCGGCTCTCTCGGCATTGTCCCCGGCAGCATTATAAGACTGCATCAGAAAAGACCATCCTTTGTCATAGAGATCGGTGAGACCACCCTTGCGATAGATTACGACATTACAAAAGAGATATATGTAAAAAAAGAATCTTAACGTTTGTTGTTTTTGTAGGCGCGCATTTATTCGTGCAACAATGTTTTGGAATAGGCAATATGCTGTTAAAATCCAGGCCGGTCTTTTTTATCGCTATAGCAGCCATGCTTTCCTTTGCCGCGTTTCAGAGAAATACTGCATGGATGGGAAGGGCTGCCATATGGCTGGATGCAGCGCAAAAGGCGCCTTTGAAGGCCAGGCCGCATGCAAATGTGGGGCTTTTCTATGACATGGCAGGCGATCTTGACAAGGCCCGGGATGAATATAAAAGGGCCATACAATTAGAACCCGATTATCTTGCCCCTTACGGCCCACTGGCGGTTATCTACGGGAAAAAGGGGGATATTGACATGGCTATTAATATGCTTTTGTGGGCTATAGAGCGGCTGCCCGGGAAAGACCCAAAATTCAATACTGCCCTTGGTGTTGCATATAGAGCCAAAGGTATGTTAAAAGAGGCGGAAATAGAGTTTCAGGAGGCCCTCAGGGTAAACCCGTATTACGACATAGCGCATTATAATCTGGCGCAGATTTATGAACAGATAGGTTTAAAAGACGAGGCATTAAAACATTACAGGAGTTTTATTGAGACCGCGCCGCCCAACCCCTAACCTGTATCTATTTTACACTTGCGGATGTTTATGGTTTATGTTAACTTATTTTTAACATTCTATAGAGGCGAGAGAGATGAGTAACTGTAAACGCAAACTTTTTTATTCTCTATCCTGTATCCTGTTTTCTGTATGCTGTCTCCCTATTCCCTCCTTTGCCTCTGATGATGATCCTGTCCTGAGATTCGTATTTACCATTGAAAAATTCTATAAGGACCCTCTTAACACACCCATAGGGATATTTGTTGACAAAGAGCGTAAGGAGATATATGTAGCTGACAGCGGCAGAAACGAGGTTCTCATCTTTGACCTGAAAGGTCATCCGGTTTTCAAGTTTGGAAAGGCGCAGGGGATTTCAAACCCATTTGATATGGTGGTAAAGGATGGGCGCATCTATCTGGTTCAGGAAGGCAAGCCGTATATAGAGATATTTAATTACAGGGGAGAGTCTATAGCCAGGCTTGCGCCGCCGGAAGACATGCCTTTTGCCCCGGGAAGGATTACCATTGATGAAGATAATAATATCTATGTTATCAATAAGAATAAAACTACCTGTCTTGTCTTTGATAAAAACGATACATTTATCGGAAGTATCGGCAAAGGGCTTCCATCCCTCACAGGTGTTGCTGTTTCAAAAGATAGGGTTTATCTTATAACGCCTTTTGGGGGCCGGATAGTCCGGGTATATGATAAGAAAGGAAATTTTATAATGGCATTTGAGGGGATAGAAGGAGAAGGCGGGACCCTCGGGCTTCCTACCAATGCGATGATAGACAGGGGCGGACTGTTGTGGCTGGTGGATTCGCTGAGGGGAATATCCGTGTATAAAGAGGACGGCATAAAACTTTTCCAGCTTGGCGAATACGGCGCTGAAAAATGGCAGCTATTTTTTCCTATGGATATTGACTTTGATAAAGGGAATATGGTATATATAGCCAACAAAGGGTCTAAAAGTATAGGCGTGTTTGCAATAGAGAATCAAGGGCGGCTTTATGGCAAGTAAGGGAGTATGAAATGAGGAGACATTTAAAGATGGCCCGGCATAACCCCTCTTATATCAGGCGCCTCTATAGAGGTTTAATTATTTGTTTAATCAGCAGCGCAATCAGTTCTACCCTTGCCGTTGCCGGCGAATATCATAATCCCAGAGAGAGAACCTCCGCTCAAACTGAAGATACCCTTGCCTGCGCCCAGTGCCATGCAATGCACGGGAGTCAGGGTGCGGGGGTGGGTGCGGGGTCTCTGACATATAACACATCAGCACCCGGGATTTATCCAAAACTCCTCAGAGCGGCAAACGTCCTTGAGCTTTGCCTTTTTTGTCACGGCGCCATTAGCCCTGGAGTTGTTGCCTCGGGTAACAGAACCCCGCCGCAGATTGAGAATAATACAATATCCGCGACATATATACCATCTGCCGGTGATTTTGCTGACGGAGGTTCTGTAAATGAAGCCAACAGGCACAGTATAGGTTCTATAGGCTTCACGCCGCCCGGCAACAATAATGCCGCAGGGTGGACTAATGTGATTAACAAGTTTGGTAACGCCATTGTTTGTATTTATTGTCATGACCAGCATGGCAATAGGAATTACAGAAATTTTAGGTATGACCCGGGGAACCCGGCCAATGATAATCTGACCAATGGAGTGCAAGTGAGTTACAGGCTGAATGCGACAGGAAACTGCTCTGATGGGGGTGCGGCCCCCTGCGATGTAGATAATGACTCAAATATCGACAGCGGTACTTATGGTAATCGCGCGAAATATCAAAGAAAGAATGTTGTATTCAATAAGACTCCAAGTAAGGATTATAACCGTATCGCAGAGTGGTGCGGGAAATGCCATACTAAATTTTTTGGTATAAGTGATAGTCCCACCAATGACACCACCGGTCCTTATCTGGGCGGCACTGCAGGCGCTGGTGTGGGGAGTGGTGATACCAATGTAAACACTCCATGGAAAAGGCACCCTGTGGGAGATGTTAATTTAGGCCAGGGGGTTACAAACATGCATGTAGATTTCAGCGCCTCTCCTTATATTAAGAAAGATACGGTGCGCATTGTGGATCCCACTAATGCAAATGATATCGCTGATAATAATGACCAGCCCTTCTGTCTTTCCTGCCATTATTCCCACGGTGGGGGAAATCCGAATCGGCTAACCTCAACTCCATCCCTTGACCATAGCAATCTTGTGATGCTTACGGATAGTGGCGCATTAAATCTGAAAGGCGCTACTGGTCTTACGTATCGAATGCGTAACACCTGCCTGCAGTGCCATAATCAGTAGGAAGAAAAACAGTACAGGTAAAAGAGAGGTAACATAATGAGACCGAAAATATTATCAATCTTTCTAATAGTCTCCTTGCTTTTAGCTTGCAAGGCATGGTCTAAAGATGTCCCTTATGTCAGCCTATTCTTATAGAAGAGAAATTTTTCGCAAAGCCTTCTGACATCGGTCTTTATTGAAGCGAGTTTTGGCTCGTCTTTTCTATTTTTTACGGCATCATCCATAAGATTGGCAATAACCCTCATCTCGGCCTCTTTCATGCCTCTGGTAGTTACAACAGCCGTTCCGACCCTTATACCGCTGGTTACAAACGGGCTTCTGGTTTCAAATGGGATTGTGTTTTTATTTACTGTAATGCCCGCTTTTACAAGGGCATCTTCCGCTTCTTTTCCTGTAATATCCTTTTTAGTCAAATCAACAAGCATAAGATGATTGTCTGTCCCGCCTGAAACAAGGTCATAGCCTTTATTTATAAGTTCACTGGCAAGTGTTTTTGCGTTGGCTA
>Ga0080064_1007234_pt1 | contig 11350 bp, 5 predicted proteins | sample Subgrocontami54m_FD_69260 | JGI IMG/M metagenome (GOLD analysis project Ga0080064, IMG submission 69260) | Subsurface groundwater microbial communities from S. Glens Falls, New York, USA - GMW46 contaminated, 5.4 m (SPADES assembly) (version 2) ...
TTCATCACCGACCCATTTTCTCTTCAAATCATTAAATCTTTCAAAATTTAATTGTTAAAAGAGAAATAGACTTGGTGATGAAGGTGACGGACTTTCAGCAAGACTTTTTCAGAATTTTTTTGTATGAAACTCTATGGAAATAGTCTTGCCGAAAGTCCGTCACGACGTCACCACTGACCCATTTGCAGTTGCCTCTGCAAGGATAGTTTTGCACCTTCTTCTCAAAGCGCACCACTTTGCCCTCATCTGCCTACACGTGTGTGCGCGCGCGCGCTGTTATTGCCTTACGTCGTCGCCGTCGCCGTCGCCGTCGTCCTCGTTCAGTGCAATGTCTGCGTCGTCGTCGTCGTCGTCGTCGTCGTCGTCGTCGGCACTGCGCAGTGCCAGACCGACGTACGAGTTACCGTTGTTGGTGCGCTGGCCACGCTCGACGCCGGGCAGTGCCAACAGCGAGCGCGAGAATACGAGCGCCGACGGTGGTGGCGCGGCGGCGGCACCGGCACCGTCATTGGCACCGGCCGTCGCCATCCACTCGTCAAAGGCAGCGCGCAGCACGCCGGCACCGACACGCACGCCCGCTGCGAATCGACAGCGCGCGGCGCAGAACTGCTCGACCACATTGCGGCGCTGATCGCGCTCGTAGCGCTCGCTGAAGAGCAGCGCAGACGGCGGCGGCGGCGGGCCCGTCGGCTCCTCCGGCGAAGTCGACTGCGCACGCAGGGCGCCTCGCACCAGCCACGCCAGCACACCGCTCGCCTCCTCCTCCCACAGCTGCTGACGCAACGCCGGGCGCACCGCGTGCTCGTTGGCGCGGCGCCGCGGCGCAGCGACAAAACGATTCAAGTACTGCAGAACCAGCACGCGACGCCACAGCGCCTTGTCGTCGCGACCGTGCGTCGACGTGCGCAGCAGCGTGTTTGTGACCAGATGCAGCGTGTGCGTCGGCACAAACGTGATGCAGTCCTTGTAGAGCTTGCGCGACGTAATCGTGTCGCCGCCACTCAGCTTGCGCACCACGGCCGCCGACAGCGTTCCGTTGTCCTCGAATTCGGAGCAAAACACAAGGCGCAAGTTCTGCAACATTGCCAGATCGGGCGACGCCTGGCTGCCGGAGCGCGCGGCCGAGGCGCCGCTGCTCGACGCCGCCATCAGCGTCTCGGCGGCAATCGGACGCGCCACCGCCGGGCCCAGGCAACGCGCAAACAGTTCGAACAGCATGGTCTTGCCGTTGGCACCAAGTCGACCGTAGTGCACGTAGATGCGCTCGCGCCACACGGTGCCAATCAACGACGCGCCGACCGCCTGCTGAAAGAAGAGCAGTTCAAGCTCGCCGGGCGTTGCCGGCACAGCCGCCCCGAATGCACTCGCAAACTGCACCAGTGCCACGCCGACGTCGTCGTTGTCCGCCGCCGCCGCCGCCGCCAGAAAGCGTCGCGCCGCCTGCTCGCACAACACCACATCCTGGCAACTCACGCTGCGCCCAATCTCGCGACAGCGCTCGACAAACGCCTCGCGGTCATCACGCGTCGCCTCGTCCAGCACCACCGCCACGGCCTCGGCCTCCTCGCGCGCCACGCCGACCGCGTCGTAGTGAAACGTCTGCCGCAGAGCCTGCTCGAACAGCGGCGCCGCCACATCGAGGCCGCGAAACTGCACCGGCGCAACCGAGCGATTGTAGTCCTGCGGCACGGCTGGGCGCGAGCGCACGGCGGCGTCGCGACGCAGATCCACAACGGCATTCTCGCAGAAGAGCAGCCACGGCTGCGCATCCCAGCACTCGTTGTTCGCCACCTGGATCGCCAGCAGCGGACGCACGAACAACACCACCGCCCGGATGTAGGTGTACGTCGAGATCGATTTGGCACGCTTCAGGCACGCCGCAATGTCGTCGTCGAAGCGCGCAGCCAAGGCCTCTGCTGCCTCATCTTCGCCCAACTCGCGCAACGCCTGCTTGCGGTCACGACGCAGCTGCGCCGCGGCGTCCTCGTACTGATGACAAGCCGCCGCACTCATCACCAGCTCGATGCGCCCAACGTCGTCGCTCATCCAGCGATTGCCGCACCAGGCGTAGAATCGCTTCTCCGTGCCGTCGTAGCAGACACGCCCGCGGTACAGCTGCGCCAGCATCTCGGCGTCGCCGCGCTGCTGCTGATGCAGGTGTTGTTTGATGTCGCACATTGGCAGCAACTCGTGACGCTCGTCCAGGTGCACGGCAGCCACGTGCGGAAACAGACGGCGCGTCAATGCCAACGAGAGCGGCGCGGCGGCCTTCCGCTGCCACTGCTCGCACGGCAGGCCGCCGCCACCTTCGGCGGCCGCCGCCGCCGGCGCCGCACACCGACACAGACAGCGCAGCACGACGTGCGCTCGCGTCTGACGCAACTCGACGCACGCGTAGAGCGTACGTGAACGATGCTGCGCCGCCAGATTCGGGCACAGACGCTGGTTCGAGAAGGCGTACAGCTTTGCGCCGTAGCGCTTCACCGACGTCAGGCGCCGCGCATCGCCGGCAAACAGCACTGGCGCCACCGCGTCGTCCAGCCGCAGCTCGGCCTCGAGAGCGGCCTGCAGTTCGTCGGCAAGCACGCTGCCGTCGTCAACGTTGCGTGCAGCACCGTCGCCGCCGCGAACGACTCTTGGCACCGCGGCGGCGAGCTCGAGCGGCACCCAACCAAACTCGGCCGCCGCCGCCGCCGCCGACTCCTCTCGAAGCGACGTTGCCACCAGAACGTCCTTGAGCCGGTGGCAGCGTGCGGCCGCCACCACCGGCTGCGCCGCGGCGTCAAACTCAATCACAGCGTCGGCGGCGAACTGGTAGGCGCGCTGCTGCGCGCAGCGGCGCTCGCTGTCGTAGACATCGGCCGACGGCGTGCGCAACAGGCCGTGCTGGTACGGCTGCGCATCGATCACGTGCCGCCAATCAATGATGGCAGCGGCACCACCACCGCCGCCGCCGCCGCCGCCACCGCCGTCGTCGTCATTTTCGGGGAGAACGATGCCGTCGTCGCTGTCGTCCTCCATGGCATCGGCAGCGTTCGCGAGGGCATCGGCAGCCGCCGCCGCCGCCGCCGCCGCCGCCGCCGCCGGGTGCAGCGCTGACAACTCGCGAGCCAGCCACACGAGCGCTGCCTCGCCGTCGCAGCGCTGCACGTACAAATCAGGCCAGTAGATCTTTGCGCGCACAGACTCGGGAGCGTCGCTGAGCCGCCGTGGGCACTCAATGACCAGGCAACTGAGATCGCGCGGCGACGGCGCCACCGCAAACAGCCGAGTGCCGACCAGACGCTGCAGTGCCTCGAGCGGCGTCAGGCCGCCGAGTGCCGGGCAGTGGCGAAGCAGCGGCACGCCGCCGTCGTAGTCGACAACAAGACGCGTGACGCTGGTCATTGCCTCGTTTGTGAAGTGAGGCTGCGGCAGCCACGCCACCAGCCGGTCGTACAGCTGCAACAGCTCGGCGGCCGGCACGACGCGCCGCGACGTAAACTCGCCACGCAGCGATGTGTGCGTCGCCGTCGTCGCAGTGCCATTGGCGGCCTTGTTGTTGTTGTTGTTGAGCTGTGAAAATTTCGGATACTGGTAGAGGGGCTCGATGAGACGTGGTGGTGGTGGTGGCGGCGGCGGCAGTGGTGCCACCGCCGCCAGCACTGCCGCAGCCGCGGCCGCCGGCACCCCAGCAGCAGCAGCAGCCGGCTGTGCCGGCACCACACGAGCCCTCTTGTGGCGGCCGCGAGGCACCACCGCCGCTGCTGCCACTGCTGCCGCTGCCGCCGCCGCCACTGGCACCCCCAGTCGCGGACGAGCTGCACGCTGTGGCCACACGGCCGTCGACGCCTCGACGAACCACTGCATGAACGCGTGGATGCGCTGCGACAGCTCCAAGTCCTCGCCAGTGCAGAGCTTGTCGGCACCGCCGTCGCTGGGCAGCAGCAGCTGCGGCCACATGCCCGATACTGGATGAGCCGTGACGTCTGGCTTCGTGCCCTTGCTGGGACCAAACACCGATTTGTCGATCAGACCGCTGACGACATCGCGCCGGCACTGCACGCGCTCCACCAGAAACTGCTCGACGTGCGCACGTGCAGCGTCGCCGTAGTGCGCTCCGTCGGCGTGCACGCAGCAGAACAGCTCGTCGACACGAACGAGCAAGCGAAATCCCTTGCCACCCGAGTAGTAGACGTCGAATTGAATGCCAGCAGCCGTGAGGCGCTCACATACGTGCTGGACACGTTGCCACAGCGCGCGCAGAAGCGGCACCGCGTCAATCAGCTGCCGAAGTGTCTTGGTGCGCGTGAATGCGCCGAGTGCGGCCACCAACTGCTCGGCGCTGTAGCCCGACGACGACGTCGGTGCCTCTGTGAGCGCGAATCCGAGCAGTTGCTGTGATTCACGACCGTTGCGCAGGCGTGCCAACATTGACGTATCCCACGCGTCGAAATCGAGTGCTCCGACGAAACGCAAATGAACATTGTCGCCGCCGCGCACCTCTGGAATGAACAGCGAGAGCTCATCGAGACGGTCCGGCAGTGTTGGCAGCGCAATCCAGGCGCGCTCGGCCTCGTAGAAGTGTGCATTGTCGTGGCCGCGTTTTCCCACGTGCACCTCCAGTTCCGGCGGCAGCGACAGCGATGATGATGATGATGATGATGATGACATGAGAGTCAGCGACGAGAAACAAAGAACACACAATGCATGCACTCGACATTCTCGCACACACGTGAAAAAACTCTTACAATCTCGAGAACAATCTCGATCCAAACCAAAAAACTCAAAAACTCTTACAATCTCGAGTACAATCTCATCTCAGATATTTTTTTCTTGTCGATAATGTCGGGCGTCTCGCCGGCGTTTGAGCACCATCTACAACTTGCCTTACAGCGCGTTGTAGCGTCGCCAGTATTCACCGCTTTGTCGCGTCGTCACCGATGCGTCGGCGGCGCGCCGTCCTTCGCGGCCATTGCTGACGATGCACTCATTCTGGAGAACGCTGCCGGTGTCACCGTGCAGGCGATCGAGACAATGCCGGACGATCCGACTGCTGGTGCCGCCTGGTCGACCTACTGTTGCGATGACACAATTCGATCGCTGTGGCTTGCTGGTGGCGCCGAGCCACCAGCAACTACTGCTATCATGATTGCGCGTAGCCTCTATTGTTCCATCAATCTGTTGTGGCCCGGCGGTCTATTCATATGTTGTAATCTATTTCGCGATGCCATCGAGAATGCACGTGACGTTTTTTCCACAAAAGCCTGCCGGGTCATGCAGGCGTACGGTGTCACTGTCGAAACTTTGCGCCTCTGGGAGCTCCTGTGCTTGAAGGCGCTCAGTTCGAATGACAATGGTCTCGATGAGGCGTCAAAGATGATCTGTTCCTCTGCAATGTACGTCATCGAAGGCCTCTGCAAGCACATTCACATCGATGCCACCGTCGAGAATTTGTTGCATGAGTTCGATCGCCTTGAGATTCAACGGAGCGCACCAACAACAATTCTGCAGCAGCAAGCGCCGTCGCGTGCTCCTGCGATGGCACAAAACAATAATATCATTGCGCCATTGATCCTCAATCACACGCAGCTGCCTGACGGCGTCGCCTCCGGATCTACATCGCATCTGAATGCATTGTCAACATCATCATCATCATCATCGCCGTCGTCGTTGGTTTCTGATCAAATTCTGGACAATAACGCTGCTGCTGCCGTTACCAGTGCAAAATCAGTGCAACCGAAGTCATCACGAGCGGCCAACCCAGCTAATGTGATCGCTTGCTTGACGCAACTTCAGGAACTGCGGCCGTTGATGAGCGAGCTGTGTTATCCCACTATGAATTTGGATATTTCCGTTGCCGACTTGCTATCTGATGCCACGATTGGTGGTGTGATTCCATCAATATTAATTGGCACCGCCGAATTGGTTCATGTATATTCACTGTTGAACGTCAACCCGAGTTCCATTCAGCTCCGTTTTCTATGCGGTCGCTTGATTTTCGAGCTATACAAGTCGAAACGCGCCAAAGGGTCTACTCTTTCGGGCAAGAGATGGACAAAATTGCGCTCGCGACTGGGCATTGTGCTTTCTGATTTTAAAACGAAGAAGCAGAAGAAGCTCCTCTCGAAGCAGAAGAAGCTTCTTTCTGACGCGCTGAAGTGCTTTGTTTCCGTTCGCGCTTGCCCGCCACTGCTGAAGTGCCCATCGTTCACATCGTTATTGTTTGAGAAGCATGCCACTTTTCATGAGTACATTTACACTCTGGAGCGTGCTTTGGCGCAGCTGCTCAAGGATCTTCAAGACGAGAAGAAGGCAGCCGAGGAGATGAAGGCAGTTGAGCAGCTGGCGCCGGCGCCGGCGCCAGCTGCCACCAACGCAATGACAGATGCCTGGCTGCTCGAAATGGCGGACAAGATCGCGGCTGCTGAATCACCACCACCACCGTCGGTGGCCAACAACGCGCCGAATGGAAGCATCGGCTTCGACGACGATGGCGACGTTCCTTATTCGCGTAGGCCATTACTCTCGTATCCGGGATACGAGTAATCTGCGTAGTAGTAGTATTCTGGGTTTGAAGATATTCGTGAATTCCACCACCGACAACAACGCAACACACACTAAGCCCCGCTCGCTGGCAGCACCAGAGCCGAGCGCAGTTGCGGGTCGGCGAGAATACACTCGAGCGTCGTCGCATCGTCGCCCAACAGTTGACCGTCGTGGAACAACGACAGCGACAGTGACGGGAAGCGAAAGAGCCCTTCGCGCAGCGTCTGCAGCAACATGTACGCACGCATACAGTGCCGCGCCTTTGCTAGACCCCGCAGTGAGCACGACGACGACGACGACGACGGTGACGACAGCGACCAAGTCGACGGCGGCTGCAACGTGAGTGCTCGTCCAATCTGCGTCATGTGATAGAAATTCTGCGAGGCCGTGACTTGCGCCTGCTGAACATGGAACAGATAGCAATTGGTAACGCTGCCAACGTCGACAGCGGCGGCAGCAGCAGCAGCGGCGGCGGCGGCGACAGGAGCAGCCGTGGATGCCGCCATGAACTCGCAGTAGAGTTTGCGTGCGTCGGGCCACGGCACGAGATCTGGCAACACACGATGCAGGCGTGAGATGATGCCGAACCGGGTGAGATTAGTCGCGGCGACGGTGGCAGAAGCCGCTGCCGCTGCAGCAGCAGTAGCAGCAGCAGCAGACGGTAACAGATGACTCTCGTCGGCACTTTGCGCGTCGCCACCGAGCATGCGCGCGTTCACTGCGAAGGAAAAAAGCTGGAAACCACCGTAGGTGGTCACATGAAGAAAACTTAGAAAAACAGCGACAATCTCGAGGACAATCTCGAGTCTGTGAAATTTCGGAGGGCAATGATGCGGCCGGCCGCCGGAATCGCTCTTGCCTGCGCACACTTTCCTTTGCGCGCATTGTCTTCACACACTGCGTACGGCCGGCGTGTTTTGCCTCAACATGTCTACGATCGAGATTGGCAGCAGTTCGTCGTCTGACGACGAGGACCGCGACGACCGCGATGCCGCATCCAATGACGACCACCGTCGTGTCCGATCGCCTCCGCCATCACCCGAGAAGAAGCGCAAGCGCGTCAACAACACCAGTGTGACGACGAGCAGCCGCGGCGGAGGAGCGTTCTCTAGCTCCTCCTCCTCCTCCTCCACCCATACCACGAAGCAATCTCATGTCGCTGCATCGTCATCTCGCGGCGGCGGCGGCGGCGGCGGCGGTGGCGGTGGCGGTGGCGGCGGCGGCGACCACGACCCAACGCAGACACGGGATGTGGCCCGTCACCTGCTCACCAAGGTCACGCTTGACGGCATCGGCGCCAGCTCGGTGACTGCAGCCGCGGCGGCGTCGGCGGCGGCGGCGGCTGCTGCAGAGTCTCCGTTTGCCGACAAGTACATGCAATATTTGCCGCCGTCCGTGGCGCGGGCGCTGCAGGGACATATGCCGCCGCCCCCGATCAGCCTCGCTGCCTGGCAGCAGCTGCTCAACAATTCACGGTGGACGATCACTGGCATCTCACCAATGAACAACGGCGGCGGCTGGACGCTCTTCACCAGCCTCACGCGTTTCCACGGCTCAGACGGCGGCGGTCTTTGTGAAGCCAGTGTCGTCTATGTTCTCGTTCGCAAGTCGGACCGTACAGTGCAGTGGCGCTACAAGGTGCCAGGCAGTGGGCAAGCAATCACTGTTGGTCGTCCACTGCCGGCCAACATTCTGGTGGACTTTCTTGAGGATCATTCTCCAGCCAGCAAGTAGTGCCGTGTGTCTGTGTGTCTGTGTGTGTGTGTGTATGGTGAATGTATGGTCGGTATCGTTTTTCCAACGGTGTCGGTCCCCTTGGTGTTGTGAACTCAATCAATCTCCGTCGGAGCCCTGGAAGTTTGTGAGTTCATTCGGCTTATCGCAGTATTAGGTGACTTTTTTTTGAAAACTGTGGCTCTCCGATGACAGCTGCTTCCGCACGTCCTACGCCTGCAGCGCATTTCGACTTCTTTCGACCGTCTCTCTTTCGCTGAATATCTGACAGCGCGAATGCTTTATCCATTGAGCGTCATTGTGCTTGTGGTTGGCTGAGACTTTGTGGCAAGCAACGCTGCCCCTCTGGCCTTAGTTTTCTTCCGTTGCAGACGATTGCCGCTCGCTCGCATCACACTCCAGTGATCGTATTTTGCGATAATCAAGATTGGTGACCAATTCGATCAGTATTCGACACAAGGGGGCTGCTCCCACCACAGCGCGCTCTGTATTCACTGCGCGCGTGACCGGTGGCGCCAAATCAAATGCATTTGTTGCGGCGTTGTGGTGGAAAGACGGTCGGTCGGTCGACTGTATTCGTTGTTGGAGTTGCGTTTTCTTCAGTGTGTGCGGCGGACGAACAGCCACAGGTGCGCCCTTCATACAGACCAGCATCACACGCGTGCACTGCACCCACTCACGCACACATTACAGCCGCCCTCCGGTGTCATCCTGCATGTCTGACGCCTCCACGTCGCAGCTGCTGATGACCGTTTGCGTTCGCGAGCTGTCGATTCATGTCCTGCAGCGCAGCGACGTGCTGTTGTTCGTGCACGCCGAGGTGCAGCAGCTCTCGGGCCTCCGGCCGACTGCATTCGCGAGCACGCTACAACGCTCCATCGACGAGATGTCGCGATCGAAGCAACTGCGCTCGCTGGTCACAAGTCTGCCCGGTGAGGTCGCTGCGCTGAAGCAGTGCGGCGTGCTCGCCGCCGGCGCGTCGCACTGCAAACTGATGTCGCTCGACTTTGCGTGTGCACTGCTGGAGCAGTCCACCGCTGACGCCCTGTGTGACGCCGTCGAGCTGGCGACACGCCAGCAGCAGCTAGCGGTGCATTCGACGCCGTTGGTGGTGGTGCAGTCGACTGCGCTGGCTCGTCGCAAGCGCGCTCGACGCCAACAACAGAGCGACGTTTCATCTTCAGACGAGGACGACGACGACGGTGACAGCGACTACGAGCAGGCGGCGGTGGAGACCCAGAGCCAACAACAGCATGTTACAGTGCCTGTGGCTGTTCCGGCTGCGGCCACTCCACCACCACCGCCGCCGCTGCCGCCACCGCCTCCTCCTTTGCCTGCGCAGTTCCAACCGTCTGGTTTCGCGCAGTTTCCGCCGCCGTCGATGCCAGCACTGCACAGCTTCACGCCCGTCTTTGCACAGTCGACTGTTGGTGGCTACGCGCAGCAGCAGTTCTGGTCGTCCACGCAGCAGCAGCAGCAGCAGCAATTCTCGCCGCCGCCACAGTTCTCCCCGCAGTTCTCGACGACGCCGAGTGGGTTCTCGCCGTCGTTTCTGCAGTTTGCGCCGCCAGTGCAGCAATTCACATCCGGCTTTTCGGTGCAACCGCCGTACATGTTTCAGCCGCAGCAGTTGGTGCAACCACCACCACCACCACCACCACCGACGACAACGATGTTGGCGGCGGCAGTCGAGATTCCACAAGTGTCATCATCATCATCATCGAGCAGCAGCAGCAGCAGCAGCAGTTCATCCGCTTCAGCAGCATCTCTTGCGCCGCCCGCCGCGCCCCCGCTGCCCAGTGGCGCCAGCGGCAGCCGTCACGATCTGGCGCTGCCGGCGTCCGAGTGGTCCGCGCAGCTGCAGGAGCAACTGGAGGATCTGCGACGCTTCTGGTGCGATGCGACGGTGCCACGTCGTCTGTCGGCGCCTCTGAGTGCGGAAACCTACGCCAAGTTCCGCAGCAGCCTGGCCTGCTTCCTGGGCTATCTGTGGCGCTACCGTCGTGTGCCGTCGGCTCAGCTGACGCTGCGCTACTTCCTGGACGCGACGTTGGTGCAGGCCTACATTGAGTTTCAGAAGAGCGAGCGCGCGCTCGCCGAGCTCTCACTGGCCAATCACGTGACGACGGTGGTGCGTGTCTTGAAGTTCTTCTACCGGCACGACGCGCGTGTCGTTGCGTCATTCGAGACGGTGCCCGAGATTGTCGCCTGGCAGCGCCAGCGCAATGCGCTGCAGACGGTGGGCGAGCGCCGTGCCGCGCAGACGTCGGGCGAGCTGCGTGAGAAGGGCCAGTGGCTCGACTGGACCGAACTGCTCGATCTGTGCAAGCGTCTGAAGGCGCGTCTGGCTGAGTTCGGTGACGACGCGGACCGCACCGAGCGTGCCGAGGCCGAGCAAGAGTTCCTGTGCGTGCTGCTGTACGTGGCGTTGCCGCCCGGGCGCAACAGCGAGTACTACCTGCTGGCGTACGACGACCGCCAGGCGCCGAACCGGCTCGAGGAGCGCCAGGGCGGCGACCTGGTGTGGATCGTCAGCAAGTACAAGACTGCAAAAGGCCGCACCGACGAGGTGTCGCTGGCGTCGGTCGATTTCGTGCAGACGGCGATTCGCGCCTGGATGCGGCGTCGCGGCGGTCACGACGTGCTGGCGAAGGCGGGTGTCCAGTGCCGCCGTCTGTTCGTGCAGCCGAGCTCTGGACTGCCGTTTGAGCGCTCGGACTCCTGGACGCACTATGTCAGCAGCCTGATGCGGCGGCACACCAAGCAGCACGTGACGCCGTCGAAACTGCGCTCGTCGGCTGTGACTCACTTCTGGGCCATCAACTCGGGTGACTCGACCGGGTTTCGCGAGTCGCTGGCTGCGGCGATGCGGCATGGCGTCTCGATGGCGGCGAAAGTCTACGATCGCCGCACCAGCGGCCAGAAGAAGCAGCGTGCCGTCAAAGAGGTCGGCGAGGCGGCGCGTCAGGCGTTGTTGGGCGACGACGATTGAGGACTCGCGCGCCCCGAAGCTTTGACGAATGCTGAGCAGATCGCGTGTGTGTGTGTCTTGCTCTTGGTTGTTGTTAGAAAAGTGATTGGGCGTGTG
>Ga0080064_1007235_pt1 | contig 11347 bp, 19 predicted proteins | sample Subgrocontami54m_FD_69260 | JGI IMG/M metagenome (GOLD analysis project Ga0080064, IMG submission 69260) | Subsurface groundwater microbial communities from S. Glens Falls, New York, USA - GMW46 contaminated, 5.4 m (SPADES assembly) (version 2) ...
CGGCAGTGCCAGGCGGATGTCCCGGTCCGTGATTATCCCCTGGAGACGGCCCGTCTCATCTACAACCAGGAGGTGACGGATGCGGTTCATGGCGAGCTTCTTGAAGGCGCTCCCGATGGAATCCTCGGGTCGCACGGTGTGCAAAACCGAGCTCATGTAGTCCTGGACGCGCGGTGTGGTCATGTCCCCCTCCGGTCTCAATTTGCGATTGCGGATTTCGGATTGCGGAATGCGGATTTCTCAAACCGGATCGGTCAGTCTGCAATCCGCCACCTACGATCTGCGATGCGCCACCTTCGCCTTCTGCCCCTCTGCCCCCCTGCCTCCCGCCCCCTGCCCGCCGCCCACTGCCGACTGCACCAGCCGGCTCGCCGCCACTGCCGCCGACATCTCTTCCGGCGTCACCTCATCGAGAAAATCCAATGGGCTCGCGGTCCGGCTGACGCCTTTGTCCATCACATGCGTGTAGATCATCGTGGTGGACACGTCCTTGTGCCCGAGAAGTTCTTGCACGGTGCGTATGTCCGTTCCGCGCTCCAGCAGATGGGTCGCGAAGGAATGGCGAAAAGTGTGGCTCGAAATCCGTTTCGTCAAGCCCGTCGCGCGAACGGCTTCCGTCACGGCCCGCTGCAAGGCGCCTTCATGGACATGGAAACGCCCGATCTTGCCTGAACGCGGATCGCGCGACAATTGCCGCGACGCGAACACGAACTGCCAACCGAAAACAGCGGCAGGAGGCAGTGGCAGTCGGCAGTTGCAACACAGCAGGAAGCATCCTCGACTGCCTACTGCCGACTGCAAACTTCTCCGGGTGAGCAATCATGCCGCCCAGCATCCGTCCGACTTCCTCGTAACCAGCAGTTAGTTCTGCTGCGATCGGAGCGGTCATGTAGCCGCAGTCACGACTGTAATCGATCCAAACTTGCGTCTCGGCGCATTCCCCGTCCGCATCGGCCAGTTTGCTTACGAATGCATTTGGATATTGCCGTTTCCGATAAGCCTCGGCGATGTTGGCCGTCACGCTTCGCGAAGATCGACGACCTTGATCGGTTAGCGAGAATCGTTCCTCCATGGGAAATCGTTTGGATTCCTCGAAAATCCTCATGGCCAGTCGGTAAGCCAATTGGAACACCTTGAGATCCTTAAAACCTTGAGACATCATTTGCCCCTTTCTGCCTACTGCCGAGTGCCACTGCCTACTGCCGAGTGCCACTGCCTACTGCCGAGTGCCACTGCCTACTGGCGAGTGCCGCTGCCTACTGCCGAGTGCCACTGCCTACTGCCGAGTGCCGCTGCCTACTGGTTTCGGGTGCCGCATCCGGTGGAAGCGAATGAACCGCGCCGACCAATCCGCGTAACATTCCTCCGTCCGTGGCGAATAATGCCCGACCCGCATGGCCCGCCGCAACCGGTCGAGTAGCCGCGGCGGCTCCGGAAACGGCAACGGGCCACGCTCCAGCTGTAACACCTGCGCGTACAGGAATGTCAACGCCTCGTGCGCCAGTTCCAGGCTGCGCAGCGGATCCTTTTCCGTCTGAGCCACATGCTCCAGAAATCGACCAATCTCGGCGTTGTCCAACTCCCGCGGATGCCGCATCCCATGGAAAATGACGAACCGCCGCACCCATTCCGCGAAGCGTTCGCCCGGCTCCGGCCGACCGAAATGGGCCTGCGCCCGTTGGCGAACCTGATCGAGCAACCGCGGCGCGGCGGCTGGGGCTATCGGGGCCTGAATCAGTGCTTGGCTCGACATGACTGGTGCTCCGGAACTGAGCGATGGGAATATCGTGGCCTACTGTACGCATGGATACTATTGGTGACAAGGGGGAATCCGAAAAACAGTCGACCGGAACCTTGACAACGGACGCCCGCCATGGTGACATGACGACATTGCTAGCGCGCCGGGCCTTGCTAGAGCGCGCAGTTGTCTTGCTAGAGCGCGCAGGCGCGCTCTAAATCAAAGTTAGCCTGGTTACGGGGGAGACATTTCGTGGTCCTTTGGCTACTTGCTCTGATTGGACTAATTGCCGGGATACTCTTGGTCTGCTTCGCATTATTGGCCATTGCAACGATCTTGAAAAACGCCATCACGGGTACTGATACCGTTGCTACGACACTATGGCAGGTATTTTGGGCCGGAATTATCATTGGCGCTATTCTGACTTGGGCAGGTGCGGCTGGCCTACAGTAATTCCGGCGTTAACTCCTTTATCGGGATCACATCTCCGGTTGAAATTGAGCCAGCGGGATAGTTCCTCCTGGTTCGGTCCAGTCGAGGACAGGGGGCTAATTGCATGCCGAGCGTTTATTTGGAGACAACAATACCGAGTTACTTGGCGGCCTACCCGAGCCGGGACTTGATCATTGCCGCGCATCAACAGATTACCCATGAGTGGTGGCGCGATGCGCCGAAGCGATTCAATCTTTACATCTCTGAGGCCGTGTTGGACGAGATCCGCGGAGGCGACCCGGATGCGGCAGTGCGCCGCCTAGCCATTGTGGACAAATTGCCCATCCTTGAGTTGAACGACGACGTGCGCGCGCTCGTCCACGCTTACGACCAGAGACTCGGCCTCGAGGGCCGGGCGCGGGCCGACTTGCCGCATTTCGCTTTCGCGGTCGCCTTTGCAATGGACTATCTGGTAACATGGAACTGTGCCCACATTGCCAACGGCGAAATCGTTCGCCGGCTCCGCGAAGCGAACGCGGAACTGAATCGCTTTACGCCGCTGATCGTCACACCTGAAGAGATTCTGGAAACGCCAGGAGGTCCAAATCCATGATCCATGATCCCATCGTTGAAGAAGTCCGTCAAGCCAGGCAGAAGATTCTGGCAGACTGTGGCGGCGACTTGGACAAACTGCTGGACCGCCTGAAAGCGGCGGAAGCCCAAGACCGTGGCCGTGTGGTCTCCATCAAGTCTGTTCGACCGCAGTTGCAACACCAGAGTACCCGGCTAACCAACGGCTGAAGTTGACCGGGGCCGCCATCCTGGTTTTCCGTGCTTCAACGTCTTGCAGGCGGCCCCGGCAACTTAGCCTTGGCGTTAGCGGTAACTGCACTAATTCGGGCTGGCGGGGCCAAAAAGCCGCACCGGATTGATCTTCTGCCGCCAGAGGTCCAACATGGGGTTCTTCACCTGGCTTACAGGCTCAAATAGCGAACGAGAACTGGAAAGACCGCCCATTCCCTCCCCCCTGAATGCAAAGGAAGAGGTCCGGCTTTCCGCCAAATTCAGGCTCGCCAAGGCCGATGAGTTATTTGGGATTCTCTTGCAACATCACCGACATTTGGTACATGAGGTAATGAATTCGCCGAACCCCCTTCGGGGCAACGATATTTGGTTCTCAAAGGCGCTGGAAAAACTAGAGAAACCGGTCGAGTTATTTCGCGGTAAAGTTATTACCTGGCCATGTCACGTGACGAGTGTTAATGAAAACAGCGTAGTTTTACACAGTGACCGCAGCAGAAACATCAAGCTGCTTGACGAGGGAATTCCGAAGAGTGGCGATGATTATTATGGAAGTCATTCGTTCGAGCTGTGGTGGAAGGTCGGCAAGGATGTGACGTTCGACTTCGCCGAACGATTGTGCCTCGGGGCCGAGTTCTTAGTTGAAATAACGCTGTACACCTTTAATTACTATCACGGGTACTGGGCTTGGGGAGCAGATCGCGGGCTCCCATTCCATGAGTGGATCAGAAAGTGGGGAGCAAATTGAGGACACCGTGGATATTCAAACCGAACAAGCCGCCGAAGCGAGAACTGCAAAGCGTGCCCATGCGGAGTATGATGAGAAGCGATAGGAGCCTTGTGGAGAATCTTGGCGGCGCAAACCCAGGCAGCAGTCAGTTCTGCCGCTAACAAAGGGTTCGAGCCGACCGGTGCCGCCCATGCTGGTTTTACAAGTTGTGGAGTCACTACAGGCGGCACCGGCGGCTCAACCCTAGCCGTTGAACTAAAACCTATCTCTTTTGTCTTTCTTTGGTTGTGGTCGTGGTCGTTGCTGCTGCGAAGTCGGCGCCGCCGCTGATCGAAGTCGGGGACATCATCCGACGGCATGGGGCGGAGTTGTTGGCGCAGGATAACGTGCCGCTGACGTGGGCGCAGCGGCGGGTCCTGGACGCGTTGCCGACTTGTCGGACGGCGCAACTGGGCGGACATGTCTATGGCTGCACGAGTTGCGGCCGTCGGCAGATTGCTTACAATTCTTGTCGGAATCGGCATTGTCCCAAGTGTCAGGGCGGACGCACGGCGGCGTGGCTGGAGCGGGAAGCGCGTTGGTTGTTGCCTGTCGATTATTATCATGTGGTGTTCACGCTGCCGGCGCAACTGGCCGAGTTGGCGGTGGGCAGTCCGCGCGTGGTGTACGATTTGCTGCTGAAGGCGGTGCGGGACACGCTGGCGGAAGTGGCCGCCGCGCCGCGTTATCTGGGCGCGGAAGTCGGCGCCGTCGCGGTGCTGCACACGTGGGGGCAGACGCTGCAATATCATCCGCACGTGCATGCGATCGTAACGGGCGGCGGTTTGGCCTGTGACGCCAAGGGCCGCCGGGTCGAGCCGGCGCGTTGGGTGTCGTGCCGGCCGGGGTTTTTTCTGCCGGTGCGGGTGCTGAGCGCCGTCTATCGGCGACGATTCTTGACGCAGTTGCGGCGGGCGCACGCGGCGGGGCGTCTGCACCTGGCGGGGCGCTGGGCAGCGGGCGGGAAATTCAAAGGGGACGCAGCTCTTTCTTCGGGAATCTCGGGCGAACCAGCTGCGGCAGCGTCCGCTGGCCGCATAAAGGAACAGCATGGAATCGGTTTATCTGGAAACAACGTTCATCAGCTACCTGGTCGCTCGTCCCAGTCGTGACGTAATTGTCGCGGGGCACCAGCAGACCACCCAGGAATGGTGGGCGAATCGACGTGGCGAGTTTGAGTGTTCGGTCTCCCAGGTCGTCATTGACGAAGCCTCAGTCGGCGATCCCGCGGAAGTACAAAAGCGACTCGCGATCATCGGCGGCCTGCCTGCCCTTGCTGTCACGGAAACCGCTGAATCGTTGACTCGGGCCATCATGGCTGCTGGCATCCTTCCGCCGCACGCTTTTCCTGACGCCGCACATGTTGCTGTGTCAGCGGTTCACGCCGTTGACTATCTGCTAACCTGGAATTGCAAGCACTTGGCAAACGCACAGATTGCGCGGAGAATAACAGTGGTGTGTGAGAAGCTGGGCCAGCGCATGCCCATTATCTGCACGCCCGAAGAACTCATGGGAGCATAGCATCATGTGGGAAGACCCTATTGTGGCGGAAGTCCACCGAACCCGCGAAAAGCTCGCAGCGGAATACAACTTTGACATCACGGCATTCTTCGCGGACCTTCGGAAGCGTCAAGCTGCGCTAGGCGGAAGGCTGGTGCACCAGAAGAAGCGAGCCGAACCCGTCTATGGCCAACCTTGTCAAGGGCTGGACGGTGAGCGGGGACGAGAATTCTAGAATTTTCATCCGGGCGGTTTTCTCAGGACGATTGCCGGGGTCTGCGGTCTGGCTGCGTCGGTATTTTTCATGGTTCGTGGTTGCAAGCACGGGGTGTCGGTTCAATGAGGTTGTTTCAAAACGGGGACAGGCCCTCCAAAGCAAACGGGCCAGTCCCCGTTTGGAAACGCGGGCTGCACCAAACACATCTTCAGGGTCCGCCGATTTGGAATGCGGCGCTTTCCCGCCGCTTTCTTTGCTTATGTCTGCTTCGTCGCTGGCGGCGGAGCGCTGGCGAGCGCGGAGGAGCCAAAAACAAAAGCGGCGGAAAAGCGCCGCAGTCCAAAAGCAGGCGAACCTGGCATGCTGCCGGCGCTTGCTGAGCATGAGCCTGCTCACCGAGGCGGCGGCGGCGCTGGCGGAACCGGCGCTGGCGGCACCGGCGCTGGTGGAGCCGGTGCCAGCGTGGACGCGGCGCTGCCCCGACTGCGGCAGTGAGTTGCTGGTGATCTTGGCCGAGTTGCCGCGCTCGGATCGTCTCGCCGCCGCTGCGGTCGCCGCCGCGGATACGTCGTAGGAGGAGCGGCCGATGACGTGGCACCAGACCAAGCGACGTGGGCGCAGCGCCGCGTCCGGCGTGCGCGCCGGCGCCGGTCGTTGGCGCGACTGCCGTGCGCCAGCGGCAGGGTCGCGGCGCGGCCGGACGGGTTGCCACGACGCGACCGCGTTCGCGGCAGGGTCCCTGCGCACCAATTCTGCTTGCCAACCAGTCGTTGGGCGCGCTACAATCGCAACCATACGGCGGTCCTGCAATTGAATTCCCATAACCGGCGTGCGTGACGCCGCGTTCAACCAGTCGTTGCAGTTGACCGGCGGCCGGGTCAAGGGCTGTTGAAAGTTGCCGGCTGCGCGTCAAGTGCAGGGCGCTTCCGGCCGCCGGCAACTGAACTCTAACGTTCGGCGGCCGAGAGGAGTTGCCAAGATGCAAAAGATAACGCCATGCCTGTGGTTTGACGGGAATGCCGAGCAGGCGGCAGGCTATTACGTGTCGCTGCTGCCGGATTCGCGCATCGATCGAGTAGTCCGCTCACCGGCGGACACCCCGAGCGGCCCCGCCGGGATGGTGCTCGTCGTCGAGTTCACCCTGGCGGGCAACAAGTTCAGCGGCCTGAACGGCGGGCCGCAGTACCGTTTCACCGAGGCGGTGTCGTTCCAAATCGCCTGCGAAGATCAGGCGGAGGTGGACCGACTGTGGGCGGCGTTGTCGGACAACGGTTCACCAGGGCAATGCGGCTGGGTCAAGGACCGCTGGGGGTTGTCCTGGCAGATCGTGCCGACCCGGCTATTCCAACTACTTGTGGACGCCGACTCGAACCGATCCCGGCGTGCGATGGAGGCGATGATGAAAATGAGCAAGCTCAACATCGCTGAGTTGGAGCGTGCAGCCGATGGCGCGTAGGGCAAACCACACCCAGCCGATCGGACGCCTAACGAAACGATGCAGCGGAGCTGGGCTACGTCGTTCGTTCTCGTCGAGGTTTTCGTTGTTCATGAGTCGTTCTCCGTGCGACGCGGTTTGGCATTAAGCCGCCCCGCCCGCTGATCGTTAACGTTAGCCCGCGGTAGGAACACATAATGCGACCCCTTCGGTATTCCATCAACGTCACATTGGACGGGTGCTGCGATCATCGTGCAATACCCGCGGACGAAGAATTGCATCGTCACGCGGTTGAGAACCTCAACCAGGCCGATGCCCTCCTCTTTGGCCGGGTGACTTACCAAATGATGGAGGCAGCGTTTCGGCCGCCGGCGGGGACGGGAGCGAGGCCTGATTGGATGGAACCTTTCGCCCGGACAATCGACGCGGCGAAGAAGTACGTCGTGTCGACCACCCTGGACCGGGTCGATTGGAACGCGGAGCTGGTGCTTGGAGATCTGGGGAAGGCCGTTCAGCTGCTCAAGCACGAGTCGGGCAAGGGACTGTTCGTGGGAGGCGTGAAGCTCCCGCAGGCGTTGGCGGAGCTGGGATTGATCGATGAGTACGAGTTCGTCGTGCAGCCAAGGCTAGCGGGCCATGGGCCGACGTTGTTCGCGGGGTTATCGAAGCATGTCGACTTAAAGCTCGTGGGCCGCCTGGAGTTCGGCTCCGGGGCAGTGGCGATGCGATACGAGCCAAGAAGACAGCATCGGGACTGAAGTCTGCGCGGAAGCGGGCTAACCCGTCTATGGCCAGGAAAGTCAAGGGTCGGACGGTGAGCGGGGACGAGAATTCTAGAATTTTCTTCCGGGCGGTTTTCTCAGGACGCGACACGGGGATTGCGGTCTGGCTGCGTCGGCATGTTTCATGGTTCGTGGTTGCAGCATTGGGGTGTCATCTCAGAGTAAGCAGGCGCGGGCTGCACCAAACACATCTTCAGGGTCCGCCGATTTGGAGTGCGGCGCTTTCCCGCCGCTTTCTTTGCTTATGTCCGTTTCGTCGCTGGCGGCGGAGCGCTGGCGAGCGCGGAGGAGCCAAAAACAAAAGCGGCGGAAAAGCGCCGCAGTCCAAAAGCAGGCGGGAAATTCAAAGGGGACGCAGCTCTTTCTTCGGGAATCTCGGGCGAACCAGCTGCGGCAGCGTCCGCTGGCCGCATAAAGGAACAGCATGGAATCGGTTTATCTGGAAACAACGTTCATCAGCTACCTGGTCGCTCGTCCCAGTCGTGACGTAATTGTCGCGGGGCACCAACAGACTACCCAGGATTGGTGGGCGAATCGACGTGGCGAGTTTGAGTGCTCGGTCTCCCAGGTCGTCATTGACGAAGCCTCCGTCGGCGATCCCGCGGAAGTACAAAAGCGACTCGCGATCATCGGCGGCCTGCCGGCCCTTGATGTCACGGAAACCGCTGAATCGTTGACTCGGGCTATCATGGCTGCCGGCATCCTTCCGCCGCACGCTTTTCCTGACGCCGCCCATGTTGCTGTGTCAGCGGTTCACGCCGTTGACTATCTGTTAACCTGGAATTGCAAGCACTTGGCAAACGCCCAGATCGCGCGGAGAATAGCAGTGGTGTGTGAGAAGCTGGGCCACCGGATGCCCAGTATCTGCACGCCCGAAGAACTCATGGGAGCATAGCATCATGTGGGAAGACCCTATTGTGGCGGAAGTCCACCGAACCCGCGAAAAGCTCGCAGCGGAATACAACTTTGACATCACGGCATTCTTCGCGGACCTTCGGAAGCGTCAAGCTGCGCTAGGCGGAAGGCTGGTGCACCAGAAGAAGCGAGCCGAACCCGTCTATGGCCAACCTTGTCAAGGGCTGGACGCTGAGCGGGGACGAGAATTCTAGAATTTTCATCCGGGCGGTGTTCTCAGGACGAGACACGGGGATTGCGGTCTGGCTGCGTCGGTATTTTTCATGGTTCGTGGTTGCAAGCACGGGGTGTCGGTTCAATGAGGTTGTTTCAAAACGGGGACAGGCCCTCCAAGGCAAACGGGCCAGTCCCCGTTGTGAAACGCGGGCTGCACCAAACACATCTTCAGGGTCTGCCGATTTGGAGCGCGGCGCTTTCCCGCCGCTTTCTTTGCTTATGTCCGTTTCGTCGCTGGCGGCGGAGCGCTGGAGAGCGCGGAGGAGCCAAAAACAAAAGCGGCGGCAAAGCGCCGCAGTCCAAAAGCAGGCGAACATGCACTCGACGGCGACGACGAGGCCGTCGCGGTAAGGGGCGAGCGCCTCGAGGAAGGCGCGCGGGTCGGCCGGGTAGTTCTGGTGCAACACGGTCTGGCCGGCGGCGTCGAGCAGGCACAGATACATCGATCTGGCGTGCAGGTCAACGCCACAGTAGAATCGGTGCTGTTGTTGGTAGAATCTCATGCATGGTCTCCTTGCGATGGGCGTGGGCGTCTGAGCCCGCATCGTGGTTGGAAGGCACACACCTTCCTGAAAATTCCACGTGGGGCCGACGCTTCGGCGCCGAGCCCTTATACCCTTGGGACAGGTTCCCCGCCCATCCCAACGAGGCCATAATGAGTATCAAAGCGTTGCACTTGACACCGGCGGCATTTCGTCTACCCGTGGCATGTAGTCGCGCCAGCCGCCGGTGCAAGTGAGCTTCATCGTTCGGCCAACGCAAGGTGCGCCAATGACTCAAGAAACGCCTGCCAAGAACCGTGGGCCATGGTCATGGCGACAGTTTGGCATTTCGCTCTGTCTCATCGCTAGTGGCCTGCTGGCTTTTTATTTGGGAGTGAACGCCGGATTCGGCGGCAAGACAGGCATTGCTCGCCTTGACTCGCTCGTGGGGAACGGAGAGGCGTGCTATGGGATTGGGCCGCTGATTTCCCTTGTCGGTGTGATCTGGACGGCGGCTCTGTTGGTCCGTCGCTTTCTCAAGCGCTTTCTGGAGTAGCCCCACGGCTTCTGTTTCGCGCTGGGTACGCGCCATCCGGGTTTGACAGTCCTTTGCCAATCTTCGACAATGGGGATATGGCACGCAAGCAGCCGTACGACATAAACTACGACCAGGCGACGAAGAAGCACCTGCGTGCCATCGAGGCGAAATACCACTCGCTCATTCGCGCGGAAATTGAACAGCAGTTGCAATTCGAAGCAGGAAAGGAGAACCGCAATCGTAAGCCTCTGCGGCAGCCTGCGCCATTTGAGGCGACTTGGGAACTCCGCTTTGGGCCAGATAACTGTTTCCGCGTGTTGTACGGGATCGATGAGGAACATCGAGAGGTCCAGATCCAGGCCATCGGTGTGAAAGAAGGCAACCGTCTATTCGTCGCCGGCGAGGAGGTGGAATTGTGAAAGTCGCAACTCAAAGCGAAGTCGCTGCCGATTTTGCTGAGTACGTGAAGGCCACGAAGAAGGGGCCGGTCGTCGTCACGAACAAAGGCAAGCCGGTAGCGGTCTTGCTCCGATCGGAGGGACAGGACGATCTCGAACGCTTGCTCATGGGTCATTCGCCAAAGCTGCAATCGATTCTGGAAGCCGCCCGGAAGCGCTTTCGCGAGGGAGGCGGTATTGCCCACGAAACTTTCTGGAAAGAAGTCGAAGCCGAGAACGTGACCAGGGAACCAAGACCAAGTCGCACAGGAAAGAACGGCCGAACACGTCTAGGGCCAGGAAAGTCAAGGGCTGGACGCTGAGCGGGGACGAGAATTCTAGAATTTTCATCCGGGCGGGTGATTGCGGGGGTGTTTTCGTAATGTCTAATACACTGTTCGGCGACAAGTTATTCATGCGGGCTGGCGGGACCAGAAACCCGCACCCGATTGATCTTCCGCAGCCCGAGGTCCACCATGGGGTTCTTCACGTGGCTTTTAGGCCTAAAAAACGAACCAGAAGTGGCAAGACCGCCAATTCATCGAAAGACCAAAATTCTCTTCGCCCTAAAGGCAATGGAAGAGGTACGGGCTTCCGCAAAATTCAGTCTCGCGAGGGCCGATAAGTTATTCCAGATTCTCTTGCAACATCGGGAACGAATGGTAGGTGAGGTAATGGATTCGTATCGGGGCAATGATATTTTGTTAAACAGGGCCTGAATAAACTAGAAAAATCGGTCGAGTTATTTTGCGGCAAAGTTATTACCTGGCCTTGCCACGTAATTAGTGTTAATGAAAATGCGGTAATTTTACGTAGTGACGCTAGCATAAGCATCAAGCTGTTGGATGAAGGAATCCCGAAGAGTGACGGTGATTATTTCGGAGGTAATTCGTTCGAGCTATGGTGGAAAGTCGGCGAGGATGTGACCTTCGACTTCGCCGAACGCTCGCGCCGCGGGGACGAATATGGCTCACTCCATTAAATCTGCAACATGCTGGTATTGACAGCTGACGGCTGAGTTCGCTCTAACCTCAGCATGAGCCAAGGACGGTATTCTACGTTGGAAATGCGTGAGCGCGCAGTGC
>Ga0080064_1007238_pt1 | contig 11338 bp, 7 predicted proteins | sample Subgrocontami54m_FD_69260 | JGI IMG/M metagenome (GOLD analysis project Ga0080064, IMG submission 69260) | Subsurface groundwater microbial communities from S. Glens Falls, New York, USA - GMW46 contaminated, 5.4 m (SPADES assembly) (version 2) ...
GTCGCGCGCGTGAGCGCGCGGTGGATGACGCCCGTAAGGGCGTCCTGGGCCGCTCCTGACGCCCTTACGGGCGTCATCCACCGCGCCCTGACGGGCGCGACTCCAGATCGCGTCGAATGCGCATCCCGAAGAACTTAGTGCGAGGTACTTAGCCTGGGAGACTGCTTCGTTCCGGGCGAGTGTCCCGAACGGCGTCAACCGCCTGACACGGGGTTCACAAGTGGAAGTCGAAATCCGCGAAGAGCCGCTGACGGACCTCGGCGAGTACGCACGCATCCCGATCGCGTTCCAGGTCCGTTCCGTACTCGAGGTCGCCGTCCGCGACCGCGGCCTGGGCGGATTCGTCCTGTCCGAACGTACCCTCGAGACCCCGTTCATCAAGGACTACGACGCCCTGCCAGGCGAAGGCCCGTCGACCTGGGCCCGCCGCTTCGACGTGTCGAACTGGGGGATGATCGCGGCCCGCTCCCGTGGACGGCAGGTAGGCGGCGCGGTGGTCGCCTTCCGCAGCCAGGGGGTCCACATGCTGGAGGGGCGCGAGGACCTGGCCGTCCTGTGGGACATCCGTGTCTCCCCCGACGCCCGTGGTCACGGCGTCGGCTCCACCCTGTTTCGCGCCGCGGAGAGGTGGACGTCCGCGAGAGGCGGACGTCTTCTCAAGGTCGAGACGCAGAGTGTCAACGTCCCCGCGTGTCGCTTCTACGCGCGTCAGGGCTGCGTCCTCGGCGCCATCCACCGCTTTGCCTACCCTGAGTTCCCGGAGGAGGTCCAAATGCTCTGGTACAAGGAGCTCCCGCAGGCCTGATCGACCCGGACGACTCGGCAGGCGGCCGATTGGGGCGACGGCTCCCAGCTATCGCCGTTTCCGCTCGCGGAGGTCCTTCCATCGTGCGTCCGCCATGAGCGGGGCGAACGCCGGGTCCCGCTCCAGCCGCACGGGAGCGTCCCACCCCAGCTCCCAGGCCGCGCCGAGACGGAGGAAGGCCTCGTCGACCGAACGGCCCGCCGCCTCGCGCGCCTTCGCCACCTCCGACCAGGCACGGGCCTCGGCCGCGATCCGTGCGGCCCACTCCCCCGCCGCCCCGATCGACTTCGCGCGCCCCAGCGCCGCAACCGCCTCCTCGTACCGACCCAGCCGTCCGAGCACCCGTCCCCGACGCCAGGCCTCCTCCCACCGCTGCGGGTCGATCGCCAGGACCCCGTCCGAGAGGGAGAGGACGGCGCGATAGTCCTCCGTGCCATCCAGGCCCGCCGCATCCCGCCACTCCGCGCGCCGCCAGACCGCCTCGAGGGCGAGGGACAGCACGTGCGCCGACCCGGGCTGCAGCTCCGCGGCGCGCAGGAAGGCCTCCGCCGCCTCGTCGATCGCGGCGCGCGCGTCCTTTCCGAGCGCCTCGTCCCAGGTCGCCCCGTCCCGCAGGGCGAGCGCCCGAAGCGTCCACAGGTCCGCCTCGCGCGGGTGCGCCTCCAGGACCGGCCGGCACAGCTCCACCACCCGCGCGTAATCCGCCGAGGGGTCGGCGCCCCGTTTCTGCCTGGCCTCTCCCTGCGCCCACGCGAGCTCGATGGCGTCCTGGGCGTACTCGAGCGAGTCGGGGCGCGCACGGAGCGCCTCCGTGATGTCGCGGTCCGCCTCGCGGTACCAGGGCGTCGGGTCCTGACCGAGCGCAAGCGCGCACCTCCCCGCGTCCATCCGCACCGAGGCGCGGTGGTGCAGGATGTCGGTGCGGTCCGGCGAGGCCTCGACGGCGTGGTCGTACGCCTCCACGGCGTCTGCGAACAGGCCCATCGGGGAGCGCTGGTTCATCGCCTCCCACAACCCCGCGTGGTGATTCACGCTTCCGAGGCCCCACCAGCCGTCCGCGGACTTGGGGTTCCGCGCGACGAGCATGTGGAACGCCTCCCTCGCCCGCACGAAGTCGCGTGACGGGTCCCGCCTGCCGAAGCGGGCGTGCTCCGCCGATTTCAGACACGCCATTCCGAGGTCGTAGGCGGCCACCGCCGACTCCGGCGCCAACTCCAGGGCCTTCTCGGTGAGGACGATCGCGCGCGCGAGGTCCTCCGACGGGTCGATCCCCATCCGCGCCTTCCAGGAGGCCCGCTCGATGTGCACGACGCTGGCCAGCGACAGCGTGTCCCTCGAGCGCGGATCGAGGGTCTCGCTCTCCTTCAGGATGTCCAGGCTCCGCGCAAACAGCTCCGAGGGATCTTCGCCGACCCGCGCCTTTTCCTGGCCCAGGAGCGCGAACACCGTCGCGAGGAGCCACGACGCCGCCGCGTTGCCCGGGTCGATCTCCTTCGCCAGCGTGATCTCCCGCCGCGCCGCAGCGAGGTCGGGAGAGGCGTCCTTTCCCATGGCCTTGAGGATCTTCCCCCGGAACAGACGGACCCGCGCGCACGACAGGAGGGCCGGGGCGTCCCGGGCGTCGTTCTCGAGCGCACGCGTGCCCGCGGCCACGCCCCGATCGAGCAGGGCCACCATCACGTCCCTGTCGGTGTCCGCGTCCGCGCGGGCCAGGAACATGAGCGACAGCGTGCTCCAGAGATTGGTCTCGCCGGGCAGCCGCGCGAGCGTCTCCTCCGCGGTCGTGATCGCCGCGTCGAGCGTGGGGCGGCCGTCGCCCCCCTTCGACATGATTTGGATCGCCACCTCGCTGCTGCGCGAGCAGATGCTCTCGACGAAGGGGACGTACCCGCGGTCCGCCTGGTGGCCGCGACGATACCACTCGAGCGCGGCGGAGGCGTCCGAGTTGGACCCCGCCACCTCCGCCAGCGCGAGGTACGCGTCCGTGAGGTAGGGATCGGATGCGAGCGCCCGCTCGAGGTCCGCCTGGACCTTGTCGCCGGCCGGCCCCTCGAGGAAGGCGAGGATCCCACGCGCCACGAGCGAGCGGGCGCCCGCCTCGTCCGTTGCGTCGACCGCCCGACGGAGGTCGTCGATCGCCTCCCGGCGCAGGTCGGGGATCCGCGGGAAGGAGGCCTCCAGCTCCGCGAGCGTCGGGATCGGCGGGGACGGATCGAGGAGCCCCGCGGAGGCCGAGCGGGAGATCAACAGCTCGCGTCGCCGCGACTCCAGCGCGCCGACGTACCGGAAGGCGCGGACGACCCCGCGCTCGTAGCAGGCCAGCGGCAGGAGTCCGCGGCTGCCGGTGGTGGCGCCCGCCGCCTCCGCGCGGCGAATCGCCTCCGTCTGGCAGCGCTCGGCCTCCTCCTCGCGCCCGAGGGCGCGTTCCATGCGGCCCCGGTAGTACCAGGGCTCGGCGAGATCGGGGGCGAGGCGGATCAGCTCCCGCACAGGGTCCTCGAGCGCGGCGGCGAAGGCGGCGCTCCCCTTCACGTCGGCCACGCAGCGGCGCGCCAGGGCCGCCTCCACCAGGGCGTGGCCGCTGCGCGCCACCTCCCGGACGTAACCGTCCACGAGGCGCTCTCGCTCCCCCTCGGCCGCCCGGCGGTCCCGCCATCCGCTCCACGCCGACCCGATCGCGACCGCGCCGGTCGTCACGAGGGCGGCGACGAGGAGGGCGACGCCGGGCCTGCGACGGATCCGCCTCCACGCGCGCTCCAGACGCGTCACGGGGCGGGCGAGGACGGGTTCCCCGCGGAGGAAGCGCGCGAGTTCGTCGGCGACGTCGTATGCCGTGGCGTAGCGGTCGGAGGGGTCGGGCAGGAGGCAACGCAGGCACACGGTCTGCAGGTCGGCCGGCAGGTCGGGCGAGAGCCGCATCGGCGCGACGACCTCTCCCGACAGGATGTGGTCGAAGACGGCGGCGATCTGGCGGCCCGGGTGCGCGAGCATGCCGGTGAGGAGCTCGTAGAGGATGGCGCCGAGGGCGTGGACGTCGGTCCGGCCGTCGATGCGCCCCGCCTCGCCTCGAATCTGCTCGGGCGCCATGTAGTTCGGCGTGCCGACGACGTGCCCCTGCTCGGTGAGGCTCGACGTCGTCGTGACGTCCCGCGCGAGGCCGAAGTCCATGACCTGCGGCTCGCCGTCGGTCGCGACCATGATGTTCTCGGGCTTGAGGTCGCGGTGGACCACGCCGTGGTCGTGGGCGAAGCCGATGGCGCGTGCGACCTTCTCCATCAGACGCGCCGACTCCTCGGGCGTCGGACGCCGCTCGCGGATGTGGTCGGCGAGCGTGCGCCCCTCGACCAGGTCCATCGCGAAGTAGAAGAGCGGCCCTTCCTGGGCCATGTGATGGACGGAGACGATGTTCGGGTGTTTCCCCATCCGCGCGACGAGGGAGGCCTCGCGGTGGAAGCGCTCGATGAGGTAGCTCGAGGCGTGCTCCCCGGCGATCAGGATCTTGACCGCATACGGCGTGCCGAGGGTCTCGTGGCGGGCTCGGAAGACCCTCCCCATGCCGCCGTGGCCCATCTCCTCGCCGAGCTCGTACGGGCCGAGGCGGGGCGGCAGCCGCAGCGGCGGCACGGGGGGTCGGGGCGCCCCGGCGCGGTCCCCGGGCACGGTCGGAGAGGTCCCAGGCTCGTCGGAGATCGTCGGCTGTCCGGGCAGCGCCTCTCCGAGAACCCTGCGGACTTCCTCGCGCGAGGCGTCGGGCGGAAGGCGGCGAGCGAGGTCCGCAAGGAGGCGCAGGGAGGCCTCGGAGAGCCCGAGCTCGCGCGAGGCCATCGGCAGCGCGCCGGCGTCGGGCCCCCACGTGTCGATGGACTTCGAGGCGCGATCGATCGTCTCTCGCGGCACGATCTCGCCTGCGGAGGCCAGCTCGACCACGCGCTTCCAGTTCACGTCCTGCATGCCGCGATTGTCTCCGTGTCTCGCGCCCGGCTCCGCCCCCGGTCGCTACTTCGTCGCCAGGACGACCTCCAGGGGAACCTCGAACGCCAGTTGGAATCGCGGTTCGGCCGCGCGCCGGTCGCGAAGGGTGTCCAGGAAGCTGATCCCGCTCCCATCGAAAAGCCCCGAGAGCCAGAGCAACCAGCCCCGCGCACGGAGTTTCTGGTCGGTCGGCCACACCTCGAATCCTGAGAAGCCCGGGAGCGACGTTGCCCTGTCCCAGGACGGTTCCGGCACCCCCGCCCTCGCGCACACGTCGCGGATGGCCGCCTGCTCGGCGCCCGGGAGTGCATCAACACCCTTGCGCCAGAATTCGGGGAGCACGAGCACGCACGCGCGACCGACGGAGGGCGCCCAGGCCGCGCTCGAGTGATAGGCGTCGAGCCTCGAAAGGCCGGCCCACGAGAAGAGGACGTCGCACGCCCCGGGCCCGAGCGTGGCGACCGGCACCCTGCCCGCGTCGGCATTCACGTTGCCGTTGGAGAGCGTTCCGGGGATCGCGCCCCAGCCCAGGCGGAGATTCGCGTACTTCTGGCACATCGGCCAGGCGCCCCTCAGGTGGAGCAGGTCCGCCTCGAGGCCGATGACGTGCGCCCTCGGGGCGATCTGGGCAAGCGCCATGCTGCTGACGCCCTCGCCCGGCCCCACGTCGACGATCACACCGTCGGAGTCGGCCAGCATCCCCCGCGGTCGAGCGGGCAGGGACTGCAGGTGAGCCAGCCTCTCTGCGACCATCGGACCGACGTACTCAGGCGTCTCGCTGGCCGGGTCGGCGAGTTCGTCCAACCACCGCACGCCCGTGATCCCGCTTCGACTCTCCTGGCTCATCGCGAGGGTCCTCTCCGCGAATTGGCGCACGATGGTCGCTGGGAGCGTACCGAGAAGCCTGCTCTTTCACAACCCCGTCTGACTGGTTGACATGTCGGACTTTCTTTCTTCCATGTCCGAATCCGGCGAGATCCCGGCATCCCCCCGCTCTACAATCCCGACATGGAAATGAACGTCGACCGCTGCTACCAGGCGCTCCTCACCCACGACGCCCGCTTCGACGGGCGGTTCTTCGTCGGGGTCGCGAGCACGGAGATCTACTGCCGTCCCGTCTGCCCAGCGAGGACGCCGCGCCGCGAGAACTGCGCGTTCTTCCCGAGCGCCGCGGCCGCGGAGAAGGCCGGCTTCCGCCCATGCATGCGGTGCCGTCCTGAGCTGGCGCCGGGCAACGCGCGCGTCGACGCGGTGGGGAGGCTCGCCTCCGCGGCCGCGGGTCGCATCGAGGAGGGCGCGCTGACGGGGCGCGGCGTCGAGGAGCTTGCGGCGGAGCTCGGCGTCACCGATCGCCACCTCCGCCGCGTGGTCCACTCCGAGCTGGGCGTCTCGCCGATCGAGCTCGCCCAGACGCAGCGGCTCCTCCTCGCGAAGCGCCTCCTGACGGACACCCGCCTCCCCGTGATCGAGGTCGCCTTCGCGAGCGGCTTCGCCAGCGTACGGAGGTTCAATGACCTCTTCCGCTCGCGCTACCGGCTGAGCCCTCGCGCGCTTCGGAAGGCGCGGGCCTCCAATGTGCCTGAGGCGGTCCTTGCGTGCGAGGTGGCCTACCGCCCGCCGCTCGCCTGGACGCCGCTGATCGCCTTCCTCGGACGGAGGGCCATCGCCGGCGTCGAGGCGGTCGAGGGGGGACGCTACCTCCGGACCGTGGCAATCGATGGCGCACGGGGCTGGATCGCCGTCGGGCGAGCCAAGGGGCGGAACACGCTGCGAGTCGAGCTTTCCATCTCGCTCGCGCCGGTGCTGCCCTCGGTCCTGGCGCGCGTGAAGCGCCTGTTCGACCTGGCGGCCGATCCGAGGCTCATCGCCTCGCGCCTGGGAGTGATCGCCGCAGGCTGTCCGGGCCTGCGCGTACCGGGGGCGTTCGACGGCTTCGAGGTGGCGGTCCGCGGAGTCCTCGGACAGCAGGTCTCCGTCCGCGCGGCGTGCACGCTCGCAGGTCGGGTGGCCGCGGCGTTCGGCGGGCGCATCGAGACCGCGCATCCTGCGCTGACCTGCATCTGGCCCCCGGCGGAGGTGATCCGCGCGCTCAGGCCCCGAAGCCTCTCCGCGCTGGGGGTCCTTCCCTCGCGTGCGCGCTCGATCCTCGCCCTCGCGCGGGCGGTCGCAACTCGTCAGGTCGTGCTGGAGCCGTGCGCCGCGGCGGAGGAGACGGCCTCGCGGCTGATGCGCATCCCCGGGATCGGGGAGTGGACCGCCGAGTACATCGCGATGCGCGCGCTCGCATGGCCGGACGCCTTCCCTTCCACCGACCTCGGCATCCGTCGTGCGCTGGAGGGAAAGAGCCCAAGGCAGATTCTCGAGTTGGCGGAGGCGTGGCGTCCCTGGCGGGCGTACGCGGCCATGCACCTGTGGAAATCGCTGGAGGGTCGATCATGACGTGGTTCACCTGCCTGGACACGCCCATCGGCGCGATCCGGCTGACGTCGGACGGGACGTCGCTGACGGGGATCTACCTGGAGGGAGAGCGGCACAGTCGCGCGGGCGAGCAGAGGCGAGACGACGCCGAGCCATTTGCGCGGGCAAAGGAGCAGCTCGGCGCATACTTCCGCGGGGAGCTGACCGAGTTCGACCTCCCGCTGGCGCCGGAAGGGACGCCGTTCCAGCGGGAGGTGTGGAAGCAGCTCTGCAGGATCCCCTATGGCACGACGATGTCGTACGGGGAGGTCGCGCGTCGGCTGGGGCGTCCGAACTCCTGCCGCGCGGTCGGCATGGCGAACGGGCGCAACCCGCTCCCCATCGTGGTCCCCTGCCACCGCGTGATCGGCGCGGACGGATCGCTCACGGGCTACGGCGGGGGCCTGCCCCTCAAGCGCGCCCTCCTCGACCTGGAGGCCCGCACGTCAGGGGCGGCGCGTCAGTCCGGCCACAGCCGGCGCACCTCGGTGGCGTCAAGGCCGTAGACCACCTCGTCGCTCGACGCGCCCTTGAAGAAGTCGGCCGCCGGGACGCTCCGCTCCAGGCGGAATCCCAGGCGCTCGACGAGGCGGATCGACCGGGCGTTCCGCCGGTCGATCGTCGCCTCGACCCCCTGGACTGCGCCTTCGATGACGAGGAAGCGGATCATCGCGCGGGTCGCCTCCGTGGCGAGGCCCCTTCTTCCCGCAGCGGGCGCGAACAGGTAGGCGATCGACGCGCGCCCCACCGGAGGGACGGTCGCCTCGACGCGGCCGACGCAGCGACCCGATTTCCGTTCGCGAACGACCCAGTTCAACCAGAGATCCTCGCCGCGCGGGTCGCGTCGGGGGAGCAGGTCTTCGATCCTCGACGCCTGCGCCTGAACGCTCTCGAGCGGGTCCAGGGGGAGGAACATGTAGATCGAGGGATCGGACAGCGCCTCGAACAGCTCCGCGGCGTGCGACGGCACGAGCGGTTCGAGACGGAGCCGGGGGGTGTCGATGACGCGTTCGGTGTCGATCGTGGGCCGCCTCGCCGGAACGCGCCCATCATCGCCGTGGAGGGTCGGGCAGCAACAAGAATGGGCATCCCGTCGAGCCGGACCGCCTCGAAGCGAGCTTGACGTGCGCACCCGGGGCGCTCTAGCATCGCCAGCCTTCTCGTCGCCGAGGCCCGCCCGTGGACACGCAAGACCAGCGCCGCCTGGGACTGGGCCCGACCGGGGCCCTTTGGGCCGCCGTCGGCCTCCTGGCCGCCGTCGTCGTGGGGTCCATCCTCGTCATCCGCTCCGTCCTGACCCCCGAGGCGCCTCCCGACCTCGACACGGGACAGACCGTGCACGACTCGCGGACCGTCGAGATGGACGCCGGCGACGCCGGCTTCGCGGTCCTCAGAGAGTTCCTCTCCGCCCACGAGAAGGATCCCATGGCCTGCGTGCGGCGGATTCGAGCCCTCCAGGGGCGCCTCAAGGGCACGCGCGAGCAGGAAGACCTGGCGCTGATGGCCTCCCAGTACGAAGAGAAGGTCCGTGCCCTGGGCGAGCCAATGTTCCGCGAGCGACTCGCCGGGACGGCCAAGCTCGAGGCCGAGGGACGCTTCGGCGAGGCGGTCGCCTGCCTCACCGACCTCCCCGACGACCTGGACCCGCTGTTCGTCTGGAACATGCGCATTTCTGAGGAGCGCCTTCTCGTCGTGAAGCGCGCCGGGTACAGGTGGGCCGTCATCGCCGTGGAGGCGGGGGACCTCGCAGAGGCGGGGCGCTGGGACGAGGCGGTCGTGTCGGCCTCGCGCGGCGAGCGCCTCGGCATCGACGAGGTGGCCGCGCTCTCGAAGGCGTTCCAGGCCGAGCTCCGCGACCGGCAGGGGCTCGCCCTCGTCGCGGCGCGGGAGGCCGCGGAGTCCTCCGCCGAGCGGGAGGAGGAGGCGCGGGTCGCCCTGCTTTCGGCGGAGTGGCAGACGTTCGTGAAGCGGTTCCGCTTCGAGAAGGCCGCGGAGGGGTACGAGCGCTGCTTGGCTTCTCTCCAATCAAGAAAATGCAGGCGCGAGATCGAGGCGAGGATCCAGGAGGTCAAGGAGCTGGCCAGCCTCTACCGACGGTTCCGGGACCGCGTGAACGAGGGGAAGGTCCGAAACCTGACGTTCGAGGCGGGCGGCGTCACAGTGACGATCACCCGCGCCGTGGACGAGGAGACGTTCGAGTGCCGACTCGCGGGCGGGGCCGCGAGGGTGACGTGGTCCGCGCTTGGGACGGAGGCGCTGCTCGACCACCTGGACGGTTCGACGCCGACGCCCGCCGAGCGCCTGGCGCTGGGCGCGCTCGTGTGGGACCTCGGGTTTGCCGACAAGGCGGCGGGCCTCCTCGGCCGCGCCCTCAGGGCCGACGCAGGCCTCCAGACCCGGGTCGACCGCGTGGTCGCGCTGCACCGAGGCATCCCTGCGCCGCCGGGGGGCTTCCTCCCCTTCCGCGGGCGATTCGTGACGCTGGAAGAGAAGGAGAACCTCGAGAAGGGGCTCGTCCTCTTCGAGGGGCAGTGGGTGACGCCTGAGGACCGCGAGATGCTCGCGCGCGGCCTGATGAGGGTCGGCGACAAGTGGCTCCCGCGCGAGGAGGCCGAGCTGGTGAGGCTCGGCTACCACAAGTACAAGGGGAAGTGGCTCGGCAAGGAGGAGTACGAGGCGGCCCGCTCGAAGTGGGACGCGGCGTACGAGGTGCAGACGGAGCACTACGACATCCGCACGAACAGGAGCGAGGCGATCGCGAACGAGCTGGCGAAGGTGGCGGAGGCGGACTACGAGGAGTGCAAGCGCTTCTACGGGGGGTTGGAGCCGAAGCTGCCCGGGAAGGAGAAGATGACGCTCTACGCCTTCGGGTCGTATGAGGACTACAGGAAGTACTGCGTGGAGACGCACATGGAGGCGCAGTTGCAGGCCGCGGGGTTCGCGAGTTCGGGCTCGAACATCGTGGTCGGCTGGGACAAGACGGATGACGAGCAGACGTTCCTCGAGACGATGGCGCACGAGGCGGCGCACCTCTACTACTTCCGCGCGGTCCAGATCGGCAGCTCGGCGTCGTGGTACCTGGAGGGGATGGCGGCGCAGTTCGAGGGTTTCCGCGACACGGCGGGCGAGTACGCCTTCGACCGGAGGTCGAAGACCCGGATCTCGTTCCTGAAGCAGGCGGTCGCCGCCAGCAGGCACATCCCGCTCGACCAGCTCGTCGCGGGGGACGCGCTGACGCTGATCAACAGCGACCCCGAAATGGCGCTCGTGTTCTATTCGGAGTGCTGGGGGCTCGTGTACTTCCTCACGCACACGGAGGACAAGACCCTGGCCGCGGCGTTCCAGAAGTTCCGCGACGCGGCGGATGACGGCGATCGCGCGGCGCTCCAGGAGTTCCTGGACCTCAAGTCGATCGAGCCCGAGTTCCTCGCGTTCGTGAAGCGGCTGTAGGGCGCCTCGGACGAGCCTGCGCCCGGCCCGCAAGCGAGGGGGGCGACTCAAGAGGGGGGGACCGTCGCCCGGAACCGCCGTTTCTGTGGCGCGGCGGGCGGACGCACGGCCGAAAACGGCCCAGATTCCGTGGTTCAACGCCACGAAGCTGGATGCGCGAACCTGTTGCCCGTCAGCGGCTTCCGTACGCCCCCCGGACGGACGAGTTTCTAGACCATACGCCCGGCGGCGCTCGCCGGCGCGGTGCGCGCCCTCCTCGCCGACCCGTTGCGGCGCGAGGCGATGTCCCGCGCGGCGCGGGCGTACGCGGAGGCGAACTTCCGCCGCGGCCCCGCGTGGAGCGCTAGGAGGCGATCCTCCGGGGGGCATGCGGCGAGGCTAAGTAGCGGTGGCCCCGTGGAGGAGTCGGCCGATTGCGGGTCGATTGCGACGCGAACCGATCGAAAGATGAATCGTCACCCAACTCGCATCGCCTTCGCGCACATTGTTGAATCGCCGCAAGTGCTTGCCCCGTCTGACACAGGCCGCCCGAAGGGCAGAAACTCCCCAAGTCGTCGACGCGGCGGACGTGGAGAGTGTTCGAGGGTCCGCGAGGCGTTGGCGAAGGTCGCGGATCCCCAGGCTACGCCCAAGTTGAGGGAGCGCGCAGCGCGA
>Ga0080064_1007241_pt1 | contig 11330 bp, 7 predicted proteins | sample Subgrocontami54m_FD_69260 | JGI IMG/M metagenome (GOLD analysis project Ga0080064, IMG submission 69260) | Subsurface groundwater microbial communities from S. Glens Falls, New York, USA - GMW46 contaminated, 5.4 m (SPADES assembly) (version 2) ...
CTTGCGACCCCCGCTTTCCTCCGTAGAGCGTATGCGGTATTAGTCCATCTTTCGATAGGTTATCCCCCGCTACAGGGCACGTTCCGATATATTACTCACCCGTTCGCCACTCGCCACCAGGGGTTACCCCCCGTGCTGCCGTTCGACTTGCATGTGTAAGGCATGCCGCCAGCGTTCAATCTGAGCCAGGATCAAACTCTTCAGTTTAATCACTGCAAAATTATTGCTCTCGCTTGACGTTTTTAAAACATCGTGCGAGCACTTCTGTATTGAAAGTTACGCACCTTCCGCGAACGGAACATGCGCTGTTCCAAAACCAAGCACCCACACTTATCGGCTGTAAATTGTTAAAGAGCGCGAAACCGGCGGATAGATGAATCGATTAGCCAGCCCCGAAAGACTGAAGATTATAAAGAAGCACTCGAAACAATGCAACACCTTAAGCAAAAATAACGGCTTAAGGTAGCTGCGAAGCCACATTGCCGGCAGGCCGGGGCGTCCGTTTTGGGCATCCAATCCGAGTTCCGAGGCAGCCTGCGCGCCACAAACATCCCTGCATGCTGCGGGAAAAGCGTCAAAACTGAGCGTTGCCAACCTCGATACCGCGCTTGCCAAATATCCCGATGACTCAAGGCGAATCACACGGGCGGTGGCTTCTGATACTTCCATTTGCGGTACATCCACAGCCAATCGGCGGGATGCTCCATGATGTGTGCTTCCGCCGCCCGCGCGTAACGCTCGATGATGTTCTCGCTCGTCCCGGAATACGGCGGCTCGGCAAGCAATTGCAGCTGCGCTTCGTAATAACCGCGGCGCACGCGTCGTATACCCACGAAAAACACCGGGGAACGCATCATGCGGGCAATTCTGTCGGCACCAACGAAAAATGCGGTGTCCTGATTGAGAAAGCGCGTCCAGTATTTCTCCTCGCTCAACGGCGGTGTCTGGTCGGCAACCAGCGCAAGCACGTGCGCCGCACCGCGACGCCTGCGTACGACAGTCAGAAAATCCCTGACCCGTATCGGGTTACCGCCGAAACGCGAACGCATCTCCAGGATAAAGCGGTCGATGCTGGCGACGCGCAGTGGCTTGTAGACCGCATCCACGCAAATCCCGGGCTCAAGACAGCCCGCGAGCAGCAGCCATTCCCAGTTGCAGTGATGTGACGCAAGCATGATTACCGATTGGCCGGCCTTCGTGAATCGTCCGAGCGCGTCGATGTTCAGGATCCGCACGCGCCGGCGCAACTCCTGCTCACCGATTACCGCCCCCTTCAATATCTCGGCTATCATATTGCAGGCGTTGCGGTACGCCTGACGCGCGATCAATTCCAGCTCCGCCGCGGACTTGTCCGGGAACGAATTTCGGAGATTGGACAACGACAGCTCCCTGCGGAAGCGCCAGATATGGTAAACAAACACATACAGGCCATCGGTGAGCGCATACAGCACGCCCAGCGGCAGGCGGGAGAATAGTTTGAGGAAAAACACGCGGGAATTCTTTATCCGTTATGGCACGACCTGGCGTGCGGAGTCTAAGCCATGGAATCGTGCGCTAGCCTAAGCGACTTGGCGGCGCCAGGCAAGCGAATCGGTACGCCACACGACACGCCGCCGCCCGCTCTCGAGCGCATGTAAAAGCGCAGAGAACGACACCACCCAAATGGGTAATTTTAACTTGAGGAGCCTTGCCATGAAAACGCGCGAGCTCATTCAAGGTTTGGCCGCAGGCGCCATAGGCGTCACTTTGGCGTCCGGCGCATTCGCGATTGACTCTATGTCTATGTCTCACCAGCGCGACACCAACGCCCCTCTTGGAACGTCAGCGCAGGGCGCACTAACTGCCCGCGTCGTCAAGCTGGGCCCCGGGTCAAAGTATCTGAATGTCTACCGCAACGAGATTGTCACCATCGTCAACGGCGAGAAGGCGTTTACGTGGAAGTTCGATACGCTGGGCGAGCCTTCGTTCGGGTTAGCGAAGATCGCACCGCGGGACTTCGGCGCCGATCACGTCCGCGTCTACGTATCGCTCGACCCGATCGATAAGTCCTGGTAATCCACGAAACAAAAACGGCCTGCATCGCTGCAAGCCGTTGATTTGTTTGGTTGCGGGGAAAGGATTTGAACCTTTGACCTTCGGGTTATGAGCCCGACGAGCTGCCAGACTGCTCCACCCCGCGTCAGGTGAACGGCATTGTAGCAACGTAACACTGGCAGCGTCAATCGAACAATCATCGACTTCCGGCGATGGCCGGCAATCGACCGATGCCCGCAGGGCGCCTGCGGTCAATAAAGCAACAGCGGGTTCATACCTGATCCGTCTGTACTACTTCGCCGCCGCCGAAACGCGAGCGGAGAAATTGCGCAAAGCGCTCCATGCTGATGTAAAACACCGGTGTGACGTAGAGCGTGAGGAACTGCGAAAACACCAGTCCGCCCACGACCGCGATACCCAGCGGACGGCGGGTCTCCGCGCCCGCACCATAGCCGAGCGCAATCGGCAGTGTCGCGAAAATTGCTGCCCCAGTGGTCATCATGATCGGGCGGAACCGGACACGACACGCTTCCACGATCGCGTCTATCGAATTCAATTTCCGCTCGCGTTGCAACTGCAATGCGAAGTCGATCATCATGATGCCGTTTTTTTTCACCAGCCCGATCAGCAGGATCACGCCGACAAAGCTGAAAATGTTGAGTTCCTCCTTGAACAGCAGCAGCGTCGCCAGCGCCCCGAAACCGGCGAACGGCAGCGCGGTAAGGATAGTGAAGGGGTGTCCGTAGTGCTCGTAGAGGATCGCGAGAATCATGTAGATCAGCACGATGGTGACCAGCAACAGCATCGGCAGCGTGCGAAACGCTTCCTGGAACGCCTTGGCGCTGCCGGTGAACGTGCTCGAGACTCCCGCAGGCAGCACCTCGCCGGCGATCTCCTGGACGGCGGTAACCGCATCGCCTACCGAGGTCCCCGGCGCCAGATTGAACGAGAGCATGACCGCCGGCAACTGCCCTAGATGAGCGACGGAAATCGGTCCGACCCCGCTTCTTACCTCAGCCACCGCGCTGAGCGGCACCATCGCGCCGCCGGGGCTCTGGATGAAGAGCGACTCCATGGCGTTGATGTCGGCCTGGTAGCGCCGGTCGAGTTCGAGCCGTACTTCGTACTGATCGGAGGCGCCGTACAGCGTGCTCACCTGGCGGCCGCCAAACGCATTGAACAGCGCCAATTCGACCTGCTGTGAGCTGATTCCCAATGCGGAAGCGCGGTCACGCAGAATTCGAACCTGGATTTCGGGGTTGCGCAGTTCGAGATTGCTCGCCAGATCCTGCAGGATGGGCGACGCGCGCAGCTGGTTCTCAAGTTCCTGGCCGGGGCCGTAAAGCCTCTGGAGATCCGTGCTGGTCAACGAATAGACATATTCGCTGGTCGCCAGCGTACCGCCGATGCGGATCGCGGGCGGGTTGGAGAGAAACAACCGCACACCCTGAAGGCCGGCCGCCTCGCGGCGAATCTGCTGAATCACCTCGTCCGCGGTGGCGCTGCGTTCCGTGCGGGGCTTCAGCCGGATGATGTAACGTCCAACATTCTCGCCTAACACGCCGCCCGTTCCCTGCCCTGCCGTCGACATCACCGACTCGACGTCCGGATTCTTCTGGATGATTGCGGCGACGGCCTGCTGGTGGCGAATCATCTCTTCGAAGGTGATGCCCTCACGCGCCCGCGTGTTGCCGAAAATAACGCCGGTGTCCTGGCGCGGGATGAAGCCCTTCGACACCGTGGCATACAACCAGACCGTCGCGAGCAGCACCAGCAGGGAACCCAGCAGCACCAGGCCGCGATAACCCAGCATCCAGCGCAAGCTGACGGCATAGCCGTTTCGCGCTGCGTCAAACATGCGTTCCGACCAATTGAACATCCATCCATGCACTTGATGCTGCTTCAGCATCAGACTGCACAACATCGGCGTAATCGTCAGCGACACCACGCCGGAAATCAGCACGGCGATGCCGACGGTAACCGCGAACTCGCGGAACAGCCTGCCGATCATTCCTTCCATGAACAGAATCGGCAGGAAAACTGCGGAAAGCGAGACAGTCATGGTCACGACCGTGAAACCGATTTCCTGCGCACCTTCGAGGGCCGCACGCATGCGGTCCTTGCCCATCTCGAGGTGGCGCGTGATGTTCTCCAGCACCACGATGGCATCGTCGACCACGAAACCGACGGCCAGCGTGATCGCCATCAGCGACAGGTTGTTCAGGCTGAAACCGATCAAGCTCATCACGGCGAAAGTACCGAGTACCGAGGCGGGCAAAATCAGTGCCGTGACCAGGGTGGCGCGGATGTTGCGCAGGAACACCAGAATCACGCCCACCACCAACACGATCGAAAGTACCAGCGTGAAGTTGACCTCGTGGATCGAATCGCGAATGAACTCCGACCGGTCGACCAGCACGTTAAGCGTCGCCCCCGAAGGCATCTCGCGTTCGATTTCAGGCAGCATCGCGCGCAACCGGCTTACGACCTCTACCGTATTCGATCCCGGCTGCCGGTAAATCGCGAGAATCAGCGCGCGCTCGCCATTGTGCCAGCTGCGTATTTTCTCGTTCTCGACGCTGTCCTCCGCACGGCCGATATCCTGGAACCGCACTGGCATGCCGTCCTTGTAGCTGATCACGAGCGCATTGAAGTCTGCCGCGCGCTCAAGCTTGCCGTTGGACCTCACCGTGTAGGTCCGCGCCTTGCCCTGAAGCGCTCCGGACGGCAGATTGGAGTTGGCCGCCTGGATCGCGCTCACCACCTTGTCCAGCCCCAGTCCGCGCTTGGCAAGCGCATTGGGATCGAGGAACAGGCGCACCGCATACTTCTGGGAGCCGAATATGTTCACCTGCGCCACGCCGTTGACAGTGGAAAAACGCTGCGCAATGTTCGCATCGGCAAACTCGTCGAGCTTGGGCAGAGGCACTTGCTTTGCCGCAACCGCCAGTACCAGAACCGGCGCATCGGCGGGATTGAGCTTGCGCAGCGTCGGCGGCTCAGGCATGTCGCCCGGCAGGCGGCGGGTTGCCTGCGAAATCGCCGTCTGCACGTCCTGGGCTGCCGCATCGATGTCACGCTGCAACGAGAAAGTGAGGGTGATGCGCGTATTGCCGGCGGTGGACGACGAGCTCATCTCGTCGACACCGGCGATGCGGCTGAACTCCCGCTCCAGCGGCAACGCCACCGTGTTCGCCATGACCTCCGGGCTCGCTCCTGGCAGGCGGGCAGTGACTGTGATGGTCGGAAAATCGACGTTGGGAAGGTCGTTGACCGGCAGCGTGTTGAATCCAAGCCAGCCGAAGAACAGGATCGAGACAAACAGCACGCTGGTTGCGACGGGCCGTTCGATGAAGATGCGCGAAATATTCATGACTTCGCCTCCTTGCCCGGAATTTGCGTGGGCGGGGACTGCTGGGATTTGTCGCCCTTACGCCCCGAGCCCTTTCCGCCTTCGCCTCCCGGACCCCGGACCGTAACCGGCGTGCCGACCGTGAGCGTGGGCGGCACTTCGGCGATGATCTCCTCGTTGCCGGTGAGCCCTTTCGAGATCACCACCAGTTCGCCGACCTGGCGGTCGACCTGGACGCTTTGCGTCTGTGCGCGGCCCTCCCTCACTACGAAGACAAACGGGCCGTCCTGCCCCGGTTGCACCGCCCCCTCCGGCAGTACCATGGCATCCTTTTCGATACGCAGCACGATGCGTGCGGAGACAAACTGGCCGGGCCACAACTCCTCTTTTTCGTTCTTCACCCGCGCCTTGAGCACGATCGTCCCGGTCGTCGGATTGACGGTGTTATCGATGAACACGAGCGTGCCATGCGCCACCGCCTGGCGGCCGCGGTCCGCTGCGATCTCCACTTTCAGCTCAGGCGAGTTCCAATGCCGGCGTACGTCGTCGAGATGGCGCTGCGGCACGCTGAGCGATACCAGAATCGGCTGCGTGCTGTTAATCACCACCAGCGGCGCGCTCCCCGTACCCGCGGTCACCAGATTGCCGGCCCTGACACTCAAACTGCCGGTGCGGCCGGAAATCGGCGCGCTGATCTGCGCGTAAGCCAATTGCAGCTGCGCCTGCTCGAGGGCGGCGCGGTTCGCGTCCGCCGTGGCCTCGAGCGACTTGGCCTGGGTGGCCGCGACGTCGTATTCCTGGCGCGTAATGTAGTCCTTCTCCATCAACGGCCGCAGGCGGGCTTCCTGCGCTTTCGCCTGCACCAGTTGCGCCTGGTCGCGGGCAAGTGCGGCGCGGACTTGCTCGACCGCCGCCTGCATGGGACGCGCGTCAATACGGAACAGCACCTGTCCCTGTTTCACGCGGTCGCCTTCCTTGAACATCACCGCCTGCAGCACGCCGCCGACCTGTGGGCGCACCGCGACACTGTGTTCGGATTCGACCGTGCCGACGGCGTCGATGACAACCGGCATCGCCTGACGCGTTACGCTCACAGTACGAACCGTAGCCGGGCCACTCCCTCGTCTGCCCGCGCCCTTGCCTCCAGCTTTGGCCGCTTTGCCCGGCACCGCGCCCGCGTCTTTGGTCGCCGGCTGCGTCTTCCACCAATAAAAGCCGGAGCCTGCCGCAACCACGCAGATCACCAGAAAACTTTTCCAGAAACGCGTCATCGGCTGATCTCGATAAAATTATCACACCCGGTACAACGCTTGTTTGCCTTCGCGTAACTACCTGACACTGCGTTCGCCTTATGCAGCGTCACGGCGCCCGGGTCCTGACGATCGCTGCATCGGAGGCCCCGAGCGCAAAATTCAAGCGCGCGAGTGCGCTGTACCAGTCGAGGTAGGACTGAATCTGCTGCACGCGGGCATTGGTGTCATCGAGCTGCGCGGTGATGAAGTCGAGCAGGCTGCCCACTCCCGCCTTGTAACGTGCGGCGGCAGCAGCGGCCGACTCACCGGCGCTCTTGACAAGATTGGCGGTGCTCGCGACGCTGGACGCGGAAGTTTGCAAATCGAAATACGACTGCCACACCTCCAGCTCGGCCTGGCTGTACAACTGGTCGCGCGTGCTTTCCGCCTGATCCGCCACTTCCTGGGCCCGTCGCTTGCTGTAGGTGTCGCGGTAGCCGCTGAACAGCGGGATTCTCACGTTAAAGCCAAGGTTGTAAACATCCTGCCCCGTGCGCGAGTCGGTGAAAAGTACCCGACCGTAACTTGACACGAATTCGAGAGTCGGCAGCCCAGCCCGCGAAATTGCAGTGGAACTGGCGCGTGCGGCGCGTGCGCGCGCTTCGGCAGCGATCAAATCGGGACGGTTCGCCTTGGCTTTTTCAAGCAACGCTTCCATCGACTGAGTGATCTCGGAAACCGGCGGAGATTCCGATACTGCCTGCAGCTCCAGCTTGACATTCACCGGCAGCCCTACCGCATTCGCGAGCTGGCCGCGTGCTTTCGCGAGCTCGCCCTCATTGCGGGTGAGAACCAGGCGCGCTTGCCCGACCTGCGTCTGCGCGCGGTATTCGTCGCCGGCGGTCGCCAGACCCGACGAACGGCGCCGTTGCGCGGCGTCAAGAGCCGTCTCGAAATTCGTCAGCGATTCGCGGCTCGCGCGCACCAGATAATCAAATGCCAGCACCCGGTAATACCCTTGCTCGACCTGGTACGCCACTTCCTGCAACACGCGATTCTGCGCAAGATTCGCGGCCAGCAGCCGGTAATTCGCCGCCTCGATATCGGCTGCCCGCTGGCCGAAATCGAACAAAACGTAGCTAAGGGTCACATTCGGCCCATAGCGCGTCTGCACCGGAGAGCCGGTTCCCGTGGTGCCGGATACCGGCCGGCCGAGATTGTGATTGAGCAAGGCGTTGAGCTGGGGTAACAAGTCCGCACGCTCTATCCCGACCGCCGCTGCTTCCGCACGCGCCTGCAACCAGGCCTGGCGGGTCCTGACGTTGAGCCTGAGCGCGAGATCGGTAAGCTGCGCGAGCGATACCGGCCGGTTCAGTTCAGCCGGCATCATTCGCATGGCTGCGGATGCCGGTACCTGAGGCAGCGGCTGATCCGGCATCCAGGGCTGATTTGGCGCCGGCGAAGTGCGCGCCTCAAGATTGTGCGGGTCCAACCCCGGCGCGCTCCACGAGACGCCGGAAACCGGAGGGATGCCAAGCACTACGGCTGCGGCAACAGCTGTCAGGAACCGCCGGTAACGCATTTTTCCGAGGGGACTTTATCGTATGGATACAAGCACAAGCGGCGCATCATAGCATTTTGTCGAAGACAAGTCCGATTGCCCGCAATACGTTCGGCTGGTTACTCAGAATGCCCCGATTTTCCAGGCTGCGCGGGCTGCGACTCCGAAAATCGAGTTTACTTATTCCCCAATCAAATAAATAGATAAATCGGTCTGCTATGCCGTGCTAATATTTCTCCGCCTTAAAACAACAACATCTTGCACCTTCAGCCTAAGGAGTTTGTGGTGTCCAAGCTGGTCCCTCCTCACGGGGGAGGAAAGCTCAGGCCTTTGTTGCTCGAAGGCGCTGCGCTGCACACCGAAACTGCTCGTGCGCAAACCCTGCCCAGGGTGACTGTCAGCTCCCGCGAACGCGGCGATATCATCATGCTCGGAATCGGCGGTTTTACGCCGCTCGATGGATTCATGACGCATGCCGACTGGGAAGGCGTGTGCGACGGCATGAGAACGACAAACGGCCTGTTCTGGCCAATCCCGATCACGCTCTCCACCGACAAGGATACCGCGGCCCGCTTCAAGACCGGCACCGATGTCGCGCTCGTGGATCCGGAAAACGGCGAATTGCTCGCCACCATGAACGTCACGGAGAAATACGCGATCAACAAGGCGCACGAGTGCGCGACGGTATTCAAGACGACCGACGCCGAGCATCCGGGCGTGAAAATGGTGATGGAGCAAGGCGACGTGAATCTCGCCGGTTCGCTCAAGGTGCTGTCGCAGGGCGGATTTCCCGCCAAGTACGGGTCTCTCTACCTGACGCCCGCGCAAACCCGTGCCGTGTTCGAGGCGAACGGCTGGTCCACGGTCGCAGCGTTCCAGACACGCAATCCGATGCACCGTTCGCATGAATATCTGGCCAAGGTCGCAATCGAGGTTTGCGACGGCGTGCTGGTGCACTCGCTGCTCGGCAATCTCAAGCCCGGCGACATTCCGGCCGAGGTTCGCACCCGCACCATCGCGGTGCTGATCGAAAAATACTTCGTCAACAAAACCGTGGTGCAGTCGGGCTATCCGCTCGATATGCGCTATGCCGGACCGCGCGAAGCGCTGCTGCACGCCCTCTTCCGCCAGAATTACGGCTGCTCGCACCAGATCGTCGGGCGCGACCACGCCGGGGTGGGCAGCTATTACGGTCCGTTCGACGCGCACGACATCTTCGACGAGATCCCGAAAGGCGCGCTCGAAACCCAGCCGCTCAAGATTGACTGGACCTTCTGGTGCTACCCGTGCGGCGGCATGGCGTCAGCCCGCACCTGCCCGCACCCGGACGCCGACCGCCTGCTCGTGTCCGGCACCAAATTACGCAAGTGGCTGTCCGAGGGAGCCGAGGTGCCGGCTGAATTCAGCCGCCCGGAGGTCCTCGCGATCCTGCGCGACTACTATGCAGGAATCGATACGGCGGACCGCGTCGAAGTCAAGCTGGCCGGACACTCGGCACGCTGAATTTTATTTGTTTTTGACCAAGGAGAAGCGAAATGCCGACATTTGTGCGCACCGAGAAATGCGATGGCTGCAAGGGGCAGGACAAGACCGCCTGCATGTACATCTGCCCGCATGACCTGATGCTGCTGGACAAGGACGGATCGAAGACCGGCCACGCGATGAAAGCGTTCAACCAGGAACCCGAGCAATGCTGGGAATGCTATTCCTGCGTGAAGATCTGCCCGCAAAACGCGATCGAGGTACGTCATTACGCCGACATCGTGCCGCTGGGTGCTTCGGTGCAGCCGCTGCGCGGCACCGACTCCATCATGTGGACCATCAAGTTCCGCAACGGCACCATGAAACGCTTCAAATTCCCGATCCGCACCACCGCCGAGGGTTCGGCCAATCCATACGGCGGCAAGCCCGCCGCGAATATGGCTGAAATCGAGGACCACTCAACGCTGTTCACGCACGGCACGCACCCAGGCGACAGGGGCCAGTTCCTCAATTCGTAACCGGCACGATCAACTTCATCACCGGCACAGGCCGCCACCGGGTTGGCGGATCTGCCCACAGGAAAGGAATACGGCAATGGCTGACACATTTGAATTTGGCAATCCCGAAATCATCGAGGAAGAAGTCGATATTCTGATCATCGGCGGCGGCATGGCGGCATGCGGCGCCGCCTTCGAGGTCATGCGCTGGACCGAGGGTACCGGGCTCAAGGTCAAGCTCGTCGACAAGGCCGCCATGGACCGCTCCGGCGCGGTGGCGCAGGGATTGTCGGCGATCAACACCTACATAGGCGACAACGATCCCGCCGACTATGTGCGCTACGTGCGCAACGACCTGATGGGCATCGTGCGTGAGGACCTGATCTACGACGTCGGCCGGCACGTCGACGATTCCGTACACAACTTCGAGGAATGGGGCCTACCGATCTGGAAACAGGCCGGCGACGAGGACAAGAAGCTCACCGCGGGCGGCAAGCCGGTGCGCTCGGGCAAATGGCAAATCATGATCAATGGCGAATCCTACAAATGGATCGTCGCCGAGGCCGCGAAAAAGGCGCTCGGCATGCAGAACGTCCAGGAACGCGTGTTCATCGTGCGCATGGTCACCGACAAGAACGATCCGACGCGCGTCGCCGGCGCTGCGGGTTTCTCGGTGCGCGATCACAAGCTCTACGTCTACAAGTTCAAGTGCTGTCTGCTGGCCTGCGGCGGCGCCGTGAATGTGTTCCGGCCACGTTCGATCGGCGAAGGCGTGGGCCGCGCCTGGTACCCGGTGTGGAATGCGGGCTCAACCTACGCGATGGCCGCCGAGAGCGGCGCCGAAATGACGATGATGGAAAACCGCTTCGTTCCGGCGCGCTTCAAGGACGGCTATGGACCGGTCGGCGCATGGTTCCTGCTGTTCAAGGCGCAGGTCAGAAATGGCGCCGGCGAGGACTACAACGCCATACACGGTGCCGAACTCAAGGACACCAAGCGTTTCGGCAAGTACGGCCAGGGTGTCCCTGGTACGTGCCTGCGCAATCACATCATGATCAACGAGATGAAGGAAGGGCGCGGCCCGATCATGATGGATACGCCCGCCGCGATGGCGAAACTCGCCGAAAAGATGACACCCAAAGAGGTCAAACACCTCGAAGCCGAAGCGTGGG
>Ga0080064_1007243_pt1 | contig 11329 bp, 11 predicted proteins | sample Subgrocontami54m_FD_69260 | JGI IMG/M metagenome (GOLD analysis project Ga0080064, IMG submission 69260) | Subsurface groundwater microbial communities from S. Glens Falls, New York, USA - GMW46 contaminated, 5.4 m (SPADES assembly) (version 2) ...
TATGCGGTATTAGCCTCGATTTCTCGAGGTTGTCCCCCACTCCTGGGTACGTTCCGATGTATTACTCACCCGTTCGCCACTCTACTTGCAGGGTTGCCCCCACTTTCGCGTTCGACTTGCATGTGTAAGGCATGCCGCCAGCGTTCAATCTGAGCCAGGATCAAACTCTTCAGTTCAATCCTTCAATAATCGCCTAAGCGATTGTTTGCAAACCGTTTTACCGGCCTGCGCTCACAATACTCTCAAAGTCATCAACTAAGGTTCTCCCCCAAAAGGGATTTCCTACGTCACTGACTAAATCATATGTGTGAGTACCAAAGTGTATCTATTCGAGTCAGCACCCGCCTTTACCACAGCACTCGCGTACCGCAGCAAAAAAAGCATCCCGGCTTCAACACCAGAACACCTAAGCAGCCCCCCGCACTCGCGTACAGAAAAACTACCCCAGGCGCCTTCACCCCACACCCAGCACCCACACCTATCGGCTGTAAATTTTTAAAGAGCGAGCCCGCGACCGAGGCCGTCGAGCAAAGAGGCGGGATTATATAGCACCTGAGTGGCAGGTCAAGCGATTTGCAGGAATATTTCAGCAACAGCCGCGCGGCAATTCAAGTAATGGTGATGCGCGCAAATTTGCGCTTGCCAACCTGCACCACCGCAGGCGTGCCTCTTACGAGCTTGAGACCGCGATCGCTCACGCGCTCGCCGTCGAGCCTGACTCCGCCTTGCTCGATCATGCGCATCGCCTCCGAGGTACTGGCGGTGAGCTGAGCCTGCTTCAGCGCCTGCACCAGAGGAAGGCCGCCCTCTTCGCCCGCGATATTCACTTCGGGGATGTCCTGCGGCAGGGCACCCTGGCGAAAACGCGCATTGAAATCCGCAAGCGCGCGCGCCGCGGCGGCCTTGTCGTGAAAGCGTGCGACGATTTCCTGTGCGAAATCCGCTTTGACATCGCGCGGATTACGCCCCGCGGCGACTTCTTGCTTCCATTTGCCCACGGTCTCCAGGGACTCGAATGACAGCAGCTCGATGTAGCGCCACATCAGATCGTCCGAGATCGACATCAGTTTGCCAAAGATTTCCTCCGGCTTCTCGTTAATGCCGACATAGTTGCCGAGCGACTTCGACATCTTGTTGACGCCGTCCAGCCCTTCGAGCAGGGGCATGGTGAGTATGCATTGCGGCGGCTGGCCGTAGTGTTTCTGCATCTCGCGCCCAACCAGCAGATTGAACTTCTGGTCGGTGCCGCCGAGTTCGATGTCCGAGCGCATCGCCACCGAGTCGTAACCCTGCATCAGCGGATAGAGGAATTCGTGAATCGCAATCGGCTGGTTCGCGCGGTAGCGCTTGCCGAAATCGTCGCGCTCGAGCATACGAGCGACTGTGGAGGTCGCGGCGAGCTTGATCATGCCCGCGGCGCCGAGGGTATCGCCCCATTTAGAATTGAAGCAGATCTCGGTCTTGTCCGCGTCGAGAATCTTGAACACCTGCGCCTTGTAGGTAGAGGCATTGACCTCGATATCTGCGCGGGTCAGCGGTGGCCGCGTCACATTCTTACCGGTAGGATCGCCGATTAAACCGGTAAAATCGCCGATCAGGAACATGACGTGATGCCCCAGTTCCTGGAATTGGCGCATCTTGTTGATGAGCACCGTATGGCCCAGGTGCAGGTCCGGAGCGGTCGGATCGAAGCCGGTCTTGACGCGCAGCGGTCGGCCGCTTTCGAGCTTCGCGACCAGTTCTTCTTCCACCAGCAGTTCGTCGCAGCCGCGTCTAATGATCTGCATCGCGGCTTCTATTGCATTGCTTTTCATGTGGCTCCGTACCTGGCACGCCGCAACGCGGCTGTGCTACACTTGCGCCGGACCAAAAGAGCCCAAGCGGATGAACAATAAATCAGGGAAGAGGATTTTAGCGCAGTTCGGCAGCCGACGAGAGTCAAGACTGCGCCTGCGCGTGATCATCAGCCTGTGCAGCCTTCCTTTTTTCGGCATGGTGGCGGCCTTCGGTACCGCCCCGGACACTGCGTATTCCTTCGTGCCCACGCGAACGGTAGTCGAAAGCCTCGACTTGAGCCGCGCCGAACAGCCGGACGATGCCAACCAGGTATTCTGGCGCGAAGAGCGATTTCGAAGCGGCGATACGATCGCCGACTTGCTTGCCCGCCTTGGCGTGAACGAGGAGGAAGCGAGTTCTTTCGTGCGCCATGCCAAATCCGGAAACTCGCTGCGAACGCTGCGCCCGGGAACCACGGTGCAGGCACGCACCGCAGACGACGGGTCATTGCTCGCGCTGCGCTATATTACCGACAGGAACCAACTGGTCGGCTTCGATAAGCAAGGTTCGGATTTCAAGGCGGTCGAGCAGAAACTCGCGCTCTCGCAGCAGCAACAGATGAAATCGGGGGAAATCCGCAGTTCGCTCTTTGCCGCCACCGATGCGGCCGGCCTCTCGGATAACGTCGCCACCCAACTTGCAGACATCTTTGCCGGGGACATCGATTTCCACCGCGACCTGCGCCGTGGGGACAAATTTACCGTGATCTACGAGGTCTTCTATCACGAGGGCCGCGCCATCAAGTCGGGGCGCTTGCTCGCGGCTGAATTCATCAACCAGGGAAAAAGCTACCGCGCAGTCTGGTTCCGAGACGCAGAGGGCAAAGGCGCCTATTACACCCCCGATGGCAAGAACCTGCGCAAGGCCTTCCTGCGCTCACCGCTGGAATTCTCGCGCCTGAGCTCCGGCTTCGCGATGCGCTTTCACCCGATTCTGCAGCAGTGGCGCGCGCACAAAGGTGTCGATTACGCTGCGCCGGTCGGCACCCACGTCAAGGCCACGGCAGACGGCACGGTCGAATTCGCCGGCCGGCGGGGCGGCTATGGCAATGTCGTCATACTCAAGCACCAGGGCGGCTTCAGCACCTATTACGCCCACCTCAGTAGGTTCGCCGGCGGCCTGAAAAAAGGCGCGCGCGTAGGCCAAGGCGACGTGATCGGCCACGTCGGTCAGTCCGGTTGGGCTACGGGGCCGCACCTGCATTACGAATTCCACGTCAACGACCAAGTACGCAATCCACTCACCGTCGCACTGCCGGCGGCTTTGCCCATCAGCGCACAGCAATCTACAGCTTTCACAGCCATAACCGGGCCGCTCGCAGCGAAGCTCGATCTGCTCAAGAACACGAATCTCGCCCTGCTGGATTAGGCGCGTCATCGCATCGCTGCGCGCGACGTGTGGATCCTTTTGGCGCGAACATCCGCTTGGTGATACCAGCCTGGCTGGTGGCCGCCCATCCCGATTGCCGTCACCAAGACTGGACCTGAGGCCCGCATCTTCGCCCAAAGTCGTTGCCAGGCTGAACAAGCAAAGAGGACGGGTGCGCAACTTCGCCGCTTTTGAGTTAGCGGGGGACGCGCCGCGCGTGCGCTGGGGGTGACTTAATCGGCGTAAAACGAACAGCTTGCAGCAAGAGTGGAAGCCCCAAGGCTCCCATTCTTGTCGAGGTGACATCGAAACGTTACGGCTCCATAACAAAAGTCATTTTGTCATGGCCCGATTTGGGCGAGTGCGAGGGGAGCCACATGGGAAGGGAAGGGTCCCCCACCTCTTCCTCGGCCCCTCGTATTGTTACAGACCCTAAGAGGAGAACGAAGACCCGCAACCGCAGGTGCTGGTCGCGTTCGGATTCTTGATCACGAACTGCGCACCTTCGAGGCCTTCCTGATAATCGATTTCCGCGCCGACCAGGTACTGGTAGCTCATCGCGTCGATCAAGAGCGTGACTCCATTTTTCTCCATCGCGGTGTCATCGTCGTTCTGGATCTCGTCGAACGTAAAACCATACTGGAAGCCCGAACAACCGCCGCCGCTGACGAACACACGCAGCTTGAGGTCGTCGTTGCCTTCCTCCTCGATCAATTCCTTCACCTTGTTCGCCGCATTGTCGGTGAACAGCAACGGGGCGGGCATTTCTGCTACTGTGTTCATGTCGATGCTCCTGAAAATAGTCTTACGGGTCGCCGAAAAACGCGGCGCATACCCTTATCTCCCAACTCGGAAGCTGCGGAAAAACGCTTCCGTCCAAGCCTATCCGACCGTGGTACGGCTTCGCGTGTCCTGAAAATGGTATTCGGCAACCTGCCAACCGCCCCGCGCTCAGTTGCGCGAGGCAATCTTCAACTCGACCGTCTTTCCAGACTCATTTACGCTGGACGCATGTACCAATCGCCCTTCGACGACTGCTCCGAGGTGCATTTCCAGCGTATTGTATTGCACATCGCCTTTGACGCGTGAATGCGCCTGAAGTTCGAGGAATTCGGCGGAAAAAATCGGGCCGTTTACGCTTCCATTCACCACCAGATGGGAAACATGAATCTCCCCGTCTATGCTCGCCTGCTCGCTCACCACCAGCGTGCTCGGCTGGCCCCCTGTGCCCACAACACTACCTTTGACTTCGCCATCAACACGCAGGCCGCCGACGAAAGTGACATTACCTTCAATCTTGGTGCCGGTCCCGATCAGACTGTCGATGCGATTCTGCGGCTTGCTCGCCTTCTTGCGGAACATGGACTCGCCCCCTAGGATAGATTGACGCTTTGCGACGCCCGCACCTGTGCGGACCCGCTTTCAAAGATTCTAATCTGCACCGTCTTGACGCGTGCCCCGGGTGCCACGCGGAACGTCCCTTCAACTCGCTGGAAGTATCTGAAATTAATCCTATAAGTCTGTGCGGCCCCTTCTTCGGGGAGGGTGATAATAGCATTTTTGCCATCCTGCTGCAGGGTCAGCAGGAACTGCAGACTACCCTGAAAGGGTTGCGCGCGCGTACTGCCCTGCAGTAGAAGCAGGCGGTAGCGAAATTCCCCTGGGAGCGCATCCGGCTCGACGCGGAAGCGGTTGATGGACAGTGCGTTGTCCTTGCGTTCGCCCGGCATCAGGTTCTCGAAAAACGCCAGATCCTCCTTCAACCGGCCATTCTCATCCTCCAGCGCCTTCACCTGCTTCACCAGCTGCATTTGCGCTGCCCGCTCAATCTGCAGCTTGCTTTCGCTGGCGTTGACCCCGGCGCGCAATGCGTTGCTTTCCTCGGTCAATTTTTTCACGCTTTCGCGAAGCTGCGACATTTCCTGCTCGACCTCGCTACGGTCGAAGCCGGCAAAACGCCGGCCGGCATCGTACATCCAGGTCGCCAAGACCAGCGAGCAGGACAGCACCACGACCACGCCGAGCATGCGCCAATACCAGGCGACATGGGTCTTCACCGTCATGCGCGGTGCCGAGATGCCGAAGCGCTGACGAAATCTTTTCAGCAGAGTCCGAGACATCAGAGCGCTTACGGCAAAACCGGCACCTGTCGCAGACCCAGCGACTCGTCCAGCCCGAACATGAGATTCATGTTTTGGACCGCCTGCCCAGAAGCCCCTTTGACCAGGTTGTCGATGACCGACAGCAGCACCAGGGTGTCGCCGCCCTGCGGACGGTGCAGGGCAATGCGGCAGGTGTTGGCCGCCCGCACCGATCGCGTGTCCGGATGGCTCCCCGGCGGCAGCACGTCGACAAATGGCTCACCCGCGTAGCGCTCCTCGTACAGCTTCTGAAAATCGAGCTCGCGCGTGATGCGCGCATACAAAGTAGCGTGGATGCCGCGGATCATCGGCGTCAAGTGCGGCACGAAAGTCAGGCCGATATCGCGGCCGACAATGTGCCCAAGGCACTCGACTATTTCCACCCAATGGCGATGCCCCGGCACGCCGTAGGCTTTGAAATTGTCCGAAGCCTCGGAAAACAGGATATGCGTCTCGGCCTTGCGTCCGGCTCCACTGACACCCGACTTGGCGTCGGCAATCAGATGCCCGGCATCCACGGCGTTCGCCTCGAGCAGGGGCAGCAAGCCGAGCTGCACCGCCGTTGGGTAGCAGCCGGGGTTGGCAACGATGCGCGCCTTGCGGATCGCTTCACGATTGACTTCGGGCAGGCCATAGACCGCTTCCGCGATCAATTCCGGACAGGCGTGCTTCATCTTGTACCACTTCTCCCACTCCGCCACGTTCTGGATGCGGAAGTCGGCGGCAATGTCGATGAGGCGCACGCCGGCGTCCACCAGACGCCGCGCATCGTTCATGGCGACGCCGTTGGGCGTTGCAAAGAACACCACGTCGCACTGATCCAGCGCGCTTTTGACCGGATCTGAAAATGCAAGGTCGACATGACCGCGCAGGCTTGGAAAGAGCTCGCTCACCGCCATGCCAGCTTCCTGGCGCGAAGTAATCGCGCGTAACTGCGCCTGCGGATGCTGCGCCAATATGCGCAGCAGCTCCACCCCGGTATATCCCGTACCCCCGACCACGCCGATCTTGACCATCGCCAGCTCCCTCTGTGATGCCTAGTTCGTGATTTTCAGTCTAACATTCGACAATTACGGCCGCCAGAAAACAAAAGCCGCCCTGCAAGGCGGCTTTGTCGTGCTTCTTTTGGCCGGATTACCGCTTGGAGAACTGCTTTGCACGTCGCGCCTTGTGCAGGCCCACCTTCTTGCGTTCGACCTCGCGCGCATCTCGCGTCACCAGCCCGGCTTTGGAAAGCGCGGGCTTGAGCGCCGGATCAAATTCGATCAAGGCGCGGGTGAGGCCGTGGCGCACCGCGCCAGCCTGGCCGTTCTCGCCTCCGCCGTCGACGTTGACTTTGATGTCGAAAGTCTGCAGATGATTGGTCAGTACCAGCGGCTGACGTACCACCATGCGCCCGGTTTCTCTGCCGAAATAATCGTCAAGCGGTTTGTCGTTGACCGTGAACTGGCCTTTGCCGGGCTTGATAAACACGCGCGCCACCGAGGACTTGCGCCGGCCCGTGCCATAATTGTAGTTAATCTCAGCCATTGATCAGATCTCCAGCGCTTTAGGTTGCTGTGCAACGTGCGGATGCGTGCCATCGGCATACACCTTCAGTTTCTTGAACATGGCGTAGCCGAGCGGCCCCTTGGGCAGCATGCCTTTCACCGCCTTCTCCAGCGCCCGCCCCGGAAAACGCGCCTGCATCTTGCCGAAGCTGGTTTCCGATATGCCGCCCGGGTAGCCGCTGTGCCGGTAATAGGTCTTGTCGGCCGCCTTGTCGCCGGTAATGCGCAGCTTGGCCGCATTGACAACGACGATGAAATCGCCCGTATCGACGTGCGGCGTATAAATGACCTTGTGCTTCCCGCGCAGGCGCCGGGCAACCTCGGTAGCGACGCGGCCGAGCACCTTGTCGGCGGCGTCGATCACGAACCAGTCCCGCTTGACTTCATGCGGCTTGGCAGAAAATGTTTTCATTGGCTAAACGGCCTAGGCAAAGGAGCGAAATTGTAAGCGAGCAGCACCCTTGTGTCAATCTGAATGCAACTTCGCGAGCACCGAAATGACAGACATGTGGCTGAGCGCCGGCATTCGCGAAGCGTATTTAGCGGAAATTTTCGCGCAAGCGCAATCGTAGTCTTGGGGCGCCAGTTGCCCCTGGGCTACAATTCCAGATCATTTCGGGGCCGCTGCCGTCCGCAACGCTGCAGTTGCCCTGGTTTAGTCAAAGCGCGTGGAGGCATCGCCTCGCTTTGTCATGTGTTGCAGGGACGTCAACGATGGAATGCAAGGTGAAGTGGATCGACGGGGTGAGCTTTGTCGCGGAAACCGGCAGCGGACACGCACTGGTGATGGACGGCGCAGCCGAAGGAGGAGGACGCAACCTCGGCCCGCGGCCGATGGAAATGGTGTTGCTCGGCACTGGCGGCTGCAGCGCCTATGACGTGCTCGTGATCCTGAAGAAAAGCGGACAGGAAGTCAGCGGCTGCAACGTCGAGCTCAAGGCCGAACGCGCTGAGGCCGATCCTAAGATATTCACCCGCATCCACATGCATTACGTGCTGCGCGGGAAAAACCTCAAGTCATCGATGGTGGAATCCGCGATCAAGTTGTCGCACCAGAAATACTGCTCCGCCTCGATCATGCTCGGCAAAACAGCGCAGATCACGCACGGCTACGAGATCATTGCGGAGCAGGGGTCGACATAGCATGCGGGTGGGAAAGGAACGGGCCCGCCCCTGCGCTGGCCCTCTATGCTCCCCCAGCCAGGACGTTGCCAAGTCGGACTACGGCGCCTTCGGCATCAGACCCAATAGGAAGCTCCGGTCATGACACGCGCCGATAAACGCATCGCGCGCTTCACCAACTCGGGCAGCTCGGCCGCGCCCAATGCATACGCAGTTCGGGCATGGCCGCTTTCGTCCTGTTTCATCTGCTCTACGATGGCGCGCGTTTTCGCGTCCTGCGGTGCGAGGCGCTCGAGATGGCCCTGCAAATGCGCCTCGACCTGGCGCTCGGTCTCGGCCAGAAAACCCAGATTCCAGCGCGTGCCGAACCTGCCTGCAGCATAGCCCAGCGCAAGCGCTCCGGCGTACCAGAGCGGGTTGAGCAGGCTCAGGCGCCCGCCCAGCTCGGCCACGCGCTGCTCGGTCCAGGCGAGGTGCTCGGTTTCTTCGCGCGCTGCCTGCGCCAAGGCTTGCGTCACCTCAGCGTCGTCGCAGGAGAGCGCCTGGCCCTGGTACAGCGCCTGCGCGCACACCTCGCCGCAGTGGTTGACGCGCATCAGCGCCGCCGCGTGGCGCTTCTCGGCCTCGCTCAGCGTCGCCTCGCCAAGCGCACGGCCGGGCAGGGGCCGCGCCGACGCGGGCGTTGCTGCAAGCGTACGCAGCGCTTTGTCGAATTCGACTATGAGCTTATCGATATTGTTGAGCATGATGAACAAAATTGCCGCAGCGTGGAGGGTAAGCGGCTACGCATGGATTATGCATGATAGAACAGGCTCTGCTTACGCGCTTTCCTTTTTCGAAGCCGTGCAGATTGAATTTCGCAATGGGCCGGTCTTCGCGCAACCGAACATAAAAAAACGGGCGCCTTACGGCGCCCGTTGGATACCACTGACGGTCGTTTAAGAGCTTAGAACTTGTGATTGACCGTAAGTGCGTACGTGCGTTGATTCTCGCCTGCGAAGGGCGCCGTGTCCTTACCGCTATACGATGTACTCGTATAGAGCTGGTAGTTCGAAGCAGCCTTGTTCGTCAAATAGGCCCAGGTCAAGGCGGCTGTCGTGCGCTTGGAGAACGAGTAGATGTAGGAAGCAGACTTCAGATCGGCGCCGGTATTGGCGATGTCGCCCGCGGCGTTCTTGCTCTTGCTCGCCTTGGTGTAGCCGACGGCAAAGGCATGCGGGCCCGTGACGTAGTTCACGGAAGGCGTGACCGTGGTCCGATCCTGGGTCAAAGCGCGCGTGGTGGCGTTATACATCTTCGAATGGTTCCAGCCCAGACCGAACCTCCAGCCGCCCATTTGGTAGGCGCCATAGAGCACATCGGAGCGCGTGTCAACGACATTACCGTTATAGGTCCCCGCTACGCCGTCCGCGGCCAGGTCCGGGTGGTTGATGTAGTAGCTATAGCCGAACTTGATCGGGCCATTGTTGTACTCGGGGTTGATGTTCCAGTAACTGCCCTTGCGTCTTTGTATGCCTTGGGGCGGCGCTGTGGTGCAGGCTGCGGTAAAACAGGTCATATCCGCTGAATTGCCAGTCGCCGGGTTGCCGCTGCCCCAGCCCAGGACCATGCTAATGCCTTTCCACTCTGGCGCGATGTATCTCACCGAGCCCAATTCGCGGCTCGTGCCGACGCCGGTGGTGTTGATGTAATCGAACATGCCGGTGTGCCCGGCTTGGAGCAAGCCGCCCAGGCTCGAAATCTTTTCCTGGCCGTTGCCATAGTGGAATTCATGCCGGCCGAAGGTCAGGCTGCCTAGCGTCCTGCTCTTCAAGCCGACATAGGTCTCGCCGCCGCTGAGGGTGTTGTCGTTGGTGTTAGGCGCGAAGCGCTGCTCGAATATGGCGACCGCGGAAAGACCTCTACCCAGGTCTTCATTCACGCGGATGGTCCAGCGCGACGCGTCGTCCGTCAGCCGCCACTGGCTCTTGTTGATGCGGCCTGCCGCGGCGTTGGGAAACTCCATATTCTGGATACTCTGCTTGATGTTACCCGTGATCCTGACCGAAGACTGAGCGAGCGCGACAGCCGGAGCCGCAAGGACGCCGGCGACAGCGACCGCAATTAGTTTCTTGTTCATAGAGAAATTCCTCCTTGTGATTAAAAAGTGGCGCAAAGACCATCAGATCTGTAATGGCCTATGCGCCAGCCTAGACTTCGGTCGAATAACTTCCCCATCTTCTTGTTGCAGTAGCATCCGTCCGCATCATTCCGCGAGTCGCAGATGAAACTTTCGCGGAACACCACGTCCGGCTCGTTGATGAAGCCAGGCGAACCGATGGTAGGGTCCGATGGGCATTGTGAAAATTCGCATTTTCACGTAAGCAAATTCACTTACATGCGGACGCGCGGTTCTGTTCTGGTCTATTATTGGCGCATTCTCGATCGAGGGAGGCGGATCGCATTCATGCCCATGCCGGCTGATTTCCCGATGTTCGGACCGCGCCGTTCGCTCATCGCGCATGTCAGGGATGCGCTGGTGTTCGTCGCCTGCTATCTCGCGCTCGACTGGGCGAGCGATCTCTATCCGCTCGGCCCGTTCGACATCACGCTGTGGAATCCCTCGCCTGCGCTGGGCATAGTCTGGTTGTTTCTCGGGGGATTGGGTTACGCGCCCGTCGTTTTCGGCACCATCTTTATCGCCGACATCGTCATTCGTCAGGCGCCGGGGGGGATGCTCTTGACGGCGCTGACCTCGCTCGTGCTCGCGGGTGGGTACACCGCAATCGCGGCAACTCTTCGCTATTTCCTCAAATCCGCCTCCGGTCCGACCGACGTGCGGCATCTATGGACTTTCATCGCTGTTACAACCATCGGAACCGCGATCATCGGCGCCCTCAATGCATGCGCTCTGTGGGCGAACGGCTTGCTCGTCGGTACGCTGTTCAGCACCGCAGTGTTTCGGTTTTGGCTCGCCGATGCGGTAGGAGTGCTGGTCACGGCGCCGCTGCTCCTGCTCGCAGCGGACAAGGCCGCGCGCGAGCGCCTGTTCAATTCCTGGCGCAGACCGGAAACCGTCCTCCAGTTCGCGGTGATGGTCGCGATGGTGTATTTCGTCTTCACCGGCGCAGGCGACGCCACACCGAAATACTTCTATCTGCTGTTCCCGCCGCTCATCTGGATCGCTTTGCGCGGCGGATACGTCGGCGCCGCGGTGGCCTCGGGTATTGTCCAGATCGCCGTTATACTGGTGGGAGTCCAAAGCGATCCTATGCTTGCGCTGGCGCTGGTGGAAGTGCAGTTACGGGTGGCTGCGCTGTCGCTGACCGGCTT
>Ga0080064_1007244_pt1 | contig 11329 bp, 12 predicted proteins | sample Subgrocontami54m_FD_69260 | JGI IMG/M metagenome (GOLD analysis project Ga0080064, IMG submission 69260) | Subsurface groundwater microbial communities from S. Glens Falls, New York, USA - GMW46 contaminated, 5.4 m (SPADES assembly) (version 2) ...
GCCAGTCGCTTCAGCGCCACGACCCGGCCCAAGTGATGGTCCCGAACACGAAAGATCAACCCTTGGCCGCCGCGCGACGTGGCCCGCTCGTCGAGGAATTTGTAGCGCCCGGCGAAATCCTCGCAGACCGGGAGTGACCAGCCGCCCGGTCCCAAGCGCGGAGCCGGCTCGCCGGCGGCGCGGTCAGCACGGGCCTCCGCCCCGGCCACGGACCGGAAGCAGCACGGGCAGACGCCAGGCAGCCAGTCCGCGGCGAGAGCCTTCCCACACTCACAACAGGCACGCATCGCGAATTATCTTCTTGCCGTGGTTCATAGAGCGCATGCTCCAACGAGGGGTTCGCAGGACTACGGCCGAGGTTTCAAAGATTCGCTTCCCCGGGTTGGAAGGGCAGTTCCATGAGCCTTCCCAAGTATTCTATTTCTTCTTCCACCTCCTCCGGCTCGACCAAGTCCGCCACGGCCTGCCGAAAAGCGTCCCGAAACTTTTTCAGCAGCCGATGGCGGCGCACCTTGACCGCGTTCTCGGAGATTCCCAGGATGCCAGCGATTTCTTTGACGGGGGTGCCCGCCTTGTTGCCAATCAGCAGCTCAAACTCTTCGTTCGTTCCGCCCTCCTCCAAAAAGTCTGCGCGGGTCTCTTCAAACACCCGTCGAAAAGTCTCCGCGGCAAACTCGCGATCCACGCGCTGGCCGAATTCGTCTTCCGTGGACGCCTGCAGGGGCTCCGCCTCCAGATCAACGTCAGCAAGTGGAATCGGTGGCTTGATCTCCTTGCCATCAGACCCGTAGCATCGCCTCAACTCACTAAAGATAAACCAGCGCAAGGCCGTCAGCAGCAGACTCCGAAAACGTCCTTTGGCACGGTCGGCCCTGGGAATGAGTTTGGGAACAAAGACCCGCGTGATGAATTCGCTGGTCAGATTTTCCGGATCGTCCTTGATGTAGTGCTCGATCTGCCGCTGGATCAGGCGGCGATACTGCCCGACCAAGATTTTCCACGCCTCCTCAGCCTTCGGTCCGGTGCCGCGTGCGATCACGATTTGGCTCCAACGAGTGGCGGGAGAATCGCTTGAGTGCGGGTGCGGAGGTTGAGAGCTATGCGACTCAGACTCGGGCTTCATACCTGCAGGACTCTACCGCACATGGCAGCCGCCTCAAGGAGAAAGTCAGCGGCGCACAGATGCGCCGCGCTCCCTGACGGAGCCGACCTTTCTTCGATTCTCTATCCTCTGCCCTCTGCGCCGGCTCTGGGGCTGCGGCTCCGGGCCTCCGCGTCCATCTGGGTTCGTCTGCGGTTTCAATCGGACTTTTGTAACCTGGCCGGGCGATTGGCGAACCATTCCAGTGATGAACGCTCGACTGCACTCTGTGACTTCGCCGGCCTTGCTGCTCGACCTGTGCGCTGTGCTCAAGGCGGCTTGCCCGGGCGCGCTCGGGCGTGAGATAGGTTCTAACTGAAAGCCAAAATCATGAATCCGAACCTTCCGTTTCCAGCGGGCGTTCGACCCGCGTCTAGCGTCGTGTCCGCGCTTGACCCCGCGCTTTCCGGCCCGCAGCCAAGCGCGCCGCCGGCTTGGGTGGTTGCGCCTCTCGACCAGCAGGCCGTGCGGCTCGCGATCTTTCACTGGCTCATCGCCCAGCGCGGCCTGCGCCTCGGCCGTCGGCTTCGCTAGCATGAGCATGCACGCCCTTGTGGCCACGCGCTCGACTCGGCTGGGCTGTCCTGCCGGCGGGGCGGGTGCCGGCGTTCCGGGGTCGTGGTTCGCGCCTTCGGGAGGGTCCCGCCGCGGTGGCGGCGGGTTTCGTCCTCGGCTCGCGAATCAGCATTGGAAAATCGGCACGGCCTGTCGTAAACTCCCGCTTATGAACAAAACCCTGCCAGCGTTCCTCCTTGCGCTTTCGTCTGTCACCGCCCTGGCGCAAATCCAATTCACCGCCGCTGACCTTCCTCAGCAAATCGCTGCCTATTCTCGCGCCTACGTGAGCACTGGCAACGTTGCTGTAGCCGCTCTGCCTGGGGCCAAAGGCGGGCCGCACCGCTGGGATTTCTCCTACGCCCAGGGGGTGGGGGACCACGTCCGCCGCCTCGACCTCGTCGCGCCGACCGACGGCGGGCACGGCGCGGATTTCCCTGAGGCTGCTTACGCCGAGCGGACGACGCGCGAGGCCAGCGGCAGTCAATCGTGGGAATACTACCGCATCATCCCCACACAGGGCCGGACCTACTACGGCTTCTACGATCCCGTCTCCAACGCCGCTGATCCCGTGACCGTCTTCGACGCGCCGACGATCGATTTGCCCGAGACCATTGCGCTCAACCAGTCCTGGCAACGCACCGTCGATTTCACGGACCTGATCGACATCGGTTTCATCCAAGTCACTGTGCTCGTGAAGTTCACCTCGGAGGCCGTAGTGGACGCCTACGGGACGGTCGTGCTGCCCGCCATCGGCGAAGTGCCCGCCCTGCGCGTGAATGAGGTCAACACTTACGAGACCTTCGATCTCACCCTGGGCCTGCCGCTGGACACGCAAATCTTCCGCAACTACTACTGGCTCGTCAAGGACGTCGGCAAGGCGGTGCACATCATCTCCAAACCCGAGACCACCGTGCCGCCGGAGAATTTCCAGACCGCCTCGACCGTTCTGCGCGTCTTTGAGAGCAGCGCAGTGAAGCCGCCACCGCTGCGCCTTTCCGTCAAGAACCTGCGCGCTGCCCTCAAAGGCAAGGAGCTATTCCTCACCTGGGACAAGGAATCTCCGGCGACGGGCTACGAGGTTGAGTTCGTGGACCGCCTCGCCCCGCAAGCGACTTGGAGTCCGCTGCCGAAGCCGACCGACAATTTCCTGTTCGACTCCCTCATCGTCGGCCCCGGCAGCCGCTTCTACCGCGTCTTTTTCACGCAATGAGGATCTCGCCGTGAGTCTCCCGTTGACAGAAACCCTCACCGTGTCGCTACCCCCGGCGTGTAGCGCGCGGGATTCGTTCCGTCGGACTCCAGGTGGGTTCGGTTCATCTGGCCTCTCGGCCAGCGCGCCAGCGTCTTGGACTGCGGCAGTCTTCTGCCGCTTTCCCTCCGCTCGGCAGCGGCTCGCCCCTTCGCCCCCGCGCAGCCTCAACGTCAGCGCGCGCAGTCCCAAGCGCCAGAGGCCAGGCGCACTCCAAAACCTCGAGGGCATTCCGAGCGCGGCCGGCGCGAGAACCTCGCTCCACTCAAGCCTCCGCCCGAACTCCCGGCGTGATGGCCTAACGCGCCAACGCCTCTTCCGATTTAACTCATTTAACCATTCAACCCATTTAACCCCTGCCTCGCCCGCCTTCACCCTGATCGAACTCCTCGTCGTGATCGCCATCATCGCGATCCTCGCGAGCCTGCTGCTGCCCGCCCTCAGCCGCGCACGCATCGCTGCCCGGACTGCCCACTGCAAGAGCAACCTCCACCAAGTCGGCGTCGCCTTGGCGATCTATGTCGGTGGCGAAGATGTCTATCCGCTGGCCACGGCCGGCGATGGCCTGGGCCACTGGCAACGTGCCCTGTGCCCCCTCGCCGACTCGAACGTCTTCTTCTGCTCAGAGAAGGTCCAGATTGATGAGAAATACGTGAAGCTGTTCTCCCTGCCCACGAAGATGGCCCTCCACTACGGCTACAACCACCGCGGCGCCGCGCGCAAAAACCTGCCTGAGTTCAACCTCGGCCTGGGCGGCGATTTCGCGTTTGAAAGCGGCCAGCTCCGCTTCCTCCCCACGCCCGAAAGCCGCGTCGTCGCGCCCAGCCGAATGATCGCGGTGGGCGACGGCGACCTGAACATCTACCTGCCGAGTATCTTCACGCAGCCCCCGCCCTACGCCGAGCTGCTTCACTTGATCTCCCCTCACTTGCTGAGGCCGGAGGGCCGGCCCGGCGTCGGCCAGTGGCACAACGGTGGCGCCAACCTGCTCTTCTGCGATGGCCACGTCGAACACGGCAAGCTCGACTACTGGACCGCGCCGACAGAGAAAATGCGCCGCCTCTGGAACAACGACCACCTTCCCCATCCTGAGACATGGTGAGACCACTCAGTCGGAAGCAATGATATGACTCTTCACCCGTCCAAGCCTGGAACTCTGACCTCAGCGCTGCTTCTCTGCCTGGCCGCAGTCGGCGCTTCACCTGTCGCAGGTGGCGTGCGAGATTCCTACCCGTTGAACCAAGGGGACTGGAAAGAATACCGGAGCGCGTACGGAACCGATCGACACAGCTTCGCGCAGGCGAGTTTCGCCGGGCGGAAGTTGTTGGAGGAAAGCCATTCCTTGACCGGTTCACGGATGTATCTTCAGCACTCCGGCGCTCAACTCGTTTGGTACGGAGGCAGGGTTGGCGAGGCGACTCTCACATTTGACCGGTCGCTGGTGCTCTTGGAGGACCAGATGCTGCCCACTGGGGGCTCACGAACCTCGGCGACGACCGTCAAGTTCGAGGGGGTTACTTTCACCTTGAACCTCACCGTCACGGTCACAGTGGGGGGGACCGTGACGGTTCCGGCCGGCACGTATCAGGATTGCCGGCTCATGCGGTTCGAGCTGACAGCCTCGGCCATGGGCGAGGAGGAGACCGCGGCGGTTGACGTGATGTACCTGGCGCCGGGCATTGGCCGGGTCAAAAGCGCAATCGTGGACGAAGACTTCGAGGTGATTGGCTGGGAAGAATTGGTCGCGGGCAGCGTCGCTGGAAAGCCGGTGCAACGAAAGGTTCCCACGATTACCACCAACTCCCCCTTGCCCGGTGGAACCGTGGGCGCCACTTATTCTGCGACGTTTGAAGCGACAGGCGGGACGCCACCGTACACGTGGACGAAAGTGACGGGTGATTTGCCTCCAGGTCTCAGCCTCGACAGCGGCCCCGGAACAATCCGCGGAACACCTCGAGTGGCGGGCACGTTCACGGTTCGCGTACGCGTGACGGATGCCGACGCCCCGTTTGCGGGGAAAGAGTTCGCGCTGACGATCAATCCCGCCGATCGGCCAAAGACCAGCATGAAGGTGACGACCTCCGGCCAATGAGTGCTGATCCATTGCGTCATATCGGTCATTTTGTTCGCCTCGTTGCGTCCCTTTCGTCTGCGGCTTCAGCCGATCACGGCCGGTAAATTCATGATCAGTTCGCGAGTAAAGCTCAAATAGGTCTGGAGCATCCAGGAGCCGAAAAGAACCAGCGCGAGGATCGTCGCCAACACCTTCGGCACAAAAACCAATGTAAAGTCGTTGATCTGCGTCGTCGCTTGAAAAATGCTGACGGCCACGCCGGCGACCAGACCGAAAAGGATGGCCGGGCCGGCCACGGTGCCGGCCACGATCAAGGCGTTGCGCAGGATATCGAGGAGGGCCTCCGGCGTCATGCAAAACTCCTGATCAGCGAGCCGACCAGCAGATTCCAGCCGTCCACCAGCACGAACAGGACGAGTTTGAACGGCAGCGAGATCAACACCGGCGGCAAAAACATCATGCCCATGGACATGAGGATGGAGGCGACCACGAGATCCAAGATAAGAAACGGAACGTAGATCAAGAACGCCATCTGAAAAGCGGTCTTGAGCTCCGAGATGACAAAGGCGGGAATTAAATGAGTGGCCGCGACCTCGGCGGCATCTGCGGCGCTCTGGCCCCCGTTGAACAGCGCCAAGTCGGCTTTGCGCGTCTGGCGGAAGAGAAATTCTCTAAGCGGGCCCCAGGCGCGCTCCAACGCCACCTGCGGCTCGATTTGCCGCTTGAAGTAGGGGCTCACCGCGTCGGCTTCGACGCGCTGCCACACCGGCGCCATGATATGAAAAGAGAGGAACAACGACAGGGCGATGATGATTTGATTGGAAGGCGCCTGCTGCGTTCCGAGAGCCTGGCGCAGGAACGACAGCACAATGACGATGCGCGTAAACGAGGTCAAGGTTACCAGGACCAACGGCGCTACCGAGAGCACCGTCAGGAGAATGAGGATCTCCATGACCGTGGCCGCCTCGGTGCCCTTCAACGTGCCTGTTAAAGCATTGAGTGCCGCGGGGTTCATCGGGCCGGCAACTCCGTCAAAGGTGGGCGGCCGCGCTCGGTCGGTTTCGTCTTGGGGTCGTCTTTGTGCGCGCCGTCGGCATTTTGTTCGCGAGTCTTGGTGAGCAACGTGATCCCCTGAGGGCTAATGCCGAGCAACAACGTTTCCTTGTCGAGGCGCACCAGAGCGAGCGAGGACTGGGCGGTCAACGGCAAGCTGCCTAAGTGCTCGAGGGCACCGCGGGTAGCGGAGCGACGGCTCAGCGCCTGCCAGAGACTGCGCCAGAGCGCGCTCCAACTTGCGATGCCGGCACCAAAAAGCGCGGCGGGTCTGCTGATCGTCTGCAACATTGAAGACCTATTGAATGAGGAACTCTTTGAAATAAACGTTCAGCACCAGCGGTGTGCCGATGGCCGTGTTGATGCGCTTGAGCAGGTCGGCGCGCAGCTTGTTCTTGCCTTCGGGATCGACGAGATCCTCGGCCTTCCTTTCACTGAGATACATGATGACGGCGTGGCGAATCGGCCCGCTGTAGTCCTTGATTTTTTCCTTTTCATGCTCGTTTTTGACGCCGACGCTCAAGCTCGTTCTTAAATAACGGCCCGGCACCGATCCAGTCAGATTGACCACGAAAACATCCAGGTCGGCGCCTACTTCCGGCTCGTGTTTCTTTGCTTCTTCGTGTTTCGCGGTTTGTTTTCCATGCGCCGCGTCCTTGGGCCGGACGAATTCCGGCAAGATATCCGGAGCGAAAAACCAGACGGCGGCGCCGGCGCCACCGAGAAGAACGACAACCGCACTGGCGATGATAATGAGTCTCTTGTTCATGGCTGCCCTGCTGCCGGAGCTTTGAGCAACCCATGTGCCAAAGCCGGCGACACGAATATGCCGCGAATTAGCGCCGTTGCAAGCAAGGAGGATTGCGCTGACCGTCAAGAACACCAAGCCTCTTCGTCAGATCCTTGACGATTTCCATCTCGCACGATGGAGTCGAGCGCACCAAACTCATGCGCCGCGTCGCGCTGCGGACTCCGGCCCGTTCTATGAGCATGCGTCGCTTCGACCGCGCCAAGGAAGAAGCGGGAACTTTCTTCCGCAACCGCAAAGTCGCGAGCGAGCAGATAGGAACGCTGGCATTACTGTTGCTTCAGCGCCGTGCGTTGACGACTCAGTCTGGAGGAAAGAACAGATGAAGGCATCCCAAGCACAAGTACCGGGGCTCCTGGCGGAGAGCCATTATCGTGTCCGCCGTCCCCGTACTAAGAAGACGCGGGATCGCCGCGAGGAGATACTGACCTTCCCCAATGGAGCCGCGGTGCAGACGACCATGGCCGTTGGGGAAACTTCCGAGGTGACGCGAACCTGGACCGAGACGGCGGACAGCGAAGCGCGCAACGCGCTGCAAGTCATTCTCAGCGGGAGCGAGTTGCTGCTGGATAATTTTTTCGGCCGGCTGTCACCGGCGCAAAAGAGGATTTTGGAAGGAGTGCTGGGCAGCGCTCGCCATCTCAATGGCATCATCGCGGCGCTTTCCAACCCGGGTAGAATCATCGGCGACGCGCCGCTCTATACCTTACATCGATAACCGGCCCGCACGGTTGTGGAACCCCACGCGCAAGCCCCGACGCCTTCCACTACGCAAACAGGGCGAAATCCTGAACGAGGGCCCCCGGCTAACGCCGAGGATCGAGTCGAAGGGCCGGCAATCTGTACTACTATTATGCCTGAAAGTTTTCGCGGCCGGCGCAAACTTTTGTGACGCATCTTTCCTTAGTTCCTGAATCACAAAAACTATCTCACCACGAAGCACCCAGCGCGGCTACGCCGCAACCAAAATGGGAAAAGTCGGATTCACCACGAAGGCACGAAGGACACGAAGGTTTTCGTACGGTGCGCTTCGCGCACCGGTCGGTCTCGGAATATCTCTCGCAAAGGCGCAAAGGGAAATCATTGTCATTTCGAACGAAGAGAGAAATCTTTCTTAGATCCCTCGCATTCGCTCGGGATGACAGGTCTTGGGCCTGTCACTTAGCGTCTTGGCGCCTTGGCGCGAACAATATCCGAATCCGAGAGATTTCGACTCCCGGGAAATTTGCGCAGGCCGCGACAATTCTCATGGATAGTAGTACGAAGAGCACGAAGGAAAGAAGATTTGACCGCAAAGAGCGCAAAGGATTTAGGTTTCAGATCTGTGGGGCAACGGCCTTGTGGTTACCCTTGTCAGTAGTACGGAAGGCACGAATTTTTGGTTCACAAATATCCGAACCCTTCGTGTCCTTCGTGCCTTCGTGGTGAAAACTGTGTTTGCTTCTTGCACTAAAGCCGGAAGGACCAGGGGATAGGCCATGTCGAACCGATCGCTGCTATGGATTGTCATGTTGGTCGTCGTGAATCTTGGCGCGAACCCAAGTTGGGGGGCCGATCGCCTTCTCGGCGTTCAGTCGGCGCGGGTGATGTCCCAGTCTATGCCGTGGATCGCGCAAGAGACAGGCATCTTCCGCAAGTACAATCTGGAATTTCCGCTGGTCTACATCGGCTCCTCGCCGCTCGCCACCGCAGCGATGCTCGGCGGCGACGCACAGATTTTGGTCGACGGCGGCCTGGGCACCGTGCGTGCGGTGGTCCAGGGCAATAACGAGCTGGTATTCATCGCCGGCATAAAAAATTATTTGACCCAAAGTATCCTCGCTAAACCGGAGATCAAGCGGCTTGAGGATCTGCGCGGCAAAAAGGTCGGCGTGACGCGCATCGGCAGCACGACCCACTACTTCGCGGTGCAGGCGTTCAAGCGGCGCAATATGGAGGCCGGGCGTGACTACGTGGTGATCCAGACCGGCGGCGCGCCGGAAATGCTCGCCGCGCTGCTCTCCGGTGCCATCGAAGCGGGCACCATGACCGCGCCCTGGGACACGCGCGCGATCGCGGAAGGATTTCGCTACGTCGTGTTCGGTCCCGATCTGCGCCTTCCCCAGGTGGCGGTCTCTTTTATCACCCGGCGTTCCTTGATCGCGCGCAGCTCGCCCCTCATCGCGCAATTCATGCGCGCCATGGCCGAGGCCGCCAGGATTTTGCACACGGACAAAGAGGTTACGTTCAGGGTGCTCGGAAAATACCTGCGGGTCGACGACAGGAAAATCTTGGAAGCCGGCTACAACGCCGAGATCAAGGCGTTGGAGCCGCGCATGGAGCTTAAGCTAGACGCGCTGCAAGCGATCCTCGACGACGTGGCGCAGGTGGACCCGCGCGCTAAGCAAATCAAAGCCGCGGAGCTCTACGACCGCCGCTATCTCGACGAGATGGAGAAGAGCGGCTTTTTCGATAAGCTATGGGGCGGGACGGCAAATCGATGAACGATGCTTCGTACTATTGACAGCGTCATCTACTCCGTGTTAAGAACCCCCAGTTTTCGATAGCGCCTTGATCCGCCAAACTTTTGGTAGTCAGACAACTTTGACGTGCAACAAGAAAGCCCGGTGGGTCAACCCCAGTCGGGCTTTTTTATTATCGGTTTGTAGAAATCGGACAAAACCAATCTCGCGCGAAGACGCCAGGGAGGACGATATGATCAGGTTCGCTGAGTCGTGTGACCGAAGCCATATTCGAAGTCGTATGGAGATTACATCACTACTCACCGCTTCTCTCCACGGGCTTAAAGAAAAGGGGAGGATGAGCATCGTCCTATTTATATTTGTTTTAGTATCGCTGTCGTTCTCGGTGGCAAGTGCGGCTCCTTTTGTTTACATCACATCCTTTTAACTAAAGAGGACGCGGAAAAGTTTGCGTTCATGTTGTGCAAGGCGTGGATTGATGGCTCGCCCCCTCAGTCAAGAAAGGAGACTAACATGGGACCCTTGATCAGATTTCTTGGAGTAATTTTTGCGCTCTCCGTTATTTTATATGTGCCGTCGGCCTACGGAGCGCCTTTCGCGTATATTACGAACGCCGGTGACAACACGGTCTCCGTAATTGACACCGCTACCAACACTGTAACTGCAACCGTGTTGGGACTAGGCCCGAATCCACAGGGCGTCGCCGTACATCCAGCGGGCACGTCCGTCTATGTGATCAATATAGGGCGTTCGGTCCCAGAAACCACCGTTTCGGTAATTGACACTGCCATCAACACTGCGAGCACGATTCTAGTAGGGCGTTATTTCCGTGGAGTGGCGGTGGACCCGACTGGAGCAGTGGCGTATGTGACGACCCTAGACGCGCAAAACACTGTCCAAATCATTGACACCGTTACCAACACAGTTATCGGTGGCATCTCGGCTGGGACTGGCCCTCTTGGCCCTTACGGTGTGGCAGTGCATCCTCAGGGCACCTTTCTCTACGCCGCAGATATTAACGGCAATAAGGTCTCCGTCATCAATACCGCAACCGCTGTTGCTACGACTGTAGACCTCAGTCCCAACCTGACACCTGTTAGCGTTGCCGTCGAGCCAAAAGGAACTTTTGTGTATGTGACTAATAACGACAGCAATACGGTTTCTGTTATTGCTACTTCGACTAACAACGTTGTTGCGACGATTCCCGTCGGTGCAGGCCCTATCGGTGTCGCGGTACATCCAACGAAGCCCTTCGTCTACGTCACAAATTCAGGTCATGGGACGACGAGAGATGTGGGGAGTGTCAATAGCAATACGGTTGCCGTGATCAATACCACGACCTATGCCGTCTCGTATGTGCCAGTAGGTGTGGAACCACGCGGGGTATCGGTTCATCCGAATGGTATGTCTGTCTACGTCGCAAATGAGTCCGACGATACTGTTTCTGTCATTGATACCAATACCAATATGGTAATCAGTACGATTATGGTGGGGGATAGACCCGTTGCCTTTGGCCAGTTCATTGCCAATCCCAGCCCTATAGTGGCTGTCGCGGGTCTTGATCAATCGGTAATTGAGGGGGCCGTAGTTAGCCTCGACGGTACAGCGAGCACCGGCCAACATCTTACTTTTAAATGGGAACAGCTACCAGGCGGACCGGCAGTTACGCTAAGCAATTCCGCGAGCGCAATACCGACATTCACTGCGCCTCTTCTACTTGGCGGATTCGGAAGTCAGGTGCTCACATTTAAATTGACAGTGACGAGCGGTGGGCAATCCAGCGCAGCAGTTGTCAACGTTACGGTGATAAACGTTAATCATGCACCGGACGCGCATGTTGGCGCGGATCAGGTGGTCAATGAACCTCAAAAAAGCGCGAAGGCGAACGTTTTGGGTCATGCAAGTTACTAATTTTCAGAGGGCAAAAAGGGATAATTGGGGTTCCAAAAGCTCCGTGACACAAATGCCCCTAATAGGGTACTTT
>Ga0080064_1007246_pt1 | contig 11328 bp, 13 predicted proteins | sample Subgrocontami54m_FD_69260 | JGI IMG/M metagenome (GOLD analysis project Ga0080064, IMG submission 69260) | Subsurface groundwater microbial communities from S. Glens Falls, New York, USA - GMW46 contaminated, 5.4 m (SPADES assembly) (version 2) ...
TAAAAAATTAACCATTCAACAGGTGAAAGGCTACTTAAAAAAGAAAGGGGTTGCGGTGAGGTTATGACGGATGAAATTTTCGAGAAAATAAAAAGCGGGCTTACCTTTGATCCCAAAGGGCTGATCCCCGCGATCGTTCAGGATGCAAAAACCCAAAAGGTGCTGACCCTTTGCTATATGAATGAGACCGCGCTTCGGGCGACGCTTGAAAAAGGATTCATCACTCTTTTCAGGCGTTCTCAAAATAAGCTGATGATGAAAGGGGAGACCTCCGGCCACACGCAGGCGGTGAAGGAGTTTCGCGTCGATTGCGAAGGCAGGTCTCTTTTATTTGTTGTGGACCAAAAGGTCGCCGGATGCCACAAGGGCTATCTGAGCTGTTATTTTGAAAAAGTCGGCGAGGACGGCGCCAAAAAAATCACGGACCCGAGGGTGTTTGACCCGGAAAAGGTATATTGATGGATGGTTGTTGCCCGACGAAAAAAGAGTTTTTAAAATTAGCCAAGCGCAGCAATCTGATTCCGGTTGTCCGGGAGATCCTGGCGGACCTTGAAACGCCGGTTTCCTGCTTCATCAAGATGGGGGACAATCCTTACAGCTATCTTCTGGAGTCGGTCGAGGGCGGAGAAAAAATTGCCCGGTTTTCGATCATCGGCGGAGCGCCTTCCCTTATTTTTAAAAGCAAGGGGCGTCAGATCCGGTTGACGCGTCCGGGCAAGAAAGAAGAAGTTTTTCTCACCAAAAAAGACCCGCTGTATGAGCTTGAGCGGATTTTGCGCCGTTTTAAACAGGCGCCGGTCAAAGGGTTGCCGCCTTTTTCCGGGGGCGCGGTGGGGTATCTGGGTTACGACACGGTGCGGTTCATCGAAAAAATACCCGATAAAAATAAAGACGCCTATTCGATCCCGGATTCGCTTTTCATTTTCACCGACACGCTTTTTGTTTTTGACCACTTGAATAAAAAAATCAGCGTCGTTTCCAACGTGGCGTTGGACGATTTCAAGGATGCGGAAGAGGCCTATGAACACGCGGTCCAGAAAATCGACCAGGAAGTCCGGCGTTTAAGGTCGATGCCGGACCAGAGAAGGTTCTCCGCCGCCGGGCTTAAGCCGCCGGTCTTGAAAATCGACTCCAATTTTAAGAAATCAGGATTTGAGAGGGCCGTCAACAAGGCAAAAAGTTACATCAAAAAGGGCGATATCATTCAGGTGGTTCTTTCGCAGGCGTTTCGCACGAAAATTCAATCGCAACCGCTGGACGTTTACCGTGCGCTGCGGTCCATCAACCCCTCACCCTACATGTTTTATTTGAATTGCGGCGACTTTTATCTCGTCGGGGCCTCCCCCGAGGTGCATGTGCGCTGTGAAAACGAAAAGACGATCTTAAGGCCCATCGCCGGCACCCGGCACCGCGGAAAAGACGCACGGGAGGATTCGCGTCTGGAAAAAGAACTGTTGAATGACCCGAAGGAACGCGCCGAACATTTGATGCTGGTGGATCTGGGAAGAAATGATCTGGGGCGCGTCTGCGATTATAAAAGCGTTCGCGTGTCCGAATTCATGACGGTCGAGAAATATTCCCATGTCATGCATCTGGTGAGCAACGTAGAGGGGCGGCTAAGAAAGGGTAAAACCATTTTTGACGTGTTGCGAGCGACGTTTCCGGCCGGCACGATTTCAGGCGCACCGAAAGTTCGCGCGATGGAGATCATAGACGAGCTGGAAAATCAAAAGCGTTCTTTTTATTCCGGGATTGTAGGGTATTTCAGCTATTCGAAGAATCTGGATTCTTGCATCACGATCCGCACGATTTTGATCAAAGACGGGACGGCCTACGTTCAAGCGGGCGCCGGAATCGTGGCGGATTCCCAACCGGCCAAAGAATACCAGGAGACCGTGAATAAGGCGAAAGCGCTCGTGAAGGCGATCGAGTTCGCGGAAAAAGGGGTCGCGTCATGATCTTGATGATCGATAACTATGATTCGTTTACCTACAATCTCGTGCAATACCTGGGTGAAATGGGCCAGGAGCTGAAAGTGGTGAGAAATGACGAGATAACGGTGAGCGAGATCAAAAAACTGCGCCCCAGCCGCATCGTGATCTCACCGGGCCCGGGAAGCCCAAAGGACGCGGGGATCTCAAAAGAGGTGATCAAACAACTGGGCTCTAAAATACCCATCCTGGGCGTGTGTCTCGGACATCAATGCATCGGCGAAGTTTTTGGGGGGAAAGTGGTGGGGGCCAAACGCCTGATGCACGGAAAAACCTCTCCAATTTTTCATAACGGTCTGGGCATTTTTAAAAATATCGACAACCCTTTTATCGCGACGCGTTACCATTCGCTGTTGGTTGAGCGTAAAACATTGCCAAAGGATTTGACAATCACCGCCGAGACCCAAGAAAAAGAGATCATGGGATTGGCGCATAAAAAGCTGCCGATCTACGGCGTGCAATTTCACCCCGAATCCATTTTGACGCAGAGCGGCAAGGAGATCCTGCGCAATTTCCTGAGCTTGACCCGGTCATGAAGGATTTAAGTCCGGCGGAAATGACGCAAGCCCTGCAAGCCATGATGACGGGACGAATGAGTGATGATGACATCGAAAAATTTCTGTTGGATTTGCGTCAAAAAGGCGAAACAGTCGTCGAAATTATCGCAGCCGCCAAGGTCATGAGACAACACAGTCTCAAGCTCTCAAAGAACTTTCCTTCATTATTAGATACCTGCGGAACCGGCGGGGACGCGAAAAACACGCTCAATGTCTCGACGCTCGCGGCGATTGTGACCGCTGCTTGCGGGGCCCGGGTGGCCAAGCATGGCAATCGCTCCGTGTCGAGCGTGTGCGGCAGCGCGGATTTGCTGGAGCTATTGGGCGTCAAGATCGATCTGGGGCCGGCCGAGGTGGAAGCCTGCCTTGAAAAAATGGGATTCGGATTTTTTTTCGCGCCGCTATTTCACCCGGCGGTGAAGCACGCGATGCCTGCGCGTCGGAGGATCCAGGGAAAAACGATCTTCAATGTCTTAGGGCCGCTGTCAAACCCCGCACAAGCGGAACATCAGCTCATCGGTGTTTACGAAAAGCGTCTCGTGAGCCTCGTAGCGGATGCGTTAAAGAACCTGGGCAGTCAAAAAGCGCTCGTGGTCCATTCCAAAGACGGGATGGATGAGCTATCGATTTCGGATGAGACCGAGATCGCCGAGCTCTCGAAAGGCGTGGTGCGGTCCTACACGGTGAAGCCGGAAGATTTTGGATTCAAAAGAGCGAAGATCGCGGAAATTCAAACAAATTCTAAAGAAGAATCCAAAAAAATAGCGCTAGGTATTTTAAAAGAAAATAAAAAAGGCGCTCCTCTCGACATCGTGGCGCTGAACGCCGGCGCCGGGCTTTATGCCGCGGATAAAGCCAAATCCATTCAAGACGGGGTGTTCATGGCGCAGGAAGCGCTTCAAAAAGGGAGAGCCGCCGCGAAACTTGATGAAATCATAAAAGTCTCGAATAGCGCCTAGCCATGTCCATTTTAGCGAAGATCGTGCGGCATAAGAGAAAAGAGATCGAGGCTTTAAAGAGAAAAAAACCGCTTGAATTGTTGAAAAGGGAAGTCCTGGCAAGGCGTTTCAAGAAAATTTCTTTTGAGAGAGCTTTGAAGAATAAAAAGCCTCCAGCTGTTATCGCCGAGATAAAAAAGAAGTCCCCGTCGGCCGGAATTTTAAGAAAGAATTTTGATCCGGTAAAGATCGCGAAAGCCTATGAAAAAGGCGGCGCCTCGGCGCTTTCGGTGTTGACGGATGGAAAATTTTTCGCGGGATCGGCGGAAATCTTGAAAAAAATAAGAAAAGCCACGCCCCTTCCGATCTTAAGAAAAGATTTTATTATTGACGAATATCAGGTCTGGGAGTCCAAGGCAATCGGAGCGGACGCCATTCTTCTGATCGCGGGTATTTTGAGCGGACGGCAGATGAAAAAGTTCTACGCGTTGGCAAAAAAGCTTGGGTTGGATTCGCTCTTTGAGGTCCATTCCAAACGGGAGCTTGATCGCGTGCTGCCGCTTCGCCCCAGGATCGTAGGCGTGAATAATAGGAACTTAAAGACTTTTAAGGTGAGCCTGGGCACCACCGAAAAACTGGCCCGTTTTGTCAAAAATAAAGCGATTTTGGTGTCGGAAAGCGGTATTTTTAGCCGGGAAGATTTATTAACCCTTAGACGCGCGGGTGCGTTGGCCGTTTTAGTGGGCGAGGGACTGATCCGCGAGGCGGATATCGCCAGAGCGTTGAAAAAACTTTTGGGGAAATAATTGGTCAAAGTTAAGATCTGCGGGATTACCAATTTAAAAGATGCGCAAGCCGCGCTAGAAGCAGGGGCCGACGCTTTAGGGTTTGTCTTTGCTGCAAGCCCGCGTAAAGTCACCGTCGCACAAGCGTCTAAAATCGTGAAAGCGCTGGGGCCGTGGGTGGCGACGGTGGGGGTTTTTGTGAACGAGGCGCCGGAGAGCATGATCCGCACGGCCGCGGAATGCGGTCTGTCTTGCATTCAACTTCACGGAGATGAAAATCCTTTGCTGACAAAAAAGCTTTCTTCCTTTAAAGTAATAAAAGCGTTTCGCGTGGACGGGCGCTTTAAGCCGTCCGCCATGGGCCGGTACGATGTGGACGCTTTTTTATTCGACACGAAGGCAAAAGATCTTTTTGGAGGAAGCGGGAAGACATTCGACTGGAAAATGATCGATCCCAGAAAGATCAGGCGCCCTTTTATTCTTTCGGGAGGCCTTCATCCTAAAAATGTCCGGCAGGCGGTGCGCGCGCTTAAACCCTATGGCGTGGACGTCTCGAGCGGCGTGGAACGCTCCGCGGGTAAAAAAGATCACAAACTGATGAAAGAATTCATCCAAAATGCGAAGACCGCTTAAATATAGATCCGGTTCATTGCCAGACGCGCGGGGCCATTTCGGCCCCTACGGAGGCAAGTATGTGCCCGAGACGCTGATGATGGCTCTGAAAGAGCTGGAGACGGTCTACCGAAAAACGTGGAACGACCGCCGATTCAGAAAAGAGCTGAATTATTATCTCAGGGAATTTGCGGGAAGGCCCACGCCTCTCACTGACGCCAAGCGATTGGCAAAAGCCATAGGCGTCAAGAAGCTATTTTTGAAAAGAGAAGACCTGCTTCACACGGGCGCCCATAAGATCAATAACACGCTGGGGCAGGTTCTTCTGACGATGCGGATGAAAAAAAAGAGAGTGATCGCCGAGACCGGCGCCGGACAGCATGGCGTCGCGACGGCCACGGTCTGCGCTCTCTTCGGCATTCCGTGCGACATTTACATGGGGCAGGAGGACATCCGGCGGCAGGCGATCAATGTCTTTCGCATGAAACTTTTAGGCGCGCGCGTGATCCCCGTCAAAACGGGCTCTCAAACTTTAAAAGATGCGGTCAACGAAGCGCTGCGTGACTGGGTCACCAACGTCCGCGACACGCACTACATCATCGGCTCGGTGATCGGGCCACATCCTTTCCCGATGATGGTCAGGGATTTCCAATCGGTGATCGGAAAAGAAACCCGGAAGCAATTAAAGGCGATCCCCGATTATCTCGTGGCCTGTGTCGGCGGGGGCTCCAACAGCATCGGGCTTTTTCACCCGTATCTCAACACCCGCGTCAAAATGATAGGCGTCGAAGCGGCCGGATTGGGGATCGGGACGACAAAACATGCGGCCAGCCTCACGGCGGGACAGATCGCGGTTCTTCACGGCTCAAAGAGCGAAGCGCTGCAGGATGCCGACGGACAGATCCTTTTGGCGCATTCTATTTCGGCGGGGCTCGATTATCCGGGAGTGGGCCCTGAACACGCTTATTTAAAATCCACTCAACGCGTGAAATACGTCTGTGTCACCGATCAAGACGCGCTTAAAGGGTTTAAAATGCTCAGCGAATTGGAAGGTATCATCCCGGCTCTCGAACCTTCTCACGCGATCGGATATCTAGCGAAACATAAAAATCAATTCAAGAAAAACGACGTCCTGGTTCTTTGCCTCTCCGGCCGCGGGGATAAGGATATCGATCAGGTTTCCAAAGCGCTTAATCTATGATCAATCGAATTCAAAAGAAATTTGAGTCTCTGAAAAAGAAGAAGAAAAAAGCGTTAATTGTTTTTATTACGGCCGGGGACCCCAGCCTCAAGAAGACCGAGGAGCTGGTCTACGCGTTCGAGAAAAATGGCGTGGATCTGATCGAATTGGGTGTTCCATTCTCGGACCCGATCGCCGATGGACCGGTTATTCAGGCGTCTTCGTTAAGAGCGCTTCAACGCGGGACTTCTCTTACAAAAATATTAAAATTGACGACGCGGGTAAGGAAAAAGAGCCAAACTCCTCTTCTTCTGATGAGTTATTTCAATCCCATCTTTCATTATGGGATCCATCGTTTCGCGAAAGACGCGGCGCGTGCCGGCGTGGATGGTGTCATCATTCCCGATCTACCGCCGGAAGAGGGGATGGAGATCAGCCCGGTCTTAAGACGCCGCAAGATCGATCTAGTTTATCTTTTGGCCCCGACAAGCGATCGCGAAAGACAAAAGAAAGTAATCCGCGCCTCCCGTGGGTTTGTTTATTATGTCTCGTTGACCGGCGTGACGGGTGCGAGAAAGTCCATCGCGTCGGATGCCCGCCGTAATCTTAAGGCCATCCGGCGCCAGGCACGGCTCCCGGTTTGCGTGGGCTTCGGCGTTTCTACGCCGGCGCAGGCAAAGACCATGTCTCAAATGGCCGACGGAGTCATTATCGGAAGCGCGGTTGTTCGCGCGCTCATGGCCCACCCCGGGATCGGCGCAGAGAAATTTTCGAAAAAATTCATCCGTCCGTTCGCAAAAGCATTAGGAAAAAAGGTGTAAGATGGCGCAAGCAGTCATTATGGCAGGCGGCCAGGGGGAGAGGTTTTGGCCGCTGACCCACGGGCAATTTCCCAAATACCGGATCCGGTTTGACGGCAAAGCCTCTCTTTTGCAAAAAACTTACGCGCGTCTCTCGAAGGTTTATGACCAGAAAAAAATCCATGTGATCACGACGAGGGAACACGTGCCGTTTGTGAAGGCGGAACTTCCGCGCCTTAAAAACTCAAATATTCTTATCGAACCTTTTCGTCATAATACCGCGTGCGCGATTCTTTTTTCCTGTCTTTCGTTGGCCCGCTCTTTCGGGAAAGAAGAGGTCGTTTCTTTTTTTCCGGCGGATCATTTGATCGAAAATGAGGCCCACTTTAAAAAAACAATGCGAAGCGCGATTCACGCGGCCGGGAAAAGCCGGAATCTTGTGGTGATCGGCATCCAGCCGACGTTTCCGGCGACGGGCTTGGGATACATTGAGTGCGGTCCAAAGATCAAGCGGTCCGACCCCGCCTATCCGGTAAGGCGCTTCAAGGAAAAACCGACACGCGCCGTGGCGAGCCGATATCTTAAACAGGGCCGTTTTCTATGGAATGCCGGGATCGTCACTTGGAGAATCGGCGTTTTCCTGGAGGCGATGCACAAATTCGCGTTGAAAGCTTATCGGGGGTTTGACATTCGTCGTCCGGCCCAAAGCTACAAACATCTGCCAAACCTCTCCATTGATTACGCGCTCTTGGAGAAAGCGGACAACCTCGTTGTGATGAAAACAAACATGGGTTGGTGCGATCTGGGGAGCTGGGACATGTTTCTGGAGAAAGCCTCCAAAGATAAAAACCAAAACTTCGTTTACGGCAAAACCTTTCACCCGGAGACAACGCGCTCGCTTCTGGTCAATCATCATTCAACGCCTTTGGTGGTTCTCGGAGCGCGGGAGCTTGTGGTGGTTCAGACAAGCCAGGGGACCCTGATCTGCGACAGGCGCCGTTCGGAAGAAGCGGCCTTGATCTTAAGAAAATAGTTCGATGAGAATTCTCGGCATTGATTTCGGTGAAAAACGGATAGGCCTCGCGGTTTCGGACCTTCTCGGGTTGACCGCGCAGGGGCTCGAGACAATTCGGTATGAAAGTAGAGAGCAATTCTTGAACGATTTATCCAAAATTTGTAGTGACCAAAATATCCGAGAGATCGTGATCGGCCTTCCGGTCAACATGAACGGAAGCATGGGCCCGAAAGCGCAGGAAGTCCTGAAACTAGTCCCGGTGCTGGAGGAGAAATTGAATTTACCGGTGAAAACATGGGACGAGCGCTTGACGAGCCGGGAAGCGGGGCGCCTGATGATCGAAGAGGGGCTTTCAAGAAAAAGACAGAAAGAAACAAGCGATCGCCTCGCGGCGACGATTTTACTTCAAAATTATCTGGAATCAAAAAGGGCGTGATTAAATGAATCATGAAATCATGAAGCTGGCCAACGGGGTCCGTGTCGTCGCCGCGCCGATGAAGGAGAGGACCTCTATTTCGATCGGGATCTGGGTCCAGGTAGGCGCCAGGGACGAGGCACCGCGGATCAGCGGGATCTCCCATTTTCTGGAACATCTGGTGTTTAAAGGGACTTCCCGCCGCACCGCCAAACAGATCAAAGAGGCCGTGGAGGGAGTCGGAGGCAGTCTCAATGCGTTCACCGGCGAAGAGTACACCTGTTTTCTCGCGAAAACGACCAAGCGCCACTTTAAAGAAGTCTTTGACGTCCTCTCGGACATGGTGTTGGACGCTTCTTTAAGCGAAGAAGATATCCAAAAAGAGCGGGCGGTCGTGATGGAAGAAATAAAAATGACCCAGGACCAGCCGTCCCAGTATGTGGAAGAGCTTCTCTCCGAAATTTTATGGCCTGAGCACGCGCTCGGCCGGCCGATCGCGGGAACGCTCGAAAGCGTCGGAAATCTGACCCGGGAAGACATCCTTGGTTTTAGAAATCATTTTTATGCGCCCAACTTGATCAGCGTCATCGCCGCCGGAGATATTTCGGAAGACGAGCTTTTGCAAGCCGCCTCGCCGCGGTTTCTTTCGGGGACAAAGCCGCGAGCGGAAAAGGCCTTGGATCTATTCCGCAGTTCAAATCTTAAGCCGCGCGTCCGGCTTTATTCAAAAGCAACCGAACAAACGCATCTAGCGCTCGGCATCCCCGCGTTTGAAAAAGAGCATCCCGATCAGTATGTTTTGGATGTGCTCAATATTCTTCTCGGCGGCAACATGTCTTCAAGGCTTTTCAATGAAGTGAGGGAGGAAAGAGGGCTCGCCTATGAGATCGGCTCTTCCGAGAGGCAGTATCACGAAACGGGCGCCTTTATCGTCTCGGCCGGAGTGGATAATAAGAAGGTGAAGGAGGCGCTCCGGGTGATCTTGAGCGAACTCATCAAGACCTCCGAGGAGCTTGTGTCGCCGAAAGAGCTTGAAAGGGCGAAGGAGTTTTACGTCGGGCAGCTCGAGCTGGGCCTCGAGAGCGGCATGAGCCGCATGCTGTGGATAGGAGAAAATGTGCTCTCGCTTAACCGGTGCAAGACGCTCAAGGAGATCGTGGAGCAAGTGGACAAAATAACGGCGCCGGATCTGCAACGCGTCGCGAAAATGATATTCAAGTCGGATTCGTTGCATTTGGCGGCGATCGGTCCCAAAATCGGCGAATTCGAAGCGGATCTCCGCAAGATCCTCACCTTTTCCCGTTGACCCAAAAAATCGCTTTTCGATTGTTTAAGCTGTTCGGGATCGATGTTAAGATCCATGCCAGCTTTTTTCTTCTGCCGGCCACCGTCGGTTATATGTATTACCGCGCGTATGGGTCTCAGATCGGGCTGCGGGCCGTCGCGCTGGTCGTCATGGTATTTGCCTGCGTCTTGGCTCATGAATTTTCCCATAGTTTGAAGGCCAAAAGCTACGGGGTCCCCGTCACGGATATCACGCTTTACGCCATCGGCGGCGTGGCCAGCATGCAGCGCATCCCGCGGGAACCGAGGCTCGAATTTTCGATCGCCATCGTAGGGCCGTTGTTCAATTTCGCGCTGGCGCTGGCTCTTTTGGCGCCCCTGTATTTTCTATTCGGAACACAGGCGTTGTTCGCCCCCTCTCTTGAATCGTGGCCTCAAACCTTTGTGAATCTTTTTTGGGCGAATATCGTCCTGGGGCTTTTCAATCTGGTGCCTGCTTTTCCGATGGATGGGGGGAGGATCTTAAGGTCCTTGCTCGCGCGGCGCATGAGCTTTGCCCGTGCGACACGGATTTCTGTTTATTTAGGATATAGTTTTGCTATACTATTTGCTCTCATAGGGTTATGGAAGAGGCATTGGATGCTTATTTTAATCGCGTTCTACGTTTATTATTCGGCCTCTCTCGAGTATAACCAAGTTCGCTATGAACGTTTGACCAAAGAATCGGAGGGTTGATCTTTAGCATGAGCCGACCTATCAAAATAGCCCCGTCTTTATTGGCCGCGGATTTCGGGCATCTGGCGTCCGAGATCGAAAAAGTGGAAAAGGCGGGCTGCGATTGGCTTCATATCGACGTGATGGACGGCCATTTTGTCCCGAATATCACGATCGGGCCGTTCATCGTCAAAGCCATCCGTCGTCTCACCAAGCTGCCGCTCGACGCGCATCTCATGATCGAAAAGCCCGAACGCTACATTGAAAGCTTCGCTCAAGCCGGGGCAAATCACATCACCATTCACGCGGAGGCCTGCTATGGGAACCTCGCGGAATGCATCGAGATCATCCATTCGCACGCGATCACCTGCGGCGTCTCGTTAAAACCGGCCACGCCGTTGGCCAAGATCGGGGATCACCTGAAAGACGTGGACCTGGTGCTCTTGATGACGGTCAACCCGGGTTTTGGGGGGCAGGCGTTCATGCCGGAAGTGCTGACGAAGGTTCGGGAGCTTCGGGGCAAGTTTGACCGGGATATTGAAGTGGACGGCGGCATCAATAAAGAAACGGCGAGAGAAGCGGTAAAAGCGGGCGCTAATATTTTGGTGGCCGGAACGGCCATTTTCGGCAAGGCCGATGTGAAAAAGGCCATCGAGGACTTGCGATGCCGGGCGTGAATCCAATCAAATTCGGGACCGACGGCTGGCGGGCGATCATGGATAAAGAATTCACGTTCCAGAACGTGGAGCTTGTCGCCCAGGCGTACAGCGATTACCTGAACCAGGAATTTAAGAAGCGTTTGGAAAAGAGGCCCCCGAGAGTCGTCGTCGGGTACGATTGCCGGAGAAACTCGGAAAAATTCGCAAAGACGATCTCGGAAGTCCTGATCGCGAACGGCCTCGAAGTCATTCTCGCGGATCAAGCCTCCCCGACGCCGGCGGTCAGCTTCACGATCGTCCATGAAAAATGCGACTCAGGGATTGTTGTGACGGCGAGCCACAATCCTCCGGATTACAACGGGATCAAGATCAAAACGG
>Ga0080064_1007248_pt1 | contig 11326 bp, 8 predicted proteins | sample Subgrocontami54m_FD_69260 | JGI IMG/M metagenome (GOLD analysis project Ga0080064, IMG submission 69260) | Subsurface groundwater microbial communities from S. Glens Falls, New York, USA - GMW46 contaminated, 5.4 m (SPADES assembly) (version 2) ...
CTTGCGCATCGAGCATCCGCAATCGCTGATCGACCATGCGCGCTTCGGCCCCAACGCGGGCAATCCGCTGCTCGGTGCCGCCGATTACAAGCTGGTGCATCACGCCAGCAACGGGCGGTCGGTTTACAGTTTCTGCATGTGCCCCGGCGGCACCGTGGTGGCGGCGACCTCCGAAGAAGGCGGCGTGGTCACCAACGGCATGAGCCAGTATTCGCGCAACGAGCGCAACGCCAACAGCGGGATAGTGGTGGGCATAACGCCGGAAGATTACCCCGGCGGCCCTTTGGCGGGCATCGACTTTCAGCGGCAATGGGAAGCGCGCGCATTCGAGCTGGGCGGAAAAGATTATTGCGCGCCGGCGCAACTGGTCGGCGACTTTCTCGCCGACCGCCCCTCCACGGCGCCAGGCTCGGTGGAGCCGTCCTACACGCCGGGCGTGCATCTGTGCGACCTCTCGACTGCCCTGCCCGATTACGCCATCGCCGCGATACGCGAGGCACTGCCCGCCTTCGCCAAACAGATCAAGGGCTTTGCGATGGCTGACGCCGTGCTCACCGGCGTGGAGACGCGCACCTCTTCGCCGCTGCGCATCAAGCGCGGCGCGGATTTCCAGAGCATCAACACCAGAGGGCTTTACCCGGCAGGGGAAGGCGCGGGCTATGCGGGCGGGATTCTTTCCGCCGCGGTGGACGGCATCCAGGTCGCCGAGGCGGTGGCGCTGGACATCATGCGCAGTGCGGAAAAAAGATAATCCCGGAAGATAGAAAACAGCGTCATTCCCGCGCAGGCGGGAATGACGAAGCTAACCGGTAATTTGGGTTTATCTGCCCAGCAATCCCTGCCCGGCCATAGTCTTCACCATGGTGCCGATGTAGGACTTGATGCGACTCTGGTCCGGGCCGCTCAGCCCGGTTTCGGACGATGCAGACCAGACCAGCTTGTCATTCCTGGCTTCGTACAGGTTGGTTTCAATGACTGCAAATTCTTCCTCGGCCATATAACCCGGCGTGTACATGGCCTGATAGCCATAGCCGTAATAGTCCGGCCATGTGCCGTAATAGGGCGGGGGATAATATGCAGTTCCCGGCACATAGAATTGCACGGTTTTTTTGCTCACCATCCTCGTGATGAGCACCGTATCGGCCCCCAGTTGCGCCAGCTTTGCCGCGATGACCGCATGGTCACCCTCCTGCCTGTCGGGAAGAACGGTATAGCTCGCGATGGCTTCCGTCCCACGCGCATTGAGCTGCCGGACAAACTCATCCTCGAAGATTCTCCTGTTTACCGGATTCTTGGCCACCCCGATGACCATGACCCGGTAGGGGCGTGCCTGATACGACGGGTCTTTCCAGACCGCGTTCAGCTGTGAGGTGGCGCATGCGGTGACAAGCATTGCGATAAACACCAAAAACCTGTATGGATTTCGCAGGGATCGTGTCATTTTTTGTTCCTTCTTTAAATTAGCTTGAACAATTAAAGCATACGCCGCTTCACTGCGCCAGACCACCTGCCCCGCACGTTCCTCAGAGGGGCTAAATCCCCGCTGCGCCGGTGGTAGAATCAGCGCAACAAAACTCACCGTGCAGGTTTCCAGCCAATCCCCATGACTGATCAAGACAGCATTACCACTCCTGCGGCTCCAAATAAACGGCGTGCAATCCTGCTGCGTATTGCCGCATTATTGCTGGTCATTTCGCTGGCTGTTTTTGCCTGGTGGTTTTTTCTCGGGCAGTGGCGCACCGGCACGGATGATGCCTATGTCGGCGGCAACATCGTCGCGGTGACACCGCTTACCGGCGGCACGGTGGTTACCATTCATGCCGACACCACACAAGCCGTGAGCGAAGGGCAATTGCTGGTGCAGCTGGATGACAGCGATACGCGCCTGCAACTGGATGCTGCCGAGGCCGCGCTGGCCGCGGCGGTGCGCGAAGTGCGCGGGCTGTATGCGACCAGCCAGGGTAATTTGCCGCTGCTCGCACAGCGCCGCGCCGATCTGGCGCGTGCGCAGGCGGAACTGGCGCGCAGCGATGCGGCATTGGCGCAAGCCGAGTCCGAATTCAAACGCCGCGAAGCCTTGGCCAAACAGAATTTTGTTTCACCGGAGAACGTGCAGATTGCACAGACCGCACGGGATGCGGCACGGGCGCAGCGCGATGCGGCAGCCAGTGTGGTAAAAGCCAGCACTGCCGCCATCGCCCAGACCGAAGACCAGGCCAACGTTTCCAACGCGCGCGTGGACAACACCTCGCTGGAGAACCACCCCAACGTGCGCACCGCCGCGGTGCGGGTGCGCGAAGCGGCCCTCGCGCTGGCGCGCACCCGCGTGCTGGCGCCGGTCAGCGGGCAGGTGGCCAGGCGCGCGGTGCAGATCGGCGAGCGCGTCACGCCCGGCGCCTCGCTGATGGCCATCGTGCCGCTCGACAAGGTGTGGCTGGATGCCAATTTCAAGGAGACCGAATTGCGCGACGTGCGCATCGGGCAAGCGGCCACGCTGACCTCTGATTTCTACGGCGACCCGGTCATTTTTCATGGCCGGGTGCTGGGCTTGGCACCGGGCACCGGCTCCGCCTTCGCCCTGCTGCCCGCGCAGAATGCCACCGGCAACTGGGTAAAAATCGTGCAGCGTTTGCCGGTGCGCATCGCACTGGATGCCCAGGAATTGCAGGCACATCCGTTGCGCATCGGACTATCCATGAACGCCGCCATCGACACACATGACCGCAGCGGCGCGGCGCTGACGACGCTGCCCAATACTGCGGCGATTGCCACCACTTCGGTGTATGCGCAGGACATCAAGGCTGCCGATGCGCGGGTGGCGCAAATCATCGCCGACAACCTGGGGCGCAAGTGAACGCTGCACCCGCCGCCGCACAACCGGCCACGCTGAGCGGCGTCAAGTTAATCCTGGCAACATTGGCGCTCGGCCTGGGTTCGTTCATGAACATTCTGGACCTGACCATCGTCAATGTCGCCGTGCCCACCATGGCCGGAAACTTCGCGGTCAGCCCAACGCAGGGCACCTGGATCATCACCTCCTATTCGGTGGCCGAGGCGATCATGCTGCCGCTGGCGGGGTTCCTCGCCGGGCGCTTTGGCGAGGTGCGCAGCTTTGTTGCATCCCCCCTGCTGTTCACCCTGGCTTCGCTGTTATGCGCAATGTCATTCACATTCCCGATGTTGCTCGCCGCACGGGTGCTGCAAGGAGTATTCGGCGCATCCATGATCCCGCTGTCGCAAACGCTGCTCACGGCTATTTACCCGCCGCACCGGCGCGGCTTGGCCTTGGGCATCTGGGCAATGACCACGGTGGTCGCACCGGTTGTCGGACCGCTGGCGGGCGGCTGGCTGACCGACAACACATCGTGGCACTGGATTTTTCTGGTCAATCTGCCGGTCGGCTTGCTGGTCGGTATTTCCGTGTCCATCCTGCTGGCAGGTCGCGATGTGCTACAACCCGGCAATCGCCACCAGAAAATGGATTGGGTCGGATTGTCCCTGTTGATCGTCGGCATCGGTTCGCTGCAAATCCTGCTCGACAAGGGCAACGAACTGGACTGGTTCAACTCCGGCACCATCATCACGCTGAGCGTGATGGCTGCAATTGCGCTGCTGATTTTTGTCGTCTGGGAACTGGGCGAAGCCACTCCTCTGGTTGACTTGCGCCTGTTTGCGCGGCGCAATTTTCTGGTGGGGGCGGTGTGCCTGTTGCTGGGTTCGATGGCCTTCTTCGGCGTGGTCGTCATCGTTCCGTTGTGGCTGCAAACCTTTCAGGGTTACACCTCGCTGTGGGCAGGCAAGACGGTGGCCTTCGGCGGAGTGCTGGCGTTCGTTCTGGGGCCGATTATCGGCGCCAACATCAATCGAGTTGATGCGCGCGGCATCACCACTTTTGGTTTCATCGTGTTTGCTCTGGTGGGCTTATGGAGCGCGCGCTTCACCCCGAACATTGACTATTGGTCGGTGGCGCTGAGCCGTTTGTTCATGGGCGTCGGCATCAGTTGTTTCTTCCTGCCGCTGGTAACCATCAGCCTTTCCGGTTTGCCCGCAGAGCGCGTCGCGGCAGCCTCCGGTCTCACCAACTTCATGCGCAACCTGGGTGCCAGTTTCGGCACCGCCATCACCACCTGGCTGTGGACCAGCAAGGCTGCCGAGCACCACGCCAGGCTGGTGGAAAATATTCACCCCTACAATCCGGTGGCAAACGATTACCTGAACCGGTTGCACCAGCTCGGCATGCCCGGCGACGTCGCCTATGCCTATCTGGAACGGTTGATTACCACCCAGTCCTACACCCTCGCCACGGATAATATTCTGACCATTTCCGCCCTGCTGATGCTGTCACTCGTCACGCTGATCTGGTGGGCCAAGCCGCCGTTTGTCGCCAGCCGCGGCGGCGCGCATTAATAAACCCCGCGCTTACTTCATTCTGGAAGGCAACTTGATCGTATCGCCCGCCACCATGAACATCCCTTTGCCCTGATGATGGAGGGTGCGCGGGGTTTTTATTGATGGATCGATCCACGCCTTGACCACCTCCAGCACGAAGAAGTTGTATTTGTTCACCATCCGCGTATCGGCCACCCTGCATTCGAGATTGGCGTAGCACTCGGCGATGAGCGGTGGCGCCACCTGTGATGCGGGCAGCGGCGTCAGCTTGAACCTCTCGAACTTGTCCACCTTGTTTCCCGAGCAGTTGCCGACGCCCACCACCTGCTTCACCAGATTCGCCGCCGGGATGCTGAGCACGCATTCTTTGGTCTTCAGTAACGCATCGAAGCTGTAATTCCGCCCGCTGATCACACAGCCCACCAGCGGCGGCTCGAATTCCATCATCGTGTGCCAAGATTGGGTCATGATGTTCGCCTTGCCCTTGTGCGCGGTGGTCACCAGCACCACCGGCCCCGGCTCAAGCAGTTGGTATACGCGGGACAACGGATAAGTTTTTTTCGCCATCTCCTGCCTCCTTTCATCAAAGGAAATTCGAAGCCTGCCCTTCAACTCATATGAGTCATACGTAGGGTGCAATAAGCGTAGCGCATTGCACCGGATGAATACACATACGGCGCAATGCCCGTTGGTTATTGCGCCCTACACGGGTTAAGGAAATTTGAAGCCTGCCCCGTTAACCGGATTTCGCAACAGGAGCAGCGTGTTTGGCCAGAAACCTGTCCAGCTGGTTCGCAAATGCCTGACGGTCGCTCTGGTTAAGCGTCGGTGGCCCGCCTGTCTCCACCCCGCTGCCGCGCAAGCCATCCATGAAATTGCGCATGGTCAGCCGCTCCTGGATTGTGTCCCTGGTATAAAACTCCCCGCGCGGATTCAGGACATGGCCGCCCCGCGCGATCACATCGGCGGCAAGCGGAATATCGGCGGTAATCACCAGATCACCCGGCTCGACCATCTGGGCAATTTTGTTATCGGCCACATCGAAACCCGCCGGCACCTGCATCGCCCGGATATGCAGTGAAGGCGGGCAGTACAGCAGCTTGTTCGCAACCAGCGTCAGCTGAATTTGCCGCCTTTCCGCCGCGCGGAACAGAATTTCCTTGATGACCTTCGGACACGCATCGGCATCCACCCAAATCTGCATTACGCGGCTCCTGATGCGTCAATAATTACTGACTGATTTCCTGCAGCCCCAACTGATATATCTTGACGTTGTTGCGGCCATTTTTCTTGGCGTAATACATTGCGATGTCGGCGCTCTTGACCAGCAGCTTCTCTTCGCTGCCGTGATCCGGATAGACTGCAACGCCTATGCTTGCGCCGATTTTCAGTGTGTGTCCCGCCAGTTCAAAAGGCCTGTTGAGCGCTTTCAGTATCTTCTCCCCTACCCTCCCGGCGTCCTGTTCCACTTCGATCACAGGCAACAGGACAACGAACTCGTCACCGCCTATCCGCGCGGCAGTGTCGGACTCGCGCAGGCAATCCAGGATGCGCAGTGCAACATCCTTCAGCAGCAAATCGCCCACGCCATGGCCGTAGGTATCGTTGACCGGTTTGAACTTGTCCAGATCAATGAACATCAGCGCCAGACGTTTCTGGCTCCGCTTGGCGGCAGCGAATGCCTGCTGCAGGCGGTCGTTGAATAATGCGCGGTTGGGCAGATGGGTCAGCGCGTCGTATTGCGCCATGTGTTGCATGTGCTCCTCGATGTCCTTGCGCTCGGTGATGTCGGTGGAGATGCCGCACAATGCATAGGTGCTGCCATCCTCGTGCCGCAGCGGAATCTTGACCGTCATGAACACCTGCGTCAGCCCTGTGAGCATGTTGGGTATGATCTCTTCGGCTTCCAGCTTCTCGCCATCCTTCAACACGCGCAGGTCATCCTTGCGCATATTGGCGGCAGTATCTGCATCGAAGAACTTGTTGTCGTCATAGCCCACGATCTCTTCCATCGGCGCGGCGAACCGCTCGCGCAACAGGCGGTTGGCGAACAGGTAGCGGCCCTGCGTATCCTTCAGGTAGATGTAGGCGCTGACGTTCTCCAGAATATCGGAGAGCATCTTCTCGTTCTCCTTTAGCGCCTGATCGGCATGGCTGCGCCCCAGCGCGATCTCGGCCAGATTGGCAGCCTGCTCGATCAGACGGATTTCCGCTTCGCCCGGTTTATGCGCCTGACGATGATAAATGGCGAAGGCGCCGAACACCTTGCCGGAAGCAAGACGGATGGGCTCAGCCCAGCACGCCCCCAACTCCGCCCTGCCCGCGATCTCTTTATAGTCCGCCCAATAAGGATGGGCCTGGATGTCCTCGACGATGACACGCTGGCCGGTGAAGGCGGCGGTGCCGAAAGAACCCACTCCCAAACCGATTTCGGCTCCGTTGAGCGCAACGTTATAAAAATCGGGCAGACTGGGAGCAGCGCCGGCCACCAGATGCTTGCCCTCGCTATCGAGCAGCAGGATGCTGCAAAGCATGTCCGGCTGCTCCTGCTCCACACCGCGCACGATGGCCTCCAGTATCGTGGCAAGTGGCGCGCCATTGGCCAGCAGCTCCAACACATGATTGCGGGTTTTTTCGCGTTGCTCGGATTGCTTGCGGTCGGCGATGTCGCGGGCCAGCCTGTGCTTGATGCGCAGGATGTAAAAGACAGCGGCAGCAAGGCCTGCAATCAGCAGCAAGGAAAACACCAGCACCACTTTGCCCTCCTCATAATTCCATCTCGCTCATCCCTGTATGGAGGAAAGTGTCGTATTGGCAAGCATTATTTTCTCAACATTCGCCCACGTCATCGCGTAAAATTGCTACCGCACTATAGCCTCACCCTTACCGAAAATCCACCGCCTAAAAAACCTAGATATTTCCCCCCGCCGTGTCCGCCGAAATCGAACGTTTTTTCTCTGAGTTAAGCCCGCTTGCCACTGAAGTAGCGTCGTTCCGCCCGCGCGCGCAGCAGCGCGCGATGGCTTTGGCGGTGGCGGAAGCGATTCGCGACAACGCGATCCTGGTGGCCGAGGCGGGAACCGGAACCGGCAAGACTTTCGCCTATCTTGTGCCTGCGCTGCTCGCGGGCGGCAAGGTGATCGTTTCCACCGGCACGAAGAATCTGCAGGACCAATTGTTCCAGCGCGATTTGCCCACGGTGCGCGATGCGCTCAAGGCGCCGGTTTCAATAGCGCTGCTGAAGGGGCGCGCTAACTATGTGTGCCACTATCATCTGGAGCGCACGCAATCCGACGGGCGCTTTGCCACGCGCGAGGATGTGCGCCATCTGGCGAAGATCGCGAAGTATGCGAAGGTAACGCAATCCGGCGACAAGAGCGGGCTGGCCGATGTGCCGGAGAATTCGCCGGTGTGGATGCAGGTGACTTCCACGCGCGAGAACTGCCTGGGGCAGGAGTGCCCGCAGTACAAGGATTGTTTCGTGCTCAAGGCGCGCAAGGAGGCGATGGAAGCCGACATCGTGGTGGTGAACCATCATTTGTTCTTCGCCGATGTGATGTTGCGCGACGAAGGCGTGGCCGAGCTGCTGCCCGCCTGCAACACGGTGATCTTCGACGAGGCGCACCAGTTGCCGGAAACCGCCAGCCTGTTTTTCGGCGAGAGCATTTCCACTTCGCAACTTCTCGACCTGGCGCGCGATACGCGCCTGGAAGCGGCAACCTCGGCAAAGGATTTTGCAGCACTCCCCACCGCCACCGATGCACTGGACAAGGCCGCGCGCGACTTGCGGCTGGTGTTCAAGAAAGAAGGCCGCATGCCCGCTGCTGCCACCGATGACCTCAAGGACTGGCCCGGCGCACTGAAAACACTAGTCGAGAAACTCACGCAACTGAACGGCATGCTGGAAAAACAGGCCGAGCGCAGCGAGGGGCTGGAGAAGTGCTGGCAACGGGCGCAAGCTCTGTTGCAGCAGCTCGGCAAATGGCAGGCGGGCGACGAACCTGATCAGGTGCGCTGGCTGGAAGTGTTCCACCATTCCGTGCAGTTCAACACCACGCCGCTGTCTATCGCGGAAATTTTCGCGAGACAGATCGGCGGCCATCCGCGCGCGTGGATTTTCACTTCCGCAACGCTGGCGGTGAAGCAGGATTTTGGACATTACCAGACCGAGATGGGCTTGCTGGAAGCGCGTACCGCCTGCTGGGACAGCCCGTTCAACTACCCGGAGCAGGCGCTGCTGTATGTGCCGCAGGAGATGCCGGAGCCGAACAGCCCCGGCTATACCGAGGCGGTGGTGCAGGCCGCGCTGCCGTTGATCGAGGCCAGCAAGGGGCGCGCGTTTTTGCTGTTCACCAGCCTGCGCGCCATGCAGCGCGCGCATGAAATCCTGACCGCCGAATTCGACCGCCGGAACCTCACCTACCCGCTGATGCTGCAGGGCGAAGGCTCGCGCAACGAGCTGCTGACGCGCTTCCGCGCGCACGGCAACGCGGTGCTGCTCGGCAGCCAGTCATTCTGGGAAGGTGTGGATGTGCGCGGCGAGGCGCTCTCGCTGGTGGTGATAGACAAGCTGCCGTTCGCCCCGCCGGACGACCCGGTGCTGGCGGCGCGCATCGCACAACTCAACAAGCAGGGACGCAACGCCTTCATGGAATACCAATTGCCGCGCGCGGTGATCAACCTCAAGCAGGGCGCGGGGCGTCTGATCCGCGACGAGACCGACCGCGGCGTGCTGATGATCTGCGACCCGCGCCTGATCGGCAAACACTACGGCAAGCGCATCTGGCAGAGTTTGCCGCCGTTCAGGCGGACGCGTGAGGAAGCAGAGGCGGTGAAGTTTTTCCGCCAACCTTTCTCCACACAGGAAAGTCCTAAATAAACCGTCATTCCGGCGGAGGCCGGAAAACGAGCCACTTGTGGCGAGTTTCGAGGGACGGCCATCCAGTCAGTAAAAAACATCCGCAACGCGGGACAAAACCTAAAAGCATATTGAATAAAACCGCTGGATTCCGGCACCCTCTCCTCAATCCTCTCCCGCAGGCGGGAGAGGAGGCGATCGCCCCTTCTCCCTCTGGGAGAAGGTTGGGATGAGGGATGGCCGGAATGACAAAACCAGCAAGGTAGACCGGATGGAATGCAATGAAATCCGGGGATGATTGTAACCAGAGCCCGGATTTCACCCGCAAGGGGTAGGCCGTGGTTGTAAGGGGCTGAAGCCCCAACAACCACGCACCGCTACGCTCCATCCAGGCTACAAGCTTGCTGAGCCGCGCAGCCATGCGGATGATGCGCAAGTGCACCATGCGCCGTTAAATCAATCCGATTTGCGCACGCAGCCTGTGGCAACGCTCATTGGGCGTGCCGTTTTCCTCAAGCACATTGAATTCGCGGCAGGGCGAAGGACGCAACTCATAGATGGCGCAGGCCACCTGCTTGCCGATCTCGCCTTCCAGGGCGGTACAGCGCGGCGGTTTTCCATTGGTGCCTTTCATGCAGCGCAGATGCGCATGCACCCGCTCGGTGAGCCGCGCCGGCACTTGTCCGCCCGGCGCATCATCGGCCTCGGTCCAATAGAACGAGACGCGGAAATGCGCGCAGCACGCGCCGCAGGATAAACAGGGGTTGTCGCTCATGACAAGACCGGTGCAAATGTGCGTTACACCTTCTCTGCCCACAAGTCATACGAATCCGAATCCGTCACGCGCACATCCGCGAAATCGCCCACTTTCAGCGAGCGGGCGTTCTCGATGTACACCACCCCGTCAATCTCCGGCGCATCGGCGGAGCTGCGCGCAATCGCGCCCTCCTTGTTCACTTCGTCCACCAGCACGCGGATGGTTTTGCCGACTTTGCGTGTGAGCCGTGCGGCGCTGATTTCCTGCTGCACCTGCATCAGGTGAAACAGGCGCTGTTCCTGCACCTCGGGCGGAACATGGTCCGGCAATGCATTCGCGGCCGCGCCTTCCACCGGTGAATAGGCAAAGGCGCCGACGCGGTCCATCTGCGCTTCTTCGAGAAAATCGAGCAGTTCCTCAAATTCCTCCTCGGTCTCGCCGGGGAAGCCGACGATAAAGGTGCTGCGCAAGGTGATGTCCGGGCAGATGCTGCGCCATTGCTTGATGCGCGCCAGCATGTTCTCGCTGCTGGCCGGGCGTTTCATCAGATTGAGGATGCGCGCGTTGGCATGCTGGAACGGCACGTCGAGGTAGGGCAGGATTTTCCCTTCCGCCATCAGCGGGATCACCTCATCAACGTGCGGATACGGATAAACGTAATGCAGGCGCACCCATGCGCCCCCTTCACCCGGTTTGCCAAGTTCGCCCATCGCCTGCACCAGCTCGGTCATGCGCGTCCTGAGCGGCCTGCCGCCCCAGAAGCCGGTGCGGTACTTCACGTCCACGCCGTAGGCACTGGTGTCCTGCGAGATCACCAGCAATTCCTTTACGCCCGCGTTCACCAGGCTCTCGGCTTCCTGCATCACATCGCCCACCGGACGGCTGACCAGATCGCCGCGCAGGCTGGGGATGATGCAGAAAGTGCAGCGGTGGTTGCAGCCTTCGGAAATTTTCACGTAGGCGTAATGTTTCGGCGTGAGGCGTATGCCCTGCGGCGGCACGAGATTGGTGTAAGGGTCGTGTGGCTGGGGTAAGTGTTGATGCACCACTGCCATCACTTCGTCGGTGGCGTGCGGGCCGGTTACGGCGAGTACCTTGGGATGCGCCTGCCGCACCACGTCACCCTTCGCCCCCAGGCAGCCGGTGACGATCACCTTGCCGTTCTCGGCCAGTGCCTCGCCGATGGCTTCCAGCGACTCTTCCACCGCACTGTCTATGAAGCCGCAGGTGTTGACCACCACCAGATCGGAATCCTGATAATTGCCGGAAATCAGGTAACCCTCGGCGCGCAGGCGCGTGAGGATGTGTTCGGAATCCACCGT
>Ga0080064_1007249_pt1 | contig 11325 bp, 10 predicted proteins | sample Subgrocontami54m_FD_69260 | JGI IMG/M metagenome (GOLD analysis project Ga0080064, IMG submission 69260) | Subsurface groundwater microbial communities from S. Glens Falls, New York, USA - GMW46 contaminated, 5.4 m (SPADES assembly) (version 2) ...
GCCAATGTGTGGGCAACCCAGTCATCCCAGGACCTCGCGGTATTCGCCCCGGTTCCAGAACCCCAGACCTACGCCATGATGCTCGCCGGCCTCGGCCTCATGGGATTCGTCGCGCGCCGCCGGAAACAGGAACAAGATTACGCTTGATCACGTTCAAGCCATGACAGGGACTCCGCATCGGCGAGATCTTTGTCGAAAGGCGTGGTCACTCTTTCAACTCTCGTAGCGAAAACCCGAAGGCCTAAAATGATTAAAATATCCTGGTCCGACGCCGTCCTCATGGTGTTCGCGATCATATTATTGTTGTGGGCACAAAGCTGGTACAACACTGCGCCGATGACTGGCGAACGCGTCGTCGGTGCATGGACGAGTTATTCCCTTTCCAAGTTCGGGACAACCACCGCGGAATTTCGCGGCGACGGCACATGCCGCTTCCGCGAGACCGGGGGCGCGCAGTTTTCCTGCCAATGGACCGATCAGGGCCACGGGCAGATAAAAATAGTTGTCATCGAGCCCGGCAGAAGCAACGTTTTTTTCGCCGGCACTGTCGGGGACCGCTTGTTTGTCAATGAACCTGGCCGCGAGCCCAGCTTCGTCCGCGCCGAGAGCAAATTCGCGTACGATCGGCAATTACTGGCCAAAGTAACCCAATAAGGCCCCGCGAAACTCTGCTCTGCAGCGTGATTTGATCAGGAATTTTCAGCGTCCAGCCGTACACATGCGAAACCCCGCTTCGGCGGGGTTTTTCGTTCGGGGTGAATCTGTGGCCTTTGGGCGAACAGAGGCTATGGCGGAGAGGGCGGGATTCGAACCCGCGGTACGGCTTTCACCGTACACACGCTTTCCAGGCGTGCGACTTAAACCACTCATCCACCTCTCCGCGGGGGGCAAAGTATAGCAGAGGGGCAGGCCGGGGGCGCGGGGGCTGGCAGGGGAGGGAGATGCCTATCGCGCCCCGCTCTTGTCAGCTCACTCCCTCTTTCAACTGTTGCAGGATCGCCGGGTTCTCGAGGGTCGAAACGTCCTGCGTGATTTCCTCGCCCTTGGCGATTGCGCGCAGCAGGCGGCGCATGATCTTGCCGGAGCGCGTTTTCGGCAGATTGTCGCCGAAGCGGATATCCCTCGGCTTGGCGATCGGGCCGATTTCCTTGCCGACCCAGTCCTGCAGCTGCTTGACGATCTGCCTGGCATTGTTGCCATTCGGACGCGCTTGTTTCAGGACCACGAATGCGACCACCGCTTCCCCGGTCAGCTCATCGGGACGACTGACCACCGCGGCCTCCGCGACCAGTGGGTTCGAGACCAGCGCCGATTCGATTTCCATGGTGCCGAGCCGATGGCCCGCGACATTCAGCACGTCATCGATGCGGCCCATGATGGTGTAGTAGCCGTTCAGGTCGCGGCTGGCGCCGTCGCCGGCAAGATAATACCTGCCTTGAAAGTCCTCCGGGAAATAGCCGTTCCGGTAGCGGTCAGGGTCTCCCCAGATGGTGCGGATCATCGACGGCCAGGGGCGCTTGATCACGAGAATTCCGCCTTTGCCTTTCTCCACTTCCTGGCCGGTTTCGTCGACGACCGCGGCCATGATGCCCGGCAGCGGCTGGGTGCAGGAGCCCGGCTTGAGCGCATGCGCGCCGGGCAGCGGTGTGATCATGTGGCTGCCGGTTTCGGTCTGCCACCACGTGTCCACGATCGGGCAGCGCTCCTTGCCGACTGTCTTGTAATACCACATCCACGCCTCGGGGTTGATCGGCTCGCCCACGGTGCCGAGGATGCGCAGACTGGCAAGGTCATAGCGGTTTGGCAAATCGCCGCCTGCCTTGATGAGTGAGCGAATTGCGGTCGGCGCGGTGTAGAACACCGTTACCTTGTGGTCCTGGATGATCTTCCAGAAACGGCCCGCGTCAGGATAGGTCGGGACGCCCTCGAATATGATCTCGGTCGCGCCCACGGCGAGCGGCCCATAGGTGCAGTAGCTGTGGCCTGTGACCCAGCCCACGTCGGCAGTGCACCAGAAAACGTCAGCCGGCTTGTAATCGAAAACCCATCTCATCGTGAGCATCGTCATCAGCAGGTAGCCGCCGGTGGAGTGCTGCACGCCTTTGGGTTTGCCGGTCGAGCCCGAGGTGTACAGGATGAACAGCGGATGCTCGGCGTTGACCCAGGTCGGCTCGCAGGTATCGGCCTGCCCGGCGATGACATCGTGCCACCATTTATCGCGCGGCGACTCCATCTTGACGTTCGAGCCGGTGCGTTTATAGACGATGACGTTCTTTACTTTCCCGCAGCCGCCCATCGCGATAGCCTCGTCCACCGCGGGCTTGAGCGGAATTTCCCGACCGCCGCGGAACTGCCCATCAGCTGTGATTACTTCAGTGGCGCCCGCGTCGATGATGCGCTCCTGCAGGCTCTTGGCGGAAAAACCCCCGAACACCACCGAATGAGTGGCGCCGATGCGGGCACACGCCTGCATGGCAATGACCACTTCGATCGACATCGGCATGTAGATCAGCACGCGGTCGCCTTGCCGGACGCCGTGCACCTTCAGCGCGTTGGCAAGCTGGCAGACCTTGTGATAGAGCTGCCGGTAGGTAACCTTCGTGACCTTGCCGTCGTCCGCTTCGAATATGATCGCCAGCTTGTCAGGCTGGGTCTTAAGGTGCCGGTCGAGACAGTTGTAGGACGCGTTCAGCTCGCCGTCGTGAAACCACTTGAAAAATGGCGCGTTGGATTCGTCGAGCACCTGCGTGAACGGCTTGTGCCACAGCACCTGCTCGCGCGCGAGGCGTCCCCAGAATCCCGTGAAGTCCCGTTCCGCCTCCGCGCACAGCTCGTCGTAGGCAGCCAGTCCAGAAATATTTGCCTGTTTTACGAATTCGGCGCTGGGCGGAAACAGCCGCGTTTCATTCAACACCGATTCGATGGTCTTGGACGACATCTTGCTCCTCCGGTTGTCTGCGAAAACTGCCAGGTTAAGAAATCCGCGTTGCGGCGGGACTACACGCCATGCGCGAAGCCAGCCGCGGTATTAATGTTGTTTTGTCCTGAGCGCCGAAAATTGTATCACGCGTCCCGCGCGACCATGCCCTGCCGGAACCTGCCTCTATATCCTGCTCGCGGTCGGCGCCAACAACGGGCATAATAGGCGCCATGCTACGCGGCTGTGGTCGGGCCGTGGCGCGCAAGTTAATGGCGGGCCCCCCCGCATTGCATGGTAGTGAACCTGGTCAGGTCCGGAAGGAAGCAGCCAAAGCTATTCTCTGCAAGTGCCGGGGATCAGGCTCGCCTCCCATTTTCTTTTGCGATATCATTGCGATACCGGGAAAACAGAGTCCATCTTGCATAACTTCAGGCCTGCAATCGCAGCACTGGCATTACTGACGGCGAGTCCGGCTGCACTGGCGGTCAATGGTGTTTCTTTCGAGGTTGGGGATTCCGATTCCTCGAATTCCAGCGTTAACCTTTATCGCGTCGGCGTGCAGTGGGACTGGAACAAGAAATTGCTCGAGGCGGGCAATTGGCATGTCGGCGGGTATTGGGAGGCGAATCTCGGTTACTGGGATAACCGCAGTACCGGACGGACCGCCAATGAACTCTTCGATTTTGGTTTTACGCCCGTGTTTCGCCTCCAGCAAAACAGCATCGCGGGACTGTCGCCGTATGCGGAGCTGGGGATCGGGATTCATTTTCTGTCCAGGACCTCGGTCAGCCCCCAGCGCCAGTTCGGCAGCAGTTTCCAGTTCGGAGATCACGTCGGGATTGGCGTGCGCTTCGGCGACCGGGGACGCTACGATATCGGTTACCGTTACCAGCATTTGTCCAACGCGGGTATCAAGCAGCCCAACCAGGGCATCAATTTCCACCAGTTGCGCCTCCAGTATCATTTTTAGGCGGTGACCCAAGTTCTCGCCCGCAAGTGGCGACCCAGGATTTTTTCGGAGCTGGTCGGGCAGGAGCACGTGGTGAGAGCGCTCACCAACGCGCTCACGCAGCAGCGTCTGCATCATGCATACCTGTTCACTGGCACGCGCGGCGTCGGAAAAACGACGCTGGCGCGCATCATTGCCAAGGCGCTCAATTGCGAAACTGGCATTACAGCTCAGCCCTGCGGAACGTGCGCGCCGTGCGTCGAGATCGATGCGGGGCGCTTCGTCGATCTGATCGAACTCGATGCGGCGTCCAATACCCAGGTTGACAACATGCGCGACCTGCTCGAGAACGCGCTTTATGCGCCAACCACGGGCCGCTTCAAGGTCTATATCATCGACGAAGTGCACATGCTGTCGCGCTCCGCGTTCAATGCGATGCTGAAAACGCTCGAGGAGCCGCCCGGCCACGTCAAGTTCATCCTTGCCACCACGGATCCGCAGAAAATCCCCGTGACCGTGCTGTCGCGCTGCCTGCAGTTCAATCTCAAGCAGATTCCGCAACCCCAGATCAAGGCGCAGCTGAAAAAGGTGCTCGAGCTGGAGGGCGTTGCAGGCGACGACGAGGCGCTGGCGCTGCTGGCGCGTGCCGCGCACGGCAGCCTGCGCGACAGCCTGAGCCTGCTCGACCAGGCGATTGCGCATGGCGGTGGGCGCGTCGAGCAGCAGGCGGTACGGGCCATGCTTGGCAGCGTCGAGCAGGAGTACTTGCACGATATCCTGTCCGCGCTGGCGAAGCGCGACGGGGTGGCGATGCTGGCGATCGCAGACCGCATGGCCGAGCGCAGCCTGTCGTTCGAAATTGCATTGCAGGAGCTGGCGACATTCCTGCATCGTATCGCGCTCGCGCAAATGGTGCCGGATGCGATCGCCACGGATGATCCGCAGCATGTCGCCATCGCGGCATTTGCCGCGAACCTGGACGCGGAAGACATTCAACTGTTGTATCAGATTGCGCTGCATGGACGCCAGGACATCGGGCTTGCGCCGGATGACTATGCCGGCTTTACGATGACGCTGATGCGTATGCTTGCTTTCATGCCTGAAGGCGGCTCATTGCGGTCCGACAGGCCTGCGGCCGCTGCGTCAAAAGCACCGGTGCGCGCGTCACCGCAGCCGGACTCAAAAAAAAAGCCGGCTGACGGCGATTGGAACACGCTGGTAAGCCGGCTGCCGCTGTCAGGCATGGAGCGCATGCTGGCGCATAACTGCGAGCTGGTCGCCTGGCAGGACGGGGTAATCGAGCTGCGCGTGCCGCACGCCCAGCGCCACCTGGTAGAGCGCGCTTACCAGAATCGGCTCAAGCTCGCGCTCGAACAGCACCTTGGAACCGGCGTACGGCTGGAAATCAGTGTCGGCGCCGTCGGCGGCAATACGCTCGCGGCAGTCCAGGAGCGCGAAAACCAGCAGCGGCAAAGCGCGGCGGCGGCAGCGATCGACGGGGATCCGTTCGTGCGCGAACTGATCGAGCAGTTCGACGCGCGGGTACTGTCGTCTACCATCAAACCGGTAGCTTAGCGGAGGACGAAGAGCATGAAAGGCGGTCTGGGGGGCCTGATGAAGCAGGCCCAGCAAATGCAGGAAAACATGAAACGCATGCAGGAACAGCTCGCGACGATCGAGGTCGAAGGCCAATCGGGTGCCGGAATGGTCAAGGTCGTGATGACTTGCCGCCACGACGTGAAGCGCGTGACGATAGACCCGGGCCTGCTCAAGGACGACAAGGACATGCTGGAAGACCTGGTCGCGGCGGCATTCAACGATGCCGTGCGAAAAGTCGAGGCGACGGTTCAGGAAAAACTGGGCGGCATGACCTCCGGTCTTGGGCTGCCGCCGGGTTTCAAGATGCCGTTTTGAAAGGCAGGGATGAAAAATCCGTCCTCGCTCGAAGAACTCATCGAGGCGCTGCGCTGTCTGCCGGGCGTAGGTCCCAAGTCCGCGCAACGCATGGCTTATCACCTGTTGCAGCGCGACTACCCCGGCGCGGCGCGGCTCGGAACAGCGTTGAATCGCGCGCTCGAGCTGATCCGGCACTGCGAGCGCTGCAATACCTTCAGCGAGGAACAGATTTGCCCGCTGTGCCGCTCGCCGCGCCGCGACACGCATCTGTTGTGCGTGGTTGAGACGTCAGGCGACATGCTGATGATGGAGCAGGCCGAGTGCTACCAGGGCTTGTATTTCGTGCTGATGGGCAGGTTGTCCCCGCTGGATGGCGTCGGTCCCAAGGACATCCATCTCGACCGTCTGCTCAAGCGCGCCGGGGACGGGCAGGTGCGCGAGGTCATCGTGGCGACGAATTTTACCGTTGAAGGCGAGACGACCGCGCATTACATCGGCGAACTGCTGCTGGCGCGCGGGCTCAAGGTGAGCCGCATCGCGCGCGGCCTGCCGGTCGGCGGCGAACTCGAGCATGTCGACAGCGGCACGCTGGCGCAGGCCGTGATCGAGCGCCGCGTGCTCCAGCCATCGCCGTGAAAAAGCGCAGCGCGCCTGCGCGCCGGGCGCGTCCTTCCGGTGCGGGCGGTGAGCGGGTTCGTGGCGGGCCGGCGGGCAAGGTGCGCCGTGACGAAGTGGCCGAATCCGGACCGTCCCAGAAACTGCAGAAGGTTCTGGCACAGGCCGGGCTGGGATCGCGGCGCGACATGGAATTGCTGATCGCGAGCGGACGCGTCGCCGTCAATGGCGCGCCTGCCGTGATCGGCGCGCGCGTGGGCCCGCGCGACCAGATCAAGGTCGCCGGGCGCTTGATCCATGCCAGCTCGGAGACGCGCCTGCCGCGCGTGCTGCTCTACCATAAACCGGAAGGCGAGATCGTGAGCCGTGACGATCCGCGCGGGCGGCCGAGCGTGTTCGAGCGCCTGCCGGCGATCACCGGCGCCAAGTGGATTGCGATCGGCCGGCTCGATTTCAATAGCTGCGGCCTGCTGATTTTCACCACCTCGGGCGAACTCGCCAATCGCATGATGCACCCGCGGTTTGAAATCGAGCGCGAATATGCGGTGCGCGTCATGGGGCACCTGCAGCCGCAGCACCTGCAGCAGTTGACGCAGGGTATCGAGCTGGAGGATGGGCCCGCGCACTGCGAAAGCGTGGCGATGGGCGGCGGCGAGGGCGCCAATCAATGGTGCCACGTAGTGCTGAGGGATGGCCGCAACCGCATCGTGCGGCGAATGTTCGAGAAGCTCGGGTTTACGGTCAGCCGGCTGATGCGCGTGCGTTACGGCAACCTCGCGCTGCCGCCGCGGATTAAACGCAACCAGTGTTACGAGCTCAGCGCCGACGAGACGCAGCGCTTGCTCGCTTGGCTTGACGCTGTGGCGCAGGAGCCGCAGGAGCCGCGCGAGCAGCGCCGGCCAAATCGCGACGCTCGAGCATAAACACGCAGTCATCGCCGCCGCTGGTCTGTGGCCATACAAACGGCAGATGCGGGAATGCGGCTTCCAGCCGTTTGCGGTTATGGCCGACCTCGACGACCAGCAATCCGTCGGCAGTCAATTGCTGTGTGGCTTCGCCCAGGATCACGCGCACCGCGTCAAAACCGTCCGTGCCGCCTGCGAGTGCGAGCGGCGGCTCACGACGGTATTCTGGGGGCAGCTTGCGCATGACGGCGGCGCTCACATACGGCGGATTGGCGACGATCAGGTCGTAGCGCTTGCCGTGCAATGCTGAAAACAGATCCGACTGCAGCACGCGCACGCGCCGCTGCAGGCGATACGCAGTGACGTTGCGCCGCGCCACTGCGAGCGCGGGACGCGAAATGTCGACGGCGTCAACGCGAGCCGCGGGAAACGCCTTGGCGAGCAGCACGGCAAGACACCCCGAGCCGGTGCACAGGTCGAGCGCGCGTTTGATGCGCGCCGGCTGGACCAGCCACGGCGCAAGGCGCGCCTGCAGCAGTTCTGCGAGATAGGAGCGAGGCACGATGACGCGCTCATCGACATAAAAACGGTAATCGCCGAGCCAGGCTTCACGCGTCAGATAAGCGGCGGGTACTCGGCGGCCAATGCGCGCCTCGATCAGGCGCAGCACGCGCTGGCGCTCCCGGACGGTGACGTTGCGCGCCAAAAAGGGCGTCAGCTGGTCAAGTGGCAGCTTGAGGGCGTGCAATACCAGATAGACCGCTTCGTCCCAGGCATTGGTGGTGCCGTGGCCATACGTGAGCCGCGCGCGCTTGAAACGTGCGTGGGCACCGGCGATCAGGTCGCGAACGGTAATGCGGGCTGCCGCGTCGGCGCCGCTCATCTGGCCGCGGAATCGCGCCTGGCGTTTCGGCTCAAGAGGTTTGCGCGTACCTACACCAGGTCGAGATTGAGCTTGATGCTGCTCAAATCATCGATGGGACCGCCGGGCGCCTGCGTGGTGCCCGGCTCGGATTTGCTGCCGGTGGCCGGCGCCGGGGCTTTGCCGCCATTGTTGATCAGCCAGTGCAGGTTGGTCGCCGAATCGGCGCTGGCGAGCGCGTCTTCAAGCGCTATCTGATCGCTTGCATAGAGAGAGTAAAGGGCCTGCTCGAAAGTCTGACTGCCGGGCGCCATGCTTTGCTCCATCGCGTCCTTGATTTCGCCCATTTCGCCGCGCCTGATCAGATCGGCGATATTCGCGGTGTTGAGCATGACCTCGACCGCCGGCACGCGCCCGCCGCCTTTGGTGCGCACCAGGCGCTGCGATATCACGCATTTGAGGCTGATCGAGAGATCCGCCAGCAGCGCTTCGCGCGCCTCGCGCGGAAACATATTGATGATGCGGTTCATGGCGTGGTAGCTGTTGTTGGCGTGCAGCGTCGACAGGCACAGGTGTCCGGTCTGCGCAAACAGCAGCGCGCTTTGCAGCGTCGGGCGGTCGCGAATTTCGCCGATCATCAGCAGATCGGGCGCTTCGCGCATCGCGCTGACCAGCGCGTTTTCGTAGCTGGCGGTGTCCATGCCGACTTCGCGCTGGTTGACGATCGACTTCTTGTGCTTGTAGGTGAATTCCATCGGATCTTCGATCGTCAGGATATGGCCGGGCCGGGTGCCGTTGCGGTAATCGATCATCGCCGCCATCGATGAAGACTTGCCGGAGCCGGTTGAACCCACGATCAGGATCATGCCGAGCTTTTCCATCACCAGTTGCTTGAGGACGGGCGGCAGCTTGAGTTCCTCGACCGACGGAATATCGGGCTTGATAAAGCGGATCACCATCGCCACCGCATTGCGCTGGCGGAACACGTTGACGCGGAAACTGCCGAGTTCGGCGCGCCCGACCCCGAAGTTCATTTCGAGTTTCTGCTCGAAATCCTTGATCTGCTGCTCGGACATCAGCTCGTACGCGATGGTCTTGACCGCTGCCGGTTCCAGGATCTGCGCGTTGACCGGCATTACCACGCCGTTGATCTTGATCTGAATCGGCGCGGCGGCCGTGAAAAACATGTCCGAGGCCTGTTTTTCCGCCATCAGCTTGAATAAGGGGTCAACGAACATCGGGTGCTCCGTTCAGCGTTTCAGTATCGATGTCACGCGCATGGCCTGCTGGTGCCTGCCCAGCGTGCGAAACGCGTTGGGTTTGCCGAGAATGGCTTTCGCGATTTCCTCCAGGAGAGGATTGCCGAACTCGTCGTAATCGTAGCAATAATCGTATTTGCCCAGCGTTTCAAAGTTTGCGGTGATGATTTTTATGTGTGAGTTCTCGAGGTCGGCAGCGATATTGATCATGACCGGCACTTCGCAATTCAGGGTAAAGATACCGCGTTCGAGGTAACCGCGTTCGTTGCGGACTTCCTTGACCTCGAACCTGAGGTTGTTCGTCCACAAGTGCTCGCGCGTCTGCTGCACCAGCCGGTCCCCCTGTTTTTCGATCGTCACCTTGCGGTCGGCAACGCAGCGAAAACGCAAGGCAACCGCGTCGATGTAATCGCGATGATCCCGCGTCAAGTGGTGGCCATTGACGTTATAGTCGGTTTGCAACAGGTTGTCGAACCCGGAGGCGCCGCTATCGGGATAGTAACTGCGCGCAATCGCCGGCTTGAGGACATTGAGCGAATTGAACAGCTCGACCCAGTAATGCAGCGTGTCCTTGAGTTTGGCGTGCGCGCGCAGCACGCTTTGGTTGCGTTCCTCCTGCGAGACTTGCTGCTTGAGGCGCAGTGTGTCGGCCTGCTGTTTCAACTCATCCAGTAAACCCATAGGACCCGGTGTGACGGTGGAATGGCAACGCGTATTCTGCCAATTTTTGAAAGACTTGGATAGCCTGCCCGGTTGCTGCGCGCTGGGCCGCAGCGGGCCTCAATCCCCCCGCAACAGCGCGTTGATGCTGGTCTTGGCGCGGGTCCTGGCCCTACAGGATTTTCGCAAAGCGCTGTACGGCTGCTTCGATGTTGGCTCGGCTGTTGAAGGCACTCAGACGGAAATAGCCCTCCCCGCAGGCGCCAAAACCGTTTCCTGGCGTTCCCACCAAATGGGCTTCCTGCAGCAGCTTGTCGAAAAAGTCCCAACTGCTCAAATTGCCGGGAGTCTTCAGCCACACGTAAGGTGCGTTCACCCCGCCGTAAACCTGTAGCCCCATCTTCGTCAGCGCTCCACGCACCAGCCTCGCGTTGGCGAGGTAAAACTCTATGGTTTCCCGCACCTGCTGCTTGCCTTCCGGCGAGTAAATCGCAGCGGCGCCTCGTTGCACGGGATACGAGACACCATTGAATTTGGTGCAGTGCCGCCGATTCCAGAGCGGATGAATCGGGACTTCGCGGCCATCCCGCGCCTTTCCCTTGAGGTCCTTCGGAATCACCGTGAAGGCACAACGCACACCGGTGAAGCCGGCCGTCTTGCTGAAACTGCGGAACTCGATCGCAACTTCCCTGGCTCCGTCAATCTCATAGATCGAGTGCGGAATCGCCGGGTCCGTGATGTACGCTTCATAGGCGGCGTCATACAAAATCACCGAACCGTTGCGCTGCGCGTAGTCGACCCAACGCTTCAGCATCTCCCTGGTGGCGACCACGCCAGTCGGGTTATTGGGATAGCACAGGTAGATCAGGTCGACCCGCTGCCTGGGAAGTTCAGGAACGAAATCGTTGTCGGCGGTAACCGGAAGGTAGATCAAGCCGCCGTAGCGGCCACTGGCATCCGCCGGACCCGTGTGTCCGGCCATGACGTTGGTATCCACGTACACCGGGTAGACAGGATCCACCACCGCGATGACGTTATTCTCTCCGAAGACATCCAGGATATTCCCCGAATCACACTTCGAACCGTCCGAGACGAAGATCTCATCCGCATCGACCTTGGCTCCGCGGGCTTGATAATCGTGCTTGGCAATGGCTACGCGCAGGAAATCGTAGCCCTGCTCAGGCCCATAGCCACGGAACGACGAGCGCTCGGCCAACTCATCGACGGCCGTATGCATCGCCTGAATCACGGCGGGGGCC
>Ga0080064_1007251_pt1 | contig 11324 bp, 12 predicted proteins | sample Subgrocontami54m_FD_69260 | JGI IMG/M metagenome (GOLD analysis project Ga0080064, IMG submission 69260) | Subsurface groundwater microbial communities from S. Glens Falls, New York, USA - GMW46 contaminated, 5.4 m (SPADES assembly) (version 2) ...
TGACTAGGCAAAAGCGAATGATTCGTTCTCGATGGCAAAGAATTCGCGCGCGAATAGCGCGACGTGCTTGTAGAAACGGGTTTGACTGGCATCGCTAACAGCATCGCAGAGCTGCGTATTCCAGCTGTGGATATGGCGGCGGAAAAAATCGCGCTGTACGCCAAGCGCAGCCGGGGGCGTAGCGCGATCGCCGGCGATCAGGAAGCGCATCACATCACAAAGTGCGGAAATATGATCCTCCGTTTCGTGCCTGTTTTCGCTCCGCGCCAAACCCATCTTCGTGAGTTCATCACGCAACTGCGCGAGCGGCTTTTCGTTCAGGAATCCCGCCAGGTAAAACGAGCCATAAAGCATCACTGGCTGGCGTCCGGTGCCGATGAATGCAGTATCGAACTCGTCCTTTACTGCGTCCGCATCGGCATTGGCGGCAGCCTCCTGCAGCGCACGCCACGCCCGGCAAAATTCTGATTCGATACTATCATTGCATATGATTTGGCTGGATGCAATTATTTCCAGCAGCTGTGACGAAGGCGGCTGGTAGAACAGATTGCCGAGCAGCGCATAAACCTCTGCGCGCGCCTGATCTTCGGGCAAAACCCCACGCGCGTCGAGGCCGTTATTAGGCGGTGCGTCAGCCATAATTTCTATGGTGCAGTGCCACAAGGATCATTTGAAATCCAGCACCGAGCCGTGACTGGCGTTTTTCAGCATATCCACCACCCGGCAATCCGCGCACATCTTCAGCCGCTCGATGGCGCCCGGCTCGGCAAACATCGAATGCGACCCGAGCCGCCCCAGCATGTTGTCTATCATCTGCTTGGTCGCAAACGGCTTGCCGCATTTGGTGCAGGCAAATACCTCGGCTTCATTCAGTACGACTTCGGCCTTGGCCTGCCCCGTCAGCAATAAGCGCGGCGTGAGGCTGATGGAGCCCTCCGGACAGGTCTGCTCGCATAACCCGCATTGCACGCAGTTGCGCTCGATAAATTTGAGCTGCGGTCGCTCCTTGGCGTCGAGCAGCGCGCTTTCGGGACAGGCGCCCACGCACGCCATGCACAGCGTGCACGTCTGCTGATTGACGACGACCTGGCCGTACGGAGCGCCCGCTGCCAGCGCGACGTGCTCCTGCGGCTGCGGCGCGTGCTTCAGAAGATGATCGAAGATGAAATCAAGGGTGGTGCGTTTATCATTCGACCAGTTGAAAGTTGCTGTCATAGCCGTGGCCGGTGCCTGTTGCAGGCTCCATACCGCGGCCTCGAGCGCGGCACTATCGTCTGCCTCGATCAGCCGGAAATGCGCACCGCTGTAGCCGAGCGCCGACAGGATTTGCTGTGCGTAGCTCATCTGGCGCCTGAGCGAGATCAGATATTCAGGCGCCTCAGTGCCGCTGCTCACGATCACCACCTGCGCCGCGCCATATGCGATCGCTCCAAGCATCGCATCGATGCCGAGCGAGGCAATATGAAATGCCTCGAACGGGATCACGCGTGCCGGCAGCCCTTTACCGCGCCGGCCAAGTCTGGCCACCAATTCGCGCCCGTCCGTGGCGTTATGGATCAGAAGGCAGGCCTGCTCGCCGCCGGCCCTGCGATAAGTTGCGAGCAGGGTCTTGACGCGCAGTCCAAGGTCAGTCATGCGCGGATAGGCGTAGCTCATGGCACCGGAAGGACAGACGCTCGCGCACGCGCCGCAGCCCATGCACAGATGCGGCTCGACCTTGACGTGATCCCCATCAGCGCTGATCGCTGCGGTCGAGCAAAGGTCAATGCACTGCGAGCAGCCGCTGACCTGCGAACGGCTGTGGGCGCAGATTTTCTCCTTGTAGGCAAAGAATCTCGGCTTTTCGAACTCGCCGATCATCTGCGCGAGCTTGCGCGCCGCCTGCGCCTGCTCGAGCGGGTCGCGGCCGGGGGCCAGATAACCCTGCGGCGGTTCGTGCATTCTGAGCAGTGGCGTCGCCCCGAGGTCCAGCACCAGGTCGAAACGTTCGTTGCGGCGTACCTCGCGGCGTTCGAAATCGATCGCCCGGATTTCACCGCACGCCTTGACACACTGGCGGTGCGCCTTGCATTTCTCCGGATCGATCTGATAGCTGTAGTCGATCGCATGCTCCGGGCATGCCGTGATGCAGGCGTTGCAGCGGGTGCAGGTATCGAGATCGATCGGATTGACCTGGTCCCAAGCGACCTCGAACGCGCCGAGATAGCCGGTGAGTTCAAACACCTTCCCGCTGAACACCGGGTAACGGCGCTCGGACGGCAACTCGCCCCCGCCATCGGTCATCAGGACGCAAACGCTGAACTGCCCGGCGAGTTGCTCGGCCCACGCGAGAGCCGCCGCGCCGGGACCGACGATCAGCAGTTCGCTACCCGAGCGGTATGAAACGACCGCGACCGGCTCCGGTGCGGGCAGCTGCGCGGCGGCGAGCAGTGCCGCGATTTTGGGTGTTGCCTGCCGCGACTCGCGCGACCAACCCGCGGTCTCACGGATATTCACGAACCTGATCTCGCCGGCGGACTTGAATTCGTCGTGCAATTCCTGGAACAACGGCGCTTCCTGGGTGCACCCAACCACCAGGTCGTCACCGCTTTTCGCGGCGGCCTCGAACGCGGCGACGTGCCGGCGGCAAAGCTCGCTGGCGACGTGCGGGACCGCATCCAGCGCGAGCGCGCCGGCAACCGCTTTGCCGTCGAGCGGCATCGTCCGGTTGCAGTTACACAGCAGCAGTTTGCGACGTTCCTGAGTCATTGATGAGAAATCGGGAGTTGGAGCCGCTATCGGCCAGCGGCGATACTACCCAAAAGATTCTGCCGGCGCTACGACTTCCGCTCCGCCGCAATGGACGGATTCGGAAGTTGTTCTGCATTCTGCGATTGCGCGGCCGGAGGCTGCTCGACCGCAATCGCTGGCGGCGGCTCAAGGTCAACTGCGGTCGGTGCAGCTTGATCGGGCGAAGTCACCGGTACCGGTAACAGTTCGGCAGCCTCTGCCGCCCGCTTCGCTTCGGCTTCGTCCGGCGTCTCCTTCGCCCACGCAATGATTTTTTGCGCCTGCCGCAGTGTGGCCAGCATCGCGGCGGGCAACGGGTCCGGCTTGGAATAGTCGTCGATGTAGGTATCCAAACCATCCATCACATTGAAATGCGGATCGCTGAACAGCTTCTTGAGCGCCGCCAGCCGCACCTTTTCATCCACTTTCGGGTGGAAGAAATCACGATAGTCCGAGTCCAGCGTCAACTGCTCGACCGGGGGAAGCTGCGGCAGCGGCGTGTCGGGAGCGGCGGCCCGCGGCGCCGCAGGCGGGTTGCCGTGCGGCGATTCCCCACCGGGAGACGGCTCATTCACCTCCTGCTTCAACCGCGACCAGCGGGACAGGAAATTTTCTCGGTCCTCGCTCATCGCGCTACTCGATCCTGCCCATACGGCCCCGGTCCTTATTGCTGGCGTAGCGTTTTTTCTTTTCCGGCTCGGGCCGGTAATGCTGCTCGACAAATTCCCCGACCCAGGGCAGCAGCTCCACCGGCATGGTCACTCCATCCACGTTTTCGGAACTGTCCATCCAGCGCGCACCTTCATGATAGCTCACCGTGGCGAACTGCGGCCGAGCGATTTCGTCGGTGAGACGCCACAACACGAAGACCTTCGGCTCCGGCGATGTCAGGTTGAGGTAATAGCCTTCCGCTTCATCCAGCATCAGTTTGAGCTCGAGACCCGGATACAGAATCTGCCAAAGCTGCTCGTTCCGCAACAACATCCGCTCGCGCGTTTCGGCCGGAAAAACATCGCGTACCACACCCTTCGCCTCCCAATGGTAAGGCTGCCAGGGATTGGCGAGCGTAACGCGCTCCATGAGCACTGCGATCGGATAGGTAGCGGCAGTGATACCGGACGGTTCAGTCATCGTGTCCCGATTCTGCGCCAGCAAAGCGGATAATTCAACTCACCATGCTGGCCAAATGGTTGATTTATCGATAGTGTTTTCCTTGCCGCGAACGGGGTTCTTTTGTCATAATCGCACTCCCGTTGGTCCGCGGCGGACCGGCATCCACAGGGTGCGGAGATTCAATTTGAACGATTCGGTGTTGGCGGCGACGGCAACCGGTCCGGCCCAGGCCACTGACCGGCTGGAGCGGCCGCTGCGTGACCTGCGCATTTCGGTCACCGACCGCTGCAACTTTCGCTGCGTCTACTGCATGCCGAAGCAGGTGTTCGGCAAGGATTACCAGTTCCTCGAGCACCAGGAACTGCTGACCTTCGAGGAAATCGCGCGGCTCGCGCGCATCTTCGCCCGCCACGGCGTCGGAAAAATACGGCTGACCGGCGGCGAGCCGCTGGTGCGCCGCAACCTCGAGCGCCTGATCGAAATGCTCGCGGCGATCCCCGGCCTCGATCTGACGCTGACCACCAACGGCTCGCTGCTCGCGAAAAAAGCGCAGGCACTCAAGGCCGCGGGGCTTAAACGGATCACGGTCAGCCTCGATTCGCTTGACGACGCCGTGTTCATGAAAATGAACGACGTCGATTTCCCGGTTGCCAGGGTGCTCGACGGCATCGCGGCGGCAGCGGCCGCGGGCTTCGGCCCGATCAAGATCAACATGGTGGTAAAACGCGGTGTCAACGACGCGAGCATCCTGCCGATGGCGCGTCATTTCCGTGGCAGCGGCCACATTCTGCGCTTCATCGAATACATGGATGTCGGCCACACCAACGGCTGGCGCATGGACGACGTGGTCACCGCCAGGCAGATCGTCACGACGATCAATGCCGAAGCGCCGCTCGAACCGGTCGATCCGAATTATCGCGGTGAAGTCGCCGAGCGCTGGCGCTACCGTGACGGCAGCGGCGAAATCGGCGTGATCGCGTCGGTCACACAGGCTTTCTGCCGCGACTGCACTCGCGCACGGCTCTCGACCGAAGGCCGGCTTTATACCTGTTTGTTTGCGACCGCAGGCCACGAATTCAAGCCGCTGCTGCGCGGCGACGCATCCGACCAGGAGATCGGCCTCGCGATTGACGGGATCTGGCGCAAACGCGGCGACCGTTACTCCGAAATCCGCGGCGAGGCCACCGTCCCGCTGCAGAAGGTCGAAATGTCGTACATCGGAGGGTGATGGATACTCCCTATCGCCCCCAAATCACCCACGCCAGCCGGCCGCTGACTTTCACCGTTGACGCGCGCAACGAGCGCGGCGAAGTGCTCGCGACTGAAATCGCGGGCGAGCATCCGCTCACGCTCTACGTCGACAAACGCGAGGTCGTGACCCTGATGACGCTCGGCGCCGCGCCGGAGGCGCTCGCGATCGGCTATCTGCGCAACCAGCGTCTCGTCGGCAGCATCGAGGAAATCGTTGCGGTGCAGGTTGACTGGGAGGTGAACTCCGTCGTCGTGACCACGCGCAATGGCCTTGCCGATCTCGACGGCCGCATGGAAAAGCGCACCGTGACGACCGGTTGCGGCCAGGGCACTGTCTTCGGTGAACTGATGGACGAAATCGATTCGATCAGACTTCCTGACGATGTCCTTATTACCGAAGCGACTTTTTACAGCCTGATGGACAGCGTGCGGCGCCATGACACGGTCTACAAGCAGGCTGGCGCGGTACATGGCTGCGCGCTCGCGTCGCACTCCAATGCGGGCGCCGGGATTCTGATGTTCGTCGAGGACGTCGGCCGCCACAACGCCGTCGATGCCATTGCGGGCCAGATGTGGCTCGACCGCATCGACGGCGCCGACAAGGTGTTCTACACCACCGGGCGGCTGACATCCGAAATGGTCATCAAGTGCGCGCAGATGGGGATCCCGATTCTGGTGTCGCGCTCCGGGCTGACGCAGATGGGTTATGAGGTCGCGCAGAAAGTCGGCATCACGATGCTTGGCCGTGCAACCGGCAAACATTATCTGCTGTTCACCGGCCACCACCGGTTCAGTAAGTAAATGTCCCACGGGATCACGGGGGTCATTCTGGCAGGCGGCCAGGGCCGGCGCATGGGCGGCGTCGACAAGGGGCTGCGCGAGCTGCGCGGCAAGCCGATGATCGAATGGGTGCTGGAGCGCTTTGCACCGCAGGTCGACGCCGTGCTCATCAACGCCAACCAGAATCTCGAGGTCTATGCGCGCTACGGCCATCCCGTGGTCAGCGACGAAATCGGCGGCTACGCCGGACCGCTCGCCGGACTGCATTGCGCGATGCGCGCGGCATGCCATCCGCGGGTGGCGACCGTGCCGTGCGACTCCCCTTTCCTGCCGGAGGACTTGGTGGCGCGACTCGATGCGGCGTTGCAGACAGGGCAGGCGCAACTCGCCGTCGCCCGAACCGGCAACCAGCCGCATCCGGTGTTCTGCCTGTGCCGGCGCGACGTGCTGCCGCATCTGACGCAGTTTCTCGCGGGCGGCGGACGCAAGATCGACGCGTGGTACGCCACCTTGCGCGTGGTCGAGGTCGCGTTCGACGACGAGGCAAACGCCTTCAGCAACATCAACACGCCGGAAGAATTGCTGGCGTTCGAACGCTCCCGCCCGCGATTCGATTAATATCGACTCGTCACCCCGGCGCAAGCTTCACACTTCGTCTCCCCGGCGCAAGCCGGGGTCCAGAGAATACGCCTCACTGTGAATCGACGTCGGTGACTGGATTCCGGCGTGCGCCGGAATGACGAATCATGGTCGCCGGTCACGCCGACGCGAGCACGACGCCGCCAAACGAGCCGTCCGGCTTGTTGATACGGCGCGTCATGTGTATCTTCCACTTGCCGGTGACACGGCCAAAGTCCGGTTTACCGACAAACAATTCGTTCTGCGAATGTCCAGCTTCAGACCATGCTCGGTGTACTGATTCCTGACGAACAACACGACCTGGTCGACGCTCTTGAGCGCTCTGGCTGTCTGTTCCTCGAGCGCGATGGCGAGGTTTGCGTTCTGTTTGGTGGCGTTGGCGATCGTTTCGTTACGCTCGAAATTGACGCGATCCAGTGTCATCGCCCACACGATCCCAATCAGAGCGAGGCAGAACAACGTGATCGCGTAGTCCATCCGCCGATACTTGGGCCAGTAACTTTCAAGCATTTGTTTAATGGACGTCATAAGCGGCTCGCGAAGGGGACGAAATCTGCACCATAGCGTGGCCTGTCAATAATCAATGGGCGGCTCCGGGGCTTTGTCCGAGCGTCCGTCCAGTGTTCCAGCTGCGCGCAGAAAAGGCGGCAATATGAAGCCGGGACAGGTCGGCGTGGGGCGCCCCGCTTCAACCATCCTCTTTGCGCGCCTCGAAAATGTCGCGAAAGCGCCCGACGCAGCCCTTGAAGGCCGCGAGCACCGCCGGGTCGAAATGCGAAGGCAGGGTGCGCCCATCGCCCACGGTGATGATCTCGAGCGCTTTGTCGTGGGGGAACGCCGGCTTGTAGGGACGCTTGGAGCGCAGCGCGTCGTACTGGTCGCAGATGTTCATGATGCGCGCCGAGAGTGGTATGGCTTCGCCCTTCAGGCTCATCGGATATCCGCCGCCGTCCCAGCGCTCGTGGTGCCCGATAGCGATCTCGGTGCCCATGATGAGATAGGGCGAATAGGCGCCGTGCAGCAGTTTTCCGCCCAGCCCGGCGTGGGTCTTCATGATCTCCCATTCGTGCGGCTCGAACGTCCCGGGCTTGCCGAGGATCGCATCGGGGATCGCGATCTTGCCCACATCGTGCATCGGGCTCGCGTAGTGGATCGTGTCGCAGAATTCATCGTCCAGGCCCAGCATGCGCGCCAGCTCCACGGTGTAGAAGCTGATGCGCGCGACATGCGCCCCGGTCTCCTCGTCCTTGTAGGAGGCTGCGCGCGTCATGGTCGCGATCGTCTCGCGGTAGCTGGAGACGAGCCGGCGCGTGCGCTCCTTTACCTGGGCTTCGAGGATGCGGTTGTGGCTGGCGAGGAAATCGCTGAAATCCTTGAGCCGCAGGAGGTTCCTCACGCGGATGCGCAGCTCGTTGCGGTCCACGGGCTTGGTGACGAACTCCTCGGCCCCCGCCTCCAGCCCGCGCAGGCGCGATTCGTGGTCATCCAGCGCGGTCACCATCACGACCGGAATCGCCTTGGTGGCGGCGTCCGCCTTGAGTGCACGCGCCACTTCGTAGCCGTCCATGCCCGGCATCATGATGTCGAGCAGAATGATGTCGGGCGGCTGTTGCCGGGCGAGTTCGAGCGCCTGCGCTCCGTCGGCCGCCTCCGGCGCCGTATAGCCCTCAGCCTCGAGCATTGCAACGAGCAGCCTGCGGTTTCTTTCCTCGTCGTCAACGACCAGTATCCGCGCGGATTTCTTTGCCTCGTTCATGATTTCTCCTTTATGGGCAAACGCAGCGTGAACCTGCTGCCTTTGCCGGGTTCGCTTTCGACCCCGATCGTGCCGCCGTGCAGTTCCGCCAGCCGGTGCGCAAGCGCCAGCCCCAGGCCCACGCCCTCATGCGGGCGCGCCAAGCCGGCATTGATTTGGGTGAGCGGTTTAAAGAGTTTCTCCAGGTCCTCGCGTGCGACGCCGATGCCCGTGTCCGCCACCGTAATTTCCAACCAGCCGCCATCCCGCCGCGTACTCACCGCGACCGTGCCGCGCTCACGGTTGAACTTGATCGCGTTGTCGAGCAGCGCATCGAGCATGCGGCGTAGCGCCTTTGGGTCCAGTTCCGCGCGGCCGGTATCTGCCGCCACGTCGAGCCGCATCGTCAGCCCGCGTGCCTCGGCCGCCTTGCGGTGCGCGGCCACCCGTTCTTCCAGCATCGCGCCAATCTTCACCGGCTCGCGCTCGAGCGCGGCTCCGGCCGCATCGAGCCGCGACATTTCCAGTATCCCCTCCACCAGTGCAAGCAGCTGCTGGCCGCTCGCGAGAATGTCGGCGGCGAACGCGGCCTGCTTCGCGTTGAGCGGGCCCGGCACCTCGGCCTTCAGCAGCTCAGCAAAGCCGATAACGCTGTTGAGCGGCGTCCTCAGTTCGTGCGTGACGTTCACCATGAACTCCGATTTCATGCGCAAGGTTTGCGCCATCGCAACCTCGACGCGCACGCGCTCGCTGATGTCGCGCGAAATCGTGGAAAACATTTCCACCTCGCCGGTGGGCGACTTGTGGGCCAGCAGCACCATCATCACCGGAATCTCGCGCCTGTCCCGGTTCAGGAAAGCGCATTCTCCTGTCCAAACGCCGTCGCGGATGGCCGTGGGGATGATCTCGTCGCGAAACAACTTGTTCGTCCACTCTGGGTGAACATCGGCGATCTTGAGGCGAGTCACGTCTTCCTCGCCCCCAACGCCGATCATCTTCCGGCCGGCGGGATTGATGTAGATGATGTGGGCATCCTTGGCATCGGCATAACCCACGAAGTCAGGCGTCGCGTTGAGAATGGTCACGAGGCGCAACTGGGCGTTCTCGGCCTGCTTGCGCGCGGTGTTGTCGGTGCCGATCAGCAAATAGCCGATGATGGCGTCCTGCGCATCGCGCAGTGCCGTCACGGACACCACCGCCGGGAAGCGGCTGCCGTCCTTGCGGAAATACGTCAGCTCGTAGATGTCCTCGATGCCGCGCGAGGCCTTGAACGCCAATGCCTCGAAACCCGGCGTAATCGGGGTGCCGAGTTCGAGGCTTAACGCTTTGGCGCGCGCGATCAGTTCCTGCGGATCGGAAATGTCGGCCGGGGTGATCTTGTTCATCACGTCGGCGGCGGCATAGCCCAGCATGCGCTCGGCGCCGACGTTGAAGATCTGAATCACGCCCTTTGCGTCGGTGGCGATGCTGGAGAAGTTGGCACTGTTGAAAATCGCGCTCTGCAGTGCCCCTGCTTTGAGCAGCGCCTCTTCCGCCTGCTTGCGCGCGGTGTTGTCGGTGCCGATCAGCAAATAGCCGATGATGGCGTCCTGCGCATCGCGCAGTGCCGTCACGGACACCACCGCCGGGAAGCGGCTGCCGTCCTTGCGGAAATACGTCAGCTCGTAGATGTCCTCGATGCCGCGCGAGGCCTTGAACGCCAATGCCTCGAAACCCGGCGTAATCGGGGTGCCGAGTTCGAGGCTTAACGCTTTGGCGCGCGCGATCAGTTCCTGCGGATCGGAAATGTCGGCCGGGGTGATCTTGTTCATCACGTCGGCGGCGGCATAGCCCAGCATGCGCTCGGCGCCGACGTTGAAGATCTGAATCACGCCCTTTGCGTCGGTGGCGATGCTGGAGAAGTTGGCGCTGTTGAAAATCGCGCTCTGCAGCGCACCCGCTTTGAGCAGCGCGTGTCTGCGCCGCATCCTGGTGTTGGCAGCTTCGATGCCGGCGGACTTGTCGAGAGCGGCGGAATCAAGTTTATTCGCGGGCATGGCAAAAGCTCCGTTCGTCCTTCAGCATCTCCGAACAACCGATGATCGAGTGCAATGGTGTGCGCAGCTCGCGCGACATGTCGGTGAAGAAGTTCGATTTCGCGCGGTTCGCCGCCTCAAGCTGCAGCTTGCGCTCGTCCACACGCTTCATCGGCTCTTTCCCGCCAGCAGCGCCGTGACGCTCGCCAGAAATTCCTTGTAGCGGATCGGCTTTTCGAGATAACCGTCGAAACCCTCGGCGAGCAGCCGCTCGGCGTCGCCCTTCATCGCGAGCGCGGTGAGCGCGACCACCTGGAGCGCCGCAGTGCGCGGATCGGCGCGCAGGCGCCTGAGCGCCGAGCCGCCGTCCATGCCGGGCATCTGTATGTCCATGAGGATGAGATCGGGCGCGTGCGCGAACGCGGCTTCGACGCTCTCCGCGCCGCCCTCCGCGGTCAGCACCTCGTGGCCCGCCTGCTCGAGCACGGTGGCGGCGAGCCTGAGGTTCCTTGCGTCGTCGTCTACTACCAGGATCCTCGCCATTGCGTGCCTCTCAGTCTCCACCCCGCTTGGGCAGCGCGCGGCGCAGCTCGGCCAGCAGTTCGCTCATGCTGAAGTCCGTTTTCGCCAGGATCGCGCTTACGCTGCCGTTGAGGCGCACGCGGTCCTCCACGCTCAGGTCCTTCGCCGTGAGCACCAGGATCGGGATGCGCGCCGTGTTCTCCGATTCGCGTAGCGCGCGCGCGACCTCGAAGCCGTTCACCCCTGGCATCATCAGATCGAGGATCACGACGTCCGGCGGCGCGCTGCGTGCCGCCTCGATCGCCTCCGCGCCGCCATAGGCACGTATCACGCCGTAACGTTCGGCCTCGAGTGCTGTCGCCAGCAGCTCGACCGCCTTCACGTTGTCGTCCACCACCAGCACGCGTGCTGGCTTGCCGTCGTGCCGCACCGCCACGAGTCCGGCGAGGGCGGCGATAAGATCGTCGCGCGCGAAGGGCTTCTGCAGCACGCGGCGGGCG
>Ga0080064_1007255_pt1 | contig 11316 bp, 7 predicted proteins | sample Subgrocontami54m_FD_69260 | JGI IMG/M metagenome (GOLD analysis project Ga0080064, IMG submission 69260) | Subsurface groundwater microbial communities from S. Glens Falls, New York, USA - GMW46 contaminated, 5.4 m (SPADES assembly) (version 2) ...
CTATGCTTGGCCATTGTCTGGAGGCACCACCATGCGTTTTCCCGCGCTTATTCTTGTTCCCGTCTTGGCTTTGGGCCCGACCGCTGCCCGCGCTGCCAGCCTGCCCGATACCGGGCAGGACATGTGCGACGACGGCTCGAACGTTCTCGTCGCCTGCACCAGCGCCAACACCGGGGACGCCGCGACCTACCCGCGCCAGGATGGCCGCTTCGGGCGCGACGCGAAGGCCAAAGCCGGCACGCTCAGCAAGGCCGGTGGGGGTGCCGCCGGCTTCGACTACAGCAAAATCGCCAACAACGGCAGCGATCTCGGCGCCGGCGTCGGTCTCGCGCTGGGCACCAACCCCACCGACTGGGCCTGCACCCGCGATAATATTACCGAGCTCACTTGGGAAGTGAAGGTCAATGACGCGACGCATCTGCGGCACCTGACCTGGACCTACACCTGGTACAACAGCGACGGCACCACCAATGCGGGCAACGCCGGAACCCCCGACATCGGTTCCAGTGTAGGCACTGATAACTGTCTCAACACTTCGAACTGCGATACTGAGAAGTTCGTCGCCGACGTCAATGCGGCTGCGCTCTGCGGCGGCAACGACTGGCGCATGCCCACCCAACGCGAACTGCTCACCCTGGTGCATGCCGGCACGAATTTTCCGAGCATCGATACGACTTACTTTCCGAACACCATTGGGGCGGGTTTGTCGCGTTTCTATTCGGGCACGTCTTCTGCCTCGCTTCCTTCGTTCGCGCGGGTCGTCACCTTCAACCTTGGCTTTTCCACTGCCATCGCTAAGTCGGGCAGCTTCTTCGTGCGGCTGGTTCGCGGCAAACAGTTCTAGACCCTGTTGAACTTTTGTTCTCATGGCTCGCTACGACCACCTCCCCATCTGCAAAGACGCAGTCAGTCTGAAACGTCGCGTGCTCCATGAAATCGGTCGGCCAGCCCAGCTTGCCCATTCGAAATTCGCGTTCTCACCCTCATCGGGAGCTTTTTATGCGCCGTAATCCAGTCGCCCCTTGGCCCCTGCTGGCCATGCTCCTCCTGCTGGCCATCGGCTTGCCGGTGCGCGCCGCGTGCACCGCGGGCAACCCGAATGCGAGCGCGATCGAGTCGACGCCGATCAGCGACTTCACCGTCAACGGCAACAGTACCGTTACCCACGGCAAGACCGGGCTGATGTGGAAGCAATGCGCGGAAGGCTTGAGCGGCGCCGGTTGCTCGTCCGGCACGGCAACGACGGCGAACTGGGCGAATGCCCTGAAGGCGGCGAACACCGCGAACACCGATGCTTTCGCGGGCTACACGGACTGGCGTTTGCCGAACAGGAAGGAACTCGAATCCATCATCGAGTATTGCGGAAGCGATCCGGCAATCAACCAGACGGTATTTCCGGCTAATCCGTCGGACATCTGGTCGAGCTCATCCTATCTCTTTACTCCTTCGAGGGCGTGGGTCGTCTCCTTCAGCATTGGCAGTACCGGGACCGAAGATAAGACGAGCGGCCACTTCGTGCGGCTGGTTCGCGGCGGACAGCCTGTTGACTCGTTTGATCTTTTAAAGCCCTATAGTGTCATCTACGACGGGAACAACAACACCGGCGGGAATGTGCCCACCGACAGCACTGCGTACGCGCCGGGGGACACGGTCACCGTAAAGGCCAACACCGGCAGTCTGGTGAGGAACGGCTACACCTTCGCTGGCTGGAATATTCTGCCTGACAGCAGCGGCGTGAGTTACGCCCCAGGCGCCACTTTCGCCATGGGTTCCGACAACGTCACGCTGTATGCGACGTGGCAGCTCTGCACCTACACCATATCTCCTCAGAGTCGATCCTTGAGCGCAAGTGGCGCGCTTGGAAGCGTTTCCATCACCGCTCCAAGCGGCTGTAACTGGACGGCGGCGAGCAATACGGGATTCATCACGATCACTGGCATGAGTAACGGCAGTGGAAACGGCAGCGTCAGCTATTCGATTGCGGCCAACGCCACCTGCAGTGCGCGGCTAGGAACGGTGACGATCGCCGGACAGACCTTCACCGTCATACAAGCCCAAGTCGCCACCGTACCGGGTGCGCCCACTGGAGTCTCGGCGACGGCGAGCAATGGGCGCGCACTGATAAGCTTCAGCGCACCCGCGAACACGGGTGGGACGGCGATCACAGGCTATCGCTTTACCCGTTTCCCCGGCGGCATCACACGCACGCGCCTCGGTCCGTCCACTGCGCCGTTCGGATTTACGGGACTCACCAACAACACGGCCTACACTTTCAGGGTGAGGGCGCGCAACTGTGTGAATTTCGGCCCTCAGTCCGCGCCCTCCAATAGCGTGACTCCGACCCCGTTCTAGCGGGCGCATTGATTTCCATATTTCGTCCTTGCGAGGTGAGCGAGATGGCCTTCAAGTTTCTGAGTCGTCCTGACGCGAAGCAGCGCATTCTCCGCATCGACCTCGCCCGGACAATCGCGGCAAAGGACAAGAAAGGTGCCGAGCGCGCAATCGTCGTCACGGCGGAAACGGATCGCCTGACGTACTTCTGGAACGACAAATCGGGCAAGTGGCCGTTTCACACCCGTCCACACGTACCGCTACGAGCGCTCGCGGTCGCGCCGCAGCAGACGCTTGAATTCCCGTGGTCGCGCCGCAACGGCGTGGCCGTCGATGGCGACCTCGCGGTGATCGTTTTCAAGCGCGAGGTGGGCAAGGACGAGCGCGCGAAACTCCTGCTCGATGTGCTGGCGTGGTCGGAAGCCGATGCAGCGTGGCATTTCGTGACCGAGCAGAGACCGATCGCCATCGCGCTCGACCCGCGTTGCCAAGGGGTGGGACTCGATGTGTGGGCCTGGCTCACGGGCGCGGACCTCAGCATCGTCGCGCAGACATGGATGGGGGAAACTCCCGACAGCCTCCCGGCGTCGCTTACGCCCCGTCTTGCGCTGATCCAGTCGACGATCGATCCCGCCAACCTGGCCGCTCTCGAGGACGTCCGCGCATGGAAGACGACCGATCTCGACCTGGGCGGATTCGATCTCGACGCGCGTTTCGACAAGGGGCGCATCTGGGTAGTGCACCGGCGGATCGCCGCCGCGATGTCGCTGGCGTTCAATCCGACGGGCAACAGCGCCGGTGTCTGGATGCTCGACGGGGCGGGGACCAATCCCCTCAACATCGACGAGTCGCTGTTCGTCGCCAGCATGCCGCCGACGGTGCTGGTCTCGTGCGTCCCACAGACCGCAAGCGCCAAGATCGAGGCCGAGGACCTGCCGAGCGTCGAGCATCCACAACTGCAGCGCATCGACCCGCTGATCGTCACGGGCGATCGCCTGCGCTTCGTCAACATCGCCGCCAATCGCGAAGACAAGCAATGGCGTTTGGCGCCGCGCGTGCAGCAAGCCGTCAAGGTGGCGATCTGGCCTGGTGCAACCCGTTGGCGAATGGAGGAGATTGGTCCGGTCGAGCATTCCATCTGGCCGCTCAACCTCACCGTGCTCGCGCCCTCGCAGTGGATGGCCGATGTGCGTAACGGGCGCATCGCGTTCGCGACGATGCTTCCCCTGAAGCCCAATTACCTGTGGCGGCTTGACGTCACGTCGAAGGGCACTGAGCTTACGTTCGGCCGCGAGGACCGGCGCATTGGCGGCATCGCATGCGATCGCTTCCTCGTCACGCCGGACCTTCCGAACGGCGCGGTCCAATGGACGGGCATGAGCGTGCTTGACATCGGCCACGAGCAGATTGCGCTCGATGCGCAAGGCCGCTCGGCCTTCCCCGTCGAGAACACCCAATTTCATGGCCTTGTCTCCGGGGCGACGCCACGCGAAGGAGGCGGCGAGCTGCTGTTCTTTTTCCCAACCGTCAACACGCTCGGCGGATTGCTTGTTGCGCATCAGGACGCGGGGCACGGCCTGTGCGGTTATGTCGGCATGGGCGAGGGCGGCGGGTGCGTCATCTTCGACTCAAAGGTCGAGCCGATCGAACCGACGGTGGACAGGTCGTTCAAATCGCTGCCGCCGGAGGTCGTGTCAGGGCCGGGCGGCAGTGGGCGCGCGTGGGTGACGCTCGAAGCGGCCGATTTCGTCCCGGGACGGTTGCCCGGCTATCCGGTTCCCTACAGCGATGTGATGCGCACCATGCCGCCGCCCGCGGATGTCCTGACGTTCTTGGCAGTGTTCCTTCCGGCGGAGCTTCTGCTCGCGCATTTCACGCCGCGTTCGCTGGGCGGCGGATTGCAGCCGTTGCTCGATGTGCTGCCCGTTGCGAATGCGTTGCTGAATTCAGGCTCGAACGCGTCGCTGGACGACCTGGCCGCGCCCTCATTCGATCTCGTCAAGGAAGATGCCGATACGATCCAGGTGTCGCTGGGCGCAATGGTGCCCGCCGGCCAACCCATCCCCTCGGACGCCGCGCAGCCGTTCGCAGCACAGTTCACGATCGCACCCGGGCTGATCCAGGCGGGATCGCCGATGACGTTCCGTGCGCAACTGGCGGATCCGGCCGTGATAGCGTCGGCGTTTACCTGGACGTTCACGCCACCGCCGGCGCTGAGCGTGCTGATCCCGGATCCGTTCGACATGAGCGGCGCTGCGGTGACGGTCACCCTTCCGTTCGATGGGGCCTGGTCTGTGCGCCTGCGTGTCGACGCCTCGGACGGACGGCGCACCGAGATCAATCGCAACCTCGCGGTAACGCCGTCACTCTGGCGAACGATCTGGAGCGCGTATCGCAGAATCAATGCGGATCCTCGATTCACGCTTGGCACGACGACGCTGGAGCTCATGCGGCACCGGATCGAGTTTCGCATCGGCCCCGACGGCAGGCGCGAGAGCGTGCATATCGACTACCTTCCGGAGCACGGCGCTGCATTTCGTTTTGACGCCGGTGACGACGCACAGCAGGGGAAGACCATGATGCGTCTGCCCGTCACGCTGTCGAGCGTCGACGGCACGTTCACCGGCCTGTTCGGCGCGGCGGTGACGCTGCGAAGTGCCGATGTGCGGCTGAACCTTGAGCGGCCGTTCACGCTGGGCGTCGTCACGTCCGACCGCCGGTCGTTCGACGTGATGCGACGCGCCATGTATGCCGCAATCGACTCGACCACGCCGGACCAGGCAGATGTGGAAACTGTTCGCCACTTCCACTTCGAGCCGGGCCGCGCCGCCGACATGACACCGAACGCGCTGGCCGCGAAGCCGGTTGGCGAGAGCGCGCTCAGTCTGAGCGGCGTGCAAGTGCAGGTCGACCTGACGCCGCTGGCATCGGTTGTTTCGTTCCTCATCGGCTTCGTGATCGCGCTCAGTCTCGTCGCAGCGGTGGCCGGAGCGCTGCTCGCATATCTCCTGGTCGCGCTGGGTCCCGCCGCGATGGTCGCCATCGCTCTTGGCTTCGGCGCGCTGCTCTTCGTGTTTGCGCTGAGCGTCGGGTTCGGCTGGCTCTTCATCCAGCTCGCGCAAGCCGCTGCCAACTCACTGGCGAATTCGATGGCACGCGACGTGCTCTCGTCACGAGAGACGCTCGGAACGATCGCGGCCGCACTGGACCAGGCGGGAGTGGTGAATTACGCGGGCGAAGGGCTGGCCGAAGCGATCGCGATCAAGGCGATTCAAAAGGCGATTGTGGATACACATGCCGTCGAGCCACCGACGCACGAGCAGCCCGACCCGAACAACGCGGGAAGCAATCGTGCGCCCTCAGGGCGCGAGCGGTTCAGACCGCAATTCTTCGAGACGGTCGTCGTGGGGCCGGGCGTGTGCAAAGTGCTGCTGAGGGTGCCGTAGCGGCTCGCCTGACCTCCACACACAGGCTAGCTATTCGCGCCACTGTTCGACCGGCTGATCCTGCGATCGACTGAGTCGAATACCGTGCGTCCACGAATTGCTGCCGCAACCACGCTTGGCATTGCCGATTGCAGACCACCGTGGCGTACGAGCATCACATAGTTCGCACTATCGGGAGCGGACGCTCAAATCGGAAGCGCCGATTGCCACGCCACCAGATCGCCGCTGACCGGTGTGGCCGAGGAGCAGCCACTTCCGACGCCCTAGCTGAGTGACCGATGGGAATGGAAAGCAGCCCAAATGCAAGGCCGGCCGGAAGCGACTATCCAGGCGACCACTTCGGTCTTGCCACCGTTTCAGCGCGAATTGTCGCCTCGTGGTCTGTCGACGATAATGCACGGGTAGCCGCCGCGGGCGAAACCGCGCGCGCACGGGAAGAGCGCCTTGGACGGGAACGGCCGGATTCGGGCAAGGGCGCCGCGCGCCGCAGCCCGGTGAACGGACTCCTGGATCCCGGATGAGCACGATTACCGGACGTCGTCCGATCAACGCGGTCTGCGCGCTTCGGCTTTGCGCGAGCTCGCCGGGAATCGGGATCGCTCAGGCCATCCGCGATTTCCCGAAGTTGCAAGCCGGATTTGCGCAGCGGCCGGGGAACATCCCGGCCGCGGGGCAGGTGCCCGGAGATCCATTATCCATGCGGTGCTCCGCCGATCCAACGAGCGCCTGCCCGTTCATGTCCATGCAAAGGAGCATCCAGTGGAAACCGTAGGCCTGGGACTGCACTTCGAGGACCTTCCGGTCGGAAGGCGTTTTCGCACCATCGGCCGCACGGTGACCGAGGCGGACATCGTGAATTTCTGCAACTGCACCGGGATGACCGAGGTGCTGTTCACCAACCTGGAATTCCTCGCGCACGAATCCGACATCAAGGGCCGGCCCGCGCCGGGGGCGCTCGCCTACTGCCTGGCCGAGGGGCTGCTCGCGCAGGCGACCCTGCAGCACACGGGCCTCGCGTTTCTGAACATGGAGCTGAACATCGAGCGGCCGGTGATGGCGGGCGACACCATCCACGTCGAGGTCGAAGTAATCGAGGCGCGCCTGAGCAGGAGCCGGCCGGGACGCGGCCTGGTGCGCACGCGCAATCGGATCCTCAAGCAGGACGGCAGCGTCGCCCTGGTCTATACGCCGCTGCGCATGGTGAGGTGCCGCGACGCGAAGGGAAAATGAAGCGCGGCGCCGGGCCGCAGGCTCAGCCCACGATGGTGTAGAGCTTGGTGACGGCCTGGGCGCCGGGGAGCTTGAGCGCGTCGGAGCGGATCTTCTTGTGGTCGGGGCTGGCGCGGTAGCGCTCGATGTCGCCCTGGCTCTCCCATTCGGCATAGGAGATCAGCTCGCCGGGGTTGTCCGCGCACTTGAGCAACTGCTCCGACAGGCACCCCTTCTGGCCGATCATCAGCGGCGCGCACTCCTCCTTCCAGATGCGCTCGGCCTCGGCCGCCTGATCGGGTTGCACCTTGATGTGGATTAGCCTGATTATTGACATCGCCGTCGCTCCTTTCATGTGGACAATCGCGGGTCTAATCTACATCGAATGCAGCGCGACCGCAGCATTACCCGAAAACTTCCCGCAGATCGACTATCCATGCGGATCTCCCTTCCGATCCTGCCCTGGAATGCGGGCTTCGGAAATCATGGTTTCGTCGCATGCTTTCAAGGGTCATTCCCCTTGCTATTGCGCCAAATAGGAAGATTATCGGCCATTTTATTTGGCGCATTATTGGATTTGCGCCAAAAAGGAAGGGTCTGCACGAAGGCAACATTGCCCGCTATCGTTTGCGCCTGCCGGAGTTCCGCGGCTGGAAGGCGAAGCAGCGGTAATGCCGGCGCGTTGCCAACCGGGCGCCGCCGGCGTAGATTGCGCGGCAGGCGGACGAATCGGAACCTCCAGCGCGCGCGAGCCCGGACCGGGAAACGACGATGAACGACGTGCGAAACCTGCTCGAGTCGCGCTTTCCCGGGCTGCACGCCCGCATCGAGAAGATGCTCGTCGAGGCCGAGGCGCGATACAGCGAGCAGGCCAACCAGGCGCCATCGGAATTCCTCCTCGAGCATGCACGGCGCACGGCGGCCATTGCCCACAGCATTTCCGCGATGGAGGGGGTCGATCCGTTCCTTCCCGACCTCGTGGCGCTGTACCACGACGCGGGCAAGTTCCACGAAGGCGAATACCACAAGGACGACGTGCCGGAAGAGGAGCATGCGGCGGTTCTCGCCGGCGGGATGCTCGCCGAATTCGGGGTGGAACGCGGCGATATCGATGCCGTGCTCGCTGCGCTGCGCGCGCTGTACGACGACCGGCTCCCGTGCGCCGGCGCGTGCCGCATCGTGCAGGACGCGGACCGGCTCGACAAGCTGGGCGCGCTGGGCGTGGGCGCATTCTTCACCAAGGCGACCCTGCGCGGGCGGGGACTCGTCGATGCGCTCGTCTCGACGCTGAGCCGGGAGCTGACCTACGCCCTGGCGGCGCCGCGATCGATGTTCACGGAAACGGGGAAGCGGCTCGCCGCGGAAAAGGCGACAAAAACAGTCGCCTTCTTCGACGATCTGCTGAGCGATCTCGAGAGTTGGGGAATCGCCGCGTTCGAACGCCGCACCATCGTTCTGGAGGAGGATTTCCGCACCCGCGACGGCGCTTCCATCCGGAGCATGGAAGTGACCATCGTCATGCCTCGCGCCTGCCCGGATTGCGAAACATCGCTCGGGCTGACGCATCTGCGCGACCGGGGCGTGAAGTGCGAGAGGCTCACGGCGCGCTTCGCCTGCGGGGGCTGCGGCTACGCCCGCGAAATCTCCTTCTGCCTGCCTGTTTTCGCCTGATTCCGTCCCGCGCGCGCGGGCCCGCTTGTTGGCCCCCCAAACAGTCTTGCAGCAAAACTATGACCCCTTGATCTAGATCACAACAGGGGGACTTTGAACTGTGGAAACTGTCGTTTCTCGCCTAGGACAAAGAACTGGAATCAGTCTCGCGCGGCCGATCGCCGGCGGGAAACAGTCAGCCAAACAGAAGGGCCTGAGAAGACAGTGGAAACCGTTGCCCCGCTCAAGGAAATCACCGACGTCATCAGGCAGAACGGCAGCTCATCGTTCGATTTCTGCTACCAGTGCGGAATCTGCGACGTGGTCTGCCCGTGGAACAGGGTCAGGCCGTTCAGCATGCGCAAGATCATCCGGCAGGCCGCATTCGGCCTGACCGAGATCGAAGGCGAAGACATCTGGCGCTGTTCGACCTGCGGAACCTGCCCGCAGCGCTGCCCCAGGGGGGTCAACCAGATCGAGGTCGGCATGTCCCTGCGCCGGATCGCCACCGAGTACGGGGTGTTTCCCGATTCGGTCGCTCCCGTCGTCACCGTGGGCGCGAGCCTCAGGGCGGAGGGCAACCCCTTCAATATGGAACGCTCGAAGCGGGCGGATTGGGCCGAGGGCCTGTCGGTGAAGACCTTCACCGAGGGCATGGAGATCCTGTATTCCCCCGGCTGCTATCTCAGCTATGACCCGCGCATGAAGAAGGTGGCCGCCGCCACGGCGAAGATCCTCAACAAGGCCGGGGTGGACTTCGGGATCCTGGGCACGAAGGAGAGCTGCTGCGGGGAGAGCATCCGCAAGACCGGCAACGAGCAGGTGTTCAAGCACCTCGCGCGGGAGAACATCAAGAATTTCATCGACCTCGGGGTGAAGAAGATCCTGGTGTCCTCCCCGCACTGCTACCACTCCTTCAAGAACGAGTATCCGGAATTCAACGTCAACTTCGAGGTCGTCCACATTTCGCAGTATTTGCAGGAGCTGATGGACGAGGGCCGCCTCGAGCCCGCCCGGGAATTCGAAAAGAAGATCACCTATCACGACCCCTGCTACTTGGGCCGGCACAACAAGATCTTCGATGCGCCCCGGGACGTCCTGAAGAGCATACCGGGCATGCAATTGACCGAGATGGCGGAGTGCCGGGAGAACAGCTTCTGCTGCGGCGGCGGCGGGGGCAGGATCTGGATGGAAACCCCGAAGGGGGAACGCTTCTCCGATCTCAGGTTGAAACAAGCCGTCGACGTCGGCGCCGAGGTGCTGGTGACCGCTTGTCCCTATTGCATCACGAACTTCACCGACAGCAGCCTGGGCCTGGAGCAAGGCCGGGCGATAGAGATCAAGGACATCACCGAGATCATCGCGGAAGTCATCTGAGGAGCAGTTTGAAAGTGACGATCGTCAACCATGTCATTCCGAGGCCGACGGCCGAGGAATCTGCTTTTTGCCTGATGCGGATTCCTCGCTGCGCTCGGAATGACAGCTCATTTTGCAATGGGTTCCAGGAAGGCGGATAGAGTGAACACCGTGTCGGTTGAAGGGCTGACATCCAGCCGTCCCAGGAACGACAGCATCGGAGACGTGCTGGTCGTCGGCGGCGGCATCAGCGGTATCCAGGCTTCCCTCGATCTCGCCGAGGCCGGCTTCAGGGTCTACCTGGTGGACAAGTCGCCGGCCATCGGCGGCAAGATGTCGCAGCTCGACAAGACATTTCCCTCCAACGACTGCTCGATGTGCATCGAGTCCCCCAAGTTCATCGAATGCAGCCGGCATCCCAACGTCGACATCCTGAGCAATACCGAAGTCGTCCGCGTCGAGGGGGAGGCGGGAAACTTCAGGGTGACCCTGAACAGGAAGCCCCGCTACGTCATCGAGGACAAGTGCACGGGCTGCACGACCTGCGTCGAGTACTGCCCGGTGCAGGTCCCCGATCCCTACAACCAGAACCTGTCGCTGACCAAGGCCGTCCACATACATTTCTCCCAGGCAGTCCCGCTCATCACCTATATCGATGACAAGACCTGCCTCTACCTTCAAGACGAGAAATGCAACATCTGCGTCGGGGTCTGCAAGCACGGGGCGATCGATCTGCATCAGAAGCCGCACAAGCTGGAGATAGAGGTGGGAGCGGTCGTTCTGTCGCCGGGCTTCGAGGTCTTCGACCCCGCGGTGAGGGGCGACTTCGGCTACGGCAAGATGAAGAACGTCGTGACCAGCCTCGAATTCGAACGCGTCATATCGGCCACCGGGCCTTACGAGGGCGAGATCCTGCGTCCTTCCGACGGCAAGCATCCGCAGCGGATCGCCTGGATACAGTGCGTCGGCTCCAGGCAGGTCATCCCCGGCGGCAACACCTATTGTTCATCGGTCTGCTGCGCGTATACCCAGAAGCAGGTGATCCTGACCAAGGACCATTACGCGGACATCGATGCGACGGTGTTCCACAACGACATCCGCGCCTTCGGCAAGGACTTCGAGCGCTACTATCAACGGGCGGCCAACCTGCCCGGCGTCCGCTTCATCAGAAGCTACGTCTCGGTCGGCAGGGAGATCCCGGAGAGCAAGAACGTCACCATCCGCTACGCGACCGACGGCGACGGCGTGAAGGAAGAGGAATTCGACCTGGTCGTCCTGTCCGTCGGTATGAGTCCGCCCAAGGATGCGGCCGACCTGGCGAAGA
>Ga0080064_1004946_pt1 | contig 11312 bp, 11 predicted proteins | sample Subgrocontami54m_FD_69260 | JGI IMG/M metagenome (GOLD analysis project Ga0080064, IMG submission 69260) | Subsurface groundwater microbial communities from S. Glens Falls, New York, USA - GMW46 contaminated, 5.4 m (SPADES assembly) (version 2) ...
AAGAAGCGGGGGAAAGGGATGGTTGCGGTGCCGGATGCCGAACTGCCCGCACTGACCGCCGAACAGGTCCGCGACACGTTGGAGCGCGTGCGGCGTTGAAGGCGGCCGACACCAGCCTGGTGATCGCCGCTTTCGCATCCTGGCACGAGAACCACGAGGCGGCACGACGTGCGCTTGACGGCGGACTGCGTCTGATCGAGCACTGCGCGCTCGAGACCTACTCCGTGCTCACCCGGTTGCCTCCTCCTCACCGGACCTCCGGCGCCGTCGTCCGCGTTTTTCTGGAAACGCGGTTTTCCCAGCCTTTCCTGCGCTTGAGCGCACGGGCCTACAAGGATTTCATTCTCGGGTTGCCAGACCACGGCGTGACCGGCGGCGCGGCGTACGACGCGCTGGTGGCCGCGACAGCGGCTGGCTGCGGCGTCGAACTCGTCACCTGCGACCGGCGCGCGCTGCCGGTTTACGAGCGTTACGGAATCCGGGCTCAGCTACTCCCATAACGCGCAGCGCCCGGCCTAGCTGTCACGTTTCAAATCTTCGCGCCGATCGATGTCGTGAAGCACGCCCGAATCGTCGCACTCGACCAGCACCAGTTCACTCTTGTGCGCGGCAATGATATCGCGCGCGCCGGCGTCGCCATCGAGCGCGAGCAACTGCGGCGCGAAGCGCTTGCCGAAGCCGACCGGATGGCCGCGCTGTCCCTGATAAACCGGCGCCACCAGCACCTTGCCCGCTTCAAGTTCACCCGCCACTGCGGCGATCGTCGCGCTCCTGATCGATGGCATGTCGGCGAGCGCGATCACCCACCCATCCGCATTGCGCCGCGCGGCAACGCCGTGCGCCAGGCTCGCGCCCATGCCGCGCGCTGCGTGCGGGCAAACGATGACGTAGCAGCCCTCCTGCTCGAGCAGATCGGCAAGCGGAAAATCGCCCGGCCGCACCACCGCGACGACCTCAGGCCCCGCCGCGAGCAGCCCGCGCGCCGCGGCGACGCCAAGCGGCGTGCCATCGGGCAGCGGGTACAGCAGCTTGTCGCCGCCGAAACGCGAACCCGATCCCGCCGCCAGCAGGATCGCGCAGATGGTCACGACCATGCCTCCCGCGCAGCAATAACGAAATCGTGGAAAATAATGTGTCCCATTCATGTGATCCCTGATGCGCCGCGAAATCCATTATAGTAAACTCAGCACGAATTCGGACGGGATCTGCCTGCGTCGGTCGATTCGCTTAAATCTGCAATAAGAGCCACCATGCCCAGATTTGCCGCCAATCTCACGCTGATGTTCAACGAGGTCGATTTTCCGGACCGGTTCACGGCCGCGGCTCAAGCGGGGTTCAAGGCCGTCGAGTACCTGTTTCCGTACGGTTACAACCAGGATTTCCTCAAGCACAAGCTCGCTGAGAATAATCTCATCCAAGTACTATTCAACCTGCCTGCCGGCAACTGGACTGCAGGCGAGCGTGGCATCGCCTGCCATCGCGACCGCACCGCCGAATTCAGGCTGGGCGTCGATCAGGCTATCGAATATGCCAGCGCGCTCGGTTGCAGCCAGCTCAACTGCCTCGCCGGTATCCGGCCATGGCAACATGACCCGATCGACGCGCGTGAGACCTTTATCCGCAATCTTCAATTCGCAGCGCCGAAGCTCAAGGCCGCCGGCATCAAGCTCCTGATCGAGGCGGTCAACACTCGCGATATTCCGGGCTTTTTCCTCACCAATACCGCGCAGGCGGCCGACATCATCAAGGCGGTGGGCTCCGACAACCTGTTCGTGCAGTATGACATTTACCACATGCAGATTATGGAAGGCGACCTCGCCCCGACTATCGAGAAGCACCTCCGGTCGATTTTGCACATGCAACTCGCCGACACCCCCGGCCGCCATGAGCCCGGCACCGGCGAAATCAATTTTCCCTTTCTGCTCGAATTCATCGACAAAATCGGTTACAAGGGCTGGATCGGCTGCGAATACAAGCCCGCGGGCACAACCGAGGCCGGGCTGGGCTGGGTCAAACCCTACCTGTAATCGCTTTGCCCTGATGTCGCTTGACGCGCATCAATGCGCGGCCACACAATCCGCATTCCAACCAACCGGGGCCCAGCGCGCCGGTCGAGGTCAACCAGAGGAGGACTCATGAAACAAGTATTCAAGTACCTGAAGTTCGGCGCAGTGCTGGCGGCAGGACTCGCCCTGGCATTGCCCGCCGCGGCGCAACAAATGAAGATGATGACCGGCCCGCAAGGCGGCTCCTGGTATCCGCTCGGCGGCGCGATCCAGAACATCATCGAAAAAGCGATCCCCGGCACCAGCATGCAGGTGCTGCCCGGCGCCGGCATTTCGAACGTCGTCGGCGTGCAGACCGGCAAGGCCGAGCTCGGTTTCGGCAACGCCGTGTCCTCGGTCGACGGCGTCAACGGCGTCGAGCCGTTCAAAACCAAGCAGGACAACATCTGCCAGCTCGCCACGCTCTACTTCCAGTATTTCCACGCGGTCGCGCTCGCCGATTCCGGCGTCAAGACCGTGGGCGAGGCCAAGGGCAAAGCGCTCACCACGCAGCAGAAAGGCAATACCGGCGAGCAGATGACGCGCGATGCGCTATCGGTCTACGGCCTCAATTACGGGGCATTGTCCAAGGTCAACTTCGGCAATTACACCGACTCGGTATCGCAGTTGAAAGACGGCCACGCGCAGGTGTTCACGCTGATCACCACGGTGCCGGCATCGGCGATCATGGACCTGGCCTCGGCGCGCGACATACGCGTGCTCGAATTCCCGGATGACAAGTTCAAAGCGCTGCAGCAGATCAACAAAGGCTACGACAAGCGCATCATCAAGGCCGGCAGCTACCCGAAACAGGACAAGGACATCCAGACCATCGGCACCTGGACTCACCTGATTGTGAGCTGCAAGCTGCCTGAGGACATGGTCTACAAGATCACCAAGGCGCTCGCCTCCAACGTCGAGAACCTCGGCAACGTGGTGTCCGCGGTGAAAGGGATGTCGGTCAAGGACATGGCGGCCGACGTCGGCGTGCCCTACCATCCCGGCGCGAAGAAGTTCTACCAGGAAGCCAAGGCGCTCTAACCGTTAATCTCCAGGCAGCGGCGCAAGACTATTGCGCCGCTGCTTTTTTATCGACCGGAATCTCCGCCATGACGACTGAACGCGCATTCAAGATGACGATCGCGCTGATCGCGGTCGGCATGTCGGTCTATCACCTCACCATCGCATTCATCGGCGCGCCGCAGCAGTTGTTTTTCCGCGGCACTCATCTGCTGTTCGCGCTGGCACTGGTATTCCTGCTTTATCCCAGCCTCCGCAAGCGGGAGACCCTGCCGGAAGGCCATCTGCTGCGCGACGACGCGGGCGGAACCATCAGCACTGTCAAGACCGATACTGCGCTTGCGTCATGGCTTGACTGGCTGCTGATCGCCGCCAGCGTCGTCACCATTGTCTACGTCTGGTGGAACCACGAATACCTGATCACGCGCTTCGTGTACGTGGACGACCCGGAAACGATCGAGTTGGTGCTCGGCACCGTCTTCACGCTGATCGTGCTCGATGCGACGCGCCGCGTGCTCGGTTGGGCGCTGCCCCTGACCGCGATCGTATTCCTGATCTACGGCTTGTTCATTGCCAAGTCACGCCCCGAGCAGATCATCGAGATCATGTACCTGACGACCGAAGGCATCTTCGGCTCCACGCTCGGCGTCTCGGCCGCCTATGTGATCCTGTTCGTGCTGTTCGGCGCGTTCATGGAACGCACGGGAATCGGCCAGCTGTTCATGGACTTCGCGCTCGCGCTGACCGGGCACAGCGCGGGCGGCCCCGGCAAGGTGGCGGTGGTGAGTTCGAGCCTGTTCGGCACGGTCTCAGGCAGCGCGGTCGCCAACGTGCTGGTCGACGGCCCGATCACCATTCCACTGATGAAACGCACCGGCTTCAAGCCGTACTTCGCGGCGGCGGTGGAAGCGACTGCCTCCACCGGTGGGCAGATCATGCCGCCGATCATGGGCGCGGCGGCATTCGTGATGGCGGAGTTCCTTGCGGTGAGCTACTTCCAGGTCACCCTCTGGGCGATCATTCCGGCGATCCTGTATTACGTCGCGGTGTTTTTTGCGGTGCACTTCGAAGCCAAGCGCGTCGGCTTGCTCGGCCTGCCGCGTTCCGAAATTCCGCGCTTCATGGACGTGATGCGCGAGCGCGGCCACCTGTTTCTGCCGATCGTGGTGGTGTTGGGCGGCCTGATCATGGGATACAGCGCGCCGCTGTGCGCCCTGGCCGGCACCCTGTCCTGCGTCCCGGTCGCCATGCTGCGCAAAAGCACGCGCAAAGACATCAACTGGATGACCATCTGGGGCGCGCTCGAAGACGGCGCGAAGAACTCGATTGCCGTCGCGCTCGCCTGCGCTTGCGCCGGCATCATCATCGGCATCATCACCCTGACCGGCGCCGCCATCAACTTTACCGCCGTCGTGCTCGACCTCGCCAAGGACATGCTGCCGCTGGCACTGGCGCTGACCATGATGGCAGGCATCGTGCTCGGCATGGGCATGCCGACCACGCCCGCCTACATCGTGATGGTCTCGCTGCTGGTGCCGGCTCTCATCAAGTTGGGTGCGATCCCGCCGGCCGCGCACATGTTCGCGTTTTACTTCGCGATTCTGTCGGCGATCACCCCGCCGGTCGCACTCGCGGTCTATGCCGCGGCGGGAATCGCCAAGTCCAACCTGTGGCAAACGGGATGGGCGGCAATGCGCGTGGGCGCGGCCGGCTTCATCGTGCCCTTCATGTTCGTGTTCGAAACGTCACTCCTCATGATCGGCGACTGGTTCACTATCCTGACCTCATTCATTTCCGCCACGGTCGGCGTAATCTGCCTTGCCGCCGGCCTGCACGGCTACCTGTTCCGCGAAGTACGGCTATGGGAACGGCTGTTCCTGCTCACCGCTGCGGTGCTGCTGATCAAGCCCGGCTATGTCACCGATGCCATCGGCCTGATCCTGCTGCTGTCCGTCATCGTCAATCAAAAACTCATCAGCCCTGCCAAGGCAACCGCCGCGTCGCCAGCCAAATAAGCCGGAAAGGCGCGAGGTTAGAGTTTCATTTTCCAACATCCGTTGAGGACACCACAATGAGCAACATCGGATTCATCGGCCTCGGCATCATGGGCAAGCCCATGGCGGCCAACCTGATCAAGGGCGGACATACGCTCTATCTTTATACGCTCGAGGGCGTGCCGCAGGAGTTGACTGCAGCCGGCGGCAAAGCGTGCGCAAACGGCAAGGAAACCACGCAAAAAGCCGACATCATCATCATCATGGTTCCCGACACCCCCGACGTCGAGAAGGTGCTATTCGGAGCCGGCGGCGTCGCCGAAGGTTTGTCGAAGGGAAAACTTGTCGTAGATATGAGCTCGATCTCGCCGCTCGAGACCAAGAAATACGCGAAACGCATCAACGAGCTTGGCTGCGATTATCTCGATGCACCGGTGTCGGGCGGCGAAGTCGGCGCCAAGAACGCCACGCTCACCATCATGGTCGGCGGCCCGCAAGCGGCGTTCGACAAGGTCAAACCCCTGTTCGAGCTGATGGGCAAGAACATTACGCTCGTCGGCGGCAACGGCGACGGCCAGACCTGCAAGGTCGCGAACCAGATCATCGTCGCGCTCAACATCGAGGCGGTCGGCGAAGCGCTGCTGTTCGCCTCCAAGGCCGGCGCCGACCCGGCCAAGGTGCGTCAGGCGCTGATGGGCGGCTTCGCCGCGTCGCGCATCCTCGAAGTGCACGGTGAGCGCATGATAAAGCGCACCTTCGATCCGGGCTTTCGCATCGAATTACATCAGAAAGACCTGAGCCTCGCTCTTGCCGGCGCGCGCGCGCTCGGTATCTCACTGCCCAACACCGCCACCGCGCAGGAACTGTTCAACGCGTGCAGCGCCAACGGCGGCGCCAAGTGGGACCATTCGGCGATGGTGAAAGCGCTGGAAAAAATGGCCAACCACGAAGTGGCGAAAGCCTGAGGCATTCCATTTGCCGGTATTTGATTGCAACGCTGAACGTGCATTATTATTCTTTCAATAACCATCAGCCTTACCAACCTGCCATGCCGACCAAACCGGGCAAGACATCCCTTACGCCGGCTGCATCGACCGCTGCGGTCGCCCTGCTGATCGCAACCCGCAAAGGCGCTTTCATCCTTAAAACGGACCAGACGCGGCGCACCTGGAAAATTACGGGTCCGATGTTTTTCGGCCACACCGTGCATCACGCGGTGCTCGATCCGCGCGACCGGCGCACGCTGCTGGTTGCCGCGCGCACCGGCCATCTGGGCCCCACCGTGTATCGTTCTGCCGACTTCGGAAAAAACTGGAAGGAAGCTGCCAGACCGCCCGCGTTCCCCAAAGCGCCTGAAGGGGAAAAAGGACGCGTGGTCGATCACGTATTCTGGCTCACGCCGGGACATTCGAGCGAGCCCAACGCGTGGTATGCGGGAACTTCGCCGCAAGGCCTCTTCCGCAGCGAGGACGGCGGCGACACGTGGGCGCAGGTCGCCGGCTTCAACGACCACCCGATGTATCTGCAGTGGACTGGCGGCGAACAGGACGGCACGCCCGACGGGCCCAAGCTGCATTCGGTCATCGTAAATCCAGGTAATCCCCGCCATCTCTATATCAGCATGTCGAGCGGCGGCGTATTCGAAAGCGTGGACCGGGGTACCGACTGGAAGCCGCTCAACGCCGGCTGTCTCGCCGACTTTCGTCCGGACAAGTATCCCGAGTATGGGCACGATCCGCATTGCGTGAAGATCCACCCCCTCGATCCGAACATTCTTTATCAGCAAAATCATTGCGGCATCTACCGCATGGAGCGTTCCGCGGGAACGTGGGTGCGGATCGGCGAAAGCATGCCGAAACAAATCGGCGATATCGGCTTTCCTGTTGTGCTGCATCCGCGCGATCCGAAAACGGTGTGGGTGTTTCCGATGGACGGCACTTCGGTGTGGCCGCGCACCAGCCCGGGCGGCAAACCCGCGGCTTACGTGACGCGCAATGCGGGCAAAAGCTGGCAGCGGCAAGGCGCCGGACTGCCGGCGACTCAGGGCTGGTTCACGGTGAAACGCCAGGCGATGAGTTGTGATGCGCACGATCCGGTCGGCGTGTACTTCGGCACGACCGGCGGCGAGGTATGGGCGAGCAGGAACGAAGGCGCGAAATGGACATGCATCGCGCGCCACCTGCCCGAAATCTACGCGGTAGAGGTGGCCGAGCCCCGGCGATGAAGGTGCTGATTCCGGATCCCCTGCGTTCCTATACGCAGGAGCGGCGCCAGGTCGAAGCCGGCGGCGCCACGCTCGGCGAAGTACTCGCCGATCTCGACCGTAGATTCCCGGGCATCCGCTTCCGCATGATCGACGAGCAGGATTCGATTCGCCGCCACATCCGCATCTTCGTGAACGGCGATGAGGCGCGCGCGCTCGATGTCCCGCTCGCGAGCGCGGACGAGGTTTTCATCGTGCAGGCGCTGAGCGGCGGCTGATCTTGTCGATGGTAGTCCTCATGGCATTGGGATAGCCGACGCCCGAATCGCTCTCACCGACCGTCACGAGGACTTCGTTCGAAGCGACGCCGCGGGCGCGGCCGTGCAGCCGGCTGCCGACCGTGACGATCACTTCTCTACTGTATCCGGTACACCAATTGGTACTTGATGCCATTGAGCATGTCGGCCAGGCTGAGGCCATAGCCAACATAGATGTCAGTGCCTGCCAGGCCGCTCACATCGATGCTGCCATCCAGCAGAGGTATGGTATGGCTACGCAAGGTCACGCTGGCCAGACTGGGAAAGGTGCTGCCGCAGGGGGTCCAGCCCGTCGGCGTCAGGCAAAACAAACCGGCCCCCGGCACGCTGGCTACCGCAAAAAGCAGACCGCTTCTTCCACTATCGGCGCTGGAAGCCTGCACGCTGGCGGTAACCGTCAGATTGCGGTTGCTGCCGCTACTGGCAGCGCTAAAACTGCTGCCCGCCACGCTAGCCAGAGCGAAGGTCATGCTGTCGATCTGCCACGAGGCTCCGACTGCGCGCTCGATGCGCATTGCGTTCAGGCCACGGCGCAGGGACAGGGTGACAGCCTGGGCGTCGCCCGTGGAAGCGGGCAGGCTGACGTTGGCAGCCGCGGTAGCGTTATTGAGTTTCACCCGAAAACTCTCGCTCGCCGGCGCCGAACCGCGAAACACCAGGCTGTAGCTGCCTTCGGTATCGGCGCGCAACAGGTACTCGACATATCCGGGAAAACCGAACGGCGAGGCCAGGCCGCTGAGAGAACCGTTTGCGGACGTAGTGTCGCGAAAAGCACCGCCGGGAATTGCCGCTCCCAGCACGGCGTTACCCAGCGTGACGGACGGCAAGCCGGCCGCCAGCACATCGTCGATGCACTGGTTTTTAGGCGCCGCGGGATTGCTCATATCCTCCAGCAGGGGCCACATGCCGAAGCGGGTGTCATAGCTGGCGGCACCGGCGTTGAACCAAAGAAAGTGCTCGAATCCATAGCTGTGCCACTGGTTCAGGTAGTTAGTGCAAATGGTGCGGATGCGCGGGTCCAGATTGGCTGCGCGCTTGTTGCCGATATTGGCGCTGCCAAAGTTGTCAAAGCCGCCTTCATAAGCCAGCACCTTGAGCCCGTACCAGGCGCCGAGACCGGCATGGGTCAGGTACTGGTAGGCGTCGGTTTCGCTCGGGGCATTCGTTACCCCGGCACTGATGCCCGCGAGGATCTGATCCACGCTGAGGCCGGCGACTTCGTCGGCATCCGCATCCGGTATGGCCGAGGCGAAGAGGTAAGGCGCACCCGCAATCGCATAGAAAACCGTGTCGGGCCTTATGTTCAAACCCTCGTCAATCACCCGCAATCCCTCGCTGACGCGAAAGCTGGTCGCCATCTGCCCCGCCAGTACCGGACGAATACGGGTATTGATGGCCGCCCCACCCCACACGGTCCTGAAGATGTCGCCGATCTGCTTCAGGCGCAGCGCCACGCGCCGGTTGGCCCAGGTATTCTGGTCGGTGCTGCCATCAAACCTGAGCGGTGAAGCGGCATTGGCGGCCACCTCGGCCACTGCGGCGTTGAAGTTGATCTGGAACTGGGGAAACGAACCGTTCCACACTTCGTTGGAGTATTCGACATAGACGTTGACGCTGGTCGAGAGGCTGTCGCGCAGCAGAGTGGACAGACTGGTGACGTACTCGTCATTCGCATTGACCGGTATATTGATCCAGATGTCGCGATTGACCGTGTTCGCCAGATCAATCACGGTTTCCCAACGGGCGATGTGCGCCTCGGTCTTGAGCTTGTCCGAGGTCGTGCGATCCGCCCAGGACACGATGCCCTGAGCCTCGTTGGTGCGCATCCAGTCCATGAAACGCAACACCGAGAAGCGCCTCACATGGTCAAGATAGGTCGTAGTGAAGGTCGGCGGATTGGCGGCATCAAAGCCCGGCCGAATCACGCGCAGGTTTTTCACCTGCCCGTTGGTTGCGGTGAAATCGAGCATGAAGTTCTCGGCGCCGGCGGGATAGATCAGATCGGCGCGCGTAGTGTTGCTGGCGGCGTCATAGGTCTGGTTGGCAATGCTGCCGGCGCCGCCGCCCGAGGTTGAAAGAGTGGCTCGGCCGTTGAATACAATCTTGTAGGTACCGGCCAGCCCCAGCGTGTCTTGCTGGGCCGCCATGGCAAACAACCGAAAATCGGTCGAGGGCCAGCCATCGCTGCCGAGCGGGGCGAGATTGGCGCTGACAGTGTCGTCAAATTGGCCGATCACGAGAAACTTGCGCGACTGCTTCACCACATCAACGAATTCGTGGTTGCGGGTGAAGTCGGCGATGCCGTTCAGGTTGGCGCCGACAAAGCCGTGTCCGAACGCGTTGATCGTCCCAAGGGCCAGGGCCAGGGCCAAGACCAACGCTAAAGGCAGCCTGAGCCAGTGGTGTGAAAGTATGGTCACTTGAGATTCTTTCCGCTTGCGCCCTGCGTCAAAGTTTAAAAACAGGAAATTCAACGGCGCCCCCGAGAGTATCGCCGAGCCTGGAAGACGCAGTCAATCGCAGTGAGAGAGCAGATAGTCAGGGCGTGAGAGCGGAATTTTGAACTTGAATCTCACTCGGCCTTGATGCCGGCCTCCCGGATGACCTGCGCCCACACCGCGGTTTCGCTCTTGATGCGGGCGGCGAGTTGCTGCGGCGTGCTGGTTTCCGATTCAAGCCCCTGGCGCGCCATCGCCTGCTGCACGTCGGGAAGTGCGACCGCCTTGATCGCCTCGTCGCGCAGGCGCTTGACGATCGTCACGGGCGTGCCTGCCGGCACCAGCAGCGCGTACCATGAGCTCACATCGAAACCGGGAAAGCCGGATTCTGCGACGGTCGGCAACTCCGGGGCGACTTTGGATCGCTGCGCTCCGGTGGTGGCGAGCGCCTTGAGCCGGCCGGCTTTGATCTGCGGTAACGAGGAAGCAACGCTGCCGAACAGCACCTGCGCTTCGCCGCCCAGCACCGCCGCCGCCGCAGGCCCGCCGCCCTTGTAGGCGAGGTGCACCATGCTGACGCCGGCGCGCTTCTTGAACAGTTCGGCTGCCAGATGCAGCGGACTGCCCACCCCTGCCGACGAATAGTTCAGCGAACCGGGCTTCTGCTTCGCGAGCGCGACCAGTTCCTTCAGCGTAGCGGCCTGCACGCTCGGGTGGAGTACCAGGATGTATTGCGCGGTGGCGAGCAGCGTCACTGGTTGCAGGTCCTTCTCCACGCGGTACGGCAGCTTGTAGAGGCTGGGATTCACCGTCAGCACGGTGTTGAAACCCATGAATACGGTGTGACCGTCCGGGGCCGCCTTCGCGACGGTTTCCGCAGCGATGTTGCCGGCAGCGCCGCCGCGGTTGTCCACCACCCACGGCTGTCCGAGCGCCTCATGGAGCTTGGGCGTGATGATGCGCGAAAGCGTATCCGCCCCGCCGCCGGGCGCGAAGGGCACCAGCAGCCGGATCGGGCGCGTCGGATAGGCGGCCACTTCGGCGCCTGACGCCATGCCGCTGACTCCCCATGCGAAGAGCACAACGCACAGCGTGAAAAGATGACGAAGATCGAAGCGTGAAATCATGGTGGCCCTCCTCGTTCAATGGGCGAATTGTAAGTGACCAGTGACCAATGGTTGATGGTTGATGGTTGATGGTTGATGGTTGATGGTTGATGGTTGATGGTTGATTACTGACTTCAGCTTCTCACCGTCAATCGCACGATTTCCCCGGCATCCGCGACAGTCTCGATA